>Ga0268262_10000162_pt1 | contig 86085 bp, 76 predicted proteins | sample TergutNc150P3_FD_190354 | JGI IMG/M metagenome (GOLD analysis project Ga0268262, IMG submission 190354) | Nasutitermes corniger P3 segment gut microbial community from laboratory colony in Florida, USA - Nc150 P3 (SPAdes) (version 2) | ecosystem: Host-associated > Arthropoda: Insects >...
ATGAATGGGTAAGGCAATATAACTATGAGCGGACGCACAGCGGTAAATACTGTTATGGGAAAACACCGTTTCAGACGTTTAAGGATTCCATTCCGTTAGCCAAAGAAAAACTTTTTGGCTATGATGTATCTGACGGACTGTCGGCATGAATCTTCATGTGTCAGATCAAGTTTTGGCGATCACAGTTAAAGGGGTCGCACATCTTCATCTCATTTTCAAAATCTGTATATATATTCCAAATTATCCTTTCAATTTCCTCATTATCACTTGATATTTTTAATCCTAGTTGTTTAGCCTCAGTTTTTGTAACGGCATGTCCGTGGCTAAAAAAACTCTTACCCAGTTTTTGAGCTATCACTTCCGCATTTTGTGCTTCAGTTCCTGTCATATGGAGCTTTAGTAGTTTTTCTGCCATTGTGATTGACTGCATTGATGCCCGTTTAGCCATACCAATTGTACTGGGAGCGATTTGATTAACTAACGGTGATAAAAGTTCAGCTTTTTCATCTTGTTCAGTAATACCGGCTTCTTCCTTTAAAAAATTAGTGTAAGCCAATACATCTTCATAAGCAAATCGTTGAGGTCCCTCTTTATTAAATACAGTTAATTGCGGATCAACCGGTCCTAACGAAGCCCAGGGATGCATAAAAATTTCATCACATCCTACAGCTATTAGAGTAGCAGCGCTAAAGGCGCAAAAAGGCACTAAGCAAGTGATTTTTCCCCCTTTTCCTAAATACTCTCTTAATAACGTAATGATACGCCAGGAAGTTAACCCATCGCCGCCATTACTATTAATTAAAAGGTCAATTTCTTTGGGAGTTTCTTTGAGAAGTTCCAATTGTTTAACAAACTGTCTAACAGCATCAGAGGCTATGGAACCTCCTGCATTCTCTCGTGTACTGGTAATATACGAGATAACCGGGTGTTTTCGGTATGTTTCAAGTTCTTGATAAAGCTTTTTCCGCTCAATGAATCCCATATCTTGCTCCATATTCAATATATATACAATTCACGAATATTACAAGGTTGATTTTTCTTATTCTTGTGAAAAGCATGTCATTTTGACACACTTTTCATGCTTTATCTCTTCCCCCTCCCTATCCCAAGCCTCCAGCACCAGCCGCCGTGTCCGATATTCCCCGTATTCATCGATTTCATTCTTCTTGAGAACACGGAAAGTCTCAGAAGGGTAATCCTCTCCCATTAAATCAGCGGGGTCAAGAATGTAGCGTAGATCGTCACGGGAAAGACCGTAGAGACGGGCGTAGCGGGCATCTAAGTCGGCTCGGAGCAATGCCCGTCTTTCGGGGTCAAAAACAAAGGGCGGGAGAAAGGCCGCCAATCCTGTCTGCTTGCCTTGACCTTCTGCCTTTTCCGGCAGATGGGCGGTGTCGTACTGGGTAAACTCTTCAAATGCGGCGGCTTGTGTCCCATGGCGCTGTTCCAGAAAATAGCGTCTCATTTTTGAGTCTGCACAATCCCAGAGGTCTTCCGCAAAGGGGATAAGGTCTACGGCGGTATAGGTAAGCTCAAGCACACGAGGAACGATGAAATCAATGTCGTCCTGAGAATAGGCGTTTGGGGGAAGGACGGGAAATTGTTTCAAATAATGATATGTTAAATGAGTACCTCCGACTTTCTGTCGTGCTAAATAATCAATGGTTAATGAATTTAAATCTCCATATAAGCAACATGAAAAAATAGCAGTGTTTTTTTCTTCAAAAATGAATAATGGCATTGTGTGATTCACAGCGACTATTGGGAGTATACTGACAATCACTGTCCTTTCATTTGTCGCATTGGTAATATCCCGCCAACCCATCAACCACTTCGGAATTGGTCTTTTGTTATATTCATCTCCTTCAATTCTTTCCAGAACTTTGTTTTTATCAATCCAATAACGAGGATTAACGGTAAAATTTACATCTTGCTTTTGATTTACGGTTACATCTACGGTGTCGCCGGAATCGGTGTAGGTAGCCCAACGATGATCAAACTGGTGCATCATTTTTCCTTCATATAAGGGAAGTCTGTTTGTTCCTTGTTCATTATCGAACAAGTCGGAATCGTTAGCCATATCAAACATACGCATAAACTGTATGTCCCAAGGATTTGACGAATCCGAATTATCATGTTCCATTGTGTTTACATCTTTTTCACGTATCAACACAGGAACATTACGGTATATCTTTTTAGTAAGTTCAGCATCTTTTTCACAGCGGAAAACAGGGCAGGTTTGGGTATTGGGGTTAAGAAGTATGAATTCGTCCCGAGCAAGCCGGAAATGTCGCCGTATATCGGCAAGTTGTTCCGTGTTAGTCAAAAAGAAACAAAGATCCGCAAATTCACTTTTACCTAAACTTACCAAAGAAAATTTAAACATTCTATGCACCGAAGGGAAAATAGCTTCCTTGTTTTCAAAATCATACAATGAGACAAGATTACTGGCTGAAATTTCCGCAAAAAAATATTTCGTGGAATCATCGGTGGCTATGCCTGTGGGGACAATAAAACCTGCTCTGCCTTTCTCGTGTTTAATATAGAGTATGGTTTCAGCAAAAAGGGCGTAGGTATTCACATCGCCGATTCCTGTTAGAGGGAAACGACCATTTTCATCTTGTTTAAGATGGGCATAAGCGCTGGCGGCTTCGGCGTTTCTGCGAGCTTTGATGAAATCTTCGTGAAGTTGTTTATCGTAATCGCTTCCCTGTTTCAAGGCTTCTATCATCTGTCCCCGAACAGATTTATTTGCCGCATCGGCAATTTCGCTATTTCTTGGGGCGAAAAATTCTTCTTCCTGAAGCTTGATCCGTTCCCAGGGAGGATTCCCCAATACACAGTCAAAACCGCAATGATTTTGCTCTGCAAAGATTTCGGGAAATTCCAAATACCAATGAAAAAAACGATTCTCCGCAGAAATTCGCGCGGCTTCATCTTCCACACCTACGGAGAAATTGGATTCATCCAGCCCTGCCGAAGCGCGATCCACATCGGCAGTAGTGGGGACAATACTGTCTTTATTTTTCTTTTCCGCGAAGAAAGCGGCGGCATAAAGATCGCAGGCTCGTTTTATTTTTTGGTATTCCGATTTGTTAAATAAATCCGCAAACAGAGACTGTTTCTTTTCGATATCTTCAAGAGTGTTGTTTTGAATTTTATCAATCTGTAAATGAAGATCAGCAAGAGCGGCTTCCGCTTGTTCTACGGATTTTTCAAATAAGGCGAATTGCTTTCGTTCCCTTACCGTTGTTTCGCTTTTATTCCGTTTTTTGAAAGCCGAAACAATTTCCTTATCATCACCTGAAAGAACCTTATAAGCGTCATCGGGTATACCTTTGTTCAATACATCAAAATCCATAACACCGATGAGCGAATTACCGCAGCGGATATGATGATCCAGAAACGAGAGAGGCTTTCCCGGTTCATGGCTTTCCAGCCAAAGAGCCATGCGGGCAAGTTCAACCGCCAAAGGATTCAGGTCAACGCCGTAAATACAGGAAGAAATCACGTCCCTCAAACTGTTTCGGTACAAATCATCAGCAATGGGTTGAGCGCCGTTTGACCGCAGAAGAGCCAACTTGTCAGCCAGCCTTCGGGCGGCGGCAAGCAAAAAGTGACCGCTTCCGCAGGCGGGATCAATTACAGTAATGGATAATATCTTTTGTTCGTCAGTTATTTTGCGATTCTCCGCTAATTTTTCTTCAATCAACGGATCAAGATTACTCTTGATAAGACACTCAACAAGACCGGCATTGGTGTAATAGGAACCGGTTGTTTTGCGGGTATTCCCGATAGAAGAACCTTCAACATCAATGCCGAGGAAACCAAAGGAGCGGCGGGGCAAATCGACCTGTGGAATTAACTCAAGAAGGCTTTCATAAACCGAACCAAGTTCTTCGCTTCCCATATTTTTGTAGTCGATGAGCGTTCGGGCATTGCCTTCCACAGTCCAACGCAGACGGAACATGGCTTCGAGCAGATTAGCGTTGGAAAGACCGCATTGATCCAGATGAGGACATTGATCCGCCTTAAACAGACCTCCTAAAACAGGCAAGTCTAATTGATTAGTATCCGAAGTTTTTTCACCGCCTAAAAGCCTGAAAACAATTTTTATTCCTTCCCATAAATCTCCATAGTTATCAGCGGAAGTATAGCGAGCGCTGCGATCCCTTAGACGGCGCAGGCTGTAACCTTTCTCATATAGAGTATGCAAGGCAGAAAGTTTTTTATCTGTCTGACTTGTTTCGGGTAAATGATCAAAGATCAATTTTCGTTCTTCAATAGTGAATATAAATAAAAAGCGGTACATGAGCCGCATTAGTTCCTGAAAATAATCATGAGTTGATAAATTCCCGGATTCCAGAGCGGAACGGAGCGCATCATTGCCCGGTGTATCGTAATTCAAAAAACCGCTCCCAAGAACGCTTAACGCTCTGGTTACGCCTTTTCGCAGTCCTTCCCGAACCCGCACTCCCAGTTTTTCACCTTCTTCCTTCCATATGTCCCAAACGCATTTTCCGTTACCTTCATTATCCAGTCCGACTGTACGGCTTCCGTGCATAATGCGGTAGAGCATTTGGTAACCGGGAAAGCGGCTTTCTTTCAAAATGGTTTGCAGATCAAACTCAAGATACGAAGGCCGAGCCAAAGATGATTTTCGCATTAAACGCAGATAATGGCAGTCGCAGGTAATATACCATGAATCACTGCGCTCAAGCGTATCTGTATTGAGTAGTTTTTCAAAAAGTGAAGGCGGATATGAAAGTGCATCGATAAAAAACTCATGAATAAAATGTTCCGCTTTTATTTTTCCTTCTTCGTAACTCTTCCACTGAGCCTGAGCAATCTGAAAACTACGGCCTATTTCATCAAGCAGACGCAAGCCTCTGGGGATTTGGTAATCAGCGTCAGTTATTTTGCTGATATTTTTTCCAAAAGCGGCATTTTCAACAACCTGCGCCGTAAAACATGAGCCTTCAAGTTTTATGGTGTCAAAGCTTAAACTTTTAATGTTTGTTCGCCGCATTGATTAAGCTCCTATAATTCCGATGGTAACAGAACATAAAGACCGATTAAATCTACCGGAAGTCCCGGCTTTACATCATAGCTTCCACGTCCCTGCGCCGCTTGACGTACCCTGCGGTGATCCGCAAGAAGCGCATCTGATCGATCTTTGGCGATCTTTTCAAATACCGAACTGTTTTCATTCCACCATGAAAGGCTTGCGTTTAGTTCACGTTCTATTACCGATTTATCAAGATTCCCGCTTGGCTGTTCCCTGAGCAGAATATCAAGTTTTTCCCTTGGAATCTCTACTGTTTGTTTTCTACCTTCAAAACCTAAAAGAAGGGCTTCTTCGGCGAGGGTAGTTTTCGTTTTCCCTCCCTTCTGTGTCATCTCTATTTTATGCCGCAGTCTGATAAGAAATATTGAAGTAACAAGGCTGACTGCGTTTGTTTCGTAAACTCCGCAGCGGGAATGAGTAATTAATTTTTCGTTATTGTTTCCTTCCAGCGCGGTTTCAAGCGTATAATCAGCCAGAACTGTAACAAGCGGGTTACTCCTGTGAATAAATGAAGCGTTCTTTTCAGGCGGATAGTTAAAATTCATCCGTATAGTTTTTTCAATTCCTTCATTTTTTAAGCGGTTTTTTAATGCGGGTATTAACAGATCAGGATTAAACCTGAAATATGACAGGCGGTCGCCTTTAAAAATATTATCAGGCGGAGCGTTGAGTACAGAAAGGGTATCTATAACAAAATGTTCAACATCTTTTTCATTTCCAAGAATTTCATTTTGCTTTTGCCATTCGGGAAGAACATCGTTAGGTTTTAAGCTTCGTTGAGCGAATATCGTTCTATTTTTCTTTTCCTTGTCGGCGGCATCCTGCCATTTTTCCTCAATTTTTCCAAAGCCGGATTCCTCGCCAAAATCCAAAGTACCCTGCTGTTCTTTTGCCGCCGGCTTTAGTAATGCCGCTTTTACAATAGCGGTTTGCATTTTCATCTCATCTTCCGGTATGGGAACAAGGATGCCTAAGTCGTCCCGTATTCTTTTTGCCTTTTTAATAATTACATTGAAGATAAGACCGTCAACTGGATTATTTTCGCCGTAAATCATAACACAGCGCACCTTGTCCGATTTTTGTCCAAAGCGGTCAACCCTGCCTTCACGCTGTTCATGGCGGGCAGGGTTCCACGCAAGATCATAGTGAATCATAGCGTCAAAACCATGCTGTAAGTTGATTCCTTCAGAAAGACAATCAGTAGCGACCAGAACAGGAATCTTTGCTTCTTCTACAAGGCTTTCCACCTGTTCTTCCCGTTCATCAGAGCCTATCTCTCCAGTTATACAGGCAATTTTTACATCGCCGTTGTCTTTGTAGTAATTTCTCAATTCATCGGCAACATAATGGGCGGTAGCGACATAGCGGCAGAAAACAACCGGCTTAAAACGGAGCTTGTCATTTAAGAGAGCGTCAATTTCTTTTACCAGCAAAGCAAGTTTAGGATCATTCTTTATGCCTTTTAGGTTTTCTGTTTCTTTAATGAGAATTTCCAAAGAAGAATTTTTTTCTATTTGAGCCGCCGGCTCTTCATCGTTTACTATAAGGTCATCGCTTATTCCGTCTGTGATGCGTTCATCGTCAATTAAAGAAAATTCATCTTTCCCATTTTCGCTTAACCCTCTAAGGCGAGTCTCTAATGCCCGTTTTGCGGCGTCAGGAGATGAAGAAACACATCGTAATAAAGCAATAACCGCATACCAGATAACCGCGAATTCTTTCCCGTGAGTTTTTTCTGCTTTTAATGCCAAATCAACACAGTAAGACCGGATTTTTTCAAAAAACGTTTCCCATTTGCCTGAGAGTTTATATACAGTTTCTTTTGTTTCACGAGTCGGAAACAACGATTGATCGTTCCATTCGTTTATGTCGATACGCCTTCGTTGAACAAAATAATCGCTTAATTCCTCTCGCAGTCCGCGATTTTGATTTGCAGCAAATGAATCGCCTAATGCGAGATTGGCAAAATCTTGCCGCAGTAAAGCGAGTAAATTGGCAAATCCCGCCTGATTCCCAGAATGAGGAGTTGCGGTTAGCATAACAAGATGGCGTTCCGTATTTTCACATAACTTTTTTAAGAGTTCATATCGCTGTTGTTTTCCCTGACCAAGGCTGGTACAGGTATGAGCTTCATCAACAATTATCATCATTGGGGCATTTTGAATAAAATAATCAATGTGTTTTGGCATCTTTATATAATCAAGACTAATAACTGTAAAAACATAATAATCAAAAATTGAACCGCCACGTGGCATATCCCGTATCAGACGGTCGATAGTCGTTCCGGTAACAGCGACTGCGTCAATGTGAAAATGTTTTTTTAATTCCAGTACCCATTGTTCCACAAGATGAGGCGGACACAGGACAGAAAAGCCGTCTATTTCGCCGCGATCAAAAAGTTCACGGGCAATAAGCCCCGCTTCAATTGTCTTGCCGATACCTACATCGTCAGCAATAAGAAGCCGGACAGTGTCCTGTTTAAGAGCCATAAGAAGGGGAACCAGTTGATAAGCCCGTGGTTCCACAGCAATATTGCCAAACCCACGAAAAGGTCCAGCCCCGGCACGGCATTTCATTAATAGCGCATCACGCAGAAGTCTGGCGGAATAAAACGGTCCGGGCTTGCTAATATCAGGCGGCGGAAAAACTGCGCTTTCAATGGGCATTGTTTCAAGACTTGGAATGATGTATTGGATTTCATCATTGCCGCCGCCTAAAGGACGGAGTTTCAAAAAATCATCATCTGGAGATGAAGGTTCTACCACCCATTCCCGTCCGCGGGCAAGTATCAGGGAACCGGCTTTATATGAGGGGTTTTGTACAGCAGCTGTATCACTCATTTTTATCCTTTACAACCAGTCTAAAACCATGATTTACAATATATTCTTCAGCCTCTTCCCCCGGATGGCTGTAAAACACAACGGTCTTTTCATTTCGATAGTATTCATCGGCTGTCCATTTCCCGTTTATTGTATAGTTATGTTGTATACTTTTGCCGGACGATTTACTATCACTTTTATTTTGTATTTCTGAATTCATAAGAGATACAAGAATTTCTTGAGTCTTGGGATTCTGGCGATCAATATTTTTATGATCCATCTGGTTATAATATGATAACAAACAATTATAACATGCCGCCACACATTTCTCATTTGTACCATTGGCATCCTGCACATCTTTTAAATCCGCCACGGAATGAATTGGCTCTGAAACATCATAATGCATTATTTCCAGAGACTTTTTAGCAATTCGGGATATTTCACCGGGTTCAAGGGCAATTCTGCTTAAAACTCCGGCTCCGCCTTCTGACGCTTCGTAAAATAATAAGTAATTTCGATTATCATTATTTGGTAAAGGTTCCGCCGCTATTTCAACTTCTTCTATTTCGTAATGTTGCTCTATCCCTCTTTTTAGGGCGGCTTGTAAAGTTACCATGGCTTTTACATCGGTTATTTCTTCTTTAGGTTTAAAAAGAAGAATATTTTTATGATCTTCAACATAAGGAACAATTAACTGTGCTGTGTTTTTATCGATATCACTTGAATCATCGTCATCATCAATATCTTCATTTTTTCCCCATCTTCCGGAAAGAGGATCTATGGGAAATCCCTTTTTGTTTTTGTCTGTACGCCGTCTCCAGCCGTAATTAAGCCTCCATAAAGTTGCGGCAGGATAATATGTTAAGTATCCAAAACATTCGTTGTTGTATAAAATTTCACTCTCTATAGTTTCTTCTTTTTTTATCTTGAACATAGTTTGCAATTCGTACCCTATTCTTTGGCGCTCTTCGTCATTTACGGATATACGTGTCTTTAATCTGGTCTCTACGGTTTCTATTTTATAAATATTCGTTATCTGGCTTTTTGCGTCCAATGAAGCGCCGCAGAATGTACATCTTTCGCTTATTAAAGTTTCATCGTAATGACCATGTCCGCATTCCTGACATATTTTTGCGGTTTGGGTTGTCAATCTGGCGCCTGCGCTGACTTGTCCAGTCGAAGTATTTATTTTTACTCTGTAAACTTGATAAGTTCTGCCCTCGTGGTAAATAAGACTGTTTGGTCCAAATTCAGAAATCCCTAAAAATCTGGGACGGATAATCATTGTTCCTTTTTCATCATTAGGCGAAGATGATTTTCCGGCAGAAGGGATCCATGCCATAAGCGGAAGCCGAGGAAAATTATATCCGGGAAGAAAACCAGCGCTTGCAAGGTAACGATAAGTATTAAAATCGGAATTTTGCCCGCCTGAAGCCAGAAGCATTTCACGTTGGTGATAAGCGTCATTATATCTGCGTTGAGCGTCTTCCCGTTCTTTCTTCATAGGGCTTTGTTTTATAACTCTATTAGCGCTCTCCATCTGCTGGTTTGTAGCTCGAAATAATTCACGCCAGCGTTTGAAACTATTATTGAAAGCATCAAAAATATTCTTATATTCTGCTTCAATAAATTCATCATTTAGCCAGGAAGGAACAATTTTTAATTTATTGCGTAATTCATTAAAGATATTTTTTGCGTGGTTAATTGATTTTTTAAGAGCTTCGTTATTATTCATTATATTTGTATATTCAGAACAAATTGGAAGAAGATCACCTTTATCCAAATCAAGAATTTCTTTGATGCTTGGTTTCAAGTTGATACCTAATGTTTGAAGCCAGATTGAATGTAAATGACTGACAATAAGTTCTTTATTTGCCAGATCAAAAAGGGGAGTCTTTACTTTTCCGTATACCATATCACTCTTATTGGCAAAAAACCATTGATCATGGGGGCTTAATGCTGTGCAATATGTAATTATTAATGCCGCATGTCCGGAACGGCCTGCACGTCCGCTTCTTTGAGCGTAATTTGCGGGAGTAGGGGGGACATTGCGCATATAAACAGAATCAAGAGTAGAAATATCAATACCCAATTCCATAGTTGGGGAACAGTATAATACAGGGAGCCGCTGTGAAGATAATTTATTTGATTTGGCCTTTTGAGCTTTCAAAAATTCCACGTCTTTTTTTTCAAAACGGAATCGGGCTTCAAGTATTTCACGGTCAACAGGTTCAACCTGAGCTGTATGTTCATGTGATTCATAATCAAACAAGTTGTAGTTACTGTTTTTTAACGAATTAGCTTTTTGAATATAAAGTGTCCTAAAAAAATTATTGACATTCTTTTCAGGCTTTTTATCAGTTGTAGTACGCCATACTAATGTATTGCTGTTAAGGCAGAATCCCATCATGGAAGGACTTAGAGGTTGTGTTATGACATATCCGTATTTTATTGCCCATTGAAGCATATTTTCTATAATGGCAGTATAATCTTCTCCCTTCCATTTTATATTCTCAAATTCAGTTCCTCTCCATAAAAATTTCCTTTTAATTAATTTCACAATTCCTGACCTAGGACCGGCGTTTAATATTTCACCTTGTCTCCCGCGCCAATTATCGTCAACTTTTAATGTTAAATGGTTGGTTGTAGAAAGTATTTCATCATGTAAAAACGCCCAAGGTTCATTAAGGGTATTATTTGACCATGACCTGTATTTATCATGCTCATTGCGAGATAAAAAACGCGAGGAAATACAAAGGTTTTTTTTCATTTCGTCAAAGACTAACATAAATAACTCTAATCTTTTTGTTAGAGGAAGGCATAGTATTTCGGGTAATAGTCCGTCTTCGTCGGTCTCAAGATATTTACTTAATCCTTCATATTCAATTTTTATTAATTCCAATGCTTCCAATGACGGATTATTATGCCTCCAGCCCTTTCGAATATCCCGCAGAAGGCGGTATCCAAGAATAAATCTCAAAGTACTTTGCGCTTCTGTTTTTTGATGTCCTTTAATATCAGGATTTTGCAGATATTCAGAGTTAATTTCGTAAGTATCATTATTAAAACCTATTGCGTTAAATACGAATTCACTTAAATCGGCTTCATGAAGAATACCGTTTGATTTTTCAAGAGCGGCAAGAAGACCGCCACGAATAGTTAAAAGAAAAATAAAGTCGTTAAAGTGCCCGGATTGCAAAGCGGCATCTTGTCGATTATCGGTAAATCCCAGCAATTTTCTCTTGTCATGATCATCCTTAAATAGATTATCAAGGATATTTATCGTAAGCATAGTGGTTGAAGAAGAACGCCCTTCACCTGATAATCCTGAAAGATGGTTTTTATCTTTTTCGTTTGTTTCATTTATTGAAGAACAATGCGGGCAGAAACGAATTTTCCCCGGTATATAGTAAAAAGGGTTGCCTTCTTCTTCGCTTGTTTCATCACCATACATGTTAATATCTTTGGGTATAGGGATATATTTTTTATAAGTATTTTTTGGACGCGGATTACCGTGAAAATCTTCAAGCCAGAAATCAGGAAGATCCTCTAATTCCTCATGATAATTCAATGTATCATCAACAGGAACAAGAAACCCGATTTCATCTTCACTGCCTTTGGGAATCGGACTGTCAATTTCGCGAGGTTCCCATTTACCAATAATGTTTTCTACCGGAATAAACTCCTGCCCGCATTCACGGCAAAAATAAACAGGATATAACAAGGCTTTGGTATCTTTTGGCGAATAACGCTGGGCATTCAGGGTAACGTAACGGGTATTTACTGGTTCAAGCGTGCAAAGTACTTTTCCGGGACCTGATATAAATTGGTGGAGTTTAAAAGGAAAAAGTTGTTTGTTGTCAACATCTTTAATATTTTGGGATTCAAGCAAATAGTTCTTTAAAACTTCTTCTGCTTTTTCTTTTGGAACATTTGCGGCTTGCGCCAATTTTTCGGATGCCTCTTCTATTGACAATGGTTTGGCTCTCTCCGGTGCTCTGATGCCTGAATACTTTATTCCCATAGTCAATTCCAGCCAGACAGCCAACGGATCATTTTTTAACTCAGTTATATTAAGTTTGAAATTTGCGGAATTAAGAATACGATTATTCAAAGTCGGTAAAATATCATTTAATGATAGATTAACATTAGTCACACGTTCCAGTTTTTCTGAAATAACATTGGAAACAGGGATTTTTTCTTCAAAAAGACTTCCGGCAAAATCGGCAGCCGCTGTTTTTTCATCTATCCCGCCATTGTCATTTGATGATGCCATAGTAGCAGATGTACCAATACAAACAAGATTGTTTGTTTCAAATTGCAGTTTTATACGGCGGATCAATAAGGCTACATCCCCACCTTGTCTGCCTCGGTAGGTATGGAGTTCATCAAGGACAAGGTATTCAAGCCCTTTACAATGTGATATAACAGCGCGATCTTCATCGTTATACCTTGTCAGAAGAAGTTCCATCATCATATAGTTAGTAAGTAAAATGTCAGGTGAGTTTTGCGCTATTATTTTTCGTTCTTCGCTGTCTTCCTGCCCGGTATAACGCGCAAAAGAAAAAGGGTGCTTTTCTCCCGGATTACTTTTGATAAAATTATCCAGATATTTTTTTAATTCTTCCATTTGACTATTTGCAAGGGCATTCATAGGGTAGATAATAATTGCTCTTGTTCTTGGAGATGGATCATTTTCTTTAGCTCGTATGATTGAGTCGATTATTGGCAGAAAAAAAGCAAGGCTTTTACCGGAACCTGTTCCGGCAGTAACCACAAATGATTCCTTTTTTTGGGCTATTGCCAGAGCTTCCTGTTGGTGAGTATAAAGGTGAAAACCTCGAAATACCTCGCCGCAAACCGAATGAAGAGTATTATCTTTAACCAAGTCGGCAATAGTAGACGCTTTTTCATAGTTAGGATTTATTTGAATAAGCGGAGCCGGCCAATACCGTTTATTGGCATATTCGGTATCAACTACCTCACTTATATCTTTTGCTCTGATTGTTGTAAAACTGCGGGAAAATTGCTCAAAATTTTCAACAACATTTTCATGAAAATCAAAAATATCTGGCATTAAGTCCCCCTAATATACAATTTTACATTCTTCTACGCTTCAATAATATTTTTGCGATTACCATATCAACTTTTATTTTACTTTATCCCTACTCTCCCCTACCTCAACGTTCTAACCTTCACATCGCTAATCATCGCGCGATCATCGCCGGGATCTCCTTTATACTCAACGCTTACTGTTGCCGCTGCCGGTCCCTGACCAATACGAATCGGGGCGCGATAATAAACCTGATTCTCCCAGCGCAAGGTTCCCTCAAGAACGATAATATAGTTTCCTGCAGGAGCAACCGCGCCCCGGCTGTCAGTACCGTCCCATGTATAGATTAATGTACCTGCTTTGGGAGTGGCCCCCGAAACAGCGTCTACCTGCGCGGAAGTCATGTTTGACAGTCCCGATTGTTTCACCCACATTGGAATTGAAGATTCCCTGCGTTTCCAGCCGCCGTTAGCTGTATAACGCGTAGCATAAAGTGTTTTAATATACTGTCCCTGTGCATTTTCAATCCAGACCGCAAATTGATTGCTTGCCGAGCCGCTTAATCTTGTGTAAGAAAAAGTAATTTCCGCCGCAGCCTGCTGCGCCGCCGCTTGCTGCGAGGCCGCTTGCTGCGCCGTAACGTACGTCAAAACTAAAGCAGTTAACAAGGTAAATAATAACCGTTTCATTTTTCCTCCTGCCTGATTTTTTATAAGGATATTTCTTAATAACTATTGTACCATAAAAAAAAAGAAGCCTGACCACATTATAGCCCGGGTTTTCCGGGCAGTGGTCAGGCGCCTTTCCGAGAGACGTCGTCCAGCCGCTAAAATTAATTTTAACGGCTGAGCGGTTCTGCAATTTACTGCAGAAGCTGTAAAACCGACTGACCTCTTTGATTGGCTTGCGCCAGCATAGCAGTACCTGATTGCGTAAGGATCATGTTTTTGGTGTAAGCTACTGTCTCATTCGCCATTTGCGTGTCACGTATACGGGACTCTGCTGCTTGCATGTTTTCTGCTCCTACATCGAGACCGCGGACTGCATGTTCAAGGCGGTTCTGGTAGGCGCCAAGATCGGCTCTTTGTTTGTTGACGATCTTCAACGCCTTATCGAGAGTTCCGATGGCACGGTTGGCACCGTCCACAGAGGACAGTGAAATAAAGGTATCGTCACCGACATTGCGGATACCAAGACCCTTTGCTGTCATTGTGCCGATAAACACCTGTTCGCGCTGATCCATGTTGGCGCCGATATGGAACCACATAGAGGCGGTAACCACGTTCTCGCCGATAGGCCTGCCGAAGCGGCCTGTTATCAGATTCATCCCGTTGAACTGGGCGTGTGATGCAATCCTGTCGATTTCGTCAACCAATGCTGAAACTTCAATTTGAACGTACATACGGTCTTCTTCCGAATAAATACCGTTGGCTGCCTGCACCGCTAATTCACGGAGACGCTGGATAATGTCTTCTGATTCCTGAAGGTAACCTTCAGTGGTTTGAATGAATGAAATACCATTCTGGGCATTTGTTGATGCCTGATTCAAACCGCGAATTTGGGCTCTCATCTTTTCAGATACAGCAAGCCCTGAAGCATCATCGCCGGCGCGGTTAATGCGAAGTCCGCTCGACAATTTCTCCATGTTTTTATCCAGGGAAACCTGGGTAACTTTGAGGGACCTGTCGGCAAACATTGCACTTAAGTTGTGATTAATTATCATATACTCACTCCTTTGGCTTTTTCGGCGCTTTCGTCATCGACAAACTGCCTTAGACGGGTTAAGCGCCGCGGCTTCCATGCCGAAAAAACCGTTTTACGGTTTTTTTGTTGTCGAGTCTTTCCAACGGAAAAACTCTCTTTCTGTTTGCGGATATTCACGTAACACGTAAAAATCCATGTGCCATCATGTTTTCTTTTCGGAAAACACGTAGAACCCTCGACCCACCGTTCCCGGAAGGGTGAGGATAACCGGAAAAATCACGGAGGCCCGACGGGCACATAATAAAATCCGGATGAAAGAGGCTCTACATTATCCTGAAACAGGATAATATAGGGTTTCCCCCTTTCATTTCTAATATCGGAATATGAAAATTTACCTTTAGGGGAAAAAATATATAAAAACTATGGAAAGATGACGCATTTCATACTAAGATTATTTCATGAATAACATACTGGCTTCCCATGTAGATATGATCCGCGAAGTTTTTCATTACCAAAGCCGTTTTGAAGGTTCTACTCTTGTTTTTAAAATTGATTATCCTGTAACCGAAGACCCTGGGTTTCCTGGTCTAATGAAGGATTTGGCCCTGCTTGCAAAGACAGGCTTCAAAATAGTAATCGTTCCCGGAGCAAAAGAAAACATTGATGCCGTTCTCAGGCAGCATAATATCTATACATCATATACAAACATCAGCGACGCTTCAGCGCAGAGTTTTCCTGTCCGCGTTACTACACAGCAGGCGATTCAGTATGTTGAAATGGCGGCATATAACACGGCAGGCAGATATATGACATTTCTTTCCGGCAGCAGGGTTGATGCGCTAATCGGAAATTTTGTAAGGGCAAGAGGGTTAGGTATAATAAACGGAATAGATACGGAACACACAGGCACTGTGGACAAAATATACTCCGATTCGCTTAAAAGGATATTAGATTTGGGCATGATACCAATTCTGCCGTGTATAGGCTGGAGTCCTTCGGGAAAGCCTTACAATGTACAAAGCGATGAGATTGCACTTGCTGTATCATCAGCGCTTGGAGCGGAGAAATTATTCATCTTATCCGCACAGGACAGATTACAGATAGATAAACTCAATATAAGAGGAAAACATTCTTCATTGATTCAGCATTTGCTTAATATCGCCGACACTCCGTTTATTCAGCAAAAAAAACCTTCGTTAATGCGGCGATCTATACATGTTACAAATAAATCACTCGCCCAAAAGAGTATTTTAGAAAATCTGGAAAAAAGGGCTGACGGCAGTTTGGTGCGTATTTCTCCTCAGCAGACAGAGATGATAATTTCCATTATCAGTGAATTTAAAAACGATGATGGAAGTTATACCGAAGAACGATATTTACGGGAACTCAAACTAGCATTAATGGCGAGCAAAGCAGGCATTCACCGTGTGCACATTATAGACGGAAGAGAAGAAGGCGCTGTTTTGAAAGAACTATTCTCCAATCTTGGTGTAGGAACTATGGTCTATGTCGATGAATACGACTCTGTCCGCGCCATTCATTCCAGGGATTTGCCGGATATTTTACGTTTAATGGAACCGCTAATGCAGAAGGGTATCCTCATCAGGCGAAATCCCGAACAAATTCAGGAAAAAAAGAACGATTACTCAGTTTTCGAAATTGACGGTTCCATTCGTGCGTGCGGAGCCTTGCACGATTGGGGAGAATCTCAGGGGGAAATTGCGGCTGTCGCAACTGATCCTCAGTACACAGACCTTGGGCTTGGCAGAAAAATAGTCGGTTTCCTTATTGAAAAAGCAAAGAAACTCAACATGCGCCGAGTTTTTGTCCTTACCACACAATCACATGACTGGTTTGAGTCTCTTGGCTTCAAAGAAGCTGCGGTAGACAGTCTGCCTGAGAAAAAACGCAATGTTTACGACCAAACCCGAAAAAGCAAAGTTTTCGCTCTTGAATTGTAACATTAAACATTGAGGTATTTTTAATCCACGCTTCGACATTTTTTGGCGGAACGCTGTTAATTTTTGCCGAACGTTTGCTGAAAAACAAAGCGCCGCTGTTTGTTTTTCAAGCAAGCGGCGCCGGTTTTTTGGCAACGATTGTAAAAATTTTGCTAATTTTACCTTGATTTTTGCTCAATTTGGCTTAAATTTGCCAGTTTTTGCTTGAAAATAGGCATTTTTGCCTTTTTTACGCTTTCCACAGCGTACCCGCTGACAGCGGATACGCTGCGGAAAAGTGGTTCCTGACACCGTTGCATATTCCGCGCGTTATTTTTATTCCGAGAGAAACCTAAGAGAAAATTTCCCTTTTTGGTCTCCGCAAGGAATTTTCAAGGCAGCTTCTCCTTTTTTAATAGCTGTTGCCGGTATAGGATCCCCATGTAATATGTATGTTTTCCGTTCGCTTGTTATCCGAACATCTTGCGGAGCTGAACCTTCATAACACTCTATATGCAATGTACGCTCGCCTGATTGTGTCCACGCCTCAAATTTATAATCATACTTTGCACCTACTTTTACTTTGTAACCATTAGAACCAATAAATGCCCAATCTTTAGAGTCTGATTCTACGGTAAAAATATATATAAGTCCTTTAATTACTCCATCAGTAACTTCACTATAATCTTGTTCCGCACCTATGTCTCCGGCTTGCCACAGCCACACATTATCAAGTTGCGCAATTGTTACCGTTTCGTTACCGCCGCCGCTCTCTTTGCAAGCCGTCATTGAAAATCCGATTACCGCCGCTAACGCGATAATACCTAATAAACTTAGCTTCTTCATAAAGAAATCTCCTGATTTTGTGTATAATTTTTCATACACTTGTATTGAAATATCCCTATTAATGAGATATTCATACCTCAATTGAGGTATTTTATAATATTAAACACCTCAATCTCAATATTGTCAAGCCAAAAATATAGAAATTACCGTATTTGTAATGTATGGATGTGAATTTCAAGAAAAATTTACGGACAGAGCTTGATTATCTTGGTTTAACGGTTAAGGAATTAAGCGTAAAAACAGGTATTGCCAAAGGAACTCTGGACTGCTATTTGGGAGCAAGGGCTTCAATGCCCCCGGCAGATATTGCAACAAAAATAGCCAATGCTTTAGATGTAACTGTTGAATATCTTGTAACCGGGCAAGAAATAAAAAAACATGATCGAATATTAAATCATAATATTCGTTCAATAATTCAAATATTAATTGAACTCAGTGAAAAAGATATCGAAGTAATTCTTGGTCTTTCAGAAATCCTAAAAAATCAATCAGAGAAAAATTAATTTCCCTTTTTTTAGCAGATTTAGTAAATAGTGTCTGTCCACAAAGTCGGTTACTTTGCGGACAGACCTTGTATTTTCTCGCCTAAAGGCTACGAAAATACGATTTTTAAGGTAGTCTGTCTATAATGTGTCCACATTATAGACAGACTCTAAATAGTCACCGCTTTTTACAAGATAAGATGCGCTCTGCATATTATAAGATAGTTGTGTGGGAAATGGCATTTAACTTGTCGTTGTTAGTGTTGGTTCGTGGTAAAATAAAATAACCATGTCCAGAACCGTCGTCTACAAAGCCCTGTCTTTGAGAAACCGCCAAAATTCAAGCCAGGAATCCAACAGCGAAGTTTACCTGCTCACCGCCGAAGAAGGCATCATCAGGGCTACGGTTTTCGGCGGGGCAAAGAGCAAACTGCGCTCCCATGCCGCGCCGTACAATTCAGGACAAGTCTGGATTTACCGCGATCCGTCAAAAGATTACCGCAAACTAAGCGATTTTGACGTTCATTCATGGCGGCCGGGGCTGAGGGAACTTTACGAGCGGACAATGGCTGCAAGCGGGATAGCGGAGACAATTCTGTCTTCTCACGGCGGCGGCAGTGATTGGAGCGAAGCTATGTCCCTAGCCTCGTCAGCACTGGATACGCTGGAAAGCGCCAACGAAGAATTGTGTGAACGGCTTTTGGTTCACTTTTTATGGCGCTGGGCAGGTTTCCTCGGTCTGCAGCCGCAAGTCGGCTGTTGTTCAAATTGCGGGAATGAAGCCGCTGACGGTCCGCTTATGTTCAATAACCGCGAAAACAGTCTGCTTTGTGAAAAATGTCTCATCAATACAGATTCTGTCTCAGGCTTGATTAAACTTAACTCAGGCAGCCGACGTTGGCTTGCCTTAACAGGGCAGATTGAATCTTCTCTTTTGTACCGTTATTCAATGGACAGTAAATCTTTCCGCGAAGCAAAAACATTGACTGCCGCAGTAATAACTGCGGCAATCGGAAAACAGCTTGCAAGCTGGGAATGGTAACTAAGCAGTACTTATCTAATTGTTTTCAATCGTATTACTGTTTTTTCCACGTTCCATTCCAATTCATGATGTAATCCACGCCGTTAACCTCTTCGGCGACAACCTCAAGGGCGCCGTTTACGATTTTAAGATTAATTTTGGGATTAAAAGATGGGTTAGATTCCGGAACAATTATAAACGAAGAATCACCTTGTAAACTGCTTAGAACCCATGAAGGATTTTGATTGCCTGCACCGCTTAATTTGAATCTGTCTTTAGCAGCAAAGGTAAATACATAATTAAAATTAACCTTATTCCATGTCCCCATAAAGTTAGCAGGAAAAGAAGGAGGACTAGTGTTCTCCCATTTTGTGCTTTTAGCGCTGGGACGGGTATATTTTCCTGTTTGCCTGCCGTTATTCCAGTAAACTTTATCGAAGTCGGCGCTGACTAAACCTCGGTTGTACGTATTCTCAAATGTTATACTGACAAGATTGGTGCATTTTGAAAAAGCATCATTCCCAATACTGGCAACGGTTTTTGGTATGGCTAATGTGGTAAAACCGGTGCAACCGTTAAAAGCGTTCGGTCCAATGCTGAGAACGCTTTTTGGTATGGTTACGCTTTTAAGGCTGGTGCAATTCATAAAAGCCCAATCACCAATTCTTGTAACACTGTCAGGTATGGTGATACTGGCAAGGTCGGTGCAATTTCTAAAAGTGCTATTCTTAATTTCTGTAACGCTTTTAGGTATGACAAAACCGGCAAGAGCACTACAATTTTGAAAAGCGCTATCCCCAATGTTTGTAACGGTTGCCGGTATGGTTATGGCTTTAAGGCTGGCACAGCCCTTAAAAGCGCTGTCACCAATGCTTGTAACGCTGTTTGGAATGGTTACGCGCTCAAGGTTTTTGCAGCCCGAAAAAACGCTGTCCCCAATGGTTGTAACGCTGTTCGGTATGGTTACGCTGATAAGTTCGGGACAATTGTAAAAAGCTAAGTTCTCAATGGTTGTAACGCTGTTAGGTATGGTTACGCTGGTAAGGTTCTGGCAGCTCATAAAACCGCTCTTCCCAATGGTTGTAACGCTGTTCGGTATGGTTATGCCGACAAGCATTTTACAACTGCCGAAAAACATAGTTTTTATTAAGTTGCCGGTAAGGGTAAGGTTTACATATCTGCCTGATTTCGTTATAGTTTCATTGATTTTATAGAGCATAGATTCATCAGCAGAAGACATTGTAACTTTGATTGGAGTATCGACTTCGTTGCGAGGTTGCTTGCTAAGATATGACCTTAACTCATCCAGAGTTGATACGTCCTGACCAAAACAAAACATCGCTGAAATAACGAATAAAAGTAATAATGATATTATTTTTGTTTTCATAATGGTTACCTTTCTATTGTAAAATTATCCGCTCACAAGAGCGGCCCCACATGGGTATTTGTGTTATTTTACGATTTGTTGGTTTTTTTGTCAAGCTGTTTTTAAGGCAAAAACCTTACCTTGTAAAACCAACTGCTTTCGTATACTGTTAAACAAAGTGAACTGGGAAAAAAAGGATATTTCCCCCGAACAGGTAAAGGAAATTTCTGTAAAATACGGCTGTAGTCTGTTGGCCGCTTCGATCCTCGCGCGCAGGGGACACTGCTCAGGTGATTCGATACGTTACTTTCTGGAAGACGATCTTGTTTCATTGCGTAATCCATTTGCCCTTGACGGAATGGAAGACACAGTAGAACGTATCCTTGCCGCAAAGGAAGAAGGTGAAAAGGTTCTCATTTTCGGAGACGGCGATGTAGACGGCATTACAGGAACCGCGCTTCTTGCAGGATATCTCGAAAGTCTTGGGATGGACGTTACCTGGCGCATTCCCACAGGAGATGAATCTTACGGGCTTTCAATGGAAGCGGTTGAAAAATTCGCATCTAAAGACGGCACTTTGATAATCACGGTGGACTGCGGTATTTCGCGGTTTTCGGAAATCAGACGCGCAAATGAACTGTCAATTGATGTGATCGTAACAGACCACCATGAGCCGCAGGAAGAATTACCGCAGGCCCTCGTCATAATCAACCCAAAGTTGAAAGATTCAACGTACCAGTTTCGTGATCTTTCCGGCTGCGGGGTTGCCTTCAAGCTGGTCTGCGCTCTTCGTTTTGCCCAAAAAAGCGAGCTTTACGGACAGCAGATATGCCTTCTAAATACAAGAGCTGTAAATAACGCATGGATAATCGAAATTGCAAAAATACGCAACATGGTTGTTGTCGATACATTAATAGAAACCATAGTGCCGGGAATTGTTTCAATAACTGAAACGCGTCTGCCCGCTTTTCTTGAAGGCCAGCAGATTCTTGTTTGGGACGCTTCATTGCACAAGCAAACATTTTCAAAACTTTTCGGCAAGGGTGTTGAAGTGGGAATGCTGGACATTGCCCCTCAGATTGGCAGAGAAATACCGCAGACTACGGGTATAAGTCTGCTCCGTATCAAAGAATTGTCTAAAATCGCCAAATATTCAGACAGGGAATTAAGCGAGCTTGATGTATTTGTCAATCTGTTTACATCTTATGCAAAACTTCTGGAAAAAAAATCGTCCGGCTCCGCAGATGAAAATGCGGATATTCAGCTTGCCGCTCTTGGAACCATTGCGGACATTATGCCGCTGCTGGATGAAAACAGAATCATCGTGCGCAGAGGGCTTGAATCCCTTGAAAAAAAACCAAGACCCGGTATTTCAAATCTTATGCAAAAACTGGATCTGGCAGGCCGCCATTTTGATACAAAAGACATCTCGTGGAAACTTTGCCCTGTAATAAATGCGGCGCGGCGCGTGGGAAGCGCGGAAACGGCGGCAGCCTTGTTTTTTGAAAAGAATCCCGCAAAGATAGAAAAGCTTGCCGGAGAACTTATTACAATGAATGAAAACCGGAAAGAACTTGAAGACAAAACATGGGCTGTTGCAGAGCCTATAGCCTACAAGAGTATTACAGAATACGATGAAAAACTTGTTCTTGTTTACAGTGAAAAAATCAATAAGGGCGTTACCGGATTAATAGCGCAGCGGGCTGCCCGTGCATTTAATGTTCCCTCTATAACCATTTCACTCGGCGATGAAATATGCACAGGGTCCCTTCGTTCCGCAAGGGGGTATAATGTCTGCGCCCTTCTGGAACAATGCGGCGATCTGTTTATTGACTCAGGCGGTCATCAGGCAGCCGGAGGTTTCAGCATGTTTATGCAAAACTGGGATAACTTTCTTGACAGGCTGAAAAATATATCGAAAACGATAGAATTTGAGGAACAGGATGAGGAAAACATTCAAATTGACGCCGAACTTCCCCATGAATATCTTTCGCCGGATATTTTAAAATTAATCGATCAATTTGAACCTTACGGCAAGGGAAACGAACCTCTTGTTTTTATGTCAAAAAAACTTACCGTTAAGGATATAAATTTTATCGGCAAACCGGAAGCCAAACATGTTAAAATGACACTTGACGCGGGTAAATACAAATGGCCGGCTCTCTATTGGCAAAGCGCAGAGCGTGTTACCAATAAAGAATTCGGCATAAATGATACGGTTGACGTTGTCTTCAATCTTAACCGCGATTATTTTAAAGGAAACGAAACGCCGCAGATGATGATTCTGGATTTGAAAAAAAGTAACGGCGGTCTATAACGATGAAAAGAAATTTATTTTTTGTTTTTTTCAGCTTAGTCTTTTCAACCATTGTTTCCGCGCAAATAAGATATACGGTAATACCGGAAACTCCCCGTCCCGGAGAACCGGTAACAATCGGCGTCAGTTCTTCTGATGCAACAGACGGAGTGAAAGAGGCGCTGTTATTCGTAAACGGACGGCAGCTTGCAAAATCTGCCTTTTTTTCAGTTCCTGCAGAAGCATGGAAACCCGGTTTTCTTGCGGCGGTCATTACAGTCCCTTCCACAGCAAACCCCGGCAGCGCAACTATCAAAGTGAACGGCGAAACAGACTTAATAATGGAAATACCTATTACAATTTCCTCAAGGGATTTTGTTTCAGAAGTAATTGAACTGGACCCAGTCCTTACGGGAATCAGAGTCGATCCCGATCCAAAAAAAACCGAAGAGGCAAACAGACTTTGGGGTATTCTTTCTACAAACGGCAGTAAAATTTACCACACGGGTTTTTTTGTCCCGCCGCTTGAATCAACCAGAAGAACCAGTTTTTTCGGCGACCGCCGCGTATTTAAATATTCAAACGGCGCAAACGATATGTCGATTCATGCAGGGGTTGATTTTGGCGTACCGAAAGGAACCCGCGTAAGCGCCTGCGCTAACGGAAAAGTTGTTCTTGCCCGCATGAGAATTGTTACAGGAAATTCGGTCGTAATAGAACACGCCCCCGGTATTTATTCTTTGTACTATCATTTGGACAGCATCATAGTAAAAGAAGGCGATATTGTATACACCGGAATGCAGATTGGTTTTTCCGGTTCTACAGGATTATCGACCGGTCCTCATCTGCACTGGGAAATCAGGGTCAGTACGGAAAACACCGATCCTGATTCGTTTTTAAACCGTCCGATTATTGACAAAGAGACAATAATAAGTAAAATTTATCATTAGATGTTCGTAAAAAAATTATAACCATGAGGAAAGGAGGTGATTAACTTTGGCGCACATTACAGTCGATGACAACGAACTGCTTGAAAAAGCTATCAAACGTTTTAAACGCATGGTAGAAAAAGAAGGCATCATCCGTGAATTCAAAAAGCGGGAGTATTATGAAAAACCTTCCACTATCCTCAACAGAAAGAAAAAAACCAATGCCCGTAAACTTGTAAAACGGAACCGCAAGGGCAAGGGTGAATATTAAGCTGATCTGGGGTTGTAATAATTAAATGCTTATTAAATATTCTTCCCCAATTTATTCATGCAGAGACGCATCGTATCTTCGGCACGCGGCGTATTGTAAAACATTTAATGTCCGAATCGTGCCTTCTGCGCGTCTTTGCGTGAGATTTTTTTCGTTACTCGCATTATCGGTTTTTCTCTCCTGTGCAGCTCTATCTTCCAATGTTTCAGCGCAGGAAAATCCCGTATCTTTTCAGGCTGTTGCGGCTGTAGAACCGGTATGGCAGACCTTTGCGGATAACATTGATTTTTTCCACGCAAAAACTTTAGACCCTCAACTTGAATTTTGGGCGCTTAGGGTCGATCTTAATTCTCCGAATACCCAAATTGTTGTAAGGGGAGGCGCTCAGTCAAATGACAGCGACACTTTAAGCACAAAAGTTTCCGGTTTTGTCCGCGACAACGATCTTCTTGCGGGCATCAACACCGTCCCATTTGACATTGTCACTTCCAAAGAAGGCCAGCCGATTAAAAATATGGGTATCGTAATTTCCGGCGGCAAATTAATTGCGCCTGCAAACAGAAACTACGATGCGCTTGTATTTTACAAAGACGGCAAGGCGGCGATTGTAAGCCAGTCTTCTCTGCAATCCACGGAAAATATCGAAAATGCGGCAGGCGGCTTTCACAAAATACTTGCAGACGGGCAGCCTGCGGAAAGGACGCAAAACCGCGAAGATCGGCATCCGCGAAGCGCCGCCGGAATATCAGCTGACGGCAGTTATCTTTATCTGCTTGTTATTGACGGCAGGAGGGCAGGCAGCGTCGGAAGCACGGAAAAGGAAACCGCCCTTATCTTGCGCTCCCTTGGTTCATGGGAAGGAATAAATTTTGACGGCGGCGGTTCAAGCGCTCTTGCCCTTCGTTATGAAGACGGCAGGGTAAGAACAGTCAACACGCCTATTCATGGCGGGATTCCCAATCAGGAACGCGCGGTAGCGGGCTGTCTTGGAGTTTCCTTTAATCCTTCCACGGAAAAATAAAGTTTCTTAAGGAACGCGTGCCTGTCTTATCGCGTTCTTCTATTAACAAAGCATCCCAAGGTATTTTACGGCGGTTTGCATCAGGATTGGCTTCCAGCCAGTCGTACTTTAAAATACGCAGACGCAAAGCTTCATCAAGATAAAGGAGAATGCCAATAGGACCTGGAAACATAAATACAAACACAACGGAAAGAATCAGGACAATTAAATCGTGAATGATAAAGAAAAGCGCAAAGCCCGAATTATCAAGGGAAATAATCATGCACTTTCTGAAAGATTTTTTTATGTTTGATCCCAGTCTTGCATAAACTGTAAAGTAAAACTGAAATGAAAGCAGGGCAAAAACTGTTACCCAAAAAATAATCGCCGCAAAAACAATTCCCACAGGAGACTCCATGCTAAGATAAAACGGAAGAATAATCGTTACCACCAGAAAAAGAAGGAAAACAAAAAAACCCATTACAAGCCCCGCAGGCCATGCAGTTTTAAAATTCCTAAAAAAATCACCAAAACTAAATGAACCGTAATCTGAAATTGCTCTAATCGTAATAGCCGAAGATGCAAGGTATATTGAACATAAAAGAATCCCAAAGGCGCTTAAAGCCATCTCAAGCGCCGTTGAATTAAAATATTTGGCGGCTAACACCGGAAGAAAAGTGGGAATTGAAACAACGGCTATAAATCCAAGATTAAGAATGACAATCTTGAACATATTATCCCACAGGTCATAAAGAGTTTTTCTTAAAACGAATCCAATCATGGGTAAATATTACATAATTAACTTGATAAAGTCGAGCAAAATTCCGGTTGTATATCAATTTTTATTTCTATATAATGGATTTGCAGAGGTAAAAATGATTGTAATGAAGTTCGGCGGCAGCTCGGTGGCTGATGCGTCACGGATACGTCATGTTGCAGAAATAGTAAAGACACAACTGGGAAAAAAACCCGCGCTGGTGTTATCTGCTATGGGAGATACAACCGATCACCTCATTGAAGCGGCGGAAACAGCGTTAAAAGAAGGCAAGGTAGAGACCGGACATATAGAGAAACTTCATCTTACGAGCATTAAAACCCTTAAACTGCCAATTCAAAAAGAGATTGGCGTCCTTTTGGACGAATTAAAACGTTTGCTGTCCGGCATTGCCCTTATCAGGGAACTTACGCCGCGTACTAAGGATTATCTTGTGTCCTTCGGGGAGCGTCTGTCGGTGCGAATAGCGGCGGCATATTTAAAATCTATCGGCATGAACGCAAAGGCTTTTGACGCATGGGAACTCGGTTTCATTTCAAACTCAGGCTACGGTCACGCGGAACTTTTAAAAGAAAGCTGGGACACTATACCTCAAAAAACACTTCCTTTAATAAAAGGAAATGTACTGCCTGTTATAACAGGCTTTATCGCAAAAGATGAAAATAACATAATCACAACGCTTGGGCGGGGCGGCTCCGATCTTTCAGCAACAATGATCGCAGCCTCCTGCAAAGCCGAAGAAGTCCAAGTATGGAAGGACGTTGACGGCATCCTGACGGCAGACCCAAGAATAGTAAAAAAAGTACGGCCTGTGCAAAGCGTCACATATGATGAAGCGGCGGAGCTTGCCTATTTCGGCGCGCAGGTGCTTCATCCAAGAGCCATGCAGCCCTGCATGAAAACAGGAACGCCGGTACTTGTAAAAAATTCGTATAACATCGAAGCGCCCGGAACAAGAATTGAACCCGCGTCGTCAGGAGGGAAAAACAGACTTCCCGTGCGCGCGATTACTTCGCGCCAGAATGTAACGCTTATAGATATAGTTTCTACCAGAATGCTGGGACAGTACGGTTTTCTAGCGGAAGTTTTTTCTATATTTGCAAGGTACAGCATTTCAGTAGACATGGTCGCAACGAGCGAAGTATCCGTCTCCCTTACCCTTGATACCTCTCACGATTTAACCGAAGTAAAAAAAGAACTGAATAAAATCGCCAGTGTAGACATAAAAACAGGAAAAGCGATTGTTTCTATCATCGGAAATGTTAAGCGCTCATCGGAAATTCTTGCGAGGGCGTTTAAAATCTGCCAGTTTATCGGCGTTACTGTGCAAATGATTTCGCAGGGAGCAAGCAAGGTAAACATAAGCTTCATTGTGAATGATACCGAAGCGGTTGAAACAGTTAAAGCGCTTCATCTGGATTTTTTTGAATCCTAAAAAGGCAAGCACATGAAAATAGCGATTATCGGTTACGGTAAAATGGGAAAAATGATAGAACAGATTGCCTGCGCGCAGGGTCATACCATAACGGCAATAACAGACCCTGTTGCAGAGGACGCGGGGAAACCTATAAGCAAAAGTATTGCCGAAGCCAACCTTGATTCCGTTGACGCGGCGATTGAATTTTCCCAGCCTGCATCCGCTGTGCCAAACATTATCGAGCTTGCGAAAAAGAAGATCCCAACGGTAACTGGAACAACAGGCTGGCATGAACGCATGGACGAAGTTGCAAAGGAAATCGAAAAGTCAGGCGGCTCTCTTCTTTGGTCGTCTAACTTTTCAATCGGGGTGAATCTTTTCTACCGTATAGCATGGTACGCATCCGAGCTTGTAAATAATTTTGATGAGTACGACATCGGCGGGTTTGAGGCGCATCACAATAAAAAACTTGACAGCCCATCGGGAACCGCAAAGATATTGGCTGAAGGCGTCCTTTCCAGAATCAGCCGTAAAAAGAAAATAGTATGGGAAACTATGAACCGGAAACCGGAAACGGACGAACTGCACTTTCCCAGCCTGCGAATGGGCAGCGTTCCGGGAACTCACAGCTTGTTTTTTGACTCATCTGCGGATACAATCGAAATCAGCCACACTGCAAGAAGCCGCGAAGGATTCGCGTCAGGCGCCGTAAGAGCCGCGCAGTGGCTTGCTTCTGAAAAACGGCGCGGTATTTTCACAATAGATGAAATGTTAAAGGATATTTGGAACCGCTGACGGTTCCTTGAAAATTCGAGGTGAATGTATGACACAGTTTTACGGCGCTTTTACGGCGCTCATTACGCCAATGAAAGAATCGGGAGAAATTGATTACGACGGTTTTCGCAGGCTTATTCAATTTCAGATAACTGAAGGAATAGACGGTATTGTTCCGCTTGGAACAACAGGAGAAAATCCGACTCTTGACGAAGATGAAGAAGACAGATTAATTGAAATTGCGGTAAAGGAAGCAGGCGGGAAAATCCCCGTCATAGTCGGAGCCGGTTCCAACGATACCAGGCACATGGTCAGTTATGTTAAACGCGCAAAAAAAATGAGCGCAGACGCGGCGTTAGTTGTAACTCCCTATTACAACAAACCAAACGATGACGGCCTTTTACGGCACTTTGAAGCCGCCGCTTCTGTCGGCATTCCCATCATAGTCTATAACATTGCCTCCCGAACCGGCAGAAATATCCCTACGCCTCTTATGAAAGAAATCGCTAAAATTTCCGGTATCGCGGGCGTAAAAGAATCTTCCGGCGATTTAAACCAAATGGGCGATGTCATAAGAGAAATCGCAATACCGCGCAAAGCCGAAGGCGGAAAATTCTGGGTGCTTTCGGGCGATGACTTTTTCACCCTGCCCCTTACAAGCATGGGCGGAGACGGGGTAATTTCAGTTATTTCAAACCTGTTACCCGCAAAAGTAAAAGCTCTTGTAAAATCAGCGTTTGAAGGCAATTATGAAAAAGCCCGCGAACTCCACTATGAACTGCTCCCGTTTATGAAAGCCGCCTTTGTAGAAACAAACCCCGTACCCATAAAACAAGCAATGAGTTTGGCAGGCCTTCCCGCAGGTCCCGCCCGCCTTCCGCTCGGCAAACTTGCGCCCGCCGGCGAAGCTGTTGTAAAAAAGGCGATGACCGATTTAGGGATTAAATTTATCCGTTAGTTTTTTTCGTCATTTTCAAATTATTTATCTACTTCCTTGCTGTCTGAAAAAAATTTAAACACTTTCTTTAAAACGCCAATCTTCCCAAATAGTACCCAATAAAGAAACAGCAATATTATTATAGACGGTATTCCGTATACGATTATTGCCAGTAAAATTACCGCTATTGCCGAGATATAATCGCCGAAACCGGTAAATAATCCCTTTATTTTCTCTCCTATTGTTTCTTTTCCGTAGTTGGTAACAGAAATCGGTCCCAGCAATTCAAGGTTTATTGTTGAATAATCTATTAGATTATTCAGCAGCCGGAATTGTCTGCCGACATCGTCAATTTCCGCCTGTAATTCCGCGATTTTAGATTCTACCGATAAAATTTCTTCTATATTTTTTGCCCTATTAAGATAATCTTGATAAGTTTTTATTAATCCCCTTTTTGTATTCAACCTGCTTTCCAAATCGTAATAATGCAGCGTTACATCTTCTGTTGTTTCCCTGTAGTTAATTATTTTTCCAATTCCCGTTATTTCATCAAGAAAAGTTTTATAATTTAACGCCGGTACTTTAAGGGTATAACTTCTTGAATTTTCATAGACATTAATTGAAGACGCATATGTATTATACTTATTCATTATTTCGTTCAATTTATTAACGCCGCTGTCCAAATTTTCAATTCTTATTTGAAGGTTTGAACTTATTATCAATTTACGAATTGTTATTTCCTGAGTATCATAGGCGTTTTCGGCGGATAATTCATCAGCATCGTTGGCTGCTTCGCGCGGCGAACGTCCGGAAGAAAATGCCGCCGGACCATCATATTCAGCCGATTTTTTAGCGCATCCCGCTAACACAACAATAAAAGTAAAAATAACGGCTAGTGTCTTCCTTATCATAAAATACCTCCAAGGATTATTCTATAATTAAAACGTTTTTTAACACACTTATCATTGTAATCTGCATATTTTATTTCGCCTAACTCTTTTCCCTCCGCACTTTGCGGATAATAAGAACTGTAGGAACAGTAATTACCGCCAGTATCAGCATAAGCGCGCCTAGCAGTATGAAAAAGATTTTGTTGGGATTCTTTAAGAGCGCGGCGGGAGAACGGCTGGTCTCTTCCACCTTGCGTCCGTGCAGTTTGTTGTAATATTCAGGTATTACGGAAATGCCGCCGATTTTTTCAAACGACTCAAGGTAGCTTGCCAGCGCAACCCACTCTTTTAACTCGGCATCGCCGTCATAAACAATATGTTTTTCAAAGTCCGTAATGGGATCACCGTTTTTATCCTTGGGGGTAACTTTCAGAAGTCCGAACGACTGCGCTTCAACCGCGCCCAGCATCTGGCATGAATACAGTCCGCCGATTACGCGGTACAGTTCTTTATCGCCCAACTCGGACATAGTGCCGTCAAGAGACATAAGACGGACTTTTGTAATTCTGTTGAGCAGAAGTCTGTTGGGATTATATGTATATGAGAGACCGGACATATAAAGCCTCGCTTCCAGCATAAGCGTGGAAACGGAAGCGTCTATTTCCGCCGCGGTTTTTAGTTCTTTGCCTGTCAAATATATGCTGACAAGCGGATACCCGGGAATCCTGTCAGGTCCAATCCCCAAACTGCTCACATTAAATGCGTCCGCCGCAGTGATTACGCCTTCAGTAAACGAACCTCTGACAACGCCTTGCGGTACAACCGCCACATCCACCTTACGGTAGCTGCTGCCTTCGGCCTTTTTAACCGCGGCTATGTACGAGTCAGATATAAGATTGCCAAGCGTATCTTCACCCTGTATTTTGCCGAAATGTTCTATCGGCGTGAAGGCAAAATTTGAACATGCCAGTTTTTGATCGAAGCTGTAACCAAAGCGGGAGAAATAACGGGTATCCACCATTTCGCGGAATTTCAATATGGCAGCCTCTATGACAGCGTCTTTTTGCAAATCACCGTTAATAGGTATCAGCTCATATCCCGATACTTTATAGCGGTTTTCGCTTCGGACAAGTTTAAGATGGCCTATTTTGTACGCATGCTCGCCGCAGGAGACAATCACCGTATTCCCTATAACAATAGGCGCATTGAGAGTCGTGTGCGTATGACCGCTGATTATCACGTCAATATTCGGTACAGCCGCCGCCAGCAGTTCATCTTCTGACCTTTTTGGATTGTCGTCAGTTCCGCTGTGGGACAGGCATATTATAATGTCTGCGGCGGTCTCGGCTTTTATTTTTTCAGTTATTTCCCTCGCCGCTTCAATGTAGTTTTTAAAATATAATCCGCTTAATGGCGCATAACTGTCTGCCTGTGTACCCAAAATGCCGAATACCGCCGCTTTGACGCCGCCCTTCTCTATCATTATATAATCAGCAGCGCCATACCGCTTTAAAGCCTCTCTAAGCGCACTGGCATTTCCCGCGCGGTTTTGATCCGCCAGTGTTCTGTCCCAGTCTATGTTAGCGCAGACAAGAGGGGGAAGGCGGTCTCCGCTCGCCATTGCCGCATTAAGCATATCCGTAAGCCCCTGGGTACGGTAGTCAAATTCGTGGTTGCCAAGCGTAGTTGCATCAAAGCCCATAAGCCCCATTATGCGCAATTCAGCCGCTTCGGCGGAATAAATGGTCTGATAAGGCGTACCCATTGCAAAATCACCGGCGTCCAGAAGAAAGGAATCCGGATAACGGGTTTTAATATTATCTACAGCGGATTTCACGTACGCAAAACCGCCCCGCTGCGAAATTCTGCCGTTCTCCATGTAGCGTTCAGCGTCAAAATGAGAATGCATATCGTGCGTGAATATTACTGAAATCTCAGCGCCGGAATCCGCAGGCAGCATCACAGCTATAAAAACTGTCATAAGTAAAAGCATTGCGGCGGTTTTGATACCGCTTCCTTTTTGAAAATAGTTAATTAATAACCTCATACATTTCATTGTGATTCTCCAATACGTTTCCGGTCCTCTATGTGCTTTTTTATAGCTGTAAAACTTTTTGAACTCATAGCGTGTTCCATTTTACAGGCATCGTGTACCGCTGTTTTTTTGTCTACGCCTAAAAAAATAAGCCAGTCTGAAATAGCAACATGCCGTTCATACATCGTTTCCGCTATCTTCCGCCCCTTGGCAGTAAGCGTTATATAGCCGTCCTTGTCTATTACAATGTACCCTTTCGTACGCAGATTTTTCATAGCAACGCTTACGCTTGGCTTGGAGTATTCAAGTTCATTGACAATATCAATCGATCTGACACGGTTCCCTTTCAGACCCAGAACATGAATTGTTTCCAAATACATTTCCACTGATTCATGCATACTTATAATCAGGCCTCCTTGCCGGTTATCTTATGCTAATGTCTACTATAACATGATAGTATGAAACCACCCGTAAAGCAAGAATCAAGCCGCTTGCGGAAAAACCATGACTATAGATATAATTAACGGTAATGGAACTGTACCCAAACAGAAAATCCCTGCTTCTCATTCCGGCGGTCTGCATCGCCTTTTCAGTCGTTTTTACTGAAACCCTTACCGCTTCCGAACATGATCATGACTGTACAGGAGAAGACTGCCCTATCTGTCTGCAAATTAAAGCGGCAAAATGTTTCCTTAAAAACCTAAAACTGGCGTTAATTGGTTTGTTTTTTGCAGTCTGTTTGGTATCCTCAGCTCAAATCCATACAAATCACGCTTATTTTATCCCGTTACTTTCTCCGGTTGCGCTTAAAGTCCGTTTCAACTCCTGAAAATACTCCAAAAACTTAATTTCTCTAAAATCAAACATTTTCAAGGAGTATATTTTGAAAAGAATTATCTTTATACTGATAACGCTTGCCGCGCTCCTTTACGGAGGCGGCTGTAAACAAAACAAAAAGACCGTTATACGCAACGCAAACGGCAAAATCAACGTAACCGTAACGAATTTTCCGCCATACGATTTTGTCCGGCAAATCGCCGAAGACAGGGTAAACTTGTCCATGCTGCTTCCGCCCGGAGCGGAAAGCCATTCCTTTGAACCTTCGCCGAGAGATATGATCACTATTCAAAGCAGCGCTGTTTTTGTCTATACGGGCGGAGAAAGCGATTTCTGGGTTGAGCGTATTCTCAAATCCATGGACACCTCAGGAATGAGAATTATCCGCATGATCGGCACAGTTGACGCTGTAGAAGAAGAAATTGTAGAGGGCATGGAGGAAGAAGACGAAGGAGAGGAAACAGTGTATGACGAACATGTTTGGACTTCTCCCCAAAACGCAATTTTGATTGTCAATGCAATAACCGATGCGTTATGCGAAGTTGACAGCGCAAATGAGGCGTTTTTCCGCCAGAACGCGCAGACTTACACAAATCAACTCGACGAATTAGACAAACAGTTTCAAGCAGTGGCAGATAGAGCAAAACGAAAAATCATTATTTTCGGCGATCGTTTCCCCTTCCGTTATTTCACCGATGCCTACGGGCTGACATACTATGCCGCCTTTCCCGGCTGTTCCACAGAAACAGAGCCGAGCGTTGCTACCGTCGCATTTCTCATAAATAAAATCAAGGCTGAGAAAATCCCCGTTATATTTCACATAGAGCTTTCCAACGAGCGGATGGCAGATACTATAAGCGACGAAACCGGCGCAAAAAAACTGCTGCTTCACGCTTGTCATAATATTTCTAAACGTGATTTTGAAGCCGGACTCGGTTATCTTGATTTTATGCGCCTAAATGTCGAAAATCTACGGGAGGCGCTACGCTAATGATGCAAGCGAACTGTCAAAACCTTTCTTTTGGCTATGACGGACATATTGCTGTCTCCGGCTTGAACTTTTCCGTACAGTCCGGAGATTTTCTCCTGATTGCCGGGGAAAATGGTTCCGGTAAATCTACACTGATTAAAGGTCTGCTGCGGCTGATACCGCCGATGGAAGGAACAATAAATTTCAGCCCGGAATTTGCGCCGTACCAGACCGGTTATCTGTCCCAGCAAACCGCCGCAAAACAGGATTTTCCGGCCGGAGTGTATGAAATTGTGCTGTCGGGGAACTTGAGAAAAAAAGGGCTTCTGCCATTTTACCGCGCAGCAGAAAAAAGAAAGACGGAAGAGAATCTGCAGCTGCTGGGCATTGCGGAACTGAAAGACCGTTGTTTCCGGGAACTCTCAGGCGGTCAACAGCGGCGCGTTTTACTGGCGCGTTCCCTGTGCGCCGCAGAAAAACTGCTCGTGTTAGACGAACCATTCGCGGGGCTTGACCCGCTGATAAGCGCAGAACTGTACCGGCTGCTCGCTCAAATTAACCGCGAAACAGGTATGACAATAATCATGGCATCCCATGACACGGAAGCGGCCGGATGCGCGAAAAAAGTCCTGCATCTGTACAAGCGCCAGCTTTTTTTCGGCAGTCTTGAAGACTACCTGCGCTCGGAAATAGGGAAAAGTTTTTTTGTAAAAAAAGAACAAGGAGACGATAATGTTTGAAATAATTCCTGAAATGTTTAGTTACCAATTCCTTGTCAGGGCTTTCACTGTAGGCGCTCTGGTTTCAATTTGCGCCGCGCTTTTAGGTGTAAGCCTTGTCCTGAAACGCTACTCAATGATAGGAGACGGTCTTTCCCATGTCGGCTTTGGCTCCCTCGCCCTTGCCACCGCGCTGCACACAACTCCCTTAAGCGTGGCAATTCCGGTTGTAATAGCCGCCGCTTTTCTGCTGCTGCGCATGAGCGAAAACAGTAAAATCAAAGGCGACGCTGCGGTTGCCATTATTTCCACAGGCGCTCTTGCCGTAGGTGTCATTATCATATCGCAGACAACGGGAATGAATACCGATGTGTGCAATTATCTTTTCGGCAGCATACTTGTCATGAACAAAATCGATGTGTACTTAAGCGTTGCCCTCTCAATTATTGTGCTTATCCTATTTATACTGTTTTACCATAACTTGTTCGCCGTAACATTTGACGAAACTTTTGCCAAAGCGACGGGAATGAATACCGGTTTGTACAATATGCTCATCGCTTTTTTAACCGCCCTTACCATCGTGCTTGGAATGCGCATAATGGGAGCAATGCTGATTTCGAGCCTGATCATTTTCCCCGCGCTCAGCTCAATGCGCCTGTTCAAAAAATTCAGAAGCGTTACAGTTTGTTCCGCTCTTGTTTCGATACTGTGCTTTTTCACAGGGATTGTTATTTCTTATATATACGCAACACCCACCGGCGCGAGCGTTGTGCTCGTTAATATAATTGTATTTGCGTTGTTTTGGCTTATTGAAACTATGCGCAATTCGGCTATAATAAACAAGTACAGGAGGGAAAATCATGCGTGAAAATAAATCCGCAAGAAATTGCCTTATTATCGCCGCAGTTATACTGGCGGTAACTGTCCCGTTTCTTACCGTTAACTATATCAGGACAAAGAAAAATTTGGAAAAATTTAACGCCGCTTCGGGTAAATATGAAACGCTCGGCTTTTCACAGGTCGTGCAGGCGTCGCTGAAAGGCAAAGAATACGGAGTCGCCGAAGAAGATGCCCGCTTTGCGTCCCTGCCGTCAAATAAAGAAGTAGTTGAAATAAAGGAAAAAATGTTTATTGCCCAGACTAATGATGTCTACCTGAACACCGAAGATTATCTGGGAAAAACCATTAAACTTGAAGGACTTTTCAAACAGGACGATGCTTATGACAAGTCATATTTTTTTGTAATACGGTACGGACCCGGATGCTGCGGCTTCGACGCAAATGCCGGGTTTGAAGTGGCATGGATAAATGAAAAAGCAAAGGCGTATCCAGCCGTTGATTCATGGGTTGAAGCTGTAGGCACACTAAAAACCTATGAAGAAGACGATATGCAATATTTGTATCTTGACTTGTCTTCTCTCAACGTATTGAAAAAGCGCGGCGCTGAGTATGTAAATCAATAGACAGGGAAAAACATACTCGTTAATTGAAAAATTTGTTAATTGAATTTAGAGCTTATCGGATTTGTTATGACTTAATAATAATTACTTTTTTCATACGACAAACCTTGATTTTGATCATATTTTAAAATGAAACCCTCTCCTATATTTGTATCTATTTCATGCAGTTCTTTTGAATAAAAATTATATGAGTACAAATGAAATACCGTTCCTGCTTCTTTTGTGCTTCTTGCGGCTTCCGAATCAAATTGAGGAGGATAATCGGTATAATATATATCACCTGTTTCAAAATCAATAATATATTCACGGCTTCCAAAAAACGGAGGAGGTTCCAGTATCATATACATTTTTTCATTAATATCAATAACACCAAAACATACTATATATGCGTCCATATTACAATAAAACCATATCCTTATTTTATCTTTTGACCAGCCAATTATGCTGCCGTCCACGGCATACTTTTCTATTTTTATTATTTCTTCGTTTGTTAATCTGTAAACTATTTCCCCTGTGTTTCTTACAACAATAAATTCTCCCATCCAGCCGGTCTGAGTCGCTAGCATATCATTTCTTGTGGATACTCCTGCCAATAAAGTCTTTAAAAATTTTGCCCCATATGGAATATTATCAATTTCTGCATTCTTACCAGGATTGATAAAATTGCTTTGTATCCAGCCGCTCCACAATTTTGTGTCATCCGTTGTTTTGATAAGATAAAACCTGCCATTGCGTGAATTATTTTGTGCTAAGATTGTTATTTGCGTTCCTATCGGTAAATTTCTTATTAAAGATGTTTTGTCACCGTCAATTTCATACATAGGTGTTTCTATGTCAAGCACTGTATTAAAATACCGTATCTGGTTTCGAGCATTATAAAAAATATCAATAAATTCATTCTGTTCCTCCTGTTCACCTAATAAAGGAATATCGCCCAATTTTTCTTTGACTGCATTACCATTTTTAACAATTTCAGCTTCCGGCGTATTATTTTTTCCTGTACTGCCTTTTGTACAAGAAAAAAGGACGAGAACTAAAATTGGGAAAATAATTTTATTCGCTGCCATTTTCTCTTATTTTATAGTATATGTTCCTAATAATATAGCGATAGGCTATAGTGAAACACGATTCCTGCCTGAACTTGGTAAGCTTTCCCTGCTTGTTTTGGATCACAGTACTGGTTATTTTAGCTAGTACGGCATAGCTGATACGATTATTCGTTTGTAAACCAGCGCAACGTTAATATTTAAATAATAACATTTCCGCCCTTAACACAGAATATTCCGTTAGTAAAAAGTTTCTCATTATCGGGCTTTTCAAGAACACCCCGTTTTATAAGTTCTTCTTCAACAAAAGCTATAATCTTGCTTACATAAATCGTTACCCATTGATTTATCTGACTGTCGAGCCGTTTGGGAACAAAGGCCTTAAAACTTTTATGAATAACAGTAATCAGTTCAGCAAGCATATCATCAAGTTTGGTATCAGCCTTTTTGAAAAACTCTTTGAAGTCGTCATACTGCTTTCTCTCAAAAACAGGAAAATTTATTTTATACTTGTCTCCGTCTTTAACAATCAGATTTTTCTCAAGAAGCCTTACCTTGTCATCATCTGTTAAGGCATCGCCGTGTAATAGGCCCTTTTTTGATTTATCGATAATTTTATACTCGTAAATCCATTCAAGGCCGCCGTTATGATAAACATCGTAAAAAGGATATTTTTCATTTATAAAATAGTAAATTAAATCCAAGTCAGTTTCATGGCCTGCTTTAGTGCCTGTAATAAAGATACCGAAATTGGCGGTGTAAGGTGACGAATTATCAATTTCCTTCTCATCAACAATAAACCATCCGAATCCGCCGTCAAGCCGTGGAGGGAAAGGCCCGTCTATGATTTTCAAATCATCTTTGATTCTGCATATCTTCTCACGAAGGACTGCGGGAAGAGCAATATACCCAAGTTTTTTCATACCCAGACTTGAGCCGTAGAAATCCATCTTTGAAACATCATCTTCATGCTCGTTAAAAAGCTCCGCAAAATGATCGGCAATGCCTGCAATAAAAGGAGCAAAGTTTACTTCCATTGCTCGCTTGTCGCACAGGCGAAGCACTATGAAATTTGCCGCATATTTATTTCCGTCTTCTTTTATAGCTTCGCCGTATATCAGTCTCGGCAGTTCGTCCTCAATGTACATTGCGGGAAGTCCCGTTTTCAAACTTATTTCTTCTACAGTGAGCGGCTTTTCATAGGCCGCAGCGCATATAGCCCGAGCGACCTGGCTTTGCAGATATTTATCCGAGCTGAAAAAGCCGCCGTTACAGGTATCTGTATTCCAGTTAAGAGGTTTATATACCTTATCCATTTTATTTTCTCCTATTCTTGCTTTAATTTTTTTGCGGCCGATGTTAAGCCGCCATTTCACCGTCGTTTCCGTCAGCGAGTAGTTCTCGGCGATTTGTTTTACGAGCAGCCCTTCAATGTAGTAATCAACCAAAATATTACGGTACTCGCAGGAGAGCGTATGAAGCTGTTTGAACACCTGCCGGTATTCGTCAACAATTATCATCTCATCAACAAAATCATAATCGTCCCTGATACCGGTAAAATCGTATTCAGACTGTACTTCATCATGTTTATTACGCATATTGATAAATCTCGCGTAACGGTTATGGGCAATACGCCATACCCACTTTTCAAGAGAATCAATATGGTATTTATTGACGCCGTTTAATATATGAACCATAATTTCACTTGCCAAATCTTCCGCGTCCTGGCGGTTATTCAGGCGTTTGACGCAAAAAAGGAACACAGGTTCAATATATTTAACTACAGTGCAGAGCTCTGCTTCGTCTTCTTTTCTCTCCAAGATTTCTTTCTTCTTTTTGTAACAGCTATTACCATTATATAGTGTATTTTGCCTTTATTTGGATAGGTGTTTTCGGAAAATAATTTAAATAGGAGCTTATCGGATTTGTTATGATCTAATAATAATTCCTCTTTTCATATTCATAAACACCATCTGCCGCATTTAACAATTTTTCGATGTCTTCATTCGTAAAATAATTTCCGTTAAAATCATGGAATGAAATATCATCAACTTTATTGTCAATAAAATAATAAACAATATTTTTTGAATAATAAAACCAATCTACCATTTCCGGAAACTCATCCGAAGTTTCTATTTTTTCTGGTAAACCTTTTATTTTTTCAACCTCATTCATATTCATACCAATTTTAATACCGTCAACCGCTGTTATTTTTTCTTCTAAAACTTTTTCAACTTCCGATATATTCATGCCTAATTTAAGCAAAAGATATTTTTCCATGTTTTACTCCTTTTAGTTCAAAAACATCTGAACAATGTCTTTATATTTTTCCTGCCAATCTTCAAGATCAAATCTCTGCCAAGAAGATGACGGATGATTAATATGCCAAATTACCGTATTGGGAAACGCTTCATATTTGTATAATTTTTTTTCTTTGTTCAGAAATATTCTGCCTTCTTGCGGAAGCCAGTTATACAATTTTGATACCCCCCATGCGATAATAAAATCGGGGGATAATATTTTTATAACATCAAAAAAAGCTTTTTTTGAAAAAATAATTCTCTCTGGGGTAATTTTTGATTTATCTTTTGAGTTTACGCCAATGATAAACTGGTAGAAATTATAGAACGCCATATCATACCATTTTTCATCACTCTCCTTAAACCCTTTTCCTGTAATCATTGCGGCAGTGTTTCTAAATCCTGTTGCGTGTGCCCATCGTGGAGCAGAGCCATCTTCCCTTATTGATTCAATGTAATCCATCAAATTATTTCGAGAAGTTTCTTGAAGTGAGCCATCTTTATCCCAATGAGGAGACTCACCGAGTACCATTATTTTTGGTTCGGCAGAATGATAACATTCTCCGACAAAAGGCCAGATTTTTATTTTTTCATGTTCTTCAAATTTATCATCATAACTGTCATCAAAATAAATATCCATTTTTATCCTCCGTTACAGCAATGGCGACTATTCGCCGCCATTGCTGTTATTCATTACCAACTGTTAAAACTTACCTGTATAACCTCGCCGCTTAATTGCCGCTTAAAACGCAAGGTTAAGTTTGGCGCAATTTTCAAAGACATTATTATTGCCGGCATAAGTGAAAATGAACTCAATAATACTCCTTTTATTTGTTTATCAAATATTGTTTTTTTACATATAGAGCGGAAAAACGCAATTTGGACAGATTTCGCATTTTTCTAACATGATTAACCTCTTTCTTGTATATATTTAAGAATATTCTGGCAATTTTAGAAAGAAATTTCTTTTGTATACCTTATAGTATATGTTCCTGATAATATAACGATTGTTTCAATTCTGTCATCGGTACTTGGTTCGGAAGTACAGGTTCTTCCAGGTCAACCGCTAACCTGAATCGGTTTTATACCTGACTGGTAGCATTGACAGCGATTGTTTTAACTATCTGTTTTGTAAGGATTAGGTCATCACTTTAGCCTATAGTGAACAATCACTTTAGACTATAGTTAATTATCACTTTAGGCTATAGTGAAGCACAATTCTTGCCTTAACGCAGTAAGCTTTCCCTGCTTGTTTTTGATCACGAGACTGGTTATTTCAGTTGATACAGCAAGCTTATACGATTATTCGTATCCAGGGCTTTAATGCCTTTTTTGAATGGGGTTACTGGTTTTGTTGTCAGCGGTATTATTCTTTGTTAATTACCGTCAGCTGCCAATAATTTAAAAAACTCCGCTTGTTGAGCTTTAAGCAGTACGGGCACGTCCAGTCCGTAAGGGCAATGCTGTTTGCAATGGCCGCAGCCGGTACAGTTGTCGATTAGCCGCATATTTTTTTGCCATTCTTCTGACAGCCAGTATTCCTTGACAGCTCTTTTAGCTAAAAAGGTGATACGAGCTGCGTTGTTAATCGGAATGCCTGCGGGACACGGCAGACAGTAACCGCAGCAGCGGCAGAAGCTGCCTGAAAGCTCCGTCTTGTCGGCTTCTATCGCTTTTTGCAGATCGCTGTCCAGCAATGGAGGTTCATTTTCATATAACAGAAATTCATCTAATTCAATCATTTTCTGTATTCCCCAAATGGGAATTACGTTTTCATACTGACGTAAAAACGCAAAAGCTGCCTTGGCGTTGCCGATTAATCCGCCGCATAAACTTTTCATCGCAAGCACGCCGATGTTATGCTCACGGCAAAGATCGATAAGCGCCAATTCTTCATTTGTGGACAGATAAGAAAGGGGGTATTGCAGAGTGTCATACAAACCGGACAGCACCGCAGTCTTTGCGTTATCTTTGCTGTGAGCGGTAATTCCGATATGGCGTATTTTACCCTGCTCCTTCGCTTTCAAAGCGCAGGCATAAAGACCGTCATCTCCTTCCGGGCACGGTACAAAAGACGGATTATGAAACTGAAAAACATCGATATAATCAGTGCGTAGCATACGCAGGCTGTTCTCAATATGTTCCATTAACGTTTCAGGCGTTTGCGCACCCGACTTTGTGCATAACACAATTTTATCACGCACATGATGAAGCGCAGTTCCAATCCGTTCTTCGCTGGTTGTATATCCGTTAGCGGTATCGTACAAAGTAACGCCGTTCTCGTAAGCGTGCTGTAACAGCGCAGTACTTTCCTCGTAGGGAATCCTCTGGATTGGGATACAACCAAACCCTGTACGGCCTACGGTTAAAGCGGTTTTGCCGAAAACTGTCTTTTGCATAATGCCTCCTTTGTACTTTAATAGTATACATTATTAACTTTAAAACCGCAGCCTGAGTCTGGTGCTGAAAAATACCTGATCGCCGCTTTTATTTTCATTATATAAGGGGATTTGCAGCATAACAGTCAGAACCGCTCCCTGGAACAGATCGTGGTTTAAAGTAACAACAGGCGTAAATGAATCATTGTTAAAGCCGGAAACCAGCGCAGCGTTAATATTTGTAAAATCATTAAAACGCCACGTAACGCCTGTATACAGATAATGCTCATCGGGAAAACTGCCGCCATAACCCAGTGCGGTTGACGATGTTTCGCCGTTGTAGAGATACTCGACAAGCGCAATTAAATTTCCATCCAGCAATGAATAATCGGCGCCTATGCTGAAAGAAAGCCCGTCCAGCTTTGTTTTCGCTTCATGGTTGTATGAATAAAGCGTCTCAATTACAATACCGGCCTGTAAATCCGCTTTTACGGAAAACCCCGCTCGGTGAATCCCGTTATCTGAATTAACATCAGGAGTTTCAAATGAATACAGCGTCTGAATACTGACTTTTTCCGAATGTTTATCCATGGAAACGCCTATACGAGAACCTTTTCCCTGTTCTGAAAAAATACTGTGGGGAGCGGCGTAAAATCCCATTAGTTTTAATTCATCGGAAGGGTAATAAGAAAGCCCCGCTCCAAGAACAGCACGAGGTCTTGCGTCAGGCTTCAACGGATTTTTTGGATTGAGGAAATCCGTAGGCCCCCATACAAGACCGTAGCCGAACGGAAGCCGCAAAAGTCCGCCGTCAAAATTTGCCGCTTCAAAGTTCAACCTGAAATAGAGGCGCTCAAGTTCAATAGCTGCGATATAGTTTTCCCCGCCCGCATACGCATTAAACGGGGAACCGGCTGTGGCAAGTATCGCCGCCGCATAGTCCCCAGCAGCGGCGATTAAATTCACTGCGCCGTAGACTGAAGCTCTGTCCTTGATTTTTGACTGGAAGCGCAGGTTGGCATATTCTTCAAAGCCGAAATTTATATCAGACGCATCATCTAAGCGTAAAGAAAAGGTAGAATCCAAAATACCGGATACGGTTAATCCTTGAGCGAAAAGCCCACCGGTAATTGTTAAGACGAATACGAATAAAGATATTTGCCGTCTCATGGTTACCCTATTCCCTACTTCATAAACACTATCTTTCCAAATTCCTCTGACTGAACACCGAGTCCGCAATAGGTTTGTCCAGCGTTACATTTCTCATAACGAATGTGGTCTTGCTGTTCTTGCGCATAAGATCTCGCATTTCGCCTTCTACCGGAAAACGGCGTCCGCCTATTATCTCGACTTTCAGCAGGGTGTACTCTTTAAGTTTTACCCCTGAAAGAGCGAAAAGCTCATAATGCAAAAGATCGCCGTTTTCTTTATCTATCCACAACTTGCGGGAAGGATAACTTTCGGTTTTCTTTTTTGCCTTAAGTTCCAAAACCCACGAATCCCGTCCGTTAATAATTTCCGAACCTGTGATAACAGGGTCATAACGGCTTGCCAAAGTTTCGTTATTCAATGTGTCTTCGTAAGACATATCGGAACCCATCATAGACTCTTTGAGCATGTGGCCGGAAATCAGCACTACGCTTTCCGTGTCGGGTGAATACACAAAAAGCCTTCCGTCTTTTTTTAAATACTTTGTTCCCCTGTCTTCCGGGTTTGTGAATTCAATAAAACTGTCTGTGTTTCCCCTTGCCCAAGCTTTCATTATTTTCACATAACGTCTGCTCTGATACTCAATGATAATCTCGCCTTCGTACTCAATGGTTGAGTAAATTTCATTGTTGTCCACCCGCCGCAGTAATTCCGCCGCAGTCGGTGTTTGAGAAAAAGTAAATGTAGCAGCAAAAACCAGTAATGTAATTAGAAATATTTTTCTGTTCATATAAAACCTCCTATATATTTGGGGGAGTGGGGAGTAGGGAGTGGGTTTTTTATTCGTAAGCATTGCGTATTGCTTTAATGCTTAGATTTCGAACAACGCTCCCCATTCCCTACTCCCCATTCCCTACTCCCTACTCCCCTACTCCCTATCTTCTCAACGCTTCTACAGGTTCTACAAACGCGCTTTTCAGTGATGGTATCAATGTAAAAAGAGACGCTACTACAACGCCGAGAAGCCATGCACGGATAAGTATAAACGGACTGACACTAAGAAAAATCGCGTTGCCAAGCGGCATTTCGCTGAAAGTATCTCCGTACATATCCCCCATGCGGATGGGATAAACAGCTCCGATTCCGGCAATAACGCCGCCTACAATCACTCCGGCAAACGCCCCGAACATGGCAAGAAAAAGAGACTCGAAAAAAAACACTTTTACAATCTCGGCGCGGGTCATACCGAGGCAGCCCATCATTCCGATTTCTTTTATCCGCTCGTGAATGATCATTACTACCGTATTAATAATCAAGAAACTGGCTACAATCAGAAATACAAGAAATATTATCGTGTAGATCGGAGTTACCATTTCCATCATTGCAACCCAGTAATTGTCCCGCCATTCGGTAACGACATTGCCCTCCCCTAGTATGTTTCGCACCTCAGCGGCAATCACACCGCTTTCTTTTTCGTTATCTGCAAAAATTACAAGGGACTGTGTTCCTTCATCCAGTACCAACAGCCGCTGGAGCCGTTCAATATCAACAATTATAAACTGTTCATCATATTTGATATAATCAAAATTGAAAATTCCGGTAATGACGGGACTCCAAATTTTATCTGAAAATTGAGCGGACACTGTTTTAAGCGGAATCCTGTCGCCGATAGACAATCCCGATTTATGGGCAAAGACACGCCCTATTACGCATTCATTAGTTCCGCTCTCAGGCCAGCGTCCTTCCAACAGGCCGTCGCTGCGATCCGTCAGGTTGAAATGATTAGCCGCCATCTCGTCTTCTATGCAAAGTCCCCACAGTACAGCATGCTTGGTTGTGCTTTCCTGTAATGTAGCAAGGGAAGAAATGCGGGGGAAAACCGCACGCACGCCGGGAATTTCCTTAATCGAAGAAGCAAGCTCTTTCCAGCTTTTACCGTATGGCTGTGAAGCAGACGAGGCAACCGGATACTGTACGGGCATATACTCGTTTTCCGCTTCATATTGGGACGAAACAACTTTAACGTGTCCCAGATCGTAGATTTGCACAATCTCATGCATATTCCTGATCATTCCGTCTATCATGGACGAATAGAGCACGATAAAAAACACCGCTATTCCGACTGCAGCAATACAAAAGAATGTCCGCCGTTTGTTACGCCAAATATTCCGGTAGGCGATTTTGATAAGAGCAGCGGTTCCGCCCTGTCTGTAATTATTTGTCATATATCAACTCCTTGTTTTGTTTTAGGGAGTGGGGAGTAGGGAGTGGGGTTTTTGTTCGTAAACATAGCGTGTTGCATTCATTCTTAGATTACAAACAACACTTCTTAAGCACTGCGTGATGTTACCAAACAAAGATACCGAACAACGATCTCTACTCCCTACTCCCCATTCCCTACTCCCCCCTCTTATTCAAATCTTAAACTTTCTGTAATCGGCATCTTTAACGCTCGGCGTGTGGGGAAGAAAGCCATACATGAAGAAATAATTGTCGCTATTATGCCTGAACCGATTATTACCGGTACATTCCACATACTGCGGAAAACTGATGTAGTACGGAAACCTATACTGCCGCCGCCCATAACATCCATCATGGCGCTGAAATCAAGACCGTACTCTACCATTGGATAATTGATAATGCAGCCGAGAATTATTCCCAAAACCGAGCCGATGAATCCCAGAAAGCCAGCCTCCAGCATATAGACCAGGATCATTTGCTGGTCGGTCATACCCATAGCACGCATCATTCCTGTTTCTTTTGTACGCTCAAGTATGGCAAGAAGGATCGTGTTTGAAATTCCAAGAAAGGATAGCAGCAATAACAGAGCGGCTACTACCTGCGGCATTGTATTTTCCATTGCTTCATAACCAAGATAATCCTGCATATACTCCTCCCAGGTATGCACAACCAGTTCATTTGGCATAACATATCCCGCTTTAGCAAGACCTCGTTCTATAGCGGCGCTGATTACGGCAGCGCTTTCGCTCTTTCCCGGAAGCCGTGAATCAGGAGCGTTTTTCTCCCTGATAACAAGCTCCGTTACAGCGCCTTCAAGCATCATACCTGCCTCGTCCTGCAATATATCCAAGGGGATATATGCGGTATTACCGTTTGGGAGCGGAGCCGGAGAATTGATAACGCCTATTACCTTTGCGTCTAAAAGTTGATTCACATGGCGCACCGCTCCCGAATAGCCCGCGCGAATCATAGCGGAAAGAACATCGTTAAGCGCTTTTTCATCTTCTTCAACAAGGAGATAACCGCCGATAAAATCCTGATACTCATAAGCGGCTTCTACCAGCGTCTTATCTTCGTTTCGCAGAGCCGGAAGAAGTTCGCCTTCCCATTTGTCGGCACGGATTGTTTCAGGTACGGCTTTAATGTCGATTACCGCATTGATTCGCACATCGTTGCGGCCTGACGCATCAAGTATATTCCAGTAACGGTCAAGGTCGGAACGTGATGCGTCTTTTTTTAAGAACATACGCTCGTTGCCTTCTGTTGTTTCTTTTGGTTTTACATCCCAGAAAGACTTTTTCTTAGAAGCAGCATCATAAAGCGAGCGGATAAAATCTCCTTCGGCGCTGCTGCGGGCGACTGAAGCGATCAGCGCTTCCAGTTCCTGCCTGTATGGACGTGAGGGAATACCGACTTTGAGTTTTTCAGCGGCAAACGTTCCAAGAGCGATTCCAAAATCTCCGTTTTTCACATAACGTCCGAAATCCACAAATGGTACATAGCGCATTGTTTCCGCCTCAAACGCCGGGTCAACCCCATAAAAAACAATCGGCGCTGAACCTGATATTGAAAAAAGCGTGCCTGAAAACACATAACGAGGAGCGCTTACATAACCTTCACTGTTAAGCGCATCGTGATATTTTTCCCAGCCGATAAAATTTTCGTAACTGGGCATCTCGTCTTTTTTTTCAAAGTAAAGTTTTGTTTGCAGTTTCGCAGCGCCCATTTCGTAATTAACAATATTCCTTCGTGAGTCAATTATCATGCCTCTTATCCAGCCGTTAACAAAAATATAAACCGCTACGCTTACCATTATTGCCGCCGAAGTTAGAATCGTTTTTACCTTATGCCTCGCTAGGTTACGCATGGCAATTTTTTTTAATTGCCAAATACCGTTTAGAGTCATGCTAACCTCTTTTTAGCGCAGCCGCATGGCTGCGCATTTGAATCGAATATGAAACAAAGTTTCATGCTAACCTCTTTTTAGCGTGGTCGCATGACCGCGCATTTGAATCGAATATGAAACAAAGTTTCATGCCGCATTCCCTTTTACCTCATCGGATTCAATCTGCCCGTCACGGATACGCACAAGGCGGCGGGCGTAATCCATTACCATTTGATCATGCGTAGAGAAAATGAATGTCGTACCCTCTGCCTTGTTCAACGCCAGCATCAATTCAAGGATTTCCCGCCCGATAGTAGAATCAAGATTAGCGGTAGGTTCGTCAGCTAAAATAATGGCAGGCTTTTTCACCAGCGCTCTGGCGATAGCGACTCTCTGCTGCTGACCGCCTGACATTTCCTTGGGGCGGCGTTTTGCCATTCCTTCAAGACCGACATCTTTTAATACCTTTGCGGTACGTTCTTTTATTTCCCCTTTGGCAACACCGATAAGAGTAAGCGGAAAGGAAACATTTTCTTCAACCGAAAGCACGGGGATTAAATTATACGCCTGAAAAATAAAACCAATACTGTGCCGCCGTAATAGCGCCAACTGCTGACGGGACATTTTCGCGGTGTCAGAACCGCCGACCTGTATCGTTCCGCCTGTGAGGGTGTCAAGACAACCTGCCAGATGAAGGAACGTAGACTTGCCGCTGCCTGACGGTCCCGCAATGGCGGCGAACTCTCCGCTTTTAAATTCAAGGTTTACCCCACGAAGAGCGTGTACCGTTTGACCGTTTAAACCATAATCTTTTACAACATTTTCCGCTTTAACAACTGTCATTTGCCTGCTTCCTTTTTGTTCTTTATTTCACTCAAAGCCTCAAGACCGAATATATCTTTTGTTTTAAGTTCTTCCGCTATTGAATTGGGAACCAGCATCATGGAATTACCCGCTTTTAAACCTTCATTTAAAATCGAAAGTATTTTGAGTTTCATAGCAGGCTCGTTAGCCGCATAAATACGCACCGCTTCTTCAAGTTTACGCGCAATTTCAATTTCCGCTTCCGCCAAAAGAATGCGTCCTTTCTTTTCCCGTTCCGCCTGCGCAACCCGCGAAAGCGAATCCTGCAAGGGTTCGGGTATCTGTATATCGGTAATCTCTATATGAAGAACCGTTATTCCCCAATCGGTGGTTTTTTTGTCAACCTGTTCCTGAATCTGTTTTTCGATAATGTCGCCGTGCTCAAGAAATGTTGAAAGATCGTTGCTGGACACCGCATAACGAAGCGCAGTCTTTGAAGACAGCACAACAGCGTCAACGTAATTCTCTACTTCAAGAACCGCTTTTTGCGGATCCCACACCAGCCAGAAACAAAGAGCGTCAACATCGACGGTAACGGAATCGCCCGTCAAAGTTTTCTGCGCGGAAAAGTCCGAAACCCTGATTCGGATATCGACTGTTTGGGCAACATGGTCGATAACAGGCAGAAGGAAAAACAACCCCGGTCCCCTAACCTTTTGAAATTTACCGAAGCGAAGAACTATTGCGCGTTCCCATTCATTGTTCTTGCGTATGCAGAACGTTAAAATAAACACAAAAAGGTAAACGGCAATATAGATGCAAATATCCACAGTATTTTCCGGAACAGCGGCCCTGAAAAAAACCGCCGCAAGCGCCGCACTCGCAGCAATCAATATGACAAGCCGAAGTAAAAACAAAGAAAAATCCGGCTTCATTTTCATCGGCTTGTTACTGACCAACGGCTGTCCTTTATCAAAAAAACTCATTTACTTTCCTCCTGTGTATGATTCAATTAATTTAATCAGTTCACGTTTTTCAACTCCCAGACTCTGCATTTCCTGCATGAATCTGCCGACAACTTCCCGGATTTTCCGGTTAAGACTGTCATCCTCAATCACGGGCTTTTTATCTGAAATATAAGTGCCGCTGCCCACCTGGGTAGCCAAAATTCCGCGAATCTCCAATTCGTTGTAGGCTTTGGCGATGGTGTTCGGATTTGTTTTAAGTTCCACCGCCAAAGAACGAATCGTAGGTAAACGGTCGCCGGGTTGTATCCGCCCCGAAAGAATAGCGTATTCAATCTGCTGGATAATCTGCCTGTAAATAGGCGCACCATTAACCGTGTCCAGCGTAAAATTGACGGCTTCCTTCGAGACGGCTTTTGGTTCTGTCGCTATTGTACTATTCATCTAGTACAATTATATATGTACTAGTACAATATGTCAATAAAAAATATCATTATTTTTAAAAAATTCAAAATAATTTAGCAGGCTAAAACCAAACCAACAAACTTGACACTGTTTAGCTTTTTCTGTATGCTAAAGTTCCCGTTACAATTAACTTATAAAAGGTGTTGAAAAGGTTACTTATATGAAGACAGTATTTGCAAAACCCGCGTCAGTAGACCGAAAATGGTTTATTATTGACGCCGAGGGTAAGGTTCTGGGCAGGGTGGCGGCTAGAGTAGCGTCAATCGTTCGGGGCAAAAACAAGGCTATTTTTGTTCCCCATCAGGAAATCGGGGATTTTGTTGTTGTAATAAATGCAGAAAAAATCAAGGTAACAGGAAGAAAAGCTCAGCAGAAGATGTATTACCGTCACTCCGGTTATCCGGGAGGCTTAAAATCAAACAATTTCGAAAAATTGATTGAGCGTAGCCCCGAAATGCCTCTGGAACTTGCCATTAAGGGAATGCTCCCGAAGGGTCCGTTAGGTAGAAAAATGGCTAAAAATGTCAAAATATATGCCGGAACAAATCATCCGCATAGCAGTCAGAAACCATTACCATTAGAGGTATAAGAGGATAATATGATTAAGAATCTTGGAATAGGTACGGGAAGAAGGAAAACATCAGTTGCTCGTGTTTATGTACGAGACGGAAGCGGTAAAATAACCGTAAACGGCAAGGATTTAAACGCTTATTTTTCTCTTGGAGAACATGTGCAAATGGTTCGCCAGCCGCTTATGGTTACTGCAAGCGAAAACAAGTACGACGTATTAATAAATGTATACGGCGGAGGAAACAACGGACAGGCCGGCGCTTGCCGCCATGGGCTTGCGCGCGCTCTTTGTCAGGTTGATCATACCAATTACGCCAGTCTGCGAAGTAACGGTTTCCTTACCCGTGATCCGCGCATGGTTGAACGTAAAAAGTACGGACGTCCGGGTGCAAGAAGGCGCTTCCAATTCTCCAAACGTTAAAAATTATCTGCCGGAAAAGATTACCGACGAAGACGCTGCTTTCCGTTTTGCCTCAGAATGTCAGCGGGCAGAAAAAATTGCTCTGCGGTTAATTGCGAGAGCGGAGCAGTGCAGTCTTGGTCTTGCCCGCAAACTTGAAAAACGAAAATTTTCCGCAGATTGCGTCAGTGCGGTTATTTCCCGCCTCTTGGAATTAAAACTTGTCGATGACAGCCGCTTTTCGCGCCTCTGGCTTGAGTCCCGCCTGAGGCTTGCGCGAAGTCCGCGAAGACTTCTCGTTTCCCTATGCGGGCGCGGCATAGACCGTGATGACGCTGAGGCCGCTATTAAAACGGTTCTTGACGAAGAGACAGAATCTACAATATTGACTCGCTTTGTAAAAAAATATTCGCGAAAAAAAGAAAAAAACTCTGTCTCATTAAAGCATTTGCTAAGGAACGAAGGATTTTCGCAGCAGGCAATTAATCAATTTTTGGAAAATGAAAACTAATAAAAAAATCGTTGTATAATTTTCTTTAAACCGGATGGTTCAAGCGATAGTGTTAAAGCAATCGGAAGCATTAATATTTGGTAAGGGAAATTTTTTTGCCAAAACATCGGGAGCAATTTTATTAACATTGAGACAATTATACCTAAAGCAGCTAAAAACCAGAGTAAACGGAGTGAAGTTTCTGCAAAAAGACGCTTGCTATAATTTCTCGCTACAGCATACTTAATGCCAAGGGGAAAAGATGCAAGCAGCAGCGGATTACAAAACAAAAGGTTGGCGTTGTAATATGTACAGTCATAGCTTGTAAAGAAATTCATAAAAAAAAGAAGCAGTCCTGCCCCGCCGAATAAAAGACCAAACAAACTGTATGTTATACCCAGCGCCGCCTGACCAATTGCGGGGAATTTTGCTTGAACGAAAAACAACAAAACCAGAAAAAGAGCGGCAATAAAGCCTACTGTAAATCCCTGCGGCCACTGCTTTCCAGGGATATCCAGTACAGGAAAACGGCCTTGCGACCGGCAAATTGTCTCCATATTTGAAACCAGTTTTCGTGAAATACCATTTTCGTCGGTATACATAAGTTCATTGATACAACCTGCAAGTTCAGAAGGAAGAAACATCGCTTCCCAAAAAGTTATTTCGCTGTCAATGTTCTGACCGAGAAAAAAACAGAGAAACCACTCTATAACGGGAGAAAACCATATATTACAGCGGACTTGCTGCCGCAGGGTAAAATGACATTTTTCATTTGCAAACCTAGCTTTTAGCTGTCCTCCGACCGCCATATCAATTATGTCCCGAATGCGGGTAGTACAATTATTATCAAAAAAGCGATAAATATAATACTGATTTTCGGGAAGCAGGCTCATTTCCGCTAACTGCCGAATTTCTTCTTTTTTTTCAGGAGGTAAATCCAAAGTGTAAATAGTAACATCACGGTTATTAGTTATATACCAGTTAATATTATATTCTGTCGGTAACGTTTCACAATTGTACAATAGTCTGCCAAGTACAATGTTTTTTAAAAAATTATTATCTTCATATGAGAATACGCCAAAATCGTATGAAGCGCTTCGCCCCGTTCTTTCATCATCAATTACTAAATCAATATGCCCCCACCATGAAAATATTTCATCTCCGGGTCCAAACAATGCGACTTTAACAGTTAGATCATTTTCATTAATAACTTGAGCAGTTAACGATGCAGCTAAAAATAATGAAATAAAAACACATGAAATAAAACGCATATATTTTTATATGACAATATCATTTAATCAACAACCCCGCCCTAAAAGGACGTGGTATGTTGTTCTCATAAGGTATTTATATTCGGGGTTTAATCCTTTTAACCGCCATGAATGGCGGGGTATTAAACCCCTCAATACGAATAAATAGTTATAATTTACAACTATTCCCTGATATCCTCAATTTCCGCGCCATCTATAATACCCGCAGCTTCTTCTACGGCGGCGCGGCTGATCTCTGTAATCTTGAATGTCGCGCGGCGGTGAGCCACATCATCACCCTCTGAAGTAACAAAGGCAACGATATTCCCCCCCCTTTCCGCCAACGCTCCGGCAAATGCAGCAAGCTGGCCGCGTTTTTCTTTGAAATTAACGGTTATCCTTATACCCTTGTGACGCGCTCCGTAAGCGTTAATAAAAAAATGGAAAATATCGGTGTCGGTAATAATGCCTGTTAAAAGGGAACCGTTTAACACAGGCAGGCAGCCAATCCCATTGTCCGCCATGATCCTCGCCGCCTCTTCCACAACTTCGTTTTCCTGAACGGTGATTACTTTTTTTTCCATTATTTTTTCCACCGTAAGTTTAGAAAGCAGATAGCTAATCTCGTACATATCAAGACTGGTCGCCGGCGATGGACCGGCTTTGAGCAGATCCGCCCTTGTAATAAGACCAACAAGCTCATTGTTTTTATTTAGTACCGGTATGTGGCTGATTTTCTCCTTGTCCATCAGCGAACGAGCATCGGTCAGCGAAAGTTCGGGATGGGTAATAACCGGATTTCTGGTCATAATTTTGGATACTTTCATGTCATCCTCCTAAATAAGCAGCCTTCACCGCTTCATCCTTAATCAGATCGGCGGTCATTCCGCTTTTTACAATTTCTCCGGTCTCAAGGATGTACACCCGTGATGCCGTTTTCAGGGCTTTGTATGCGTTTTGCTCAACGAGCAGCACTGTTGTCCCTGTCTGATTGATTCCCCTGATGACAGAAAAAATTTCGTCAACAAGGATTGGGGCAAGTCCCATCGACGGCTCATCAAGGAGCAGCAAACGTGGGTTAGCCATAAGAGAGCGTCCCATTGCGAGCATCTGCTGCTCGCCGCCTGAAAGAGTCCCTGCCACTTGACGTATGCGCTCTTTCAGTCTGGGAAAAATATCAAAAACTTTTTCCATGTCTTTTCGAATGGCGTGTTTTTCAGCCGGAGTAACAGAGCGCCGTGAATATGCGCCCATTTCCAAATTGTCACGAACGCTCAAGTTTGCAAAGATTCGCCTTCCTTCCGGAACCTGCATAAGTCCTCTCGCTACGATGCGATCAGGCGGAACAGAACTTATATCAATGCCGTCAAACATCACCGTGCCTGAAGTTTTCTTAATAACATTGGAGATTGCGTGAAGCGTCGTGCTTTTCCCGGCTCCATTTGCTCCAATCAGTGTGATTATTTCTCCTTTAGTAACATCAAAGGAGACGCCCCTCAGGGCGCATATTGCCCCATAATTAACAACGAGGTTTTCAACTTTCAAAAGAGTCTCAGCCATTGGCAGCCTCCGTTCCCAGATAAGCTTTTATCACCGCAGGATTCCGCTGAATTTCCTCAGGGGAGCCTGTGGCGATAGTCCTCCCGTAATCCAGAACTAAAAGCCGCTCGCATATTCCCATTACCAGCCGCATATCGTGTTCGATTAAAAGAATCGTTAGGTGAAACTCATTTCTGATAAATCTGATTATCTTCATCAGCTCTTCGGTTTCCTGCGGGTTCATTCCGGCGGCAGGTTCATCCAGCAAGAGGAGGCATGGATTTGAAGCTATAGCGCGGGCAATCTCCAGCTTACGCTGCTCTCCATAAGGAAGATTACGCGCCAGTTCATCTTTCTTTTTTTCAATCTTAAAAAGAGAAAGCAGTTCCTCAGCCTGGGCGCGCATCCGCTCCTCGTCAATACGAAAGCGCTTCATGCGGAACAGCGCGTCTAAAGGGCCGCTGGTTCTGCCGGAATGTAACGCTATACGGATATTATCCTCGACAGAAAGATTGGAAAACAGGCGTATGTTCTGAAAAGTCCGGGCAAGGCCAATCCGGTTCATCCTTGCAGGGTTCAGTTTTTTTACAATACAGGCGCTGCCGCTGCGGTCGCGGAATTCAATTTCCCCTCCTGTTGGGGCGTATATTCCGGAAAGCATATTAAATACCGTCGTCTTGCCTGCCCCATTCGGTCCGATAAGTCCGACAAGTTCACCGTGGTACAACTCGCAGGTAAATTCGCTTACGGCTTTAAGCCCGCCAAAATCAATGGAAAGATCCTGAACCCTTAAGCGTAAATCGCCTTTGTTCATACCTCCCCCTTTTTTGCACGCCTGACAAATTTGCCGTATATTTTATCAACAAAACCAACTATGGAAAATTCCTTCATCCCCAAAAGACCTTTAGGACGGAATAGCATTACAAGAATCAGTATAACCGGATATATCAAGAGACGGTAGTCTTGCAGAAAACGCAGGAATTCCTGCAAATAGGTAAGAACATACGCCGAAAGAATAGAGCCTGTCATGGAACCCATGCCGCCCAGCACGACATAAATAAGAAAGTCGATAGATCTGAGAAACTGCGCTATATCCGGTTTGACAAAGCCGACAACCATCGCGTAGACGCAGCCGCCAAGACCTGCGATAAAAGCGGCAATGACAAAGCCGACCATCTTGTAACGGAAAATATTAATTCCGTTTGCGTTAGCTGCAATTTCATCTTCCCTGCACGCTTTGATCGCCCGGCCGTAGGTGGAACGGAGAAAATTCTGCAGCAGCGCAAGAATAACAACCAGCGTCGCTGTTGTGAATACAAAGGCCAATTCGCTGTTCAGCACCAAGCTTGTTGTAAATGATCTTCCGTTAGGTCCGCCTGTCAGGGTTTTAAGGTTGATAAATACCACGCGTATTATTTCGCCAAAACCCAAGGTAACAATTGCAAGGTAATCCCCGGTTAGCTTCAGCACCGGAAAACCAATGAGAAAACCGGCAAAGGTGGTAACAATAACGGCGCACAATGCCGCAAACGGAAGGGGCAGCCCCAAATCGAGATTAAAAAAAATACAGGAATAAGCGCCGATTGCAAGAAAACCCGCCTGTCCCAGAGAAAGCTGTCCGGTAATACCGACAATCATATTCACTGACATTGCCATTATTGCGTTTACCCCGCCCATTGTAAGAATGCGAGAGGTATACGCGTCAATAATTCCCAGCTTTATCAGCAAAAGCGGAAGAACTACTGTTAGGATTCCAATAACAGCCAATACTATGGTTGAACGAAACGGAAATCTGGGAACCATATCAAACCTTTACCCTTGCTTTTTTGCCTAATATGCCGGTCGGCCTGAGTAAAAGGACAATTATCAAAATTGAAAATGAAATTGCATCGCTGAACTGGCTGGAAATAAATCCTTTAGTAAAAGTCTCTGCAATGCCCAGAATAAAACCACCGAGCATCGCACCGGGAACAGAGCCAATGCCGCCCAGCACCGCCGCGACAAAGGCCTTAAGACCGGGCATCATGCCCATCATGGGGTTTACCTGAGGATAGGCTGAAGCGTAAAGAACACCACCGGCTGCCGCAAGCACAGACCCAAGGGCAAATGTAAAGGAGATAATCCTGTTAACTGATATTCCCATAAGGCTTGCAGCCTGCATATCAAAAGAGACAGCCCTCATTGCTTTGCCGCGTTTTGTGTAATTGATGATGTAGTTTAACGCAAGCATTAAAAAGCCTGAAAGAAGTATCACAATAATCTGTATATTTGAGACGGAAAGCTCCCCGGCTATTTTAATATTAACTACCGACGGGCGGGGAAACTGCCTAGGATTGGGTCCGATAAAGGGAAGAACCCTTGCGCCGTTTTCAAGGATCAAACTGACGGCGATGGCTGTAATCAGGGAATTAAGGCGCGGAGCGGAACGGAGCGGACGGTAGGCAAGGCGTTCAATAGAAATGCCGAAAGTAGCGCAAATGACCATTGAAACCACAAAGGCAAGCAGCATACCAACCGGCCCGGCGCCTACGGCGCTCAATACAAAAAATGCGGCATATGCTCCAAGCATTAAAATATCGCCGTGCGCAAAGTTGATTAAAAGGACTATGCCGTAAACCATAGTATAGCCCAAGGCAATCAAGGCGTAAATTGAGCCTAGAGACACGCCGTTTATAAACTGCTGTAATACGATCATGTGGATAAGGGCAGGGAACAAATAACAGAATAAATAACAAAGGCATGAAGCATAACTAAGCCTGTAGACAACAATTTGTTATTTGTTCACTGTTCCTTGTTCCCTTTTTCCCATTCTCTCTTACTTTGGATTAACCGTTGTCTTGTATACGTTGACAAGCTTACCGTTCCGCTTGACAATTTCAAGAATCGCCGCGCCTTTTATCGGATTGCGGTCAGAGTCATAACGGATATTACCGGTAACATATGAACCGTTGAGCTTTGCCATGGCACTTTTGACAACAGCCGGATCAAAAGATCCGGCAGCTTTAATACCATCGATAACAAGCATCATCGTATCGTAGCCAAGCGCGGCAAACTGTGAAGCGGGCCGGTTAAACCTGCTTTGGAAAGCCTTGACAAAAGCCACGCCTTTGGGGTCTGTTGTATCCGAAGCAAATCCCGAAGACCAGAAACCATTAAGTATCTCATCTCCCGCATTGTCAGTGAGACTGTCCCAGCCGTCACCGCCGACAAGAGCGCAGGTTACCCTTTGATCCCGAAGCTGTTTTGCTTGGAGCGAAACATCATTATAGTAATTAGGCAGGTACACTACATCAGGGTTTGCCGCTCTAATCCGGGTAATCTGGGCGTTAAAATCCACGTCCCCTGATTGATAGGCTTCATCGGCGACAATTTGACCTCCCACCGCCTTGAACTGTTTCCTGAAAGCATCGGCCAGACCGGTATTATAATCGGCGCCCGCATCATAAAGAATTGCCGCCCGGCGGCTTTTCAGCGTCCCATAAGCAAAGTCAGCGCCCACTACACCTTGGAAGGGATCGATAAAACAAGCCCGAAAAACATAATCACCGGCCTTGGTTACATTGATATTGGTCGCTGAAGGGGAGATCAACACAACTTTGTTCTTTTGAGCTAAAGTACTCATGGCCTGAGTAGGACCGGAAGTACTGGATCCAATGATAAACGAAACTTTGTCCCTTGTGGTAAGTTTTGTAAGGGCATTTACCGCTTTTGCAGCGTCACCTTCATCGTCTTCCGATAACAAGGCAAGTTTTTTACCAAGAAGTCCGCCCGCCGCATTGATCTGCTCAATGGCAAGCAGAGCTCCATCGCGTGATTCATTGCCATAAAACGCAACAGACCCGGAAAGCGGGAAAATCGCGCCTATGGTAACGGTATCGGCGTCTTGCGCTCCTCCGGCAAAAGCCATCGCCGCAGCAAAAAGCGCCACAACAAACAACACAAAAATCTTCTTCATTCGTTTCCTCCTGTAATAATTTTACACAATTTATTATTTGTTTGTATAGATACTTTTCCGGTTTTTACCAGTGGAAATAAAAGTATGAATTTTTAAGGACAACAACCCAGCTGTCATGCGGCGGGGTTGTTGGTTTAATTTCCACGCGCCGCCGCGCTTTGCGCGTGGCCTTCAAGCCCTTCAGCGCGGGCGAGTATTTCCGCAGCGTTTCTTGTTTTTTCAAAGCCTTCGCCTGAGGCGCAGCGCAAGGTGGTAACTGTTTTATGGAAATGCCGCACTGCAAGCCCGCCAGTAAAGCGCGCGCTGCCCGATGTCGGTAAAGTATGATTGATACCGGCCGAATAATCGCCGAGAACTTCTGCGGAAAGGCTGCCGATAAAAAGAGAGCCGTAATTTTTTAACTGAGGAATCCAATTGTCCGCATCTTTAGTTTGAAGCTCAAGATGTTCAGGCGCGATTTTGTTAGCGATACGAACCGATTCTTCCATACTGTTACAGACAATGATAAGCCCGTTTTCCAGCGAAGCGCCGGCGGTTCTTGCAGTTGGCATGGCGGTGAGTCTCTTCTTGATTGCAGCAATGATTTTATCCGCAAATTCCCTGTCAGGCACAATGGCTCTGGCGCGCGCGTCAGGATCATGCTCCGCCTGTGCGATCATATCCGCCGCAATAAAATCCGCTGATTGAATAGAGGTGTTATCTGCAATTACCAAAACATCCGACGGTCCCGCGATAAAATCAATTCCTACCTGTCCGTAGAGCAGGCGTTTTGCCGCCGCTACATACTTGTTTCCCGGTCCTGCAATAACATCAGCGCGTGGAACTGACTCCGTTCCGAACGCAAAAGCCGCTATAGCCTGCGCTCCCCCTACGGCGAAAACCTTGAACCTGTTGTTATGCGCATTTTCATTGTCGGCAATTGTTATTCCAGCGGCTTTTGTGGCTATTGCGGCGGCGGCAAGTATCTTCCGGTCGGGAAGTCCGTTTACGGTCGGCGGAGAAGAAAAAAGCACCTCATCTACACCGGCGCAAAAGGCGGGGATTACGCACATAAGCACCGAAGAAAACAACGGAAAGCGTCCTCCTGGGACGTAAATTGCCGCCCTTTCGACAGGAATTACCCGCTGTCCTGTAATAAGTCCTGTATCCATTTGGTATTCAAAATTGGTAAATTGTTCTCTTTGCTTTTGTGAAAAACGAAAAATATTATTCGCAGCAAACTCCAACGCTCCTGTAAGCGACGGATCGCTTGCGCGTAATTCATCGTAAGCGCGGTTTACTTCAATTAGGGAGACTTCAAGCCGCTCAGGAGAAGATTTGTCAAACTTTGAAGCAAATTTCCTGACAGCCGCGTCTCCTTTTTCTCGTACTTCCGCGATTATCTTTTTAACAGTTTTTTCCGTTTTTTTATCTTCCGCCTGCTTTGTTTCATTTTTCCAGTATGAATCAAAATCATTGCTTGAAATTATTTTCATATTTCATTTACTCCCGGATAAAATGTCTTTGCACGCGTTAAGAACAGTATCCATCTCTTCATCAGTTCCGATACTGATACGAAGAAAATCTGAAATTCTGTCTTTGTTGAAGTGACGGACAAGAATCCCACGCTCACGCAACGCTGTAAAAAAGGCGCTGCCTTTAATATTGGGAACTTTGACAAATAGGAAATTTGCCGCAGACGGAAGAACAGTAAACCCAAGTGAACATAATTCTTTTGCAGTCCGCTGCCGTGTCTCAGTTATCCTGCGGTTAATTTCGTTGTAATAAGCGCTGTCGCTTATTGCGGCTGTTGCTCCCGCCAAGGCAAGCCGGTCTACGGTGTAAGAATTAAATGAATCTCTAATGCGGCACAACCCTTCGATCAACTCCTCGCTGCCGATTGCAAAACCAAAGCGCAATCCCGCAAGCGAGGCTGACTTTGACAGAGTATGTACAGTTAAAAGATTGGGATGTTTTTCGATATAGGGAACTGCGCTTTCCGCGCCGAATGCGGCATAAGCTTCATCAACGATCAATACTTTGTTTTGTTTCTCGAGAAATTCCGCAAGTGATAGAATGTCAGCTAACTTTATAGGCATTCCTGTCGGCGCATTGGGATTTGGAAAAACAACTCCGCCGGACGGGATTTTATAGTCGTCGCAGTTAATGGAATAATCCGCGGCAAGCGGAATTTTACAGAATGGAATTTGCCATAAATTTGCATAAACAGGGTAAAAACTATAGGTGATGTCCGGGAAAAGGATACAAGAACTTGCCGGGTAATCTGCCGTGTTTGAATTTATTGCGCCGCCGTTAGAAAGCTGTTCAAAAAAAGCGGCGAACGCAAAAGCCAACACTTCATCGGAACCGTTACCTGCAAATACCTGTTCCGGTTTTACGCCGCAGCGATCTGCCGCCGCTTGACGGAATGCGGTACAGGAAGGATCAGGATAAAGCCGTAAATCTGCGTCTGCCGCTTTTCTTACCGCTTCAATAACTTTTGGAGAAGGCGGATAAGGATTCTCGTTTGTGTTAAGTTTGATAAATTTTTTGTCCTTGGGCTGTTCGCCGGCAGTATAGGGAATAATATTTTTTGCGCGATTGTTCCAGTATTTGCTCATAATTTCCCGCTATTTTTTATGACGTCTGTCAAGTTCGTCAAGGACTTCGCCCATCGTTATCCCCGCTCGCGTCATCAGTACAGTTGCAAAATAGAACAGATCCGCCGCTTCCCAGACAATTTCGTCATGTGTTTTCGCTTCGCAAAGTTCCTTTGCTTCTTCCATAACTTTTTCACGGACAAGATCATCGTCAAGAGTAGCAGTATATGAACCCGGAACGGGATTACGAAAACGCTCCTTTATTATGTCCTGCAAAAATTGCAAAGTATAATCTCTGTTATTTGCAAAACACGACCACGCTCCCGTGTGGCAGACGGGACCTGCAGGTTCGGCAGTTGCAAGCAAGGCGTCCCGATCGCAGTCGGTTCGCATTTTTACAAGCTTAAGGATATTACCTGAATTTTCTCCCTTCATCCAAAGTTTATTTCTTGTACGGCTGTGGAAACAGACATTACCGCGTTTAAAAGTTTCAGTTAACGCTTCTTTATCCGTAAAACCTGTCATCATCACCTGACCATCGGGAGATTGAACAATTACAGGCAGTAGGGAGTAGGGAGTGGGGAGTGGGGAAGCGGCGTTATCGCCTTGGGGGAATTGTGTTTCTCCTTTTTTCCAGTTTAACGATGCAACAAAAGCGTCCGCAAGATTTATTTTCCCTGTATACAACGCCATGCCGAGTTGCACATCACAGCCGAGTGCGGCGATTTTTTCAACTTCGTCTAATGCAGAAACACCGCCCGCAACGGTAATTTGGCACGAAACTGACTCACGCAGGCGGTGAGCGGGATTAAGGTCGATACCTGTCATAGTGCCTTCGCGCTCAACACAGGTAAAAAGCAGTTCGCCCGCAAAGGGCTCAACCAGTTTTGCAGCTTCAACAAGATCAAGTCCTGTGGGAGTTTTCCAGCCGTCCACTACAATTTCGCCGTTACGTGCATCAACCGCGACAATAAGCCGCTCGCGTCCGATTTTTGCCGCCATTTCCTGCAAAAAAGGGATATTTACCGCAAATTCGCCGCCTGTAATTCCCGCTCCTTTTTTTACAGGGTTGCGAAAAGCGCCGGAGCCGATTATTATTTTTCGTGCCCCAATACTTACAAGTTCCTTTGCCTGTTGAGGCGTTCTGATGCCGCCGCCTACCCTACACTCGGCTTTTCGTAAAAGCGGTTTTATCATTTCAATATTAGAACCTTTACCCATTGCGGCATCAAGATCAATGACCGCAACTTCGCCGTAACGGTTGAATTCCGCCGCCAATTCAAGAGAATTTTCACGCTGTAGTACCAGTTCTTTGCCCTGTTTAAGCTGGACAACTTTACCGTTTTGTATGTCGATGGATGCAATAACCATAAGGGTATTCTACTAAATTAAACGGCGTTTCTACTATATCTATCTCCATGCGTCCTGCCCGCTTAGTGATATTTCTGGCTTTTTTTAAGAAAAGTATTGCCGTAATCGGCGATTTATGCTAATCTTACAACAATCGCTATTGTGAGTGAATAATTTCACCTTTTTAAGGAAGAAACCCGCCATGACCAAAAACACAGCCTCATTAATTAAAATGTCCCCGTTATTTTTAGCTAAAATAATACAAACAACCGCAATCTTACTCGTATTTACGCTCTTTTCTTGCAACGGCGGCGGCGGTAAAAGCATAAACAGCGCTGAGGATTTAAAAACATATCTTGACAAACAGCCTGCCAACAGTCCCGATAAACCAATAAAGGTTAAAATAAACGTTGATGCGCCTATGTTCCCTAAAATAGTAGAAGCTATAGACTCAGCGGGTAAATATGTAACCCTTAGTCTTTCCGGCAGCGCCTTAACAACAATTCCGGATAGAGCTTTTGTTAATGAAGAAACAGGAAAAGGTTGCGAAACGCTTGTCGGAATAACAATACCAAAAAACGTTACCGGCATTGGAGGCGGCGCTTTTTCCGGCTGTACAGGTCTTACCAGCGTAACCATACCGAACACCGTTACCGGTATTGGGACGAGTGCTTTTGTAAATTGCACCAGCCTTACCAGTGTAACTCTGGGAAACGGCGTTACCAGCATTGAGGGCGAAACTTTTTCTGGTTGTACCAGTCTTACCAGCGTAACCATAGGAAACGGTGTTACCGAAATTGGGAGCTTTGCTTTTAAAGGTTGCACAAGCCTTGCTAGTGTAAACATACCTAACAATGTTACCAGTATTGGGGATGGCGCTTTTAGAGGTTGTACCAGCCTTGCTAGTGTAAATATACCGAACAGTGTTACCAATATTGGGGATGGCGCTTTTAGAGGTTGTACCAGCCTTGCTAGTGTAAATATACCGAACAGTGTTACCAACATTGGGGATGGCGCTTTTAGAGGTTGTACCAGCCTTGCTAGTGTAAATATACCCGACAGTGTTACCAACATTGGGGGTGACGCTTTTAGAGATTGTACCGGACTTACCGGCATAACAATACCGGACAGCGTTACCAGCATTAGGTATGGTTCTTTTGCCGATTGCACAAACCTTAACGGCATAACAATACCCAACAATGTTACCAGCATTGGAGGTAGCGCTTTTGCCGGTTGCACCAGACTTACCAGCGTAACCGTACCAAACGGCGTTACCAGCATTGGGAAAAACGCTTTTAGAGGTTGCACAAGCCTTACCAGTGTAACCATACCGAACAGCGTGACCAGCATTGGGGGTGGCGCTTTTTACCGCTGCACCAACCTTACCGGCATAATCATACCGGACAACGTTAAAATGATTGTGGGTACCTCGTATTCTCAAGAGACAGAGGGAACTTTTTATGAATGTACCAGACTTACAAGCGTAACCATAGGGAAAAGAGTTACCAGCATTGGGCAAGACGCTTTTGGCTGGTGTACTAGCCTTACCAGCATAACCATACCCGACAGCGTTACCAGCATTGAACAAGACGCTTTTAGGGGCTGCAAAAGCCTTATCAGCGTAGACTTTCGAGGTACTATTGTACCAAGCAAATTAGGTCAAGCATTCGATGGCAACTTATGCAGCCAGTATCTTTCCGGAGGCAAAGGGACATATACGAGGTCAATCGGTAATAGTGTAAGATGGACGAAACGTTAAATAAAAACCTTCCGCAGGAATAAGATATACCGAAAAAAAAATGACTAAAAAAGATTAAGCGTTTTCAGTCAAGTTCTTCACCCACTTCTCCTTGCGCAGAAAATAACGGGCGACAAATATTTTTACAATGTCCGTAGCTTTTAACAGGGCAAACATCGGAACCGGCGCAAGCGTAGTAAAGAAGGAAAGTAAAACTGAACCCGGTGCAAATAGAAGCACATTGACAGAAACATCGGTATACATTCCCATTGCGGTATCGCCTCCGGCGCGGGAAATCGCAAATTGGGTGTTGATGAAACACCACAGGGGCAGATAAGCGAGAATCACAATAACAAGGCCGAGGCAATTTTCTCTTGCCGCGATTGTAAGATTGGAGAATACGATGGGGACAAGAGTATAAGTTAACAAAGCTCCGGGAAGAGCGAAAATTAAACCTGCAATAAAACCACCCCATTTAAGCCACACGGCGCGATTACGCGCTTCATCCAATTTGCCCGCTCCCAACGCTCCGCCTACCAAAACACTTGACGCTGTCCATAAACCGCCAAAAAGCATGAAGAAAATATTTGCTATTGTCCAACCTGCCGCCATACCCGCGACAACTTCCGCTCCGCCTCTCCTGTTGTACATGGCGATCATGAGCGTTTCAGACGCTACCCACGATATTTCCGATGCGAAGATCATTCCCGACTTTGCGAATATTTCGCTTATAAGGCGTTTTTTTATCGCAAACAATCTTCTGATACCGGCAAAAAACGGCGCTTTTGAAAATGCCGCGTAACTTATAAAAGCCGCAGCCTCAAAAAAACGCGCAATGATTGTAGCGTATGCAGCTCCGGTAACTTCAAGACGCGGCGCTCCGAGGTTGCCGTAAATCAATATCCAGTTTCCTGCTGTGTTTATAATTGTCGCGGCAGCCGAGATAATAAGCGGGATTTTCGGCTTTGCGATTTCGCGGAAACTGGTTGCGATTGACATTGAAATTGCCATCGGAAAAAATGTCCATGACACAAGCCTGAGATAACCGGAACCGGTAAAAGCGATTTCTTCCTGAGCGGCGTTATTCGTCGTTAAAATTTCAATAAGACGTGAAGGAATTGCGCGGCAAACCGAAAAATATAAAATTGCCGCGCTGAAAGCAAAAAGAATTTTAAAACTGTAAGCGTTCCTCATGCCGTCACGATCATTCGCACCGTTAAATTGAGCTATGTAAATGCCGCCCGCCTGACAAATAGTATTTACAATGACAAAGAAAATAAAATTTAAATGGTTAGTTACATTTACGGCGGCCATACTGACATCTCCCAAACCGGCAACCATAAAGCTGTCGATAAGCGAGACCATACTCATAATAAATTGTTGAAGCATGACCGGAACGGCAATAGCCAATGCCTGACGGTAAAATGACATTGGACCTAAACGGGATGTAATACTTCGAAGCGATAACATATACTGCGTTCCCTCTTTTTGTATACTGCTAATTTTCTACACAAGTGTCAAGTAAAACTTAGGTTATGGAAAAATTATAAAAACGGAGTCTGTTCATTTAACGCTATACGACATATCTTCACCATCTGACGCAAACGCCCTTAGCCTCCGCAAATTGCTTTATCTCCCTGATCGTGGTTTTTCCGAAGTGCAAGAGCGACGCTAGCAATGCGGCGTCCGCGCCGGGCGCTTGTTCGGGAAGAGCCATACCCATTTCAGGATTAATAGTATTGAGCAAAACGTTTGCAATCTGTTCGAGAGTACCTGCGCCGCCTGAAGCGATTACAGGAACCGGAACCGCGTTAAGAATGCGGCGTGTAAGCTCAAGATCGTAGCCTGCGCCCGTGCCGTCCGCATCAATGGAATTGAGGAGAATTTCTCCGGCTCCAAGTTCAACCGCCCTAATTGCCCATTCAATTGCGTCAATTCCGGTATCAGTTCTGCCGCCGCGGGAAAACGCGTTCCAGCGCAGTTGACCGTCGGCGCTGCTCACGCGCTTTGCGTCTATCGAAAGCACAACGCATTGGCTGCCGTAGGCATAAGCCATTTCACGTAACAATTCGGGGCGTTTCAGAGCGGCAGTACAGACAGAAACTTTATCTGCTCCGGCGTTCATAGCTTCACGCATATCGTCAATGGTACGAATACCGCCGCCTACGCAAAGCGGAATAAAAACTTCGGCGGCTACTTTGTTTACTACGTCAAGCAATGTCGCGCGGCTTTTGTATGAAGCGCCGATGTCAAGAAAAGTGAGTTCGTCAGCGCCGTCATCATTGTAACGGCGGGCAAGTTCCACAGGATCGCCTGCGTCCTGTATACCTTCAAACTTTACTCCTTTAACAACTCTGCCGTCGTCGACATCAAGGCAGGGAATAATTCTCTTTGCCTGCATTTTATACGCCCTCCGTCCAATTTTTCAAAAGCGCAAGCCCCGTTACGCCTGATTTTTCGGGATGAAACTGCACTGCCGCCAAAGCGCCGCGCTCTACAGCGCAGCAGTAGCGGACATAATACTCGGTTTGCGCCGCACATACCGCATTGTCCGCCGGATCGGCGTAGTATGAATGTATATAATAGAAAAAACTATTATCAATTAAGTTGCGGAAGATTTTTGATTCTTTTCTGGCGGCAGTCTGATTCCAGCCAATCTGCGGAACTTTGCGCCCGGGGAAACGCCGCACCGTTCCCGGAATTACCGAAAGTCCCTGCACATTCGGGGCTTCCTCGGAAGTTTCAAATAACAGCTGTAAACCGATACAAATTCCCAAAAAAGGCCTGTCCGTTTTTATCCATTCCTTTATTGCTTGAGCGTAACCTGATTTGTTTATCGACGCCATTGCCGTAGCGAAATGCCCGTCTCCGGGGAAAATTATCTTTTCAAAAGGAGAAGATGAGGAAAGTTCTTCCGGTCCTGCCGCAAAACGCGCGGAAACGCCGAGACGCTTAAGGGCATTCATTACAGAGCCGAGATTTCCCGCTCCGTAGTCAATTACGCCAATCACACAATTACTCCCGGCACGTCAAACCCCGGCAGAGAGCCCTTGGTCGAGGGGATTGAATCCCTTGAGTGCTCGTCAATTTCGCAGGCTGCTCGTAACGCTTTTGCGGCGGATTTAAAAAGCGCCTCAATTTTATGATGATCGCTTCTGCCGCGAAGAATCTCTAAATGCAGATTGCAGCCAGCCGCTGTTACAAAGCCCTGCCAGAAATCTTCTATTATATCAGTTTGAAACTGATAGGCAGGTTCTTCCCCATTTCCGGAAATGAGAGGAGCCTGAGACAGTTGTCCGTCAAAGAACAGGAACGGCCTGCCCGAAATATCAACAGCGGCGCGGGCTAGACACTCGTCCATCGGGAAAAGACAGCTTCCGTTCCGCATTATGCCCCTCTTATCACTTAAAGCTTTTGCGAAACACTGCCCCAGCGTAATGCCCGTATCTTCAACAAGGTGGTGCTGATCAACCTCAAGGTCGCCTTTTGCCCGTATTTCAATATCAAAAAGCCCGTGACGCGCAAATGTATTCAGCATGTGGGACATAAACCCGATTGGGTAAACAAGATTCGCGTTCCCTTTTCCGTCAATGTTCAATTTGACAAATATTTCAGTCTCTTTGGTCTTTCTTTCAATCTCCGCCGTTCTGTTCATCTTTCCTCCGTAAAGCTCACAACACCACTTTCCGCAAATCGTATTCGACAATATCCAAAGCGCCGAGGTTTTTTAGCTTTGGGATAATATCAGGCACTTCGTGTTTCTTGACGGCGATTTTTACAGCGTAGCCTGCGTCCCCGTAAAGAGTTGCGACTGTGGGACTGCGCATCGCCGGAAGATTCGCAAGCGATTCAAACTGTTCTTTGGGAATGTTCATTTCAAGCATTACACGCTCGTGCCCATCAAGAACGGCCCGGAAAAGCATGGCAAGCTCTTCAATACGGCGGCGTTTTTCGGGATCGGCAAGGGCGGAACGAGACGCTGTAAAACGCGTGGAAGATTCCAGTATCGTTCCGATAATTTTAAGCCCGTTGTCACGCAGTGTCTGGCCTGAAGAAGTATTGTCGATAATCATATCGGCGTCGTCCGGAGGGAAAACTTCTGTCGCTCCGTAAGTGCGCAGGATGCGGTAATCATAGCCGGAGGATTTGAGCCACGCCTCCGCAAGGTTTACATATTCAGTGGCTACTACAAGTTTTTTTGAGCGCAGTTTTGTTTCATCGTAATCCTGCGGAACGGCGGCGATAATGCGAACTTTATCAAAACCAAGATCGAGTATTTCCTCAACATCCGCTCCACTTTCCTTTATCCAGTCTATGCCTGTAAAACCGGCGTCGTGGCTGCCGAGTTCAAGAAGCTCTCCCACGTTTTGAGGCTTCATTATCTTTGCGTCAAGCCAGTCCGCTCCGAGAGAGGGGCGGTATGTTCTGTCCGCCAGGGAAATGGGGAAACCGGCCTCCGAAAACAGGCGGGCTACATTGTCGAAAATTCTTCCTTTGGGAATGAGTATTCTCAATTTGTTCATGGGATAAATATAGCATTAATAGTAACAACTATCTATCTTACGGCGCAGGGCAAAGCCCCTGCGGTGCTTAGTGGCGTGGCATTAGTCTACGCATGCTTTTGGCATGGCTGCATCGGCGATCCACGCCAAGATCACCGCAGTGACTTTCCCCTGCCGCCTGCAAGATACATTTGATTAATACGGGGTAATTCTTTTCTATGCAGAGGGTAAATAGCTTTTTGTAGGACAGGTTCACCGCATATTCACTGGCATGAAATAGACGAAAGTATTATACTGATAAAGCTGTTATAAATTATGCAAGTATTATTACGGCCAATAGCGCGAAAGTATTTTGAGCGCCTCAACGAACCTGACAAAAGCCGTATTAAAACCTGTCTGAAAGATTTGGAAAAAGAACCGCCTGAAGGGGACATAATCCCGTTAGCCGGACAAGCCGGATATTTCAGAGCAAGGTTAGGTAATTACCGGATATTATTCCGGTATGAAAACAATACAATTTTTGTTACGAACATTGATCCGAGAGGACAGGCGTACAAAAAGAAAAACAGGGGTAAAAAATGACCGCAGCAGTTTTAAGAAAAGAATTGCAGGCTTATATTGAAACAATGCCGGAACGCAGCCTTTACGCATTAAAGCCGCTTTTATCGGTGCTTTCCGAACCGCTGTATACCATTGAAACAGACTTGACGGCTGATGAAATCGCTATGATTGATGAAGGTATGGAAGAATACCGGAAAGACCCTTCAAGTTTCGTATCACTTGAGAACATATAATAATTCGCCATCTCTCTCTCTTACGGCGGCAGGGGAAAGCCCCTGCGGTGCTTAGTGTCGTGGCATTTATTTACGCATGCTTTGGCATGGCCTTTATTGAATCCACGCCAAGATCACCGCAGGGGCTTTCCCCTGCCGCCTGAAAGAAATATTTGATTAATACGAAGAAATGCTTTTCAAAGCAGAGAGGGTTAATGGCTTTTTGCTAAACAAGATTAAAAATTATTGACAATTTCCGCCATGTTTTGTTAAAATTATTCTTATGAGCGCAAAAATCGCCATTGTAAAACAACTTTCTTCAACGCAAAAAATGCTGAAAGCATTTTTTGCGAGCAGTCAGCAGTCAGCAGTCAGCAGTCAGCAGTCAGCAGTCAGCAGTCAGCAGTCAGCAGTCAGCAGTCAGCAGTCATTATACACATCTTCCAAGTAACCGTGTCAATTATCCAATAGTTTATTTTCACTCAATTCTTATAACTCTTTTCTCATTCACTCGCTTTTATTCTCATTATTTCGGCAATACGCTGTTCCGTGAAAAAGAACGGCTTTTGTACATCCGCTCTTGAGGGCGGTTAATCAACCATGATTAACCTCTTTCAAGCGGTTAGTTATGGCAACAAGGAGTTCTTTATGAAGAACGTAAAAATCTTTTTAACAATTCTTACAACTGCGCTCATTCTAGCGCTCCCGTTAACGTCCTGCGGCAACACCGGCGACAACACCACAAAACTCAGGGTGAGTAATGAGCCGGTAACGATTGTGGACACGCCTACGTCAAACGACTTTGCGTACATTGGAAGCAGTCCGCTGAGCAATGTCATAACCGGAACGCCCAAAGTGCAAATAGCCGGCGGAAAGCTGACACTGGAACTGGACGCTCCCAAAGACGACGCATTGTGGTTAATCACCGATGTCATACCAGCAGACTTTACCGTAACTCCAACTGACGCAAAGTTTCTTGAGATTTCAGGTTTTTGCGATTCAGCCGAGAATTATTGGTTGTGTATGAAAGGCCCCGGCGCTGACGGAGAGACACTATTATACTATGCAGACAAGGATGTTACGATAAACGGTACAGTTAGTAGTGGTGGTTGGACTACGACTATTAATGTTGCCCTCAAAAAAGGCTGGAATTATATGTCTGGGGCAGTTTCAGGCACAACGAAGACTTGTACGGCATCCCAAAAAAAGCCCTCCGGCGCAAAATGGACGGTTGAAAAATACGAATGAACGGCGGTAACGCACGGGTGTCAGGCACTAAAATCCTGTAGTGCCGCTGATAAATCGGCGGCACTATATCATGCGTTAAATAATCACATTAAGTGATTAAAAATTCTATTTAAGGTTAAGGAAATAAATCATGGCAACCAAAAAAACAGCTAACAAAAAAACAATCGCAAAAGCGAAACCGAAATCAAAGGCGCAAGTAAAAGCAAAACAAAAAGCCAAACAACGCCCCAAAGCCAAAATGTCAAACAAGGCTTCGCAGAAGTCCGTAATCGCAAAGTTCCCGACCGCCAAAGGCAAAAGCAAAAACGCACCTGCTTTACGCCGTCCTCCCAACAATCCCGAAATGCCGTTAGACTACATCGCCGACATGGAAGAATCATTTAGAAGCTGGAGAGACGAACTCGAAGACTTTTCCCGCCACCTGCGTGCCCTCGACCGCAAACGCCTAAACGGAGTCGGCCTAAAAAAACTCGGCTTCATCGGACGTGCCCTCTTGCTCGCCGCCGAAAACTCCGAGTTCCTTCCGCATTATCTGACATTGCAAAAGTTTCAGGCGGACAACCAATACTTCATCTCGCTCCGTTCCGCATTCGACGTATTAATGCAGGTAAGAGAAATACTATGGAACGTAATCATCGAAGCGTCAGACGTACTCTACACAGACGCCCTCGAATACTACGCCTCAGTGCGAGAAGCCGCCAAACGCCGTGTTGACCCCGCCGAAACCCTTTTCAACGATTTAGCCGTTTTCTTTAAATCAAGAGGAACCCACACAGGCGAAGACGAAGCCGAGCCGACCCAAAAACAAATCAAACGTGACTTTAACGCCCTCCAACACGGAAAACGTGACGGCAAAATCGTCATAGAAAACATCAAACCCAAAACAACCGCAGGCATACACAAAGTCATAGACGAAACCTTTAAAAACACTGCAGAATTCAAACAAAGCGAAGAAGGCAGTATAAAAGAATAAAAATGCCTAAAAACACTTAAAAACCCAATAAACCCCCAAGACATCCTCTAAAAAACTGAAGACAAGCTAATAAAATTAGAAGACGAGTTATTAAAAAGTGAAGACGAGCTACTAAAAAGTGAAGACGAGTTACTAAAAGTTGAAGACGAGCTATTAAAAAGTGAAGATGAGTTACTAAAAAGTGAAGACAAGCTACTAAAAGTTGAAGACGAGCTATTAAAAAGTGAAGACGAGTTAATCAAAAGTGAAGACAAGCTACTTAAAAACGAAGATGAGTTAATCTAAAACCTCAACGTACTGTAACGCAACTAAGCTTGTCTTTTCGCTTATCATACGGTATAGAATAAATATGTATGTTGACATAAGATTCAGCAAATCAGCTTTTAGACATGGGGTTAGGAGGAAACTATGCCTGATTTAACCGAAGAAGAATATGACGCCTTGGACGAATACTACACAAAAAATCCGCCTAAAGTGTCGGGGGATGGAAAAGGCGGCTTTTTTATGAAACACAAAGGCAATATCATCATTGTAAATGATATTACCGCCACATATCTGCGTGCCCGTGCCGATACAGTCCATAAAACACCTTCACAGCTTGTTGACGAAATGGTACAGGAACGTATAAACGCATCAGCGTAAAAGTAAGACGAGCTAATCAAAAACCTCAATGTACTGTAACGCAACTGGAAAGTATAGAATGTTTTATGATAGAATGAACTAAATTAAAATATGAACATTGTTTACAAACCGTCTGCTTTTGAGCATGAAATAAGTGAAAGCAATATACGCTACGCATTTATGAATCCTTTTTATGACGGCCCCATTGAAGGAGAAAGCAATACAGAAAATAGATATATTCGAATCGGTTTTGACAAATCTGGCAATTTACTGGAAATCATGTATAATGAGTATGATGATGTTTATTGTATATTTCATGCTATGAAATGCAGAAGTATTTATTTACATTTGTTGGAAAATTAGGAGAAAACTATGGGAATAATGACAGATGAAGAAGCCTTTGCCCTTGATGAATACTACACAGAAAATCCGCCAAAAGTCGATCCTTCAAAGGCTCGTATCCGTATTCCGTTAGTTCGTCTTGATAATGCTTCCGCAGAGTATTTGGCAAAAGAAGCAAAAGCAACACATAAAAAGCCGGAAGAAATAATCAGTAACTTAATAATGGAAAAACTTGGAAAAGTGTCCGCCGTACTTTAACTTTTAAGAACAATGGCAAAGATACTGATATGCGATGATGAACCCGGACTGCGCTCTGTAATAAAACGTTATGCGCAGTTTGACGGGCATGAAGCGGCGGAGGCCGGTAACGGCATCGAAGCGGTGGAAGCCTGCAAAAAAGAAAAGTTCGACATTATCATCATGGACATAATGATGCCCGAATTGGACGGATTTGCGGCAGTCAAAGAAATACGAAAAACATCCGACGTACCCATCATCATGCTCTCCGCCAGAGGCGAAGAATACGACAAAGTTTTAGGCTTCGAGTACGGAGTAGACGATTATGTCGTAAAACCCTTTTCATCAAAAGAAATAATGCTCAGAATTGCCGCCATACTCAGACGGAAAGGAGCGGCTGCCCCAGACAGCGGCGCTCACGAGATATTCACAAAAGACGGATTTTCAGCCGACATGACAGCATATAAAATGTTAATTGACGGCAAACAGGTAGAACTGGCTCCGAAGTTATACGATTTGCTTTTTTTCCTGATACGGAACAAAAACGCCGCTATACCCCGTGAGAAAATACTGACTGACGTATGGGGTTATAAAAACATTGACGATGTAAGAACGCTGGACACGCACATGAAGCTTCTGCGCAAAGCAATGGGACCGTACGCCGGATTAATCACAACCCTGCGGGGTCATGGTTACAGGTTCGAGGGATAAACCGTGAACTTAAATAAATTACGTTTAAAATGGAAGATATTCGCCTTTCTGCTTGGGTTTTGCGCCCTGCTGCTGGTTGTTTTGTGGCTGTTTCAAATTGTTTTTCTTGACACGTTTTATAAAAAAATAAAAGTTATGGAAATAAAACGCAACGCAGTTGAAATAATAAATAACATTGACAGCCAAAATATAAACGAAATAATAACAGGTATTTCAGATAACAACAATATAACAGTCAGTATTACCGGCCTGAACGGAAGAAGCCTTCTGCAAAGAATACCGCCTGATAACAGACGCAGAATCGAAGAAAACGTTGCGTTAATAACAAGGGCGCAGGACAACGGCGGCGAGATTTACGAGTATCTAAATCCTTCGACAGAAGACCGTCCCAGAATTAACACAGAGTCCGCCAGAGCTTCCGCCTGGTTTCAGAACTTTACAGCGGAAGACCGTCCGAGGATTTACGCTGAAACTGACAGAACAGAAAGCGGCAGAATGGTGGTTAGAGTTAGACTGCCGCTTCAATCCCTGATATATGTAAAAATGGCGAATAACAAGCAGGGCGAACCGTTCGCCGTAATTATCCGAGCCGTTATTTCGCCTGTAAACGCGACTGTAACGACACTGCGCTATCAGTTGTACTGCATATCCTGCGTTATCATTTTCCTTTCGGTAATTTTAGCTTTTATTATAGCGAAAAGGGTTTCCAAACCTATTGAGGAAATCAGTCAAAGCGCAATGACGCTTGCCAACGGAAACTACGATACACGCTTCACAGGCAAAGGCTTCTATGAGATTGTCGCCCTGTCCGACACAATGAACACGGCGGCCGTCGAACTAAGTCGTGTTGAAAGCCTGCGGCGTGAACTGCTTGCCAACGTGTCGCACGATTTACGGACGCCGCTTGCCTTGATTTACAGCTACGCTGAAATGATGCGTGATTTTCCCGCCGAAATAACGCCCGAGCAGACGCAGACGATAATGGACGAAACCCAAAGGCTGACCACTCTTGTCAACGATATACTTGACATCTCGAAACTTGAAAACGAAATGGAGAAGCTCAATGCCGTACGCTACAATCTAACTCAAAGTATTTCGGAAACGGCGAAAATAACGGAAAAATTATTGAAGAAGGAAGGGTTTGAAATTAAATTTTCCCATAACGGCGATGTATTCGTAGACGCTGACAAAGCGAAAATTGACAGGGCGTTTTATAATCTGCTTATCAACGCCGTAAATTATTCAGGCGACAGCAGGAAAGTACTGGTAGAGCAGACGGTTAACGGTAACCGTGTGCGAATAAGCGTTATTGATTACGGCGAAGGAATCGCCGAGGCTGACTTGCCGTTTATTTGGGACAGGTATTACAAGAGCGGGAAAGCGCACAAACGCGCCGTTACAGGCTCAGGGTTGGGGCTTTCAATCGTGAAGAAAATCATCGACATACACGGCGGCAAATACGACGTTGTCTCTGAAACCGGCAAGGGCAGTACGTTCTGGTTTGAGCTTGGACTGCCGTTACCCTGATTTCCCGTACCAGCGTCCTTGCGTGAGGTCTTCTTCAGTCATATTCGGAATTACTCATTATATTGACGGAAAACCGCCTGATTTTCATGTTTCCTATGTTACGCAGTTATTTGTACGCGCAAAAATGTCAAACGCCGCTTTTCTTAATTACTCTTTAAATATGCCTTCAAAAAAAATTCTTCCGCTTCTTTTACCGTATTTCTTATATTTATTTCTACATTTTTTTCAACTGTCCACTTGTTTATTAATTCCAAAGGTAAATCTATAATTTTTCCTGTTAGGTTCTTTCCTAACTTTTCAAATGAAATAACAATACCATTGGTTGTATTCTTGCACGTCATAGTTACCACATCCGCAACCCATTCAGTGTTTGCAGTCGTAACCATATTTTCCTCTGCTTATAAAATAATAATAAAACAACCGATCGGCAAGAAAAAAAGACACCGTTCGTGTCTAACACAGTTTTTATGTGTGTTACCCTTTATCATTGTTTTGTTATGCAGTGATGTGCGCCGCGCAAAAATCATGCTAACCTGATCGGTTTAACACATTTGCTGAGGTAAAGCATATCAACCTTTACTCAGCGCCGCGGGATTTACTAACAGCGCTATACCAACAGGAAAATACCGCTTCTTAACTGAATTTGCGAGACGGCTCGGCTAGTTATCTCACAAGTCCTGCATTTTTTCCAACTGCGCCTTGCGCTCAAGCGGAAGGGCAATTGTTTTAAGCCGCGATTTTTCGCCGGAGAGAAACTGTAAATCCCGCTTAGGGCAGCCAAGCGTCTTGGATAAAAAATTGAGCAATTCGGCGTTTGCTTTGCCGTCTTCGGGAGCGGCGGCAAGCTGTATCCGCAGGCGTCCGTCTTTAACTCCCGCTAATTCTGTTTTTGAAGAGCCGGGTATTGCCTTTATCTCTAATCGAATCTTATCGCCGTCTATACGAAAATAATTATTCATAATTTTTAACATTAATATTATCATAATAACCGCTGTTATATATAATGTGAAAATCATATTTCGCTGTCGTTACGCGGGCCGTTCTCATGATATTCCATCTACACAAAATACCGGATAGATTCAAAAAAGAAACTGTTTAAAAAAAGTCCTAACCTTTTTGTTCTTTGTTCCTCTGTGATCTCTGTGAGAAATTTGTAAGTTTTGTTCTTTGTGTAAACTATTTCTATTAAACCCTCTGGCGCAGCTGCCGGAGGTTCAATTATGAAATTAATTACCTGTCAACTCTACCAATACCGTACTTCCAAACAGCTTACCTTTGTCATCGTAGGTTTCGGTTTTTACCGTGCCTACGCCGGGCGCATACCAGGAAATGACTTTAGTTGTGACTTTTTTCATTCCGACAGCGGTAGTGGTAATAGTTTGGGTAATTTTGTGGCATTTGAATGTCCCTGCCGGAACCGTTAAGTCTTCAATGGCCAGGCATTTACCTTCGGTCATTTTCGTTACGGTCTCTATTTTCATAATACCCATATCTATTGTCATTGTCATTTCCGCGTCTTTAATCGTCTGACCCGGCTGCAGGTTGTTCGGCAATTCCACCGGTATACCGGTAACATCCATTTTTACCGACTGGTCTTTCATCTGGCTCACAAACATCTGTTTCATATCAAGAGTCATCACATTGTCTTTAATGATTACCTTGCAAGGTATTTCAACGGGCGGTTTCAAAGATTTGCGGTTTTTGTCCAGACTCTCCGCTATGTAGGTAATGGTCATGTTTTTACCCGAACCTTGCACTTCTTTAATGGTAAGCCGCGAATAGCTGTTCGTTTTTCCATCGGCACTATTTTCCGCATAGGTCAGTATTGCTCCGGCTTTCGCAGGGAAAAAAGCGTTTTGCGCATATGTTCCTGCCGCTGTCGCTGTTAAAAACACTGCGACAAAAAGCGTTTTAAAATTGAATACATTTTTCATGGTTGTTTCTCCTAAAAAATAATTTTTTTATTTATAACATACAGGAAAACAAATGTAAACTGTCCCGCAATTATCATCAAAACAATAAATAAAACTGACTGCTGTCAACCGCAGGAAGGTTATTACAATCCGGAACAGATTCTTTTTCTTGTTTCCATAGTTATGTCCGACCATTTTAATTTTTCGTATTTCTTATATTAAAGAAGAAAATTTGCATCTATAAAAAAGTCATTTTTCATTTTTACCCGCCCATTCATCAGAAGCGGGAGCAGGAAGTCTCGAAGTTTAACTAGGGTACTATTTTCTAACAAATTTTTTGCAATTTGATTGTTTATTGCCATAAAAAGAGGCAAGTATTTTTTCATACCAAAAATTAGTAAAACCTGCATTTGCACCATAACCACTGATTGTTATCTAAGCTAATGCCGGACTGGAAAACTAGAAAAAATTTGCTTTAGACTACGTTGTTTTATGTGGCGGAATGAGGGTGGAAGAATGGGGGATTTTTTTAGTAGTCAAATACACACACTGTGTGCAGAATTGAGCTAAATTCACTATATGTTTTTGATGAGATAATCTACGAAAATACGGTAATTTACGCAAATATTCCAATTCGTGTTACACTGTAGCACGTATTTGGCTGATTTTTACTTCCAAGTTTGGCAGGTTTTTGCTTCCGTCTTTGGCACTATTTTGCTTCCTGATTGGCATTTTCGGCGGCATATCAATTACATCGCTTAAGAATTGATCCGTTTGCAGTACAATATGCTGACCATACGAATCTTTCTCAAAATAGTCCATGAATTTATCCCATTCACCGATAAAAATATCGATAAATTCGCTTGAATTACCTCTTCTTAAATAACGTTCCCGATAGTTTTCTTTGTCATTTCTTTGAGGATAACAAAGACAATAATGTAAATTTTCTTCTCTAAGCAATCTAAGTATGAGAAAATCAGATGGGATGAGCAGTATTTTTCCTGATTCTAAATTTTGCTTGATAGTTGAAATATAATTAAAAGGCCAATCATCATTTGGGATATTCTCAGGATTTGCTTTTGATGATTCGTTGTAAGGCGCTTTTTTTGAAAGCAAATATTTATATGGCATAGATACTAAATCTATTGTTAATTCCGGATATAACGAAGCGAAATGAGTTTTACCTGTTCCAGCATAGGCCGCGATTATTTTGTTCATATTTTTATGTTAAACACAAAAATATAGTTAAAATAAAGGTAACTAATCCGAAGCATGGGAGAAAGTTTTTTATATCGTCGTCTGTTTTCCTAGATACCATAGTTCAATGAGTTAATGCTCATAATTGCTTAAAATCTCTATCTGTGGTATTTTTTAAAAGAGAAATCATCTTTATTAAATATAGGTAAATTTCTCACCTATTAAGAGACTACTAATATTCTTATTGGAGAATCCATTGCATCGAAAAGATTTTGACGATGAACTAATCGTTAAAAAAGAAATGGCAATTGAAGATTTTTCTCTCCTCTCTTGTCCTGGCATTTTAGGCAATTATCTTGAATGTGAACTTACGCATATTTTCATAGTAGAAAAAGAAACCAATCATGCATACCATTATTTTGCTATTTGCTCGTATGAAGAATTTATGGAAAATAATGTTAATCTTAGAAATGTTCATCTCACTAAAAAATTGGAAAAAATAAATGAAAATTACAGCCTTGGAATAATGCAAATACGCTTGTCTCTCGAAGAAAGCAAAGATATATTTAACCAACTTTGTAAAAAACGATTTTATTTCCAAAATCAGAATGTTATTCTGCCGGATACTTTGCAACTTTTACCCAAAACACATATTCCTTCTTTGTTTTATAATAGTGTACAGATAAACAAAATTTTAAAGCCTAACTTTTGGGGAGATAAATACATCCTTGAATTTATTAGTATAGAAACACCATTTGATGGTATATTTTCTGCTTCGGATTTTTATAAAGTAAATGAAGTAATATCAAACCATTTACCTATAAATCTTTCACTGGTAAACGACAGAATTGGTTCATTTATATTCCAATTTCCTATAACGCTTATATCAATTGAAAGCGGAAGATCTTACGATTGGTGTAAGGCTACTTTATCAATGAGAATTCACCCCCAATTAATCCATAACAATGATATTTGTACTATTATAAAAACAAAATTGGATGATACTACTACCGGATTTAATTCATTTAATGGCGTATTTGAAAATATAGAATTAAAATTAGGTGATTCAAACAATCTTGAATTATTAATTTTTAATACAACAAATGCTATTATTTATAAAAATTCATTAGTTAATTTCTTTCGCGGTGCTTATTTTAGCGGAGGATTTTCTATACAAAATGCCGAACCTCGTATAATTACACATAAAGATGGCAGTACAATAGAAATAACGTTGGTTAGTTATGCCTTAGACGAAAGAACCGAGACAGAGAAATATTATGATAGCAGAACCAATGAAAGGGTTTTAAATAATGATATTTTAAATCATAGTGGCGATTTTCAAGATTTTTATCATGGAGAAGAAGAAAAAGCTCTCAAATACATTAGGGAAAGATTAGAGCAATACGCAGATTCATCGGCAGAGATATGGCTTTGGGATCCTTTTCTTCGTTTTCAAGACATCGTAGAGACCTTATATTATGTAAGTAAAATCAATATACCCATGAAATGTATTACTTCATACAGAGAGATAAAATCTCATGATAAAAAATGCATAGATTATTTATCTTTTAGGAATTCAGAAAAGGATAAATTTTTATCGCAAAAGAATTTAGGTATTAATCTAGAATTTAGAGCGGTACATGATAATATTGGTTTTAATTTCCATGATAGATTTTTATTTTTTATCCCAAATGAATCTGAAAAAATACCAATTGTTTATAGTTTAGGAACTTCTATCAATAAATTAGGAGCAAAACATCATTTAGTCATGCAAACGGTTTATCCCAGAAATATTGTTAAGGCTTTTCAGGGATTATGGAAAGAATTAGTAGGTGATAATGAATCACTTATAATCAAACTACCGGTAGGTAAATAAATGCTAAATAAAACAGCTATAAGAGAATATTTTATTCAAAAAACATTGTCATCTACTATGCCACAGAATATTATTGAAAAACTTGAAAAATTATCAGTTTTTACTGACGATAAAAAACAATTGAATATGAATATATTTTGGAATGATTTATTTAATAATGTAATCAGTATGGACTTAGTAAACCGTGTTGGTTTCTATATCGAGCAAAAACAACATCTTGATGATTTAGACACAATTGTTGTCATTCAAATATGGGCAAAAAATGCATGGAAGAAAGGTATAGATATGGTAGATATAAACAAGATAATAATATCGTATATCCTTACAGATTTCCTTTTTTTATTTCCTGACAATGATCTTGATTGGAATTTTGATGAAAAAATAAAAGAGAAATTAAGAATTTATCTAAAGAATCTCCCAAAAATATTAACATTTGATATTTCAACAAATATTCCTGAAAGTGCATCTTTTTCCGATAAAAAATTTCTTAGTGACTATAAAACAGCGCTAGAAAAAAATGATCATCGTGGGATATTTATCTTTTTTACAGCTCTGGCGCATGGTGATGGTTTTCATAATCAATTTAATTATTTTATAGAGGTTTTGGCTAAACTTTCTGTCATTATAGATCCGGAAATATTTGCGGAAAATTTGAGTAAATTCTCTCCATATTTAGTGCGGTACTTTCTAGAATATTTAAATCCAATGCAAATTGCAGATGTATTGATAGTTTACAAAGCTTCTGAACCGCTTCCGTTACTTGTTGGAATAATCCAAATTATTGATTCTTACGATAACAATAAATTTGATGGAAGATTGGTGGATGACGAAGAACTTATCGAAAAGGCATCATTAATTTTAGAAAAAATAGCTTCAATAATAAATACAGACAACATATACAACTACATAAATAATTGTAGTAACATTGATACGAATAAATTATGGCATTGTATTTTTTCAGCCTTTATCGCTAAGAATCTCAAATACCATAATCATTATCTTGACGCTATTAATTTTTCGCATAACGTAGGAGAATATTCTTTTAATACTTTCATTAAATATTCTGATGATGATGTGTTAGATAATTTATCATGTAAGATTTACGATAGATACTTCTCTTCTATCATTGGCAAACATTCAAATAGGTTTATCATTTTTACAAGTTTTTTACAATATATATCAAAGGCAATTTATAAATTATCAGATAAATCTCATCAAAAGTATCTTGAAAAACTTGAACAAGTAAGCATTGAATTAAAGCGAGGAATATATTCTTGGAAGATAGAAGAATGGAATATGTTATTTACAAAATGGATATTTTGGCTTCTTTCTTCAAAAGATTTTATTGAACGAGTATCAGTTAATAGAGATGCCTTAAAAACAACCTATGAACTAATTTGTGACATACGAATAACAGATACTTTAATGATGGATTCCACTTCACTTATAAATTTACTTGAAAATCCGGGTCGAACAGGAAAAATAACTTTACCTGTCGCTGGTTTATATGATAATGAAGAAACTACTATCAGTTGGGATATGCCAATATTTAATTCTGATGCTCCCATTAAATAACTTGCTGTTAAGTCTTTTTGTATTTTACAATATATATGAAAAGAACAAGTATATTTTAAGACTTTTTAGGCAAATTTCAGCATTTTTTCTATATTTTCTATAATCTCAATTCATGTTAAAATAGCTTCAGAAGAAAAGAATGACAATTTTGCTCATTCCATAAACAAAGGAGTTTTTCCGTATGGGTTTAACCCAAACAAAGTCTAAACAACGTGTATCCGATCACGGCGAAGTGTTTACCGCTGAACGGGAAGTAAACGCCATGCTAGACCTTGTAAAACAGGAAACAGAACGCATAGACAGCCGCTTTCTTGAACCGGCTTGCGGAACAGGTAATTTTTTAATTGAAATCCTGCGGCGTAAACTTGCTGTTGTAAAGTCACGTTATAAAAGAAGCCCTGATGATTATGAACGCTACGCCGTAATTGCCGTTTCCAGTATATATGGCGTAGATTTATTACAAGACAATATAGATGAATGCCGCAGCCGATTGTACGATATTTTTAACACGGAGTATTCGGCTGTTTGTAAAAAAAACGCCAACAATGATACCAGAGAAGCAATAATCCACATATTGAAACACAACATTGTCTGCGGCGATGCGCTAACCTTAAAAAATTCAGATGGCAATCCCATTATCTTCGCTGAATGGTCTGCCGTAAATGGCTATCTGCTAAAACGCCGTGATTTTGCTTTTGAAGAATTAACCGCACAACCTGATGAGAACTCTTTGTTTTCTTCCGGCAAGACAATAAAAAATGATATGGGGCAAACAGTATTTTTACCGCAAACTGTAGCGGAGTTTAGACCTGTTCATTACAGAAAGGTACAACAATATGAGTGATTTTTATAATAACACATATAACCCCGATGTTTTAAATTGTCTTGCCAATCTCTCAAATGACGAAGTTTTTACTCCGCCTGATATAGTAAATAAAATACTGGATATGCTTCCTCAAGAATTATTTAGCAATAAGAATACAACATTCCTTGATCCTGCCTGTAAATCTGGTGTATTCCTTCGGGAAATAGCCAAACGCTTATTGGTAAATCTTGAAGATGAAATCCCAAATTTGAAAAAGCGCATAGATCATATTTTTCATAAACAGCTTTTTGGAATTGCAATTACCGAAATGACTTCTTTATTATCACGAAGAAGCGTATATTGTTCCAAGTATCCAAATGGAAAATACTCGGTTGCTAAATTTGATGATTCCGAAGGCAATATACGTTTCAAAAAGATAAATCATAATTGGCAAGGCGAAAAATGTAAATTTTGCGGCGCTTCAAAATCTGAGTATGAACGTGATGCGTCATTGGAAACCCACGCTTATGAATTCATACATACTACCAATCCGGAGGAACTATTTAATATGAAGTTTGATGTAATTATTGGGAATCCACCATATCAGTTGAATGATGGTGGTGCTTCAGCAAGCGCAATGCCTCTTTATCATAAGTTTATACAACAGGCAAAAAAATTAAAACCGCGTTATTTAACAATGATTGTTCCAAGTCGTTGGTTTGCTGGTGGAAAAGGGTTAGATGAATTTCGAGAAGAAATGCTTAAAGATACACAAATTCGTAAATTAATAGATTATCCCGCTTCTGCTGATTGTTTTCCTGGTGTTGAGATCAAAGGTGGTATTTGTTATTTTCTTTGGGAAAGGGACAGTAAAGGTAATTGTGAAATAAAAACAATTCAAGGGAATAAGGAATCTGTTTTAGAACGTTCTTTGCTGGAAACAAATTGTGACACTTTCATTCGTTATAACGAAGGTATTAGCATTTTACATAAGGTTTTAAAAACAAAAGAAACATCTTTTGTTGAATTGGTAAGCTCGAGAAAACCATTTGGATTTACAACGGATTTTACTGATTTTAAAGATAAATCATTTGATAATGCAGTAAAAATATATGCTAACAAGACAATTGGTTGGGTAAATAAAAAACAAATACCACAAAACAATAATTTGATTAATGAATGGAAAGTTTATATTACAAGAGCGTATGGCGCAGGTGAAGAATTTCCTCATCAAATTTTAAATAAACCCATTCTTGGCAACCCTAATACATGCTGTACAGATAGGACCGTTTCAAAATCAAAAAACAACTGAAAATGTAATAACATATATATCTACAAAATTTTTTAGATTCATGGTTTTACTTATAAAAAATACTCAAGACGCACCAAAACGTGTTTATACTTTCGTCCCCATTCAAGACTTTTCCGAACCATGGACAGACGAAAAATTATATAAAAAGTATGACTTATCCAAAGATGAAATAGCATTTATTGAAAGTATGATTAGACCGATGGAGATGGATGGTAACTAAGATGAGTAAAAAGAAGAATAATCTAACTTTGAATACCCATCAAATCAATGAAAACTCGCTTTTTACACATGTTTCAAAAATCATCGAAAAAAGAAAAAATCGCGCCGGAATGTATGCCAATCGTGAAGTTACGCTCATGTATTGGGAAATAGGTCGTTATATAGGTTCAGTTTTACTTAGCGGAGAACGAGCCGAATACGGAAAGAGAATTCTTGCGACACTGTCGCAAGAATTAATAAAAAAATATGGTTCTGGTTTTGAGTATTCAAAAATAACCAGAATGATAAAATTTGCCGAACTATTCCCGGATTCTAAGATTGTGTCGACACTGTCGACACATTTGAGTTGGTCGCATTTTATCGAAATATTGCCGCTTGAAACAGAAAAAGCAAGACTATATTACGCAAATGACGCTATTACAAGAAACTTGGGTATTCGTGAACTTCGTAATCAAATCTCCCGAAAATCTTATGAACGACGTGAAATTGCCAATTCACAATTTACAGAAACTTCAAAAATTCCATTCAATGTTTTCAAAGACCCTTACCTACTGGATACTTTGGGGTTAAAAGAAAATTTTCTGGAAGCCGACCTCGAAAAAGCAATACTAACAGAACTTGAAGCGTTTATTCTTGAATTTGGGCATGGTTTTTCATTTGTAGAACGGCAAAATGACGAAAACAAATCAATAGGAATTATTCTTTGCATAAAAGCAAGCCGAAATCAGATAGATAGGATAACTAAACATGAGTAAAGATTTATTTACAGAGCGTCCTAAAATAACCCCAACAATCTATGCGTATGAATTGGTAGGCGTTCCGGATCATGAAGGATTAATAAAAATTGGATATACGGATCGTGATGTTGATACTCGAATTAAAGAACAACTGGGAACAAGTAAGGTAAAACATAAAATATTATTTAAAGAATCAGCCATGTATACTGATGGCGGTAACTTCAAAGACTATGAAATTCATAGCGCCCTAAAAAGAATGAAGAAAACAAGAAAAGAAGGCGAATGGTTTTGTTGTACAGTTTCAGACATACAAGCCGCCTATATCGCTGTTCGTGATAAAACAGAAAATATTGAAAACCGTAATCGTGATTTTAAAATGCGTCCAGAACAGAAAGAAGCGGTAAAGAAAACCATCGCATATTTTGAAAAAGAAAAAGTAAGAAAGACAACAAAATTTTTATGGAATGCAAAAATGCGATTCGGTAAAACCTTCGCTTCCTATCAACTGGCAAAGAAAATGGGTTTATCAAAAGTCCTGATATTAACCTTCAAACCAGCCGTACAAAGCGCATGGGAAGAAGATATAAAAACGCATATTGATTTTGAAGGCTGGCAATTCGTCAGCAGAAAATCGGAATTAACATGGGAAACCGCAGACAAGAAAAAGCCCATTGTTTGCTTTGGTTCATTTCAGGATTATTTAGGTACTAATGACCGTGGCGGAATAAAAGCCAAAAACGAGTGGGTTCATGCGACACATTGGGATTTAGTTATTTTTGATGAATATCATTTTGGCGCATGGCGTGATAACGCAAAAAAACTATTTGAAACCGAAGATGAAGACGAATATGACACCCTCGATATAGACAAATATAAAAAAGAAGAAGCGGCAAATGCCTATGATGAATCATTTCTGCCTATAACTACTTCCCGCTATTTGTTTTTGTCTGGCACGCCGTTCAGAGCCATAAACTCAGGTGAATTCATTGAAGACCAAATTTACAACTGGACTTATTCCGATGAACAAAGAGAAAAAGAAAATTGGAAAGAGCCTCCTGAAAACCCTTATTCAGCCCTGCCTCGTATGGTTCTAATGACTTATAAAATCCCTGACAGTATAAGGCATATTGTTTCTCAAGGCGAATATGACGAATTCGATCTAAACGAATTCTTTTCAGCAGACGGGAAAAATGAAGAAGCGAAGTTCAAACACGAAGACTCTGTGCAAAAATGGCTCGACCTCATTCGTGGAGCATATCTTGGCACTTCAACCGATGACTTAAAACTTGGCGGCAAAAAACCTGAAATGCCATTTTCAAACACTAAACTGCTTTCGATACTTACCCATACGCTTTGGTTTTTGCCCAATGTCGCTTCATGTTTTGCCATGCGTAATTTAATACAAAAAAGACATAACACATTTTTTCAGGATTACAAAATAAATGTATGCGCCGGAACAGGAGCAGGCGTTGGGCTTGACGCTCTTGCGCCTGTAAAGGAATCAATGGGCGACCCGCTAAAAACCAAAACAATAACGCTTACTTGCGGAAAACTTACAACAGGCGTAACCGTTCAACCATGGACCGGTATTTTTATGCTTCGTAATCTTTCAAGCCCTGAAACATATTTCCAGTCCGCTTTCCGTGTACAAAGCCCTTGGGTTGTAGTGACAGAAGACGGCAAAAAAGAAATTATGAAACAACAATGTTATATTTTTGATTTTGCCCTTGACCGAGCTTTAAGACAAATTGCCGATTATAGCTGCAGGCTGGATATTAGCGAAGAAAGCCCTGAAAAGAAAGTAGCCGAATTTGTAAAATTTTTGCCTGTCCTTGCCTATGACGGCAGTACCATGATGCAAATTAGTGCCGGCGACATTCTCGATATTGCTTACGCCGGAACTTCCGCTACCCTTCTAGCCAAGCGGTGGGAAAGCGCTTTGTTGGTCAATGTTGATAACGACACACTTGCCCGACTAATGTCAAATCCAAACGCTATGAAAGCATTGGAAAGCATAGAAGGATTCCGCAGTCTTAATGTAGGAAAAGAACTTCAAATAATTATCAATCTTTCCGAGAAGGTAAAAAAAGCAAAAACAAAAGAAGGAGTTCCTTCCGCCGCAGATAAAAAGGAATTAACAGAAGCAGAAAAAGAATATAAATCAAGGCGTAAAATGATACAGGAAAAACTTATTAAATTTGCCACAAGAATACCTGTTTTCATGTACCTGTCAGAATATCGAGAAGAATGTCTAAAACATGTAATTACCCAACTTGAACCAGGACTTTTCAAACGGGTTACGGGATTAAACATCAAAGAGTTTGAATTGCTTGTTTCGCTCGGTGTTTTTAATGCTTCATTGATGAATGACGCAGTGTACAAGTTCAAACGCTACGAAGATTCCAGCCTCTCATATACAGGACTGGATATGCATGAAAACCAAGCGGTCGGCGGTTTTGATACGGTTATCACTAAAGATGAGTATAAACGGCTGTTTGGGTTACAGCAGACTTCTATGAAGTGATATTGGAGCCTATCCTAAAAATTGTGTAAATGGCCATAAAATGGTAGAAATACCAAGGGAGAGAAAATGGTCATGTCACGAAAGAAGGAAAAGAAAGAAAAGGATATTATCGACCAACTGCTAGATAATATCGACTTTCGAGGGTTAACCCAGGACGAAGTTGTAGGGCAAGACGGCTTAATAAAACAACTAACAGGAAGAATACTCCAGAGAGCTCTTGAAGCGGAAATGACGGAGCATCTTGGTTATGAAAAGAATTCCAACGATGGGGATAACAGCG
>Ga0268262_10000163_pt1 | contig 85763 bp, 83 predicted proteins | sample TergutNc150P3_FD_190354 | JGI IMG/M metagenome (GOLD analysis project Ga0268262, IMG submission 190354) | Nasutitermes corniger P3 segment gut microbial community from laboratory colony in Florida, USA - Nc150 P3 (SPAdes) (version 2) | ecosystem: Host-associated > Arthropoda: Insects >...
ATACAAGGAAGCCGCCGCTGATACTGCTGATATAATTTAACAGAAACGAGTTGATGGTCGCCCCCTCGTTGTTACTGCCGCCTGAGATGGGCAGTACCGTAAGGTTTTTTCTTGTGTCCATTCCGTATAACTGCCGTAGCACCGCCTCCCATGCATCATGTGCTTCCCTCCAGCAGGCGCTGTCAAAACTGCCGCCGCCGTATCTAATACTGCGTTCAGGTCTGAACATATATTGTTGCGGTTCGCGTGCGAACAGAGCCAAAGGGTTTGCCTTTGCTATTGCAAGGATTTTATCGGCCCACGGCCGCAGTAAATCCTTCCTGTATTCCGCAACAGTCATTGTGTATTTATCCGGGTTGTCTTTATCTATCGTGCGTATGGGTACGGGCGGGTATTCAACTTTACGAATTGCCGCCTGCGCCGATATTGATTGCGCCAGCGTGGTGCGTTTGGAGGTATCGACAGCCCATGCGTATAAATTTCCTTCATCGGTCAACTTGCTGAAAATTACCGCGTCCGCGCCCAACAATTCGCCCAGGGTCTTTTCGCCGACCATGCCTGAGTTCTGGAAGTCGTATTCGGCAAGCAGTTCCTCCACCCGCCGTTTTTCCACCACTGTATATTTGTTTGAGTTTACGAATTGTTTGGTAAGGTTTTCCAAAACCATCTCCCCGTAATCGGCGGAAACGGCGGATACAGGGAATACGGCGATTGTCGCGTTTGGCGGCAATTTGGCAGCCAGCGTAGCGTTAATATCGGCAAACACTTTTGGCACGGTAGTTTCTATTTTTTTTGCCACCACGGCGGAGCCGCTAATTATTGACTTGGAGACAAGTTTGATTTTTGCACTGCCGTAGTAACTTGCTTCTATCGTAACCCGGTTATAATTAAGATTAACATTTACAGTTTTATCAGCAATACCTCCTCTACAACTGACTGTATATTTCCCGTTTGCTATGGGTATTGTAATAGTTCCTGTCCAATTATTGTTTACCGGAGCGCCCTCGACAGTGCCGGAAAATACGGTTTTCCCTTTATCATTTGTTATAATTACAGTTTTAGGAATTGAGCTTGGGGTAGCGGGGTCCCCAAATACATTGACAATAATTTCCGATTCGGGTCCTTTTGACTTTGCCCCGCCGCCGGTTTGCCCAAAGACAGTCGGCGCGATTGATGTCAGCGCAACCACAACCAACGTCAAAATAATGCCAACATTTTTATTTTTCATTTTTCCCTCTTCCCTCTTCTCTTTTCCCTCTTCCCTTTATCTAAAACGTCTCCGAAGAAATAGCGAGTATTTTTCCCGTTTCCACGTCCAAACACCTAAAAACGAGTCGCCGTGTATAGTCCGCTCCGGCTATGTCCCCGACGATGATGGCCTGAGCGCCCAATAACTTGCCTAACGAAGCCGCCGTAGAATCATCAACCATACCGGAATATTGAAATTTCTGTTCTTTCATTATCGCGGCTATTTCTGAACGGGTAATCATATTGAAGGAATTAGCATTGTTAAACATTTTGTCCATGGTGTCGAACGCGTAATCACCCTTATCCTTGTCCGCCGCCCTTATGGGCAGTATGGCAATTCTCATTCCCGACTTGAGTCTTGAAGAAATATTGTTATACGATTTTTCAATCACCGTGTTAAAAGCGGCGAATTCAGCGGCGCCAGGTTTTGCGGCAGCCGAAGTGGTAGCGCATGAAGCGCATACGAGTATAATTACGGTAATTATACTTAAAATAATTTTTTTCATTTTGATTTCTCCCATAAAAATTTTTAAAATTCAAATAGCCTGTAAATAATCGGTTTGACTGCGGAGTTTTTGGATTGCTTTATTTTCAATCTGCCGTATCGCTTCAGCGGACAGGCCCATCTTATCGCCGATATTTTTCAACGTATACCGGCTTCCTCCGTTAAGCTGATACCTGTAAATTAGAATGTTTTTTTCACGTTCCTTGAGAAGATCAAGAAGCTTAAGCGCGGCTTCCTGGGAACATTTCTTTATCAATGCAAGTTCAGGATTGTAGGTAAGGTTATCAATGGTTTCAAAAAATTCTGCGGATTCATCGTTTTCCCCCGCGCTTTCCATGGAAATAGTATCACGCGAAAAATTCAGAATAAATTCAACATCCTCCTGGGAAACACCGATTTCTTCGGCAATTTCTTCTATTTTAGGCTGGCGCATATACAACTGGCTTAAGGAATAATGAGCCTTCTGTATTTTGCAAAACATTTCTTCTTTTCTCTGAGGAAGGCGTATGGCCCGCCGCTTGCATGACAGATAACGGGAAATAGCCATCCTAATCCACCATGCCGCATAGGTTGAAAACTTAACCTGCTTAAGATGATCATATTTCTCGGCGGCGCGTATCAGGCCAATATTTCCTTCCTGAATTAAATCCGATAGGGAAATATCTCCGGTGAAAGATTCGCGGGCAATTTTAACAACCAATCTAAGGTTTGCTTCTATCAGCCTTTTACGGGCTGCCGTGCTGCCATTCTGAATTTTCCGGGACAGATTCAATTCCTCTTCAAAAGTCAAAAGAGGTATTTTTATAATGCTATTGATGTATATAAGATAACTGTCATCATACTTCGTATTCTTTCCATTTTTGATGTTATCTTTCACTTTTACCCCCTATACGGCGCCGCCAATTTCCTGACGGCGCCGATGCCCACTTAAAATTGCCGTATGGGACGGACGCGGAATCGACTGGAAGGCGCTTGTTCCTCATTCTGCCTGCCATCTTTAAAATCCTCAGCCCAGTGCCAATAACCGTTGCCGGTTGTTGATGACCAGTATTTTTCATTTCTAAAACTACCCAAACCTTTCATATGCAGGTTGCCATATATATAGTGCAATTCGTCCCGCGAGGGCAGGAACCAGTCATTAAATCCGTTTTGAGTGTAAGCGTCACATGCTTGAGCCGCCCAGCCGAAGCCGCCGCCTTTTTTCTGCGCTTCTTTCATGATTGCGGCGGTGTTTCGTTTGCCCCAGCCCACACCGCGTTCTTTGCAGTCGGTTCCGTCAATACCTTCCGCCATTCCCAATAATGGAGTATCAATATCCGCAGGCGCGGCTTCCAGATACCGCCAACCGTCGTTATTGTTGCCCTTGTCGTAAAAGACAAACCCGCCGGCTGGGCCTTTATCACCGATTTTATAAACTGTTGCTGCCTGAGCGGGTGCCTGAGCAGGAGCCTGAGCGGGTGCCTGAGCAGTAGTCTGAGCGGGAGCCGGAGATGGAGTCTGAACAGGAACCTGAGCGGGAGCCGGAGCTGGATCAGGAGCAGGAGCGGACGTTACAACAGTTTTCTTCGGCGGGGGAATAAGCTGTTGTACAAGCGCGCTGTCTTTTACATTGGCTGTTGTTGACAGTTCCATTTTGCCGGTGGCAGAGCTTATTAATCTGGTTCTAAGGCGGTAGGTTTCACCGGTTTTTTCCATGACCGCGGTAACCATTATTTGCGCGCCAAGTCTCTTGCCAATCTGTATGGCGGATGCGTCGTTGATGTTGGCATTTGATTTGGTATTAGACGCCGCTAAAGCGCGATCCGTGTCCGCACGGGAGACAATTGTCCCGCCTGTCTTTCCCAATTCAATCGCCATTTCTTTCAACACATACGCTGACATCGCGTCCGTTGGCGCGGCGCAGTTTAGAATGGCAAGCGGCCAGACAAGAAACCGGGTGTAAAGTTCTTTGCATGCCTGTTGAATAGCGGTATCCAACTCAACCGCCGTTTGAGCCGTGGCGGTAAAAACACATAAAATACCGACCATAAAAAGAGCTGTAAATTTTTTCATTTTTCTTTCCTCCATTAAAATATGATTACTAGGATAAAAATCCCATTATCATCTGCGTGATATTCGCGCCGCTTCCGGCAACCATTGTGCCGCCTGAAAGGTACAACACCCATTTGAGCCATGACGGCCCCCTATCCTGAACAAGTTTCGCAACAACCAGCATCACTATTGCCGAAACGCTGGTCCCGCCAATGCGACTGCCTGTGGTTTTGCCGAACATCGCCCCTATTTGCGAAATAGCGCCGACAATTTTGTCAAAAGCGGTGTTCATGGTTTTAACGCCATCAATTTTCGGCAATTTCATTGGGGCTGATTTTCCATCTGTCTTAGGCGTATTTGTTTTGGGAACCGTTGTCTCAGTGGCCGTTTTGGGCGCCACCGTCTCAGAAGACTTAGGCGCAGGTTGAGGCTCTGCCGCTTCGGTTTCATTGTCCCACGTATTATCCGACCAAGACTCCTCCTCCGACTCCTGCGCCCCTATGGGTGCAAACTGCAGGATAAGAGCAATGCACATCAACACCACGAACAATTTTTCTTTACTTTTTACAATTTTCATCTTTTCTCCTTCGCTAATTTACCGTATTTTCAACATTGTTTCCCTTTCATACATTGGCTTTCCTCTTAACGTTGTTAATTGGTAAATAACTATGTTTATTATACCAGTTAAATGACCAAATAACTATACTAAATATTATCTCACCCTGTAATTTTTACTATGGCGAAATAATGCCAAGATAAGGCGAAATGTTGCGTCCTTATCATTTCTCATTCCTCATTTTCCCTCTTTTTTAGAACAACAATCATTACAAACGCCGCCATGTTTTTTTCAGTAATATTGAGGCATTCATCGCACACACATTTTTTTGTGAGCGCTTTTTGCAACATAACGAACAGGGTAACACGCAAAATTCATCTGTCTACCTGAAAAATTTTCAGTTTGGGACTTTTTAGGACTGTAAAAATTTTAGGTTTTGTGTTTTAGAGGGATATTTCTTACCAATATTTGTATATTTTAATGAATTTGACTTAATAAATTTTTTAAGGTGGTGTTTCTACTTTGAATTAGGCTTGTTTACAAATTTGGCAAGCAGTTCAGTCCGGCTTTGTATGCCGAGTTTACCGTAGAGGTTTTGAATGTGAAAGTTCACCCCTGAATATGTTAATTCCATTTTTTGGGCGATTTCCTTTGTGGAAAGATTGGTCAGAAGCAGATTGAAAATCTCCATTTCGCGGGTAGTGAGTTTTGCCAAACTAAAATATTGAAGTTTCCTTCGCGCGTTGTAAAGAAGTTGCACTAACATTATGAATAACGCCGCCAGTATTGTTCCCAACACTATGATTACCAGTCTCATTATTCTCATTTCTCTGAAGTAGGCTTTTTCCGGTATCATAACGGCGATGTACCAGCCGTTTTCAATTTGACGGAAAAATACGACGGATATCTCGCCTTTATAATTTACAATCCTGCGCTCTAAAACGGGTATCCCCTGTTTTAAGTCTTCCGCTATGGGTATTAAACTGTCGGCAATGTCATTAATTTTTTTACCGCACATTTCTATGTTAGGATGGGCAAGCACTTCCAATTGATTGTCCATCAGTATGCCGTATCCGCTATGGGCAAAATGCGTATTGACGGCAAGTTCCCTAACCCTGTCCAGAACTATATCAAGACAAACTACGCCCAGCGGTTTACCGTCTTCGCTAAAAATTCTGCGGGCGAATGTCAGGGTAAACACGTTCATTGCCACGGATAAATACGGTTCTGTTACGGCAGTTTTCCCGTTTGCCTCCACCGCCACTTTGTACCACGGACGCTCTTCAGGTATAAAGCTATCCGGAGGTATCCAGCCCGTGCCATCGTGAAACTTGCCCCCAAATATGTCAAAAACGCCGTATACTCCGGTGGTGTATATTTTAAATTCTTCATTGGCGAACATATAATCGTTTATATCCGTTATATATTTTGTTACCATTTCATAACTTGTTCCCTGCAATATCATCAAACGGACGGTCTCTGATAAATAGATATGCATATTTTCCAATTTTTGAAGATCAGAATTGATGTTGAGTTCCGTGGTATCAAGCGCCGATTTTGCGTCGTCCATTATATGTCTTCCCTCTATGTTGCCCATAAACCATGAGCATAGGAAGACCAATAGCGCAAACGCCATTATTATAAACAGCGTATACAAAATTTCATGACGTGAATAAAAACTCTTAATTTTTTCTTTGTTTGCCCAAAGATTGAAAAACATTGCTCCGTTATACCATATTTGGCAAGAAAAAGTCAGTATCTTTCATTAAATATTTTTTTCCGCCTTTTGACCTGTTTTTTGACGTACTTTTTTGGATTTAAGCTTTGCTCTTGCCGCGGTAATGGCCTTACCGTTGCCTTTGCCATTTTGCTGCGCCGTTTGACAGATCCAAAATATTGTTCCTTCAATAAAACCGCGCACATACGCTTCATCTTTATCTGAAAGCATGGCAATTTTTTCTTCTATGCTCATCTGCTTCAATTTCAACATAACCTTATCTTTGTTTTCCATTGGCTTCTCCTATAACTCAGTTAAATATTATTTAACATATTTTATTATGTCAACCTTCTATTAATTCATTTCTGCTTAAAATATACTTTTCCCCACGGTTTTTTCTATGGCGAAATAATGCCAAAATAAGGCGAAATGTTGCGTCTTCAATAAAAAGGCTTGCAAATTATCAATGGGCAATTAACAATGAATAATGAGGTATTTATGGAACTTGATTACAAATTCTACTTTAAAAATGAGTGCAGACCGCTGGCTTCGCTCTCGCTTCATGAAGTTGCCGGTTTTACGTGTCCCTCGGGTTTCGTCCTGCCATTGGAAAAGCCTAATGCCTACGCTTTGTATTATGTAATTGAAGGTAAAGGGGTTTATACGCTGTCCGGCACGGATTTTCCGGCGCGGGAAGGAGACCTTTTTGCCATGTACCCAGGGGTCAGCGTTAAGTGCCGCGCCGATAAAAAAGAGCCGTGGGAATTGGGCGGTGTCAGTTTTGACGGGGCCGACGCGCGGCTTCTGCTTAACGCGGCTGGTTTTGTGCCGAAAAAACCTGTGCGCCATCTGGACGACTATTCACAAGAAAATGTTATGAGATTTATTGAAGGTATTTATGTGTTCCGCGATCAAAACCTGTTCGGTACTATCCAATCGACCGCTATTCTGTACGCGTTTATGTCCCTTTTGGTAAAAACCGCCTCCTGGGATCAAACGGCTATGCCGCCGGGTTGGACGGGGGCTGTCCACTTTCAAAAGGCTTTGAATTTTATAAATGAAAATTATTCCCGGCCAATTACGGTGGACGATATTGCCGATCATGTAGCCTTAAGCCGCAGCCGACTGTACCGTGTTTTTATGCAGCAAATTTTTATGTCGCCCCAGCAGTACCTTATGGAATACCGAATGCGGGAAGGTCAAAGACTTTTGGAGAGGAGAGAAGGTTCCGTTAAGGAAATTGCCCAAGCGGTTGGTATGGAAGATCCTCTCCGCTTTTCAAAGATGTTCAAACAATACACGGGGAAGACTCCTACGGATTTTATGAAAGGATTGATTAGCGAAAATAAGAAATAAAAAAATTGCCGTGTTTATTGCGGTTATTTTCAGAACAATAAGCTCCATTATAAAAATCAATATACATTTATAAATTTTTTCTCAAGATATTTGAATACTGCACACTAATCATTCTTAAAAATGTACAATATTAACCGTTAAATGGGAATTGACCTGGTTAATGTCTTCCTTTATAGTTATTATAAAGTGAAGAAAACATTGGCTGACCGTTTGGCTTTCCTTATCTCAGAATTGGGTATTATGCAAAAGGATTTTGCCCACAGGATTAAGTATACTCAGGCTTATGTTTCCATGGTTCTTAGCGGCGTAAAACCCAGTCCTGGTTCCCGTTTTATTGACGCGATTTGCCGGGAATTCAGCGCTAATCCAGAATGGCTTATCAACGGAAAGGGGGAAGTTTTTTCTATCCCCGGTTTGCCACTATCTTCGGGAAAAGCGGAAATTTTGGCTAAGTTCCGTCTTCTGCCCGATGATAAACAAAAAGTTGTGGAAGATATTATTGACGGCTTTTTGCAAAAATCAATGTCTGTTAATACCAATGATAAAGCGAAAAAAAAATGAGAAATATTTGTGAATTAGCCCCTAGGAGAATCGAACTCCTCTTTTAAGATTGAGAATCTCATGTCCTAACCGATAGACGAAGGGGCCTCTCCTTAATATAACAATTTAAGTTTTTAGAGTCAATAATAATGGGGGCTTTTAAAAATACCTGTTAGGTTTTTAGAAGTTCCTTAACTTATGTTTTCTTTGATAATTGATACTACCGAATTATGATTTATTCTTACTATTTTTTGTTCTCTCTCATAACTCTCCGTAGAATCGGAAGCATGTGCGGTATTAATCATAACATTGCTTCCAAACTCGCGGCGAACAGTGCCGTCGGGAGCTTTGAGGGGATCTGTCGGTCCAAGGACATCCCTTATTTTTTTTACCGCATTCTCGCCTTCGTAAACAATAATCATACACTTGACATCGCCGGGTTTTTCCATATCTTCAGGTGAATAACCGCAAGGCCGTCTTCCCGACATAAACTCTACAATACTGTAAAATTGATCTCTTGCGCATTCCGCGCCAAATCCCGCCCCTAAAACATTCGATAATTCATTACTGATAGTAAAATTAAATTCTTTCTCTAAAAGTTCAATCGCCCTTCTTCCAAAATTGGGCGCTAAATTTTTCTTTAACACTTCTTCCACAGGGCCGTAAAAATCAAGAGCTTGCGCAAGTGAAAAACGGTGAACTTTAATTCCAATTATACGAAGGCCCGTACGGGAAAACATGTCAATAATAGCGCCGGGACGCGAAGAATTATGCTGCCAGTTATCAGGTTTTATAATTACAAGAGTTCTTTCTATTTTTGAAGGATCGGGATATACGACATTTTGAACAAGGTTTTCCTTGCCGTCAAGAAAATTGGCAAACATTTTCAAATCAAAATTTGCTTCTTCCTGCGATCTTGGAGTAAGAACGGCAGGTTCAAAATATCGGACATCTTCGGAATTTTCTGCGGAAAAAATTAAGTCAGAATATGTATCGCGGATTGTCTCTCCCGCAAGAGCGTCAACTTCCACATGCTGTGTATATAAATGCCCGCATACGTTTAAAAGTTTTTCGCAGGGGTCTTCTCCCTTAAATAAAAGAAAAAGCGTTCTGTGCGGACGACCGCCTGACGGGCCAAAATACTGTTTTACATAATCGGCCAAAAGAACAAGTTGATTCTGAGGCGCCCTTTTCCTGAGTGAAAGCGCGTATTCCTCCGCAAATTTCTTATCTGCCGCAAATATTTGGGCGCCTGCCAATTCCAAATCGGTACGCGTTAAAAGCCGTGAAAGCACACCTCCGGTTCTGCTTTTTGCGACAGTGTACGGCGTAACAAGAACATAAGACAACCCTTTACTCATATCTAGTTTATTTTAAATCATATTCCGGTATTAGGCAACAACATTAAAAACTGATGTTTTTAAAATTCTCCCAATAAGTTGAATAAATTTTATTTCTTGTCTAAAATTACCTATGCTTTCAACAATGCGAAATATCGGCATAATGGCGCACATTGACGCCGGTAAAACGACTACCACGGAAAGGATCCTCTTTTATACCGGAAAAAGCCACCGTATCGGCGAGGTTGACGACGGCGAAGCGATTATGGACTGGATGGATCAGGAGCAGGAACGCGGTATTACCATTCAAAGCGCCGCCACTACCACTTACTGGAAAGGGTTTCAAATCAATATTATTGATACTCCGGGACACGTCGATTTTACCGCCGAGGTTGAACGCTCCCTGCGAGTTTTAGACGGGGCTATCGCAATTTTTGACGCCGTTCATGGGGTGGAACCCCAAACGGAAACCGTATGGCGGCAGGCTTGCAGGTATAATGTCCCCTGCGTAGGTTATGTAAATAAAATGGACCGCGCGGGAGCGAATTTTTATACCGTTCTTGAAGACGTAAAAAACAAATTAAAGATCAACACTCTCGCCCTGCAAATACCAATCGGAAAAGAAAGTTCTTTTGAAGGCGTTATTGACTTAATTGAAATGATAGAAATACGCTGGGATAACAACGGCGAAGATATGATTTTCTCGCCTGTTGCGCCGGAGCGTGAAAACGCCGCAAAACAATGGAGGGAAAAATTGATTGATACGCTGTCAGGTTTTTCAGACGCAATAACCGAGAAATACCTTGCCGGTGAAGAAATAGAAGACTCTTTAATAAGAAGCGTAATCCGCAAAGCGGTCATTAACCGCGACGTGCTTCCTATGTTTGCAGGCGCTTCGCGGCGCAATTTGGGAGTTCAGCCCGTAATTGACGCGGTTGTCGATTACCTTCCCGCGCCCGATGAATGTACGCCTGAGGTTGGGCATAATTTAAAAAAAGAGGAAGACATCAATATTCCCTGCAATCCTGACGGGAATCCGCTCGGTCTTGTTTTTAAGATTCAAAATGACCGCGAGGCCGGAAGCCTTTGCTATGTTAGGGTTTACTCAGGTTCCTTTAAGTCGGGCAGTTCCGTTTACAATGTCGGCAAGAAAAAACGCGAAAGGGCGAACAGAATTTTAAGAATGCATTCTAATAAATCCGACCCGATAGACAGCCTTAATGCCGGAGACATCGGCGTTATAATTGGTATGAAATTTGCCCAAACGGGGGACACAATAGGCAGCGAAGGGTGGCCTGTAGTACTGGAAAAAATGCAATTTCCCGAACCTGTAATTTCAATTTCCATAGAGCCAAAAACAATTTCTGATCAGGATAAATTAAAGGATATTCTTGCGATCCTTTCCAAAGAAGACCCGACTTTTACCACAAGGGAAAATGAAGAAACAGGGCAACTGATAATTTCCGGCATGGGAGAATTACATCTTGACGTTCTTGTTACGCGCATATTAAGAGAGTACAAACTTGGCGCAAAAGTAGGCAATCCGCAAGTGACCTACCGCGAATCAATAAGCGCAGTGTACGAACACAGCGAAAGTTTTTCTAAAATTATCGCCGGAAAAGAAAATGCCGCTTGTGTAACATTGCGCGTAGAACCCGCGCAGCGCGGCAGTGGTAATAAATACTTCTATGCGGCAAAAACATTTTCCGGCAAAAGTGAAATTCCGCAAGAGATAATTGAGGCGGTTGAACGTGGAGTTAACGGGGCGTTTTCATCAGGCATAGTAATGGGATACCCATGCATTGACATAAAGGCGACAGTTACAAACATTCAATATTCGGAACAAACAGGCACCACTTTCGCGTTTGAAGCATGCGCCAGTATGGCTTTTGACGAAGCGTGCAGAAAAGCAAGCCCAATCCTTCTTGAGCCTATAATGGCTGTTGATTTAAATACCCCGCATGATTTTGTAGGAGAGGTGATGAGCCTTGTCACGCAGAGGGGCGGGCAGATAATCAACATGAATTCAAAATCCGATATTGACGAGATAAAGGCGCAAGCTCCAATGGAAAAGATGTTTGGGTTTATGACAAGCCTTCGCAGCGTATCGCAGGGAAGGGCAAGCTTTACGCTTCAATTTTCACACTTTGAAAAAAAGGCAAATCGTGTGGGATAGGTGTCATATATCATGTAATGGGTAACTGTCACTAAGGCGTTTACTGTTTGCGGCACTCTTTCGCCACCCATTTGTTGGAAGGCGGCACTGACATTCGCTATATACAGGAGTTATTGGGACACTCCTCCCTGCTCACCACAGAACGCTACACCCATGTAGCGCGGCGCAAAACTCTGTCTATACAAAGCCCTTTGGATACTATAGACAAAAAAGATTACTAAGTTATGCGACATGGACGAAAATAAGTTATTTTATTAATCTTTCAATTAGTATGTCCTGTGTATTTCTTCTGGAATCAATTATTATTAATACCATTTCTAAGTATTTCCTTTTTTAAATCAGAAAATACTTTTTCAGAAGGTTCAAAATCCCCGTTTTGAATATCTTTCTCCGCGATTTTTATCAAATGCAATAACGCGAAAACATCCTGTGTCTCCTGATATGTTTGAATATCAACCAAAACCGCTTTAGCTTCCCCATTTTGTGTAATAATAATAGGGTTTCGCTTGTCAGTTACATATTTCATCATATCAGCGGCATTCGTCTTTATATATGAGATAGGTTTTATATCAGTAGCCAAATTTACAGCCATAGTTTGCATCCAGTACTTTTATAGTATCATATTAAGACTGTTCTGTCAATATAAAGATGCAAAAAAAGCCATCCTAATTGCAACTTGACCATATCCCCAATTAAGTATAAAGTTTCGTATATAATATGAATTTTGAGTATTAAACGGACATTTTGTTCGATTAATATTATCATTAAATATCGAGTACCTGAAATCAAAATTTAATTTTTTTTCAAAAACGGTCAAGAAAAATGAGGGGTTTACATCATATAGATTGATATATAGAGTATATCCAATGTCAATCACCGTTACACGATTTATTTTTTAAATGCGCTTGAAGATGTATGCCTAATAAATGTTACACAGGCAGGGGAAATTCTTTAGGCATACATCTTGCCCCACTTGTAAATATTTTAATTACACATCACGGTATCACAATTACCAAACTCGCGGTTCCACCGCAGGTTTAGTAACCTTGACATCTTCGCCGCTTGGCTCTATGATAAAAAGCCCTTTATTTAAAGCATAATTCTTGGCAACTTCGTCTGTAATGAAAGTCGCCATAGCCCCCATGAACTGCCTTTTGTCACCGTGTTCATTTGCGTGTTTTCGTATTTTTTCCATGCGTACAAGATGGTCGTCTATGTCGGTTTCCCGCAATTTTGTCTTTACCTCTACCGCGATCGCCTGTGTGCCATTTTCAAGCATACCGTCAATTTGGGCATATACACCTGACGTATAACTATAACTTGCTATTCGACCAAAGCTGTAGCCAAATTTTTTAAATTTTTTGGGAAGACCAGGGGTCAGTATTCGCTCAACAATAGAGCCTAATGAATTACTAAGTCCGCCGACATTTTTCTGGGTTTCCTTTATAGCTTTCTCAATTCTTAGATTGGATTTCTTGAGGGCTTGTTCAGTTTCTTTGTGGGCCTGTTGGGTTTCCCGAATGGCTGCCCATGCCTCATCTTGAGTTTTCTGTATTCGGGCAAAATTTACCTCTATATCGTCCCAAGTTACTTTTTTTGCGGTTTTTTTAACTGTCTTTTTAACAGGTCTTTGAGCGCTTTTTTTTGTTTTTTTCACAAGTACTTTTGTCGGCATAAGTCACTCCTTGTTTTAATTGTACTTGTTTTTAATAAAAAAACAACGATATCTGACAATAAAAAAATTAATTTTTTTTCAAAAACGGTCAAGCAAAATGCAGACCTCACACACATATATAGTGATACGGGGAATATACCCAGTGTCGGTCATTTTTTTCATGTTTAGCACATAATAAATGTTACACAGGCAGGGGAAATCCTTCAGGCATACATCTTGCCACACAAAAAAAAGCAACCTGAACTGTTCAGATTGCTCTTTTCTATAAAATTATTCACTTTTTATTTAGCCATATTCATTAACGGTACAAAGTAAGTAATAAAAATACCGGAACAGATAGCGGAACCAATTACGCCGGAAACAAGCGGCCCCATCGCGTGCATTAAAAGGTAATTGTCGGGGTTGTACTTAATGCCCATTTTCTGGGAAATACGCGCCGCCATAGGCATTGCGGAAACGCCCGCGTTACCGATAAGCGGATTAACTTTTCCGCCCGTTATTACATTAAGAATCTTGGCAATAACAATGCCTCCAACCGTTCCAAAGGCGAACGCTATAACGCCGCAGAGAAGAATAATTATCGTCTGGAATGTAAGGAAGATTTCCGCCGTGGCTGAAGAACCGATTGAGAACCCCACGAAAAGGGTAACGATACTTAAAAAATCACCCTGAAGCGCCCTTGCGATACGATCCACCGCGCCGCTTTCCTTAATCAGGTTTCCAAGGCATAACATCGCGATTAACGCGCCGGCGGCGGGAATCAGTAACAATACGACGATAGCCAATATAATCGGGAACATTATCTTTTGACTTTGCGTAACCTGTTTGGGTTCAGGCATTACAATCATACGTTCTTTTTTTGTTGTAAGCAACCTCATAAAAGGCGGCTGGATAAAAGGAACAAGTGCCATATATGAGAAGGCGGCTATACTGATGGCGGGCAGTAATTTAGGCGCGAGCATTATCGACGTATATACGGCGGTAGGACCGTCCGCGCCCCCGATTATACCGATAGCGGCGCATTCCCAAATCTTAAACTCTTCCAAACCGGGAATATACGGTGAAAGATACTTTCCCGCAAAGTAGGAAATTCCCATCGATACAAATATTCCAAACTGCGCGCCAAGACCGATAAGAAAGCTTTTTGGGGAAGCTATAAGCGGTCCGAAGTCCGTCATACTTCCTATGCAAAGGAAAATCATCGGCGGGAAAACTACCAGTTTTATGCCTTTGTAAATGATATTCAAAAGTCCGGGATTACCGCTTACAGGATTAATATAATATGAAGAAAGAGGAGCCGCATTTGCCGCTTTCCTTGTTTCTTCCGAAAGAACATTTAAATCCACACCCATTGTGATTGAACTGGGAAGATTGGCAATCAACATTCCAAATGCAAGCCCCAGTAAAAGAAGCGGTTCAATTTTTTTAGCAACTGAAAGGTATAAAAAAAACAACGCGACAATTATCATTATCCCCTGCTGCGGCGTCATATTCAGTATACCAAAACTGTCTACAATACTTTTTAAAAAGTTTATCATTTCTGTTCTCCTTAAGTGATATTAACAAATTACACATAAGAAAAAAAAAAGTCAAGCAGGCAGCGGTTTATTCCTCTTTCTGGACAGTTTCAAATCATTTGATATATACTGTTTTTAATGCGGTTTTTAAGCGGTATATTATTGATTTTACTCTTATCATCCTGCGTTGGGCGCGCGTTAACGCCCATTATTGAAGAAGAAAACACCGTAATTGACGACCCGCTCCGCGTCAGAGCGAAGGAAATAACCTCTTACATGGATAACCGTCTTCTTGCGTCTCAGGTACTTATAAGCGGTATAGACGGAGCGGAAAGCTTGTCTGAAAATATGATTAATTTATTTACCCATATTCCCGCAGGCGGGATAATGATGTTCAAATACAACCTCAATACCAATAACAACGCAATTAAAGCCCGTAATGAAATAATTAAGTCGCTAATCATGAATGAATCAAAGATCCCCCCCTTTTTTGCCGTGGATCACGAGGGCGGAACTGTTAACCGTTTCAGGCGCGGCGTGGCAGACCTTCCCGCCGCATCTTCTTATTATGAACGTATATCACAGGGAAGAAGGGAAACTCTTTCTGCAATAGAAGCCGACAGTTTAAAAGCGGGCAGAGAGATTCATAATTTAGGTTTTACCATGAACTTTGCCCCTGTCGCGGAATATCTTTTTGACGGCAACCGAAAATTTCTTTCAAGCCGCTCTTATGGGCAAGATTCGCTTTTTACCGCAGAAGCCGCCGAAGCTTTTATCCGCGGAATGAAACAGGCCGGAGTATTATGCGTAGTCAAGCACTTCCCCGCCAGCGCCGGTCCCGATCCCCACCGTTCCCCATCCGTTCTTGATATGGACAGAGCCGCTCTGGATAATCTGGTTTCTCCATTCGCGTTTCTTATAAATAACGGCGCTAGGGCGATAATGGCCGCCCACACTTTAGCTCCCGCGATTGACGATAAAATAGCCAGCCTTTCTCCCGTCGCTATGGGAAATTGGCTCAGGGGCGATTTGGGCTTTGACGGTATTATAATAAGCGATGATTTTACAATGGCCGCGGCAGGCAAAACAAGCCATGAAGAAGCGGCCGTTCTTTCCATCGCCGCCGGGTCGGATATGATTCTTGTTTGGCCTGAAAATTTACCAAAAACCAGTCAGGCAATAATTACCGCGCTTGAAGATGGACGGCTTTCACGCGACAGACTACAGGATGCGGTGCAAAGAATTATTTACGAAAAGTTAAAAATAGGATTGATAGATGGAGAGTAATTCTCTGTTTCCTGTTAAATCCCGCATCCTTTACCAAAGCGCGGCATGCGTTGTCGTAAACAAATTAATAGGCGAGGCAGTAGAAGGAGCGATGGGCGGCATGACGGATTTACGCAGAGAACTGAGCGGAGCAATTAACAGTGAACAATTAACAATGAGAAATGAGAAATTAGGTAATAGTAATGAGAAATTAGGTAATAACAAAGAGAAGATAAGAAATAAGGTGGAAGTTGTTGAGGCTGTACACCGGCTTGATGTGCCTGTTACGGGGTGCGCTCTTTTTGCCTTAACTAAAGATAGTCTTTCCTTTTTAAATGCCGCCTTTGCGGGAGATAGCATACTCCCCTGCCCTGTCGAAAAAACTTATTGGGCTGTTATAGAAAAGCCTTCCCGCCTTCTGCCTGAAAGCGGCGAATTTATCCACTATATAGAAACTGTAAGCGGAAAGAACAAATCTTATGCGCACAAAAAAGACGGTCAGGGCCGTAAAAAAGCGGTTCTGCTCTACAGGGTGACAGGCGAAGGACGGAATTATCTTTTTATAGAAGTACAACTGCTTTCAGGCAGACATCATCAAATACGCGCCCAATTTGCCGCCGAAGGTCTTCACATAAAAGGCGACCTCAAATACGGGGCGAAACGCAGTGAAAAAGGCGGCGGCATCCGCCTTCACGCCCGCTCTCTATCATTCCCCGATCCATTGAACAGGAGCGAAATAATTCACGTAACGGCGGATCCGCCGGTGATGGATAATTTGTGGAAAGGATTTATGAAGTGAGAATTTAGAAATGAAAAGTGAGAAGTGTTTTTGTCCTTTATCTTATCGTAAAACTCATGCATAGCTTACGGACAAAAATCTCTGTCCGCTATCTCAGCGTAGTCTTTAGCTCTCCGATTGTCGCCACTTCTCACTCTTCACTATTCATTTCTCATTCCCTGTCATATTCGCGAAGAAATTTAAGCAACGGCTCTTCCCAAGATTTAGCGGTTTTTCCCTCTTCCAAAAACTGGTTGTACAATTTAATAATATGGCTCTTTATCCGCACCTTGTCTTCTTCTTGAATCTTTGTAATAGGGGCGGCGGACGGGTGTACGCGGATTTTATTTAATGTTTCATCGGCTTTGGGCGCGGGGGAGAAAAGTAAATTTGTAAAGGCTTCGGCTTCCTGCGGCGGAAAGAGATCGGGACTGAAACAGGTCATTGCGTATAATGCCGCGGGAATACAGTTCACGCTGTGCTGTTTGACAAAAAGAATCGCCTGACTGATTGCCAATGCGCCTTGTTTTAACTCCAACGCCTGATCTTTTAACTTTTCATATTTTCCCATGTTTTTGGCTGTTTTTACAAACTGTAAATAAGTGTGAATGACTATCATAACGTGAAGGCTTGGAATGCACATCAGATGGGGGTCAGCCAAATGAATCAGAAAAAAACGCGGCCTTGCTATATAAAACGGGCGCTTTGTCGTTGACATATTTCTTTTATAGACTTCGGCCGCAAAAGCGTAGAGTTCGCCAATTGAATAAATAAATTCTTTCATCGGGATATACGCTTTGCGTTTATACCGCCTGAGAAAAAAAGTAATCATTCTTATCCAAAAGTGAATAAAGTCAAGATAAATTGTCACCCAGGACGGAACAAAAGGGATTTTTTCGTCCAGAGCATGATCAACTTTTGTAACCGGAATCCTGCCCGGCAGGTACGCCGCCCTAAACTGGCGAAAGAAAAAATTGTAAAATATAGACGGTACGCTCTTACAAAATGCCGGACGAAGCGATGGTATCAAAAATGAGTTAAAAAACGCATAAAGCCAATTCTCGCTGTAAACACTGTCTTTGGGGCTCATGATTACTTAAATTATCATAAAAAAATACCTTTGTCATCTGTAATAAACGGGTAAATCTGGCGTTTTTTACCACTTCCAAAAAAAATCCATTTTTGATATACTTATTCAATAGATTTTATAAAGAGGATAAAAATGATTCGATGCGGAGATATAGCTAAAGGAACCTGTCTATTGCAAAAAGGACAGCCCTATCTAGTAGTTGAGAGGGAATTTCACACGCCCGGCAAGGGGACTGCAATCGCCAGAATTAAAATGAAAAGTATTAAGGACGGCTCAGTGCTTAGTATTACCGTTCCTACCCAGCAGGAAGTTGAAGACGCGCAGGTCGATGTTCATGCCTGCCAATATCAATATGCCGATCAGGATAATTACCATTTTATGGATAATGAGACTTACGACCAGTACGAAGTCTCCATTTCTGATAACCCTGATAAAAAATTGTATTTAAAAGAAAACGACGTTTATCAACTTACCATTTGGGAAGGAAAAGTTATTGATATTCAGATTCCCTACAAGGTGGTCTTTACGGTCGCGGAAAGCGAGAACTATGTAAAAGGCGATACCGTATCAGGTGCGACAAAACCCATTGTTACGGAGACGGGGTTAACCGTAAGAGTTCCGTTGTTTATTAAACAAGGAGAAAAAATACTCGTAAATACAGAAACAAACGAATATGTTGAAAGAGTCAATAATTAAAACAATATTAGGTTAGTTTTAAAATGCCGCTAACACGGCTAAAAATTTTGTAAGGAGTACATTATGGCAATCAAAGTAATTCTGCTGGTTTTGTTTTTCATCATTACAATTTTTGTCGGTTTCTACTTCAAGAAAAGGGCAAAAAGCGTCAATGATTTCGTTCTGGGCGGACGGGAAGTTGGCCCGTGGCTAACGGCTTTCGCTTACGGAACATCGTATTTTTCGGCCGTAATTTTTGTAGGTTACGCCGGACAATTCGGCTGGAGATTCGGAACTGCCGCCACATGGGTCGGTTTGGGTAACGCTTTTATCGGATCGCTGATGCCGTGGGTAATACTCGGTCGGCGAACCCGTATAATGACGCAGCATTTAAAAAGCGCAACAATGCCTGAATTTTTCGGCTCAAGGTTTGACGCGACATCGTTAAAAATCGGGGCGTCAATTATTCTTTTTATATTCCTTATCCCCTACACCGCTTCATTGTATAACGGTCTTTCACGTTTATTCGAGATGGCTTTTCACATTGATTTTATTTACTGCATTGTCGGCATGGCCGTTCTAACCGCCGTTTATGTCGTTGTCGGTGGTTACTTTGCCACCGCGGCAAACGATTTTATTCAAGGCATAATTATGCTGTGCGGAATTGTCGCCATTATTGCCACGGTACTTAGCACTAACGGCGGCTTGATAAACGCCTTGGCAAAACTTGCCGAAGTTAATGGAAACAATGTTAACAATGTTCCCGTTCCCGGCATTTTTACGTCATTTTTTGGTCCCGATCCTTTAAGTTTGTTAGGTGTAGTAATTTTAACATCCCTTGGAACATGGGGTTTGCCTCAGATGGTTTCCAAATTTTATTCAATAAAATCTGAAAAAATGATAAGCAAGGGCGCTATTGTTTCAACGTTTTTTGGCCTTATTGTAGCGGGCGGCTGTTATTTTCTTGGCAGTTTCGGAAGGTTATACGACAATCCGAGTATATATAACGCTAAGGGCGCACCGATCTTTGACGCCATTATACCCGCCATGCTTTCAAATTTTGGCGATGTTTTAATTGGCATTGTTATCGTATTGGTTTTCGCGGCTTCAATATCCACGCTCTCGTCCCTTGTTTTAGCGTCTTCTTCCACACTTACGCTGGACTTTTTAAAAGGCCATGTTATTAAAAAAATGAACGAAAAAAGCCAATTGGTTATAATTCGCGCTTTAATCATAGTATTTATCGTAATAGCTTCATTTATAGCCATTATTCAATATAAAGGCGGAATCTCGTTTATCGCGCAGCTTATGGGTATTTCATGGGGCGCGTTAGCCGGTTCTTTCCTTGCACCCTTCCTCTACGGTCTGTATTGGAAGCGCGTTACAAAACCTGCGGTTTGGTGCAACTTTATTTTCAGTACCGTACTTATGATACTGAACATCTTTTTCAGACCCAAGTTCCCGTCGATTTTACAATCGCCGATTAACGCGGGCGCGTTTACAATGCTTGCCGGTTTTATTATCGTACCGCTAATAAGCATTCTTACTAAAGCGCCGGATAAAAATGCTGTGGATACTTGCTTCTCCTGCTATGAAGAAACAGTCAGCGTAAAAATCCGCGACGACCTTGGCGGAGCGTAGACAGGAATATAAATGAGTAGTAATAAGCTTGCCCTTTTGGGAGACGAAGCCGTCGCGTTAGGCGCAATACATGCCGGAGTGAGCGTGTCTTATGGGTATCCAGGCACTCCGTCAACGGAAATTTTACAGTGCCTGATTAACGAATATAAAAAGGGCGGCCCCCTCGCGCGGTGGTGCGCCAATGAAAAATCCGCGCTGGAAGCGGCTATGGGCGCATCATTCGCCGGACGCAGGGCGCTTGTTACCATGAAACATGTGGGGCTGAATGTCGCCGCTGATCCTTTTATAAACGCGGCTCTCTTAAAAATAAAGGGCGGGCTTGTTATCGCCGTCGCGGACGATCCCGGTATGCACAGTTCCCAAAACGAACAGGATTCCCGCTTTTACGCAAATTTCGCAATGGTTCCCTGTCTTGAACCGCGCAATCAGCAGGAAGCCTATGACATGACACGCGAAGCTTTTGAGGTATCGGAACATTTTAACGTTCCCGTGCTTTTGCGCCTGGTTACACGCTTGTCTCACGCCCGCGCGGCCGTTAGTGTGACAAACGCGAAGGCGCAAAATAAAGTTTCCAAGACTCAGGAAAAGTCCGCATGGATGCTTCTTCCCGCCTTTGCGCGAATAAATTACTCGGCGCTTCTTTCTAAACAAAAGGTTCTTGAAGAGTGGTCATTCCGGCATCCTGCAAACAAGTTAACAGGCGCAAACAGCGATCTTGGTATAATCACATCGGGGCTTGGCTGTAATTATTACGAGGAAAACCTTTCTGACTTTTTAGCCCTGCGCAAAAAGCAGGGAAAAGGAGCGCCGATTCATTTACACATCGGCTCATATCCCCTGCCGGAGAAAAAAATACGCAAACTCTACGAAAATGTGGACGAGGTTCTCATCATTGAGGAAGGCCAGCCGTTTATAGCGCAAAGGGTATTTGGCATTACAGGCGCGGATTTAAAACCAATCATTCAATGCGGGGAGCTTGATCCCGATAATGTCCGCAAAGCTCTCGGTCTTCCGCCAAGAAGAAGCGTAAATGTTGATGCGGGTGATCTTCCTGCGCGCCCGCCCCAACTCTGCCAGGGCTGTCCCCACGCGGACAGTTACAATACTATTAACAAAGCGGTCGCCGAAATTGACCCGCGTCCTAATCATCCCGATGTGGGAATCAATTCCGATATCGGCTGTTATTCACTTGGAGCGACTCCGCCGTTTTCGGCAATTGAGAGCGTTATCTGCATGGGCGCCTGCGTCGGCATGGCAAAGGGCGCAAGCGATGCGGGTCTTAAATACACACTTGCCGTAATTGGCGATTCAACTTTCATTCACTCAGGCATCACCCCCCTAATTGACGCCGCGGAAGCTGATATTCCGATGACGCTGATAATACTGGACAATTCCACCGTTGCAATGACAGGATGCCAGCCGACCATAGTCCCGTCTGAAAACTTAAAAAACCTGATAACAGGCTGCGGCGCCAAACGCATCCTTGAACTTGAAGCAAAACCGTCTCTTGTTGATGAAAACGCCGTTAAACTGAAAGCTGAGATTGAACACAGGGGGCTCTCCGTCGTCATCTTCAAACGTGAGTGTCTGGAAGCGTTTCGCAAGAGCAAAAGGGGTTAGGGGTTAGTAAGTAGTGGATAGTGTTTTTGTCCGTTATCTTATTGTGAAGTTCGCGTATAGCCTTTGGACAAGAACCTCACTAACTACTAACTACTAACCACTAACTACTAACCACTAACCACTAACCCCTAACCACTCCCTTTATTGACAAATGATTTAAATACTGTTAACCTTTTTGCATAACGAGGTTAATGGTGAAAAATAGCAGGGCTGTCAGGAACCGTTTTGTGTTTGCGGCTGTTTTTGCGGCAATGATTGCAGTCTCTAATTTTTTTCAAATTCCAACTCCTATTGGCGTGCCTATCGTGCTAAAAAATTTATTTGTCGTACTTTCAGGGACCGTTCTTGGAAGTTTCTACGGCGGTATAGCTGTCCTTATACTAATCACGGCTGGTCTTATCGGTATCCCTGTGTTTGTAATTCCCGGCGGCATTGGAGTTTTTAATACCCCGCTTGGCGGATATATAATCGGCTATCTTGCCGCAAGTTTGTGCGCGGGGCTTGTTTGCGGACTTCCAAAAATAAGTGAAAAAAAAATCCGTCCTGTTCCGCTTATAAGGCTTTTTATTGCGTCTTTTTTGGGGTTCGCCCTTATCCTTGCGTGCGGCTCTCTTTATATGATGCTTTTAAAATCAATGACAATAAAAGCGGCGTTTTTGGCGGGAACAACGCCTTTCATTATTGGCGACTTAATTAAATTAGCGCTCAGTATTCCCCTTGCGTTTACGCTCCGTCCAATAGCGGCAAGGTATATAAATGGCGAAGGGTAACGGAAATAAAATGCCTGCGGTAGAAGTTTTTAATGTAACAAAAAAATTTTCCATATATGATGAAGGACAGGAAAGCGAACAGATTAAAGACGGAAGTTTCTACGCTCTTTACGACATTTCGCTTTCTATCGAAGACGGAGAGTGTACGATAATCGCCGGAGCTAATGGCTCAGGGAAAAGCCTTTTAATGTCCATCATCGCTGGGCTTGAGTGGTCCACATCCGGCACTGTAAAGATAAGCTCGAAAGCGGGGCTTGTGTTTCAGGAGCCTGACTCTCAGATACTTGGGGAGACGCCAAGAGAAGACATTGCCTTCGGTCCGCGCAATATGAAGCTTTCAAAAAATGAAATCAAGACAAAAGTTGACGCTGCCCTTCTGCAGACAGGTCTTGAAAGCCGCGCGGACTTCCCTGCCCGTTCCCTCTCAGGAGGCGAAAAACGCCGGCTTGCATGCGCGGGAGTTTTGGCAATGGACGCGCAGATAATCATTTTTGACGAACCTTATGCCAACATGGACTTTCCCGGCGTTGTGCAGATAAACAGGCTTTTTCAAAAACTAATCGCAGGCGGCAAGACCGTCATTATTCTTACGCATGAACTTGAAAAATGTTTGGCTCTTTCCAACCGATTTATCGTATTATGCAAGGGGAAGAAGATTTTTGACGGCACCGCTTCTGACGCCCTTTCCTGTAATCTTGAAGAATGGGGAATACATCATCCGCTAAAAAACTCCCCACGTAAATTGGGAGATCTTTTATGGTGAGTAATACGGTATTCAGGTACAAAACAGTTAAGGGGATTCTGCACGAGGTACCGGCATTAATAAAACTAATATTGCTGCTGCCGCTTTCTTTCATTTGCATGTATCTGCCGTCATTATGGCTTGGAATTGGTATTGTATTTGCTGTTTTTGCGGCATTTATCTGCGGCTTATCGTTACACGATCAATTAACAGACTTTAAACCTGTTTTTTATTACGCAATCCTTATGTACGCCCTGTCCGTGTTCTCAAATTTAATTGATAACTTCAGAACTTTGCCTGTAAATCAATTCTTAACCATGTTGATTCCAAAAAATGAATATTTGCGTATTACTCTGCGTCTTGCGCTTATTGTGCAGATTTCCGCGCTCTTTTTCCGCACGACAAGCTCTCTTGAAATAAGGGCTGTTGTACGATTGGAAATAATATCTGTATTTTTAAGTTTTATTCCCGAAATTTTTAAAATATGGACATCAATCAATCTTGCATGGAAATCACGCGGCGGTAAAGAGGGGTTTGGTAAAATTAAAAAACTTATCTTTATTTTAATTTCGCTCAGTTTTGAAAAAGCGGCAATAAAAGCAAAGGCGCTTGAGGCAAGGAGTTAATATGAGAGAGAAAAAAGATTCGCTTTCAAGCAAGGCGCATCTGCTTATGTTATTAAGAGAAAAACAGGGGGCTTCGACCAGCGGTAACGTTCTTGCAAAAGACATGGGTATTTCCCGCGTCGCGGTCTGGAAAACTGTTCAGTCTCTTACAGAAGCCGGCTACTCCATAGATACGGGAGAAACGGGTTACGCCATTGATCCTAAAAAAGAAAAAGATTTCCTGTACCCGTGGGAATTCGGCGAAAAAGAAAAATTGTTTTTTTATTATAAAAACACCGCAAGCACGATGGACAGGGCAAGAGAATCGGCCGTCCGCGGCGCGGAAAGCGGGAGTGTTTTTACCGCGGAAAAACAAAGCGCGGGCAGGGGAAGAAATGGCAGAACATGGGTATCGCGGCAGGGAGGGCTTTTCTTTTCTGTTTTGGAACGTCCGCGCCTTACGATAGCTGACTATACCCAACTGTCTCTTATGATGCAAATTGCCGTTGTACGCAGTATATCGTCAATCTGCGGCAAAAAAGCTTTTGTTCGCTGGCCAAATGATATCTATATTGATCACCGGAAAATCGCGGGGATCACAACTGAAGTTTGCGGCGAAGGCGATTTGATTACATGGTTATCAGGCGGGATAGGCGTTAATGTGAATAATCCCGTCCCGTCAGGCAGGGCGGCAAGCTGCACGGAAATTACAAAACGGCAGATTTCACGCCGCGAAGTGTTAATTAAAATACTTAATGAGTTTGACAATGTAAAGAAAACTTTTGTCTCAACTGCCGCGTATTCTCAGGGCAACCGCCCTCTTGCCGCAGAATGGAATTCATTGGCAGATTGCATAGGCGCAAAAACGGCAGTTTTTGAACCTGTTCCGGTACAAACAAAAAACGGCGATGATTCAACAGGCAAACTCGAAAAAATTCTTGCGCATGGAGTCTTCCAGGGAGTTGATCCCGCAGGACGCTGTATTATAAAAACAGATGACAGCACATTGTTTTTTAATCACGGTTCAGTTTCGTTGGCTTTTTTAAGCGGATAACCGCTAATTTTATAAGAAAGATTTCACACAAAAACCCCCTCTTCCCTCTTCTTTGTGATCTTTGTACCTTTGTGTTCTTTGCGTGAAATTTCTTAAATAAAATTTTAAATTTATCTATTTTTTAGTATTTATCCAATTCGCTAAATTAACAGTCATTTCATGGTATCTATCAATTAAACTTTTAAGCGAATCAAATTCCGCCTTCGGTACGGCTCTACCGGTTCTTTCAATTCCTTCTATTTCCACAATTTTATCTTCAACAAGCTTTTTATATCGGTTTATCATATCTACCATTTGCTTTAAATCGTCTTTTGTTTTTTTACTCGTATCATAAGCTTTTAAAGTTTGATATTTCTGTTGAAATTCTTGATATGCTTCTTCGCCTTTATCAACTATTGATTTGGCAATATCTTCAATCGGATCGCCAAAAATGAAATTAGATACAAATAACATAATTACAATAAATATAAACTTTTTCATTTTTTATACTCCTTTCGCGATAATAACATATTTTTTACAATATATCAAGTTTTTTTTAATGATTATTTTTCTATTAGAAAATTATGCTGATTTGCGTATTATTAAATTGGTTGGTAAAAGCAAAGTTAACGCGTTTTCTCCCTGTCCGGCGGAGCGGTTCATGATCATTTCCACGGCGCGGTAACCGATTGCCCGCTTCTGAACGTTAACGGTGGTAAGCTGAGGATTAGTGTACTCGGCCATTTCAATGTTATCAATACTGATAAGCGCGGTTTTATCCGGCACGACAATTCCCTGTTCATGCAGATAAAGGAGAATACCAATTGCAACTTCGTCTGAACCCGCGCAAATTGCCCTGGGTAAGGAGCCCAGGCTTTGGTGCATTTGTTGCACAGCGTCATGTCCTGACGCCATATCAGCCGCCGCGCCAATGTAAAGCCCGGCTCCGTCTTCTACCCCATGTTCAAAAAAGGCCTGCTTAAATCCGATAACGCGCTGGTCAGATTCGCCAATATACGCGATGTCAGAATAACCTTGCTCAAAGAGATAGCTTACTGTACGGAAAGCGGCCGCCTGCCTGTCAAATGATACGGAAGACAAACCTGTTATCTGCCAATCTACGCAGACTATCTGATCTATTTGTTTTTGAATCCGTTCAATAAGGCGGCTGTCCTCCGGAGTTTCTATGCATTGATCAAGAGCTACCAATAACAGACCGCAGATTTCCTCGGAATGAATAAGCTGGTTAAAAAGAACCGGATCTTTTAATTCATCAAAAAACCGTATAAACCGTATGTGAAAATCTTTTTCGTGGGCAGCCTGATGAATTCCGGCCAATATTTCCGTATAATACGGCCGCAGGAACATTTCGGCGCTGCAAAGCACAATGCCGATATTTTGATCCGCCAAAACTCTTTTTTTGCCCATGCTCAAAGCCTGGGCGAATTTATTCGGTCTGTATTCAAGCTCGCTGATTGCGTCAAGAATTTTTTGTTTGGTAACAGGCGCGACAGAGCGGTCGCTGCCGTTGATTACATAAGATACCATGCTGCGTGTTACCCCGGCATGACGGGCTACATCATCCTGTGTTGTTTTGGGTTTTTTGTTTTTTTTCACTTGATTTGCCCTTTTGTAAAAATTATAGGTTTCACGGTTATTTCCTTTCTTCCTTAATGTGTACTCCCCAGGGGGCAAGCGTTATACGCCCATTGTCAGTTTCTACTATTTTTTCGGAAGGCGTAAAATTCATTAAAAAGATATAATTGGTAATACCATCGCCGCGCATTTGCGCCGTTACTCCTTCGGGCAGCTGTGAATTAAGAATACGCGGTATGTTTGTCTCCATTACGAGCCATTTATAGAAATCATTGAGGAAGTCTTGTCCGGTACGGGCAGCCAGAAAAAAAGCTTTGCCCTTGCCGTAATGGTTCACCGTAACGGCAGGCCGCCCCTTGTAAAAATCCGAGTTATATACGGCAAGACAATCCGCGCCCCGTAAATGCGCCAGTTCACAAAAGTCAAAAACATCATAATCTTTACCGTTCCAGCTAAACGAATTACCGTCTTGAGGATACAACGCGTCAATTTCTTCGCTCCAGATACCTAAAACTTCTTTCAACGGGCCGGGAAAACCGCCAAGAAAACACAAATCATTTTCATCTGCGTAACCGGTAATATAAGTGGCGACAAAAGTCCCGCCTGCCTGCACGAACGCGGTGATTTTTTCCGCAAAACCTGGACGCAGCATATACAGCATTGGGGCTGCAACCAAATCATAACCGTCAAAATTACCGGTGGAATCCAATACATCAACCGATACGCCCATACGCCAGAAAGCGCGATAGTGGTTGACAACGGTTTCTTTGTACTTGTTATTTCCGCGCTGCAATCCCTTAACATCTTCCAATATCCAGTGATTTTGATAGTCGTAGATTATAGCCGCCGCGGACGGGGTTGACGTTCCAATAATGTTATGCATACCCGCAAGGCGTTTGCCGACTTCCGCCACATCATTGAAGACGCGGGTATTTTCAGAACCAACATGGTCAACAACAGCGCCGTGGAATTTTTCACTGGAGCCGCGGCTCTTGCGAAACTGAAAATATTGCACGGTATCCGCGCCATGCGCCACGGCCTGCATTGACTGGAGCATATGTACGCCGGGCCGGTGCAGCTTTGCCACAGGCCGCCAGCTTGTCGCAGTAGGACATGATTCTATCATCATAAAAGGCTTATCTTTAGCCGAACGATTCATGTCGTGGTAAAACGAAAACAACACGCCGGTTTCAATATCTTTTTCCGTGCCGGTCCATTCAGGGTAACTGTCCCAAGCGTCGACATCCAGCACCCGCGCAAGGCGGAAATTATCTACGCCGGTCGATCCCGACATCAGATTAGTAGTACAGGGAACATTAGGTGTAATTTTTTTAAGCGGAACCGTCTCATTCAAATAAAAATCGACAATCTGTTCCGTATTAAAGCGCTTCCATTCCAGATTAAGACCGTGGACATTCATTTCGCCTAACTGACCTGGGCTTTCCACCTGTGACCAGTCGGTATAGGTATGGCTCCAAAAGCTGGTCCACCATGCTTCGTTCAAAGCGTCTAAATCACCAAAACGTTTTTTAAGATAGTTTCGGAAATTTTCCTGGCACAAAGGGCAGTGGCATTCACCTGAGTATTCATTGGAGACATGCCAGACGGCCAGCGCGGGATGATCTTTATACCGTTCGGCAAGACGGGTGTTAATTGCCGCTGTTTTTTCACGGTAAATGGGGGAAGACATACAGTGATTGTGCCGTTCTCCATAAAGATTTTTTTGCCTGTTTCTGTTCACCCGTAATACTTCCGGATATTTCTGAGCCATCCACGCGGGGCGCGAGCCGGACGGCGTCGCAAGGACTGCGGCCATTCCATTTTCCGCCAACATATCCATAATTTCATCAAGCCATTCAAAACGGTACTCGCCTTCCGACGGTTCAAGGGCCGCCCATGCAAAAATCCCAAATGAAAGGGTGTTCACTCCGGCTAGCTTTGCCAGCCGCATATCTTCTTTCCAGACGGTATCTTTCCATTTTAACCACTGTTCGGGGTTATAGTCGCCCCCATGCAAAAAACATTTGAATTTAGCTGAAATCGGCGGATGCCGCATTGCCTTTTTCATTCTTTCCCCCAATATAACGCACAACTCGTTAACATAGTCCATCCAATTCGTTAATCGCGGGCAATAAATTACCTTTATAATCAAACAGGCATTGATTCGCCCATTCGTTTCCCCCCGATTTGTGTTCTTCGCCCATATACTTTCGAGCGGCTTCGGTAGCCCATGTCGATCCGTCCATCGGAAGCCACACGGGTTCCCAATAGTACAAGCCTATACAGCGTTTAACGCTTTTTACTATTTCCACCAGATCGCGTAAAAAACGGCTTTGTCCTTCCACCGTATGCGGATACGGCGGAGTAGCGCCGTTCGGTAAGGTTATTTTATCGTTAACAACAAGTGAAACGCCGGGATTGTCGGTATAATGTTCATTGGTAAAAGGATAAGCGGTTTCTACAACCATTACATCCTTGTTGTAACGCGCAGAAATATCTTCTAAATTATATTTGAGGTCATGTATAGTTCCGTGCCAATGCGGATAATACGAAACTCCGATAATATCGTAATCGACGCCCGCCGCCGTAACAGCGTCAAACCATTGGCGGTATCTTACGTTATCGCAAGATCGTTCAAGGTGAAGAATTATTTTGACGTTTCCGCTTTCACGCGCCGCGGCAACTCCCGCATTTATCAGATGCGTTAAATTACCGTAATTGACAGGCTCACCTGTTACTTTATCGTAATCCACCTTGCCGACAGGCCAAAGCATTCCGTTGGTTATTTCATTTCCTATTTGCACATAACATGGATAGAGCGCTTCTTTTTTACAGCGGGCGAGAATCTCTTTTGTATACTCATAAACGGCTTTTTCCATTTGCTCAAGGGTAAAGCCCTGCCACGTTTTTGGAATAAGCTGTCTTGCGGGATCCGCCCAAAAATCCGAGTAGTGAAAATTCAACAGCCAGTTCATTCCGTTTTTTACCGCGCGGCGCGCGGCGCTTAAAACAGTTTCTATATCGCAGCCGCCGGCGCCGTAATTCTCACCTCTTTCGTTAAAAGGGTTGTTCCACAGGCGCAGGCGGATACTCGTAACTCCGTGCTTTTTAAAAATATCGTAAAGCGGGACCTCTTTTCCGTCTTCGTAAAATTTGCCGCCCAAGCGTTCGGTCTCTTCAAGAGTCGAAACGTCCATTCCTATTTCCATCATAGCCGCTTTAATCCTCAAATTTTTCTATACGATCAAGAAGGTTACGGTAGCGAAAACGCGCCATATCGTTTTTTTTAATTACGTCCGCCTCGCTGCCTGTATAACAGCACCTTAAACAGTAATATTCATTCTTTCCTACATCGTAAAACATATCAATATCCAAATCGCGCATAAAGCAGGACGGACACCGATAGTTCATTTTACCTTTTTTAGCCTGAGCCATGATACAAACTCCCCCCCCTTGCCGATCTTCTTTTTTAAGCCCAAAGTAAACATGGGTGAAAACGCATAGCCCTCCCTTGCATAACCTTCCGCATTGCCGGACGGCTCAAAATCAACGCGGGTGTTAATTGCGCCAATCTCCGCGCAAGCGTAAACCGCGCCTACAGCTTTAATCTCGCGGCATTTATAGTTATAATTAATTACCTCTTCACCTTCGGCGCTTTTCACGGTTAATGTAACGCAGGTCATATCCTCAGGGTATTCGGTAGTTCCATAGCAGGCTGTAATATATTCGTCAAACTCCACTTCTGCGGGTTTAGACATATTCAATATCTTTCGAGTGGTTTTAATGGCGGATGACCCTTCTTCAAAGTCGTATACGGTTTGCAATGTCAATGTCATATCTGAAAACTCTATTTCAACAGGGTCAAGGGTAAGGCTGCGTGTTTTGCCGTTTTGGCTGAATTTTGCTTTGGTACGGCATAAACACAGGTCGGCCTCTTCGCCGTTGTAGTGAATTTTTAAACTGCGGATTGTTCCCTCACCGGCATAATGCGTGAAGTAACCAGCGCGGTACATTGACTGTATTAAAAACGGATAGGATGCGTCCTGAACGTGTTTGGTGCCTATGCCCACAGGCCAATTAATTTTTGCGGCGTAAGGCCTTAAGTCTATCAACGCGCCGCCCTGATTCATGTCAACGCAGGTACGCATAAAAGGATCGCAGTACCAGAATAACTGCTTTTCTGAGCCGTAAAGTATGTCCTTCCACAGCGCGCATTCGGGCATTGTGTAAGTTTTATTAAAACGGTAGTGACCGGCATATTCAACCATTGTCATATCGACGCACTTGCCTTCTTTTTTAAGATTGCCGTAGTACGCCAAACAATCTTCGTAACTTTTTACGCTCAGTTCAAAAGGAACTTCCCATCTGCCGGCCTTGTTCATCCAGCCGGGGCCTACGAACACCATGTTGTAAGCCTCGCCGCCGTTGTATTTTTCCAAATGACGGTATTGATCGATAAGGTTAAAAAGGTACGGATATTCGCCATCCTTATAAATCATCCCGCGCAGTACGTTTTGCGGATGCGTGCCGAAATTGGAGCCGTTGCCGTCAAAGCACGCCAAAAGATCCCGCGACAGATGCGGTATGGCTACTATACCGCTGTCCTCATTTTCATTGGCGGCGGGAGCGTGAGTGTTTTGTTTGGAGGGTATCCACGGATTCCACGGTCCGCCGTCAAAAAGCGTATACCATGAATTGTTGCATGTTCTGTACGCTTTCGGGCCTTCTTCCCAGCATGTGGCAATCGCGCATATAACAGACGGATACTTTTCTTTTATATAATTAATTAATTCGGCATCCATGTAATAAGACCCTGTTGAAGAGGGATAGTAGCCGAATATTTCATAAAATTTACCGAATACGTCGTCGACTATGGTCTTTTTATCTTCTATTGAGAACATCCATATACAAAAATCTTTCGTCTTGTATTTTTCCCGGAATTCAGCGCATGGCAGCCCCAACAGCGACAAGGCAATCTCATCGCCGTATTTTTCGCTGTCGTCCTTTGCGATTTGCACCGCTTCGGCGTTAAACAAACTGGCGTATGTCATTTGAATGGTTGTTTTTAAACCGTTTTTATGCGCTATGCTTTGCTGTAATTTAAAAATATCCAAAGATTCTGTTAACAGGCTTTTAGCGCCAATATCTTCTTTTTTACCGTGCCCTGTAACTTTTTCCGCGTATTCGGGAACCATTTCGGGGCGATGTATCAGATTTAATATAAAATTAGACATTGCTCCCGTCCCGTTATAAACATCACCGTTAGCCGATGACGTTTATTCTTTTAAAGCTCCCATCATTACTCCGTCGATTATGTACTTTTGAGACGCAAAGAACAGTACAACTACGGGAATTGCCGCCAGTACCGTTCCGGCCGTTACGATCCCCCAGTTTGTGTCAAAGCGCTGCTGTGTAAATTGGAAAATACCCACCATTACGGTAATTTTATCATTTCCTTTAAGCAGGAGGTTGGCGATTACAAAATCGCCATAAGTGCTCATAAACGCCAGAATAGCGACGGTGATTACCATCGGACTTATTATCGGAAAAATAATTTTCCAGAAAACCTGCCAGTAAGTGGCCCCTTCAATAAGCGCGGATTCATCCAGTTCCTGCGAAATGGAATCAATGAACGATTTAACCATTATTACGTTAATACTCATAGACCCGGCCACATATATGCAGATTAATCCGCTATGCGTGTTAAGGCCTAGCGTTGGAAAATAATTGCCTATTTGCTGCATCATGATAAAAATGGCTATCATTGCGAGAGTACCGGGGAAAATGTTCAGGATCATAATTCCCATCATCACTCCCCGCTTGCCCTTAAACCTGAAGCGTGACAGCGCATAAGCCGAAGTACATGTCAGCAGTACAATTAAAGCTACGGAGATTACCGATATTTTAAAGGAATTAAACATCCATTTGCTGAAATATAAATTGGTATTGCTGACCAAATCCTTGTAGTTGTTTATTGTAAGCCTCTCAGGAATCAGCCGCGCTCCAAGAAGTGAGCGGGCAGGATTAAAAGAAGTGGCAATAATCCAAAAGAAGGGAACTACCGCGAATATAATAAGAGCCGCCGCAATTATGTATTTTACTGATTTAATCGCATGTTTTTGAACGGCATATATACTTAATTGATTTTTCATTTAGCGCTCCTTTACCTTTTATGATTCCTTAATGGTTTTCGTATTCATCGTCTGGAATAGCACCATCAACGCCACAAGAATGAAAAGCATTACTGTAATTGCCGCGGTAAAACCGTAATCAGCCGCGTTAGATGAACTAAAACCAAGACGGTAAATAAATGAGATAAGCAGGTCTGAATATCCCATCGGTACTGCCGTATCCGCCATTGCCGGCAATCCGGCGTTGAAACCCCAGATAAGGGTAAAGTTATTAAAGTTAAAACAGAAAGAGGCTATTACAAGCGGAGCCAATATGCGCATTACAAGGGGCAGAATAATTTTTCGTACCACTGTAAAAGGATTCGCGCCGTCAATTGACGCGGCTTCAAAGAGGTCTCTTGGGATAGCCTTAAGCGCCCCTGACGCAAGCACGTAAAAATAGGGATATGACAAATACACATTGATTAAGATTAGGGCAAAGCGGGTCCAATTCAAATCGGTAAAGAATTTCGGAGAAGAGCCAAAAATATTGGAAATTACCGTTGTAACCAAACCCATATTTTCATTAAGCAGACCCCGCCACACCATGATTGAAACCAATACAGGAATGGGGTAAGGCACGATAAGCAATGTCCTTATAATCCGCTTGTATTTTAAATCCTCAAAAAGCAGGGCGATCAGCATGCCAAGAGCAAAACTTATCAGCACTGAAAAGAGAGAAAACATAATGTTCCAGATAAAGATGCCGAATACAGGCTTTAAATAACCTTTGTTGCTTAAAAATCGATTGTAATTTTTCCAGCCTATAGTTGTAAAAAAACCGGGTGTGAGAGTTTTACCGGATTGCGAAGTATAAGTGCCGATAACATTCTTGTAAACCACACCGTCTCGGTTATCGGTAAACGTATCTTCGGCATTATTATAAGTGTAGAGGGGCAATTGTACGGACGCTTCCTGCATGGAAAGTATTTTAACAACAAACGGAGGCCGCCCAAAATCCAATTGTCCAAGTTCTTTAAAATTCTGCATTATTTCAGCAGGCTTCATTACCGTATAACCATCAAATTTTAAAGGCGGTTCCTTGAAGTCCCGTTCTTCAAGAGAACCGCCAGGCTTGATGGAAGAAAAGTTATCATCTTGTTGAAGTAAAAGCAAATAATCTTTTCCCTTTTTGTAAATCGTCCAAGACCAGGAACCGCCGTCGTCAGGATTGTACATTTCCTCGGAAAGCCGTCTTACTACCTGAGCTTTTGTCAGGAGGTGACCGCCGCTCATATTGGTATAGGAAAGATAAATAGTATACAAAATGGGATAGACAGTAAACAATACGGCCATCACCAGCCCGGCGGCAAGCCAACGCCAGGCGGTGAGGGAATTGCGAAGCATAATAAGGGTAACAAAACATGTGGCAGCGCCAACAAATACCCCAAAAGCGGCAAAACCATCTCTGAAAAGCCGGAACATGAAGTAACAGCCAAAGAAACAAAAAACGGCTGTTCCGGCAATTTTTAAAATCTGCTTTATCATTTGTTCAAAATCTGAGTTTTTGCATTTTCTAACGCGGCTTTTGGCGTTCTTTCACCGGAAAAGGCCAACGCGGCTGCGGCGACCCATGCATCCCAAACATTGCCCATTTCAGGAATTGACGGCATAGGAACTGCGGCTACACCGGCGGCATTAAATCCTTTGGTGTCGCTGTCACTGGCGCCTTCAAATACGGACTTCCATGCGGAAGGCCTCTGCTCAGCCTGGAATATTGCCTTATAATTTTCTTCTCTAGCCATAAAATCTATTGCGAATGATTGTGCCAGCAGTTTGCGCGGACTTGCGGAACTGATAATCATACCCTGGACTCCCAGGAAAGGATTACCGGCCGGTCCGCCTTTTTTAGCGGCCGGGAATTTGGCGATTGCATATGGAACTTTGGATTCTTTAAAACGATTTAACGCCCAAGGTCCGGTCATACAGAAAGGCGCTTTACCGCTTTCAAACAGTACGTGGGCGGCGTCCCAGTCAATGTTTTCAGGAATCAATTTTCTCTGTCTTACCTGGGTTGTAAGCCATTCTAACCCAGCTACAAAACCGGCATCCGCCAGAAGTACATTTTTCCCATCCAAACTGCCGTCGCTCTTTTTACCGAAAATTGCCCCGCCAAAACAATCATATACGGGGTACGCGTTGTAGGTAGCGTCGGGAAGACCCATCATAACTTCCGCTTTTCCTGCCTTAATAAGGTTCTGGGCTATAGTTATAGCGTCGTCCCATGTTTCAGGGGGAGTGGACATCATGGTGGTATTATAGAAGAATCCGATATTTTCCACCGCCAAAGGAACGCCGTAGAGTTTTCCGTTGTAGTTAAACCCTTCCAGCGCCGGTTGCAGATAAGAACTCTTTTTTGAGCCAAGATTTATTTCCGTAACCATGCCGTTTTCAACCAGAGACCCCAGGTTATCATGGGGAATAATGGCTATATCAGCGCACTCATCCCCGCCGGAAGCCAGCAGGAACTGGTTGCGTATCTGCCCAAGGTCAACCATGGATACTTCCACCGGTACGCCGAACTCGGCTTCAAATTTCTTGCCCAGTGCATTAAGTACCTCAATACGGCCGGCATCGTATACCCAGAATGTGAGTTTCTCCGCCTTTTTTGCCTCTTTTTTGGTGCAGGATACCATAGGAACCAGCATCAAAACCAACAGACAAACTGAAAAAATTCTGATAAGTTTTTTCATTTGTTTCTCCTTAAATAAAGTTTTGGCTGCAACTCCAAATTTTAACCTTTTGAAATCGCTTTACCTTTTTTATCAACACGCGTAATCAACACGCGTTGATAAATAATAGTAATACATAAATATAAAACTGTCAACAAAAAAAATAAAAAAATATTTCTTGCTTATTCGGAATTTTCATGTTAAAATGCCCTTCCTTACTCCATCTTAAACAGTTTAAAATCGTCCCAGCCGCCCCAACCGCCTGCCGCGCATTTTACCGTAAAGCCGACTGTTACAGAACCTGACTTGCTTAATTTAAAATTAACAATAGCCTGTTGAAAGTTTTTATAACCTTCCAATTTTATATTCGCGCGCTCATAAAGCGATCCGGCTTGCGCAAAAATAAATAGTTCCGCATCAGGCCCGCCTTTATCTCCCTGCAGATAGGCCGTCAGCATATATGTACCCGGTTCCAATTCTGATATGTCCTGCGTCACCGTAAAATCCAATGGTTTACTGTCCCAAAAATGGAAACTGGCCTCACCTGACCTTGCGTCTGCCGTACGCCGTTCAATATGGCCTTCGGCGCTGACGGCGCCTGAAACATTCCACATTTTCATATTTGTGTCTTCAAAATCGCCGTTGACAATGCAATTTTTTAACTCAATGCTCAGATAACATTTGACTGCCGCCTTACCGCTTGTCTCTCCGTTAATGACATAATCGCCTATCTTTTTCACCGCGTCTAACTGCGTTTTATCCCATGTAATAGGCACAGCCTGTTTACTGCCGTCCGCGTATAACACGCTGACCGTTTCCGGCAGAACTCGCGGCTCCGTCAGTAATTGTGTGATTTCAATATCCGGTATCGCGTCTATAAAATTTTCTTTCATGGACGCTCCGTTTTTAGCGTACTTAAACACGTTTAAAGACGGCAAAGGGTTACCGTTAAAATCAAACAGCGCCTGGTTATCTACCGCGCAACCTCCGTACCATACGCCGGCATCTTTGGGGTCGTATTCCGCGGCGTAACTTGTCGCCCAACCGCCTCCGAACCGTTCCCATTTTTCATAGTTGGCGTAAACATCCCTCCCTACCGGTATCCACGCCGGTTCCCAGTAAAACACGCCTATGGCTCCGACATCCGCCGCCGCCGCAATAACATTCCTCACAGACCTTGCCTGTCCGTAGACAGAAAACGGGTACGGCTGACCGCGCGAGTCGGATACGGTATTACCAAACCCATCGCCGTCGTCTTCCGTGTAGGCGTAGGCTGTTTCTGCGATTAGCACCTCTTTACCGTACCGTTCTTTAACCATGAGCAACTGGGCTTTCAGATTTTTCAGCGTTCCATGCCAATAGGGATAATAAGAACTCGCGAACACGTCATAGTCCACATTAAAGTTTTTTAAATACTGGGCGTTATTTACATACCGCCCTTGTTCGGGGTTGGCAAAATGAACCGCAATTTTGACGTTTTTGTTGTATTTACGGACGGCTCTTGCCCCCGCGTTCATCAGTACGGAAATATTCATCCATTTAGTTTCGCCGCTCATGGCGCTGTTGGTCTCATTACCCAACTGCACCATACCGATGACCCCGTTTTTACCGATTTCATTCAATGCATCGGTTGTAAACTGTTCCAGCGCCACTGCTTTCTGTTCGACTTCCAAATTAACCCATGCCTTGGGCGCCATTTGTTTGTTTGGATCAGCCCAAAAATCCGAGTAATGGAAATCGATAAATAATTTTAATCCGTACTTATTCGCGCGCGCGGCAATTGCAGCAGCGTGTTTGACATCGCAATTACCGCCGCCGTAACTTTTGCCCCTGGAACTATAAGGATTATTCCAGACGCGCACTCTTATATAATTTACCCCGGCTTCAGCCAGTGTTTTGAAAATATCCTGTTCCTTGCCGTCAAAACCATAAAATTTCACGCCGCTGCTTTCCAATGCTATAACGCTTGATATGTCCGCGCCGAACATAAAATTTTTCGGCAGATTTGGCACAGCCTCCACAAAAATATTCGCATTATTATCTTTCGGCGCGGAAACATTTTTTGGTTTCAGCGATTTGGATGAACAAGACGCAAACGCCGACATCAGAATAACTGTCATGATTAATAAAAAAATCTTCTTCATATTAACATCCTATCAGTATTACATAGTATTTTTATTATATTCTATCATAAACATAATAATTACATAACTTCCAGAAACGGTATGCAAACTAAATGAAACGCGTCTTTTAACACCATCATAACAGCGCGGCTCAATTCAAGCCTTGCTTTGGAGAGAGATGGATCATCGCAATTAAGGATTGGACATTCGTGGTAGAAACGGCTGAATGACTTGGAAAGATCATAAAGAAAACCGGTAAGATGGGAAGGATCAAGTTCTTCCGCCGATTCGCTTATCTTCTCAGGATACGCCGCCAGCGTCTTTACAAGTTCCCATTCCGGATCAGACACCAACAAAGAAAACCCATCTTGTTCATTGCTAATTGCTAATTTCTCATTACTAATTTCTCTTTTCTCATTTTTCCGTAACATTGAAGAAATACGCGCCCCCATGTACTGCAAATAAGGACCTGTATTCCCTGTAAATGAAAGCGATTCTTTTGGATCAAAAAGCATATCTTTAACAGGACTGGGCTGGAGCAGAAAATAATGCAGAGCGCCAAGCGCGATTTTTTCCGCCACTTCCTGCGGGGCTCCCACTTCCTCTTCCCTGCCCTTCTCCCTTATTTCCGATAAAGCCATATCACGCAGAGAGTCAATTAAATCGTCGGCGTCAACTACGGTTCCTTCGCGGCTTTTCATTTTTCCTTCGGGAAGATTAACCATTCCGTATGAAAGATGATGAAGGTTTTTTGCCCACGAATAGCCTAATTTTTCCAGTAAAATAAAAAGAACCTTAAAATGGTACTGCTGTTCGGAGCCGACTACATAAATCATCTTGTCAAAGGGCCAGTCTTTATGACGGTTAATCGCCGTTCCAAAATCCTGTGTAATGTAGATCGACGTACCGTCGCTTCGTAAAAGTATTTTTTTATCGAGTTTTTCTTCGCTAAGATCCACCGCGACAGAACCGTCTTCCTGACGGAAGAAAATGCCTTTTTCAAGCCCTTTTAAAACTTCATCCTTGCCAAGCATATAGGTTTCACTTTCAAAATAGTATTTATCAAATGATACGCCGGTTCTCTCATAAGTTTTTTTCATCCCTTCAATCGCCCAACTGTTCATCTTTTTCCAAAGTTCTACTGTTTCATTGTCTCCCGCTTCCCAGTTACGCAATAATTCCTGGGCTTTCTTCATTGATTGAGTTTGCGCTTCGGCTGCGTCTTCTTTTTCAATACCGGCTTTTATTAATTCTTCCGCTTCTTTTTTTAACGCCTTGCTGAAACACACATACCAATCTCCTACAAAGCGGTCGCTTTTTACGCCCTCGCTTTCAGGCGTTCTACCCCGCCCATGTTCCATATACGCAAGCATTGATTTACAAATGTGAATGCCGCGATCATTTATGATGCAAACCTTACGCACCTGAGCGCCGCAAGCCGCTAAAATGCGCGATATGCTTTCACCTAACACATCGTTACGTAAATGTCCAAGGTGAAGGGGTTTGTTGGTATTCGGGCTTGAAAACTCCACCATTACCCTCTTTCCCGCAAAATTGCCGGGTCTTCCAAACGGAAAATCATTTTCACGGTCTTTTGTAATCCGCTCAAGTACTGTTTTTACCGTCTGGGCGCGATCCATTTTTACATTCAGATACGGCCCCTGCGCCTGCACTTTTGCGGCGGATTTTTCTTCAATAAGGAGCTTTGCAAGTTTTTCCGCCGCCATTTGCGCAATCTGCGGCGGTCCTTTTCGCAGTATTTTTGAAAAACTGAACATGGGGAAACCGATGTCCCCTAATTCGGGATTTGGCGGATCTTCCGCCGTGACTTGATCGGGTTTTATAATCTCATTAATACCTGCGTCAGCTAAAAGCGTATTTATTACCGAAATAATTTTTTCTTTCCAGAATAATTTGAAATCGTACATTTAATCTCCCGCGTAATTATGTAATAAAATAAAAAAAAAGTATATATCACCTTGTCTGCCATTACATCTTCGTCAGCTTTTTTTGTAAATTTTCTTTTCTTCTCTGCAAAACATCGTATTTATCAGGCTCATTTTTAAAGAGTTTTAATCCGCGTAAAACAAATTTAAGCGCCTCGTCATATTTGCCCTTTTTCATCTGCTCAAAAGAATAAATATAAACGGCACGCCGATAATCATTTTCCGCCGCATATTTTAATAATTTTTCTCCTGTTGTTTTTATTTCATCAAAATAAAAATTATTATCCTGCCATTTTAAATAACGCCGCCAATACATAGCAAGGCGCTCGACATCATAGCGGTATTTATCGTTATTCATCGGATCATTAGCTATTGTAATTATTGCGGATAATATTGATGCAAGCCCTTTTATATCGGACAGATTATGATCGCAAATACCCATTAAACTGTCTGTTTCCCCTGTTTTTAGAAACTCAAACCAAATTTCAGGCGCAAGAGATCCGGGAATATCATCTATACGATCAATTCCAAGAATATTGTCCTCAATAGACATCTGCGAACAGTCCTGAATAATATTCTTCCATAGCCGCCTTGCGGGATGAAGCAGATCAACATGCCAATATTCGGGCGGTCTTATTCTGTTCATAAGACACCTTGCTTTTATGATCTGCGAATCAAAACATTTTCCGTTATATGTTACGATTACGGACTTTTCCTTATTTAGTTCCGCAATTACGTTTTGCAGGAAATCATTCTCACCGGGATAGTCCAAAAGCAGATACTGCGTTATGCGCATTTTTCCGCTTGAAAGCGGTTTTCCAAAAGCGGCAAGAAACGCAAATGTTCCCGCAGAGCCGCCGTAAAGTCCCGATGTTTCCAAATCAAAAAAGAGGAAGTCCTCATTTTTTGGCAATGATTTACCCGCTAAATCGGGGACAAGAACAGCCAGCGCGGGAGGGAGGGCGGAGTTTTTAAATGGCGAGGACGAGTCAATTTCTCTTTTCAGCGTTTTAAAACCGCACTTTTTCCAGCCAAGATTTATCAGTTTTGAACAGTCTTTATCTGAAAAATCACTCTGAGAAAAATCAGGCGGAGAGTCAGCTTGGGATTCAAATTTTCTATTTTCCTGTATTCTCCTGAGTCTGTCACGCAGATTTACCGCCATTTTCCCCTCTATGGAATAATTCTAACATATTGTACAATGTCTTTCATGCCGCTTGGAAAGAAATTTTTTAACCAGCCTACAGTCGATCTTGCAAAAGCGCTTCTTGGCAAATATCTTGTTTTTGGCAATTTAAAAGGTATGATTGTCGAAACTGAAGCGTACCTTTATAAAGATGATCCCGGCTGCCACGCCAGCCGAGGCAAAACCGTCCGTAACGCGCCCATGTTTGGACCTGCCGGAAATACCTATGTCTACTTAATTTATGGAATGTACCACTGCCTTAACATCGTAAGCGGCAAAACCGGAGAGGGCGAAGCCGTACTTCTTCGCGCGCTTGAACCTGTCGAGGGAATTCCTATTATGCAAAAAAGACGCAAGACTAAAAAAATTGAGAATCTCTGTAACGGACCGGGAAAACTGACGCAGGCGTTTGGCATTACAAAAAAGCATAATAATTTGTCTTTGATTGAAGGGCAATTACATATTTTTGATAACAAGAAAAATTATGAAATAGCCAGTGCCACGCGAATTGGCTTGACGCTGGGGAAAGAATTGGAATTACGGTTTTTTATTAAGGATAATAAGTTTGTGTCAAGAACGCGGTAATTTTTTTCGGAAGAACTCACACAAAGATCACAAAGGATTTCTCGCCTTTTTATTTATTTCTTTGCTAACGATTGGGCATGGAGACAAACCGACACAACAATAAAAATTATGCTAAAAATAATCTTCTTCATATATACCTCTCTATTTATGATCTATTGCCAACAGTAAACCAAAAACCGCTTTTGGATTTACCGAATGGGCTGAAAATTTCATTTTGTCTTTTTCATAACGGGCAAGGTGGGCAGGGATATAATTTGTACCTATGGTGGGGGTGCGTACTGTTTAAGGGAGTATGCTTTTGGTAAATTTGAATAAGAGCGAGATAATTGTACCGCTTTTTGAGGTAATTTGTTATAGACATTAACGTCAAGGATTGCGCCACGAGGGTAGGTCTGGGCAAATACGGCGCAGACGTTAATAAGCACTGAAAGAACGAAAATTATGTATTTTTTGACATTTAACACAGTAAAACTCCCCTTGTTTATAGTATTATAATTAAAAAAAATAAAAAACAACGTATTTTAAGTAAAATATATTGATTTTTGATAAAAAGCTTTACATTATAGAAAATAACCATTAATAATGTGGGAGTAAACATGAAAAAACTGATTTTTTTACTGTTCTTTTTTGCGGCTACGCTGACTTTTGCACAGCAGAAGTACGCTCTTGTGATAGGAAATTCAAATTATACAGGGATAAGCCACTTAAATAATCCTATAAATGACGCTAACGACATGGCTTTGACGCTTCAAAATTTAGGTTTTACCGTTGACAAGATAATTGACGGCGATTTAGAAAAAATGGAAACGGCGGTAATTAACCTTAAAAGGAAATTGGGCGCTTCCCGAAATTCTTACGGATTTTTCTTTTACGCAGGGCATGGGGTACAGGCTAACGGACAAAACTATTTAATTCCTCTGCCTGCAACAAATATTCAGAATGAGACGCATTTGAGAGACAGGGCTGTATCGCTCCAGTTTGTATTAGACAGTTTGAGCGAAGCAGGGAACGAATTAAATATGATTGTATTGGACGCTTGCCGAGATAATCCTTTTGGTTGGAGCAGAAGCGGAGCGAGGGGACTTTCGGTTGTATCGCAAACGCCATCTGGCAGTATTGTAATGTATGCCGCCGCTTCGGGGCAGAAGGCAGATGACGGAACGGGGCGTAACGGATTGTTTACAGGCTATTTGTTAAAGAATTTGAAAACAACAGGTTTGAGCGTTTATGAAGTTTTTGATAAAACGATGGGCGATGTAAAGAATGTAACAGGCGGAAAACAAGACCCCGAACTGTCTTTAAGATTTTCTGGGGCGAATTCTGTTTATCTTGGACAACGTCCGAATACGCCTACACCTACTCCAGAAACAGTGTATGTTATTAACCCTGATGATGTAGTGCCACCACCAGGTTGGCAAGGAAGTGCTGCAATCGCTTCTGATAGTGAACTTCCAAGAAATGGCTATTATATCGCAACCAATATTTTTGCTAAAAACGAAACAGTTGATATTTACAATCTTGAAACAGGTAAAAGTACGAGAGTTACTGTTGCAAATGGACTTAGTAATCCAGGTTTGTTAGCGATCGTTTCGCGTGAAGCCGCTGAATTAATCGGTATGAGAGCGAATTCCGTTACTAAAATCCATCTTGTAAAAGTAACGTCAACGTCTAATCCACCAACTAATTTATCTATAATTGGTGTAAGTTTTGATTATTGGGCAAATAGAGCACTTGAAAAAATACCTTCTAATACACCTTACCAAAATGTAGAAATTTATTCAATTCCTGAATATGAGGGTGATTATCTTAGTTTCCCATATAAAAGTTGTGTACTTATACTTGGAACTTCAAAAGTACAAAAAAATGCTGAATATATATATAATAAAATAAAAAATGCAGGATATAATCCTATATATAAAAAGCTCAATGATTATACTCTTATTGTTATAGAAGTATCTGGAAATTTTCAACAAGTTATTTCAAGTTTAGGAAATTTAGGTTTTAGAGAAGTATTTATAATGAATTTTAGTAATTAAAAATACAAAGAGAGAAATTGATGGAGAGATAAAATTAAATTTTTGCAACTTTTTCAAATTCATTCCATTCTAAATAATTTGTTTTTATAAAATTGCCTTTTTTAATTACCTTTTCTCCAAATGTTGCTAATCTTTTAAATCTGTCCAATTTCCTCCCCATACCCAACCTCTTGAAATAAGCGATTTAACAATGATAGAATCTTTTGTTAATGTGCCGCTTACTTTGGGATCATAAACGGAATTGGCGGGTAATATAATATTTTTTTTATATATGGATTTTGTACCGGATTAATATCAATTGCCCTACCAAACACATGTAAAGAAATATTTTGACCACCTGTAATTTTTCTGTAATTAAAACATGATGTGTTATTCGCTTTTATTGAGGCATTGTCATCTTATTTTCCAGACCAAATAAAGGCATCACAATAGCTAGCTTTAATTTGTCGTAATAAATGCCGCGATTCATTACGATTCAAAGGCCCGATTAAGATACGATGTACTAATGTATTTTTGCCTTTAATAATAACATTTGCCTTCATAACAGCAACAGGAAAATTATAATTAATCTTTGCAATTTCAGAATATACCGTATTTACATTGGTATATGCCCCTATTTGTATATAATACTTTCCTGCTTGAAAATTATTAATTAATGGTAAAGGAGCTTTAGTTTCTTGCGGCTGATAAGTATTGTTTCCAAACGAATCTTGATCGGAAATATAGACTGGACCATATCTATTTCCAACGGGAACTTGATTGTTATTACCGCCTGATGAAGAAGCCGTACTTCCCTGCCGGCTTTGAGAAGGATAATTACGTACTTCACTGAACGGTATAGCCTGTAACTCGGTATTAGGGATGGGGATAGGTTTATCAGGCTCAATAGTTAAATACGGAAGTTCGTCAGAAGAACGGAAAATATAATTATTGGTGTCAATCATTGCGGAAACAAGCTCAAAACGGTTTTTAACGCTATTTCGCACAAATCTAAATACAATATTTTCATTATCTTTAACAGGATAAATTATTTCCAGAATTGTTTCTAAGTCACTTTGAAGTTTGCCTTTATCACCAATGGTGAATTTTTTTATATTTGGGGAAAGATTTGCTCCGTCGATAACGAGTTTCCCCTCGTTAGTGGCATCATATTGTTTAGCATTATTTTTTTCATTTATTTTTATTGAAAATGATTTGTTAAAATAATAATTTAACAATTTAAGTTTATCTTGAGCCCGTAAACTGCTGGCCATCTCCCATGTAAGAGGTATAAACTCCTGGCAGAATCCATTGAATGCGGCAGCGCATAATAAAACTGTAAAAAACAATCCTGTAATTTTCCTTTTCATTTTTTGCTCCTTAATTTAACAATTTTCCGCAGGAAAACCTCACGGTCTTGATTATGTGGCAATATTATAATTTATCGTGTTATTATTGTCAAGAGTTATAATTATAAAAAATAACAAATAACAGGTAATAGAGTAAAGAAAATTACCTCTTTTTTATTTTTTATTTAAACTACCGCCCTCAAAAACACCTTAGCCGCGTTCTTATCCCTCCCCGGCCCCACACATGAAGGGCAGCCGCTCCGGCACGGACAGCGTTCAAGCGCGTCTAAAATTGCGCGTAACAGCGGTTCAATCCTTTGGGAAAGATTTTCCGTAAGACCCGTGCCGCCGGGGTACTTATCGTAAATGTAAAGCGCGCTTACTCCAAAATGCGGATCCTTTACGCGCTCTGCTATTCCTAAATCGCGTGGGTCGCAAAGGAGGAACACTGAGGCAATGTTCCGTATCAAAGTCCCCGCGCCGGATAAAGCCTCCCCAATACCCTGTTCGTCCATGCCAGACAGAACTTTGCCGCCTTTTGACTGAGGCGCGAATAAAAGCGCAAGGCATCGGGTTTGTATTTCTTCTTCGGGAAGGCTAATGTCTCCGTAGCCAATATTTTCATGGGTACGGAAACGGAGTTTCTTAAACTTGGTTACCTGGGAACGCACAAGTACGTCGGACAGAACTCCTTCCCCTCCCGCGTAAACAAATTTTTCGTCTTCCGTTAAAACTTTAATGTCGGTTTTTACAAGACCGTCCGTAAAGTAATTAACCTTAGCTTCGCGGACAAGGCATTTTTTATTTTCAATATCAAGCGATTCAACCATGTACTGCCTACCACGGTGGATGTATACGGCGTTTACAAAGATCATTTCCTTCGCGCTCGGCCTGTCCATTTCACCGATGACAGAGTTTCTTCCGTCCGTTACGTCAATTATTACAACATTGTCAGCTCCGGCGCTTCTCAGGCTCACCCCCTCCGCGGGATACGAACGGTTCGCCCAATGCCATTTTTCAGCCGTATGGCGCACAATGCCGGCTTCCTGCAAATACTCAAGGGCATCCTTCGCGTTCTCGCCGTAAATGCCGCCTTCTTCCAATTCCTCGTCGGTAAAGGGCAGTTCAAAACAGGCGCATTTAACGTGATCCGTTAAAATGTACGGGTTGTCGGGATCGACGTGCGCTTCCTCCGCGCTCTTGCGGAAAAACCACTGCGGGTCGTTCATAATAAATTGGTCAATGGGGGATACGCTTGCGATAAATACCGAGACGGACGTACCTCCCCTTCTGCCCGCCCTGCCCGATTGCTGCCAGAAACTGTTAAAAGAACCGGGAAAACCCGCCACTACCGACGCGTCAAGTCCGCCAATATCTATCCCCAATTCAAGTGCGTTAGTTGATACCACGCCCTGTATCGCGCCTTCGCGAAGCCCCCTCTCTATCTCATGGCGTTCGTTAGGCAAAAAACCGCCGCGATACGCCTCTACCCTTATGCCGGAATTATCGTTGTAAATGTTTTTTAAGTCTTCATTTACATAGGACGCGGCTACTTCCGTCTTTATCCGGGAGTGGGCAAAAAGAATCGTCTTAATACCGGCGCGAAGAAGGGCAATCATCCAGCGGCGGCTTTCGGTTACCACTGATTTGCGGATGCCCTGTACTGCGTCAACCAAAGGCGGGTTGTAGAGGATAATTCTTTTTTCGCCGCGTGGGGCGCCGTTTTTATCCACTAATTCAACATCCTGCCCGATTAGGGACTTTGCAAGCTGGGCGGGATTGGCAATTGTAGCCGAACACAGGATAAATTGGGGATTGGAACCGTAAAAAGCGGCTATGCGCCTTAAACGGCGCAGTACATTTGCCACATGGCTTCCCATTACCCCCCTGTAGGCGTGCGCTTCGTCAATTACTATGTATTTGAGACGGGAAAAAAACTTAATCCACTTTGTATGATTGGGCAGGATTCCGGCGTGGAGCATATCGGGGTTAGAAATGATTATCCTGCCCTTATCCCTGGCAGAAATGCGAAGGGAATCGGGCGTATCTCCGTCGTAAGTCGCTATTTTTACGTCAAGCCCGCCTTTTTCACCGCCGACAATCTCATTTAACTCGGCCTGCTGGTCCTGGGAAAGCGCTTTTGTGGGAAAAAGGTACAGACACCTTGAATTTTCATCGGTTAATAGCTCATGAAGGCATGGTAAATTGTAACAGAGGGTCTTTCCTGAAGCCGTTGGGGTTACAACAACGACATTTTTGCCTTTTTTGGCCAGCCTCCAAACATCAGCCTGATGGATGTAAATCCTGTCGATGCCTTTGCTTTTAAAAGCTTGAATAACACGGAGGTCTAAATCCTTCGGAAAATCCTCGTAAACTCCTTCCTGCGCCGGCAAAAGACGGTTTACAACTATATTAGGCGCGAATTCAGGACTTTCCAGAAGCTGTTCAAGATTTTTACGGGTGTCCATGACGGATATTTTACTCTTTATTTTTAATACTTGGAATACTTAGTTGGAATTCCATCAAAATAAATTATTTTTTTTTACAAATTTCTCATTCCTATTTGACAAAAATTACAATTAAACATATAATATGTTAAAAGAAAGGAGAGCCGATATGTCTGAAGTTTTGTCCATAATATTGGGCGGTGGCAAGGGAACACGTCTGTTCCCATTAACTCAGTTTCGTTCAAAACCGGCTGTTCCATTTGGCGGTAAGTACCGTCTTGTCGATATACCTCTATCTAACTGTATAAATGCGAATTTAAAGCAAATTTATATTGTTACCCAGTTTAATACGGCTTCTTTGCACCTGCATATCAATCAAACTTACATTTTTGATCCCTTTACAAACGGTTTCGTTGAAATCCTTGCCGCTGAACAAACACTTGAACATTCAGGCTGGTACGAAGGCACCGCTGATGCCGTACGCAAGAATTTCCCGCATTTCAGAACGCAGAATCCCTCATATTACATAATACTTTCAGGCGACCAGTTGTACAGAATGGATTTGCAGGACCTTTTAAAAAGACATATTGATTCAAAAGCGGCCATTACTATCGCCTGTACCGGCGTAACCCGTGAAAATGCAAGCGGTTTAGGTATTCTTAAGGCTGATAAAAACAACCAAATCACGGAATTTTTGGAAAAACCCGGTCCAACCAAGGATATTTCCGATTTTAAGGCCCCAAAAGAACTGCTTCGCGATAAAAATAAAGGTGATTGTTACCTTGGTTCTATGGGAATTTATGTTTTTAACGCAAAAGCAATGGAAAGCTGCCTTGCAAATGAACTTACAGACTTTGGTAAAGAAATTATCCCCGAAGCCATCAGTAAACTTAAAGTAAACGCCTATCTTTTTGACGGCTACTGGGAAGATATAGGAACCATTAAAAACTTTTACGATACCAATTTGGAATTAACGTCGGTAAAGCCCAAATTCGATTTTTACGACGAACGCAAACCGATTTTCACCCACATGCGTAATCTTCCGCCTTCAAAAATGAATTTCGCCAATATGAACCAGTCAATTGCCGCCGAAGGCTGTATTATTACCAACGCCAATATTACCAACTCCATTGTCGGTATCCGTACAATCATAGAAACAGGCTCTAGCCTTAACGGTGTCGTGTGCATGGGCGCAGACTATTATGAAACAGAAGCGGAAAAAATGCAAAAAGCCGAAGAGAGAATACCTAATTTGGGAATAGGCAGAGGCGCAATCATTAAAGGCGCGATTATCGACAAAAATGTCCGCGTAGGGGAAGGTTGCCGCATTGGCGTTGACGATATTAAACGCACAGACGGCAATTACGGCCATTACTACATCGTGGACGGGATTATTGTGATTCCTAAGAATACTATTTTGTATCCTGGAACAGTAATTTAAGGAGGGGTTCGTAGTTAGGGGTTAGGGGTTAGTATTATTGTTCGATATCTTGGCTTGAGGTACACGCTACGTTAGCTAACAATAAACTAACTACTAACTACTAAATACTAACCACTAAATACTAACCACTAACCACTTTTCAGGCAAAGACTTCCATTTTAACTTTTGACTTTCCAGTTATTTTGACTTGTCCGTTTTTTACACCCACAACAAAGTTTGTTCCGCTTTCCCATGTCCCTTCCAGAATTAGGTCTGATAACGGTGATTCTAGTTCCTTTTGAATTGTGCGGCGCAGAGGCCTGCCGCCGAACTTTTGATCCCAGCCTTTTTCTACAAGGACGCGTTTTGCTTCGGGGGTTATTTTTATGCTGTAATTTTGTTCGGCAAGGCGGTTTGAAAGTTCTTTTATCTCAATATCAAAGATTGCATCTATCTGTTTACGAGTCAGCGGGTTAAAAACTACCGTTTCATCAACCCTGTTTAAAAACTCGGGGCTGAAAATACGGCGAAGTTCGGACATGGCGGCTGATTCAATCTCGGATGGGCTCATTAAGCCGGAACCTGAAGTAAAGCCAAGCCTTGAATCTTTCGTAATTTCCCTTACACCGGCGTTACTTGTCATGATAATGACCGTATTGCGGAAGTTTACGGTATGTCCCAGGCTGTCCCTTAATTCTCCCTCCTCCATTACCTGCAATAAAATGTTAAAAATGTCATGATGGGCTTTTTCTATCTCATCAAATAAAATTACGCGGTAGGGATTGCGCCTTATTTTTTCTGTCAGCATTCCGCCCTCTTCATAGCCGATATAGCCGGGCGGCGCCCCCACAAGGCGGGAAGCATTGTGCTTTTCCATAAAGTCGGACATGTCTATTCTTACAAGGGCTTCTTCATTAGCAAACAGGTACTGGGCAAGTTTTCTTGCAAGGAGTGTTTTTCCGACGCCCGTAGGACCTAAAAAGATAAATGAGCCCATTGGCCGTCTTGGAGAGGAAACCCCCGCCATTGAGCGCCTTATCGCGCTTGCAATGCGTTTTATCGCATCGTCCTGCCCTATTACGCTATTGTGCAATTCATCTTCGATGTAAAGCAGACGGCGCGATTCCTGCTCTTCAAGATGCATCACTGGAATTCCGGTCGCTTCCGTTACAATGCGGCGCACGTCGTTTTCCGTTACTACAGGCCATTCGTTTATTGAAGCGCGTTCCCATGACGCATGGACTTCTTCAAGACGCGCCTTTAGAACGCGGACCCTGTCGCGCAATTCCGCGGCGTGTTCATAGTCCTGCGAGCTTACATATACGGTTTTCTCTTCGCACAGTTTTGCAATTTCATCTTCCAGCCCGTTAATTTCCGGCGGCTGTTCGCGATTTTCCAGCTTACGAAAGGCCGCGGCTTCGTCAAGAATATCAATCGCCTTATCCGGCATAAATCTGCCTGTAATATATCGCTGGGCAAGTTTCGCGGCAAGAGTAATTGTCTTTTCCTCATATCTTACCTGATGATGTTCTTCATACTTTTTTTGAATACCGTTTAAAATTTCTATTGTCTCATCAAAAGAAGGCTCTTCTATAATCACCGCCTGAAAACGTCTTTCCAGGGCCGCGTCTTTTTCAAAATGCTTGCGGTACTCAGCCAAGGTCGTAGCCCCGATACAGCGAATCTCGCCGCGGGAAAGCCCGGGTTTTAGCATATTTGAAGCGTCAAGAGTTCCCTCAGCGCTGCCAGCCCCGATTATCGAATGAATCTCGTCTATGAATAGAATTATATTTCCGGCCTGACTTACTTCGCGTAAAATCTTTTTAATACGCTCTTCAAATTCGCCGCGGTATTTTGTTCCGGCTACAACAAGCCCCATATCAAGGCACAATATGCGTTTTCCCGCAAGAGCGTCAGGAACAGCCTCGCTTACAAAAAGCTGCGCAAGTCCTTCTACAATGGCGGTTTTACCCACTCCCGGCTCTCCGACTAAAATCGGGTTGTTCTTTGTGCGGCGCGCCAAAATGCGTATGGCGCGGTTAATTTCCGCCTTTCTGCCTACGACAGGATCGATTTTCCCCGCCCTGGCAAGCGCCGTAAGATCGCGGGAAAACGCGTCCAATACTGGAGTAAGAACCGGAAATGGAGCGGGTTTTATTCTTGCGTGACGATCTGCTTCCACTCCCGCTCTATGGTGGACAGGAGTTCTTTCCCTGTTAAGAAAATGCGGCTGGAATCTTTCCAATGGGACATAATCGTCTTTTCGTGAAGAAGACGACTGATTAAAGGTTGTTTGAATTATTACCCTCATCATGTCGGTATCAACGGCGCGCTGGTTAAGGTAAACCTGCACGCTTGAATCCTGTTCGCGCATGGCGGCAAAAAGCAGATGTTCCGTTCCAAGGTAATCACTGCCCATCGCCCTGGCTTCTTCCGTAGCGATGTCAAGCATATTTTTTGTACGCCTTGAGGGAGGCACTTCACCCCTGACAATAAGACCGGGGATACGGGGAATTGAACCTTCCAGGATATGTTTGAATTCAGGTATGTCAATCCGCAGGAACATAAGCGCCTTGCAGGCGGTTCCGCCGCCTTCTTTAAGCAGCGCAATAATGATATGCTCCGGTAAAAGCTGATCAGAGTTAAAACGTTTCGCCTCTTCCTGGGCATTTGTGGAAAGAAGCCTCTGCACCCTATTTGTAAGTCCTTTAAACAAAACGCACCTCTTTTATAATTATAGTGATTTTAAATCATTTTTCAATGAATAATATCAATTTTTACCGTATCGCCCACATTTATGCCGACCCGCGAAAACCAGCCGGCAGGCGCTTCCAAAGCGTATCTGGCAGAACGGCTCGATTTTACTGAATTGGTATCGTGGGGATACATGTCTTTTATATCCGTTATTTTACCGTCATAGGCAATAAAAGCAATAGACAGGGGGATAAAGGTATTTTTCATCCAAAATGACAGCACGTCATCTTTTTCAAAAATAAAAAGCATCCCCTGTCCGTCCTGTAAACTCTTACGGTACATCAAACCCTTATTGCGCTCTTCCTGAGTTTTTGCGATTTCCGCTTTTATGACCGTGATAACCTGTCCGTCCCTTTCAATGGCGATATCCTGAACGGGTAATTTTTTTGAATCACAGGAGAGAAGAGAGAAATAAAAAATTAAAAATAAAAAATTAAAAATGGGGAAGAAATTTTTAGAATTCATCCAAGAAATCCTGGCGGAGTTGGACATGGCCTGATTCAATTAAACCTGATTCATTTACAATTTCGGTAAAGACCGTCCTGTCTATATATTTGACGGTAAGCGGGCGTTCAATCGCTACTCTGGTATCTTCCGTTTCCCAGACCGAAATGCTTGGATCAAGATACGACGGCTGACCGTACTTTTTTACAAATTGGGTAAATATTGAATAATGGTCGATTAATTCCGTATTAAGACTAAACGCCATTATAAAAACTTTAGCGTCCCTTAACTGGAAAAACGCCCTTTTAATAAAAGTCATCCCAGTTGTTTCCACAAGGCTTTGTTCTCTGATAGGCAAAAAAGAAACGTCCCTGTCGCCCCTGAACTGAAAAAGTCCGTCTTTTGAAAGAGCGTCTTTTAATTCATCAAGACCCATCCCCAGGGATAAACTGCGGTACTGACGCGGAAGCTTGCTATCATCGGCGGCTTTATCATCAGCGCCTTTTTCGCTGTCCTTCCCAGCCGGCGCCGTCTGCGCAAAGACTGAGGGAAGCGAAAAGGAGAGTAAAACGGCTAAAATTACCCATTTATAGTTCATTAGTTAATTATCGGATATTTTTGTTAGAAAGACTACATGCAAAGAGAGGAAATTGGGAATGGTTATGCGGATAATTTTGCGCAAATTCAAAACATGATTTACGAAATCCGTGGACAAAAAGTCATGCTTGACAGCGACCTTTCGGCTTTGTATGGAGTTGAATTACGATCATTAAATCAAGCGGTAAAACGCAATATGGAACGTTTTCCGTCTGATTTTATGTTCCAATTGACTGATGAAGAATGGAAAAATCAAAGATCACAATTTGTGATCTTTAATAAAGACACCAGAAAATACTGATTATAAACTTTCAAAACACGACAAGACAATTGAACAAATCATCATTGCTCTGAATAATCTCATAGATAAACCGCCAAAAACTAAAAGGATTGGTTTTGGAAATTAACAATGTACAAATATTATAAACGGTAATGATTATATGGCTGTAATAACAGTTAAAGTCTATTCATCAAAAAATTACCATAAATACTACCATCATTACCTTGACGATTTTTTGCTAGAACCAAAAGAATAAAAAAACCGTGCTCAAGCATTCTGCGCCCTACCCCGAAGGATCAGGAACGCGCTTTTATTGTACGGTTTTCGGCTACCGCCTGCTCTTAATATCACATAAATCACAAAATTTGTCAAGATAACGCAATGCCTCACTTAAAATCAAACTATAGCAAAGTAATATTTTAAATTAGATTTTATTCAATGTATCAAGACTAAACGCAGATTTCACGCCCACCCCACAAACAAAAACCTCCTCTTCCCTCCGTGTAACTCCTAGGCATGCTTTGCATGCCAGTCCTCCGTGGTTATACTCTTCCCTCTTCTTTGTGATCTTTGTACCTTCGTGCTCTTCGTGTGAAATTCTTTGGGGAATAAACCCTTAAGTAATAGCCTTATTTCCCATCCGGGATTTTTCCAACTGCTGCATTTTTTTGAAATACGAGTTTTGTCTTGGAATTTCTTTTACATCTTTAATAAACAATTTTTCATTCATTATCTGGAAAGTTTTGTTTTCCATTAACTTTTTGCCGTATATTGCGGCGTCTCCCTGTGAAAGCCCTACCATATTGCCAAGCTCTTTCAGGCCAAAGTCAAATGAGTAATTGGTAATGGAATTAATATCAACTCTTTTTTTGTCAAGTTGGATCTGAAGCATGTCAAACATCCTGCCCAATGGATCGTTTATTTGTGTGTTCGCGAGTTGTTTGTAAATAAGCCATATTCTTTCAGACAACAATGTCGTAAGACGGGCAATCAACTGGGGCTGGGTTTTAATCATCTGCTGGAAATTTTCCCTGTTTACCGCCATAAGCTGGCAGTCTTCATAGGCGACGGCTCCGGCGGCTCTCGGTTTTGACTCCAATAACGCCATTTCCCCGAAAATATCACCTGTTTTTAATACCGCAAGCAGAATTTCGTTATCGGTAATTTTTACTATCTTTACAGAACCTTTTTGGATAATAAAAAGTTCGTCTCCCTGTTCCCCCTCGCAAAAAACAATTTGATCTTTTGTAAAAGAGCGGACCATTTCGCCGGGCTTTGGAGGCTGTTGAACATTCTTGACATAAGGGGCTATTTTTTTCATGCGTTCAACGGCATTTGCCACATTTGCGCCGTTTGGACAACATTTGACATATTTTTGATACGCATAAAAAGCTTGATTGTACTGGTTATGCTTGACATAATATTCGGCAACATTATAAATATGGCTTGAATCTTCCGCGGCGTTGCTTTTTAATGTTAACCTTGTAAGGGCCTCGTCCAGATAGCGCATTCTTTTGGAGAACTGCATAATTATTTTCATTGCCACAGGGGCATTGCCCTGAATTAACTGGCTGAACTGCTCTTTTTGAACTGAGATAAGAGTAACGTCTGTAACAGCCTGCGCAGTCTCAATATGGCTATGACCTGACATAGTAGACACAACGCCGAAAAAATCACCCGGTCCAAGTATATCGCCCGATTCTTCGGCTACAATTTGAACTTCTTTGGACAGTTTTACCTTTCCGGTGCGGATTATAAAAAATCTGTCCGCGTTCCTTTTACCTTCGACAATTATATATGAGTTTGCGGTAAAATTTACAAATGCCAGTTGCAGTGGCGCAGCCATTTCTCCCCTCTAATCCATGAACACTATTATAGAAACTATATCGACATAATGTCAACTGTCCCTTATAGGTAAAGATAGATCGCAATTTTCTATCATTTTATCTTATTATATCCGATAATGATAATAATACTATGAACAAACGTATAAATTTTGAAGATACAATATTCATCTTAAATGTCAGAATCAGAATGATCCGCGACCTTTTGCGTCTGGATACTGATCCGAACCTTTTTTACCGTCAAACAATGGGAGACCTTGAATTCATCAGTTCTGTAATGGACATACTCATTGGAAAATTCCTTGAAAATCTTAAATTTCTGGATAGGGAAGTTGAAGCGGACAATATCCTGGATGTTGAATGGCAATTTAGTCAGATTATTAATGAAATATCCGGCAATTCAAGCCCTTTTTCACCTTCGTTTTACCCGGAAATGCCGGCAATAATAACCAGATTAAGGACAGACAGTTTAAACCGCAAAAAACAAATAGATGAATCTTATGTCCCCACGGAAAGCGCCATTGCGGAACCTGTAGTAAGCAATGCCGAGTTAAACGGCCTCCTTGGCACCATATAAGGAATCATGAGAATTACGGGTGGAATCCTCAGCGGCAGAAAGGTTTCTGTCTCTCAAGGTTCCCGTGAAATCAGGCCAAGTATGGACAAGATGCGCGAATCTGTCTTTGCGTGTCTTGGAGATATTACAGGGCTGTCCTTTCTTGACATTTTTACAGGATCGGGAATTATTGCCATTGAAGCCGCCTCCCGCGGAGCGTCACATATTGAGGCCGTAGAACAGGATAAATTAAAGCGAAAAACATTACTTGAAAATGTGTCTATTTCCCCTACGCGGATAAACTGCCGTTTTATGCCGGCGGAGCTTTATATAAAACGGGCAAAAACTCCTTTTAGTATCATCTTCCTTGACCCTCCCTTTCCATATCAATACAAATGGGAACTTGTGACGGATATTACCGTTTCCGCTCTTGTTTCCAATGGGACAAAAATTTTAATACACCGGCCAAGACAGGACTATTTAAAGGCTGAAATCCCAAATTTACAAAAGACGGACTCAAGAGAATATGGGAGATCCATCGTTGATTTTTTCTTGTTTTTTTCATAAAAAAGGGTGATAATAAAAGTAATGAAAGAAAAAAAATATGAATAAAAAATTATTGGAAAAATTTGACGACCAAAACGCATTTATAAAAGTATCAGAACCTTCGCCCGTTGTCGGATCGGACAAAGCGGCATTGAACCGCAAAGGAAACCAGAAATTTAACGATGGGGATGTTGAAAACGCCAAAAGAATTTTTATTACTACAGGTTATTCTGACGGGCTTTCAAGAACGGGCGATTATTATAAATCCAAAGACATGCCGCTAGAAGCGTTAAAAATGTACTGGATGGCACATGACCGCAATAAGGCGGGGCCGTTAATCGAAAAGCTGGCGTATTTATTACAGGATATTCTTCATGAGGACGACAATATTCCCGAAGAAGACGCTGTTTATCAGGAAGAACAGGAAGTTAAAAATGAGTGACATTCAATACAACGAAGATATTCCCCATCATAACGATTCACAAAAAATTACTGAAATTTCAAAACACGGTTATCAATTATTAAAAGAAAATAAAGTAAGCGAAGCCATTGATTGTTTTACAAGGATCCTCCTGATAGATGAAAATAATAATTACGCGCTTGTAGGCATGGGGGACGCGACGCGTAAAAACGGCTCCGTGCGCGAAGCCGTCAAGTACTATCAAAGGTGCCTTTCGCACCATCCGGGAAATAATTACGCGCTTTTCGGGCTTGCCGATTGCTATAAGGCGATGAACCAGTTTCAAAAGGCGATTGACATTTGGGAACAGTACCTTGTACATGACGATAAAAATATTACGGTTCTTACAAGAATAGCGGACGCTTACAGGAAGGTTCGTGATTTTTCAAATTCAAAAAGAACTTACTTAAAAGTTCTGGAAATGGAAGACGCCAACCCTTACGCGATTATCGGACTTGGCCATTTACATTATGATTTTAAAGAATACAACGAAGCTCTTTCCTATTGGGAAAGGATGTTAAACCCTTCAAGCAATGACGTTGATATTCGGGTTCTTACCTCAATTGGTAACTGCCACAGAAAACTAAAAACATTTAAGGACGGCATACCGTATTTTGAAACCGTATTAAAAAGAGACAACAATAACTTTTATGCGCTTTTCGGGCTTGCGGACTGCTACCGGGGTTTGAATCAGATTGAAAATTCCCTTACCTATTGGACCCGTATCCTTGAACAGGATCCAAGAAATAAAATGATCCTGACGCGCGCCGGGGACGCGTACCGTAACTTGAAAGATTTTGACAACGCCAAGGAGTTTTATGAAAAAGCCCTAAACATTGAATTTGACACATACGCCGTTATGGGGCTTGCCCTTCTTGCGAAAGAACAGGGAAAATTCGATGAAGCCGTAATATCTTTCAAGCGGTTAATTCAACAGGACAGCAAGAACTACAGGCTTTATACGGAACTTGCCGAATGTTATATTAAAATGGGCGATAAAAGAAAGGCCGTTGAATTATTGGAAGAGTTTCAAAAACTTGGAATAAAGAACCAAAAAATCGTTGAATTGCTGGACTCAATCGCCGACCCGCAGAGAAGAGACGCCTCCCGCCAAAACATGCAATGATTTCGCTATCAGGACTAACGTTAACAGAAATTGAAGAATTACTCCCTTCCCTGCCCCGTTTCCGCACCGGTCAAATTTACAAATGGATAGCCAAAGGCGTAAATAATTTTGAAGAGATGACTAATCTTTCCGCTTCTCTTCGTGATGAATTAAAGGAACGTTTTTGCCTTTACTCAAGCGTAATTGACAATGTAATTGAAGACGGCGAGACAAAGAAATATGTCTTTTCTTTAAAAGACGGTTCAAAAATAGAATCGGTTATGTTAAACGACGGAAAAAACCGCCTTACAGCGTGTCTTTCCACGCAGGTTGGCTGTCCTGCAGGATGCGTCTTTTGCAAAACAGGCTCGTTAGGGTTTAAACGTAACCTTGACTGCGCGGAAATTATCGAACAATTTTTACACTTGCATTATATCGCCAAAAACTCACACAAAGAGCACAAAGGGACAAAGAACACAAAGGGGGGGGAAAGGGGGCTTTCATCGCATGCTGAAGATTCTGGGCATGTCATAGATAACATTGTCGTAATGGGCATGGGCGAGCCTTTGTTGAACCTTCCCAATCTAAGAAAAGCCATCTTGTTGTTAAACAATAAAAAAGGGATTAACTTTTCTTTGCGCAGAATCACAATTTCCACCTGCGGCATTTGCGACGGTCTTTATGACCTTGCCCTAAACGGACCGTATACAAGGCTCGCCCTTTCGCTTACAACCGCCGATGAAACCCTGCGCCGAAAACTGATGCCCATAACAAAATCAAACCCTCTTGATAAAATAAAAGAAAACCTTTTACTTTTTCAGAGTAACGGCGGCGGAAGGCTCACTCTTGAGATACCGTTACTCAAACAGATAAACACCCGCGACATGGACGCAAAATCCGCCGCCGCCTTCGCCAAAGGTTTGGATACGGTTGTAAACATCATACCCTGGAATCCTGTCGCGGGATTTGAATTTGAGGGAAGGCCCCTTTGCCAGCCGGGTAAAAGAGAAACGGAAGATTTTATCGGTATGCTGGAAAGTTACGGATTGAAAGTTACCATGCGCCTTCATAAGGGGAGAGGTGTTATGGGGGCATGCGGGCAATTGGGGGTTGTGTGACAAGGGTTATCATTATACTTGACTTTGTTCGCCTATTATGATAATTATATTATATGTATGAATTACGGGCACATATTGCAGTTGATCCTGAAATACGCTTCGGCAAACCTTGTATAAAGGGAACTCGGATAACAGTTGGAGACATTTTGCAATGGCTTTCAGGGGGAATGACTGAGCAGGAAATAATTGCAGATTATCCCGAATTACAAAAGGTCCACATTAGAGCGGCACTTGCCTTTGCGGCGGAACGAGACACTGTAACCAAGGTATTTGCACATGAAACTGTTGCTTGACGCGAATATTTCATGGCGTTTAACGTCTGTTTTATCGGAACACTTTGGCGAGTGTATCCATGTAAACAAGACTGCGCTTCCATACCCTGCAAAAGATATAGAAATATGGAATTATGCCGCCGCAAACGGCTATACCATTATTACCCAAGATTCGGATTTTTTACATCTCTTTGAGACAAAAGGATTTCCGCCGAAGGTAATTCTACTGCGAGTAGGAAACATAGATAGAAAAACAACAGAAAAGATATTATTGCAAGCCAAATCATCTATCATACATTTAGATAATGGGGATGATGGGCTACTGGAAATTATTTAAAATAACACTTACTTACTACGCCTTATAACTCCACTTCTTGCCGTCGTAGGTACAAATTTCCGCCTTGCCGCATTTGGCTATATAAGATATACTGTATATATGAACGAATACACCGTTTCATTGGATTGGGACGAAGAAGCCTCCAAATGGTATGCCCTGAATGATGATATTCCCATTGCACTTGAAGATGCTTCACTTGATACATTAATATACCGCGTAAAGTTAGCGACACCTGAACTCCTGGAATTAAACGGAAAACCTCACTCAAATGTCCGTCTGCTTTTCAATTAGGCATTTTTTTTAATTTGCCCAGATGCATGGTACCCTGTCGTTACTTACAGTCTATTGTTCTATTAATTTTTTGCTTTGGTGTTCACGCCATGAGATAACACATCCCGCTATTATAAAGGGAAGCCCGATAAATAATACTCCGCCAAATAAAATAATCGCATCTTTCATAGGTTACTCCTTGTTTTCTTCTTTTTCCTTCTTATCTTTCTCTGTCCATAGAAGCCCAAATATAAAGAATATTATAGCTGCTACAGACCCGCTAGCTATTAACATAATTTGTGGTATTGCACCGCGCAAGATACCGCCAATAATTATTCCGCCAACTACCAGCTTGCCCAAGTCAAGCAATAATTTCCCCATGTTTTCTTTCATGGTTGTCTCTTTTCTAGGTTTCTTTTCTTTTCCCATACCTCAAATATAACTCTTTTTATGGGAATATCGCAAGGGTTCACACGAAGAGCACAAAGGTACAAAGAACACAAAGAGAGAGTAGGCATACTGCGCTGTCTCTCCCACCGCTACCTGTAGTGTATCACGCAAGACAGGGTACGCTATGATTTTTGGGTGTCAGGCACTGTGCGTCTTCCTTAGTGTTCTTTGTGAGAGTCTTTTCTATTAATTTTCTTTTAAAAACGCCACAGTATCAACAAGGCTCTCGCGTAAACCGCGCGGCGAATATCCAAGTTCCCTTGACGCTTTTTCATGTGAAAAATTACTGTTGCTTGTCAGGGTATACAGCGAGTACGCGGTATACAGAGGACGTTTGCCGAGCATGGTGAAATAAGCCGAGAGGAACGGAAGCGAAAAATAAGCCAGCCACATTGGGAGCTTTAATTGTATTTTTTTTCCGCCGGTTATCTCGTGTAGCATGGCAAACATTTCCATCATCGTATAATATTTGTTGCTCAACAGAAAGCAATCGCCCGTCTTGCCTTTTTCCGCCGCCTTGAGTATGCCGCTTGCGACATCGCGCACATCGACAAAATCGTAGCCGCCATTGACCGCCGCCGGAATTTTCTTCTTTATATAATCTATTACCATCTGCGTAAGATGGCTGTCATTGTAATCGTTAGGACCGGTGATGCCGCTGGGGTGTACAATTACGGCATCAAGACCTTTATTTTTGACAGCGTCCATAACCAACGCGGTTGCCAAGGCTTTGCTTTTTGCGTATTTGCCAACGACGGATCGCGGATCAAAGTTTTCTATTTCCGTTGTCAAACGGCGCTTGGGCGGCTCGGTGATGGCATGTACGGAACTGACATATAACAGCCGCGCCTTTTGCGCAAGGCACGTTTCAATAACGTTTTTTACACCGTTATAATTCACGTCGTCCATGTTTTTATATTCTCTGCGGTTCCCGCCGATTAACACTACGGATGCGGTATGTATGAACACAATTTCCGTGTTTTTAAGTCCGTCAAACAGTTTTTTAACAGCGTCCTTGTCGCGCACATCGCCAAAAAACAACTCAACATTTATACCCTTAAGCGCTATATCGGCTTTTTCCTTTGAGCGTACCAATGTGCGGACAGACGCGCCGCCTAATACCAGCATCTTTACCACATTATTACCGACAAAACCTGTTCCGCCGGTGACTATATAAGTTTTTCCCATAGTCTTTCAATTCTATACCAAAAACCATGTAATGTCACGCATACAACGGAGACGGTAGGGAGCGCCTATGCGCGAGGTCTTTATTCATTTCTCTCTTTTTCGTATGGTTTGCGGAAAATAATTTCCTCATCTGAAGAAAAATACAAATGCCGACTGAAACAGACCAATCAGGAAGCCTAAAAACCCTCCAAAGACATTTATCCATTTAAATTGATCCGACATTACATCAAGAATTATCCTCTCTACCCGCTCCATGTCAAGTGAATCAATTCTGTCTGAAACAAGGGTTTTTATGTTAATGGAAGCTAAAATATTCTCTATTTGACCGTCAACCGCGGCAAGTATTTTTGCCTTTATCCTGTCTTCCCGCAAGAGGGTTTCCACGCTCGAAATCAACTCGTCAATTATTTCAGGCATTTTCTGTTCAAGGGTTTGATCGTACTGTCCTGCGGAAATAAAAAAACGCTGGAACGCGTTCATCTTTGAAAAAATGTTCCGCATGAGTATGCGCCCTTTTGATTCAAATTCCTTGCGTATATCGTCGCGGCGAAGAAAATCCGTAACGAGCCCCTGGAAATTCTTAACGTCAATACTGGCAAGGCGGTTTCTTAAAACTTCAGCCGTTAACAGTTCCCTTTCCACCATCGCCCCGATGCTGAGCGCCAGCTTTTTACGCTGACGGGGTAAAATGCCCGGAGTAAACGGCAGTTTGAGCCTAAAAATGTATATCGGGTTTAGAGGTCGAAAAAGCATTTTTATTGCGATTGCGTTTGTTACATAACCTATAACCGCGCCCGCAACTGGGGGTATGGCAAATAGAAGAAATCTGTTCACCTGGACAATAACTCCGAAGCTGTAATTGCCTGCTTTTCATTATTGTAGATATCCATTACATACTCTTTAAGCCAGCCCTGCTGTTGTCCTTCAGTTAAAACCCATGAAATGAAACCGTCCTGTGTTTTAATAATTTGCCGCCTGATTATGCGCACGCGCGAACCACGCCTGAGGTAGCCAATGGAAGGACTGTCCTGCGAAGGATCGGCGGTAACATGGGTAAAAGATTCTGTGATTACGCCAAAGCCGATATAGTCTCCGGAAAGCGGAGATGTAATGGGAGGAATTACCTGTATTTCATCTTTTTTTGTATCACAGGAAAACAATAAAAAAATGAAAAGAGAAATTAAAATAATAAAAAAGGACAATTGACCAAATGATTGCTTCACGGTTATTCTCATATTAATGAATAAAGTTGCTTTCTTACCGATTTTTTTTATCATAATATATTTATTATCGGCGATCAATCCCGTATATAGCCAAAACAATGAACAAAATAAAGAATATAATTTTTCAATTGGAACCGGTTTCGGCGTTGTATACGGGCAATCTTTTGAATATGTTTATCCTATTCCGGGTGAAACAAAGGCCGACCTCTTAAGCGAACTTATTTGGGACATGAAACCTGTCTGTTATGTGGGATTTAACGCCGATTTTGGCTTGACTGACCTTCTTGGCAAGCCCGGTTTTTTCTCTTCACTGGCAATTAAAGCCGGAATTCCCGGAAATTCAGGCAATATGGAAGACCGCGACTGGATGTCAACGGTAAACAGCAATCTTACCCATTTTTCCAGCCATGAAAACGAAACAAATGAACTTGTATGGATTGATTTGTCTGCCGGCGCGTCTTTTCCGATTAAATATTTATATATAAAGCCATTTATCAACGCTTCATGGATGCATTTTAGCTTTACAGGGAGAAATGGTTATCTTCAGCATTCAAAGGAAAATCCTTCAGGATCAGGAATATATGAACCTATTGAAACTGCCCCTATTATACCCGTTCACGGCATAGTAATTTCTTATCAGCAGGACTGGCTGCTCATAGCCGCCGGTTTTTCAATTGGTACAAATATTCTTGCCCCTTTTTCATTTGATCTTTCTTTTCAAATTACTCCTCTTACCTATTGCGCGGCGACAGATAAGCATTTTTATTCAAATGGCATTGATTATAAAGTTTATAAAGATTTTACAGGCTTTGGGCTTTTTCTTGAACCCAAGGGCAGTATTTCTCTAACTGTAATGAAGTTTAAATTTTTACTTGAAGCGTCTTACCGTTATATTTCCGGAACAAAAGGAGAATCATACGCGGATAATTATCATGCTATAAATAAAGCCGGCGCAGGTTTATCGGCTATGGATATTAAATTTCTTACCAAGATGACATTTTAGTTTTTTATAAAAAGAGTATTTCTCCAAAAATAAAATGAACAAGAGCGGCGGCCATTAAGGCCATGCCAAGCGGTTTTTTAAAGACAAGCAGGTTTGTCCCGATACGATCCAGTTCTCCCGGATTTTCCGCTCTCTCTTTGCGGTAAATCCCGAAAATAAAAATAATACCCGCGACAATCCCGGCGGCGGAGGGTATAAGGTCTCCAAAAACAAGAACTCCCCTGACGGCATTTGGACCATAAGGAATTGGTGAGAGTAATTTTAATATGCCGGTAACGGCGCATAATATGCCCAGAACCAGATGAAAAGTCGGGTTAGCAATTGGAATTTGCGGTTTATCTTCCCCTTCATTCATGGAGAACAATAAATACCCCGCTATTCCGTTACACAAGATGGACAAAAAATACAATTGGATCATACCTAAAAAATAACGCAAATATGTTAATTAGTCAATATATTCGGACAACACCCCTTTCCCTCATTTGTGAGCTTTGTTACTTTGTGCCCTTTGTGTGAACCTCTTCTGTATTTATTTTTATTTTTAATGTGTTTTTCTCAGTTTGAAGCACCATGAGCAGTTCGTTTGATTCAAAGGGAACCGCGAAACTGTACCGTTCTTCTTTTTCAAGGGAGAAAAAGATTTTATGGTAGAAAACGGGAGAATTATTTTCAGTCTGAGCGGAAACGGATATGGCTATGTCCACAACCCCCGTATATGGGTTTTTATTTTTATTTTTAATTGTTTTATTTACTACAACAATTGTCGTGCCTTCAAAATCAGATGCGGAAATTTTAATTTTGTTTCCGTCAAGGGTATAGGACAAGTCAAAATAACCCAAAAGCCCAAGCAGCCATATCATCACGCAAATAACGATGATAGAAAAGAAAAGTATCTTCCTTGGTCTATCGGCGATAAGAACGGTAATAAGACCAAAACGGTTGGGTTTTTTTTCTTTATAAAGGTCCTGAACATCCTTTGGCGCTTTGGCAAGCCTGTGTTCGCGGTTATAATAAAATGGCAACCCTTCTTGAGGAACCGGGGCGTTATCCGGCTTGCTTAACTTGTACTTTGCGTTCGGTCTTTGCTTGCCATCGCTGTTATCACTCACAGAGATTCTCCAAAAAGTTTGTCAGTGCGCCACCAGACAAGTTTAACTTTAAAATTATCAGCCAGCATCGCTGAAAGAATTCCCTCTGTTGACAGATAAAAATCATTATACCTCAGTTCATCCATGGAAAACTGAATATATCCCCTTCGGTGTTCCCTGGTGTTCGTATTTATAAAAAGTAACGAGTATCCTGTTTCTACCGGAAAGTAAAAAAGCGCCTGACCGTTTCGCGCAGATCCCAGGATTGAATAAAAAACTTTAACGCCGGAAGGGCGGCCGTTTTCTGTTATTTCATAAAGAGGGATTTCCACGGAATTTGAATAGGTTCCGTCTTCTACATTAAGGGTCCATAAACATGAACTAATAGGCTCACTGCCGGTTCGGGTGTTTGTAAGCTGATCAAAAGTATCATGGGAGTAATCCACTTTGATATACAGTTTTCTCGCGTCCGGAGCCGCAGTAATACTGTCTATTACGGAAAGCGCTTCCGGCCAGTCATTGAGGGTCAAAACTACGCTGGAAGAAATTTTTACAAGATAGAGAAGCATCCCCGAAGAGCTGAACCAGTAAACGTCCCAGCCCCCGGGAAGACGGCAAATTACAACAAGTTCGTCTTTGACTGACGTGGACAACCCTACTATCCGGGGGAAGGGACTTCCTCCAATTCCTTCCTTGCCAAGATAATTTACAAAGCGTCCGTTCTGATCAAAATGTAAAATTATGCCGTCCAATACTAATTTTGTTTCAGGATCGGTGCGTTGATCCTGCTGCTGCAGCCTGTCCTCTACAAATATATGTTTCCGTGAATCAACCGCTATCCAGCCGGGTTCTTCAAGAGTATAAGTATACGCCCAGCGCGTCGCCTGTTCATCTTCCTGAATATTTGTTTTAAGAGTGATTGGCGCCGGATTGGTTTCATCATTATAAATCATAAACAGTAAATCACCGTAAGAGTTATAACGTACAATTTTTCCGCTGTTACCGTCGGATATAAAAAACAGCCCGTCCCTCATTGTAAACCCGGTGCGTTTTATGCCTCTTCCGCCGTCCAGTTTAAACAGGGCTATTTGATCTTCCATCGGGCCTATATCAAGCGAAAAGAGATCCTCTCTTTCCACAGAGCCGATTTTATCGTTTTTACATGAGATCGAAAATATTGCCCAGGCAAGTAGAATCATTGATAAAAAGCGTGAAAAATTCTTCATATTATATCAAAATCTACCTTTTTTCATTGTTTGTCAATGAGTCTTTTATAAACCACTAGCCATTATCCGCCATATCCTATTATACTATTCCTATGGAAAAGGTAATTTTACACGCAGGGGAACTTGATAACTATTTAACTGACGACGATAAGGCAAGTCTTAAAAGTATGGACTCCCTTTTCAGCAAGGCTCTTGAAATTTTCCCCAAAATGCAGGAGGAGAATAAAGAGGCCAAAAACACCCTTATTTCCCTGTACAATAAAATGGGAATTTTATTGCAGGATATATGCCAAAGAAATCCCAGGCTGCATGTTTATTCATTTATCTCCCCGCAGGAAGACCATTCAGAAGGTTCCAGAGTTATCGCCAAATTACGGGATGTAAATACCGACAACAATGAATTTGTTTACTATATTCAACGCGCTTATGAGATGCTTTTTAAGATGGCGTGGTTAAGTCCCGGTTCGCAGAAAAACCATCTTATTGTTAAAACTCCAGTATCCAATCCCGTGCAAAATTATGCGGTTCATAAAATAACCAATATAGACAATAAAATTTGCAATACGGTAATGTGCGTATTGTTGCGCGGGGCGCTTCTTCCGTCAATGATTATGAGCAAAGAAATAGAAGAATACTCTTCAACCGGTTATATAACGCCTTTTGCGCTTTTTAAAATTTACCGCGATGACAGCAAGAGTGAAAACGACATGGAATACATCCTTGACCTTGAGAAATCTTTTTTTAATCCTGACGCTCTCGACGGCAAGGATTTGATATTTGCGGATCCCATGAACGCCACGGGTGGAAGCCTTGTTACCGTAATAAAATATTTATATGACATCGGAGTAAAACCGCGTTCAATTACCCTCTTTAACGTTATAGCCGCGTTAAAAGGCGCTCTTAGAATTGTAAGGGCGATTGATAATTGCAATGTCTATACATTATGGATGGACGGCGTATTAAATAATGTCGCGTACATTATGCCCGGCCTTGGGGACGCCGGAGACAGAATAAACGGTCAGGACAAAAAATCAAATCCCAGAAATATAATCCAGCTTCTTGCAGATTACGGATCCGGAATCGCGAATCTTTACCGCTCCCAATTCCGTGAAGTTGAATACACGGTTTTAAACAGGTCAAAATGTTAAAAAAAATTATTTTAAGTTTTTTATCTTTTTTTATTTTTTCTTATTTATTTATTTTTTCAAACAGCTGCGCGTTAACAGCCGCTTCCGCGCAGGAATATTATTCCATAGGCATGGCATATTTTGAGCTTGGAAAATATGAAGAAGCCGAGAAATGGTTAAACCGCGCGAAACAGGCGGACAGAACTATGGTCGCCTCCACATATAATCTGGGACGCATCGCCTATGAAACAAAAAGATATGAAGACGCCGCAAAATATTTTGAGTCAATCCTGAAAAAAGACGGCGACAATGTGCTTGCCTTAAAAGCCGCGGCTTATTCACGTATTAAAACAGGCGAAATTGAAGTTGCCGAAAAACATTATGCAAAACTTTTTTCCATTGTTCCCGAAAGCGCGGACGACGGATATAACCACGCTTTAATATTATTCGCGTTGGAACGCTACACCCAGGCGGAAGAAGTTCTGAAAAAGTACCCCGCCGCCCTGCAGGAAAATAAAGACACTATGCTTCTTTACGCGCGCTGTCAGGCAAAGTTAAAAAAAGTTGAAGCTATTGACAGTTTTTTAAATTGGCTGAGCGTTAATACCGACGCAAAAGTAAGGTATGAGTACGCCCAGGTTCTGGAAAACAATGAGTTATATGCAAGAGCTATTGAAGAATACAGAAAAGCTTTAACGGAAATTTCGGCCACGGCGGTTAATCCTAAAAAGAATGAAATACGTTTTGCCCTCGCAAAGGTGTTGATAATTGCCGATGGCAATAATACTGAAGGCGTTAAAGAACTTCAAGGCGCGGTTACTGACGGATACAACAATATTGAGGCTGTTGAAAAACTGATTAACGACAAAATCAACGCGGCAAATAAAAACAGTATTCAGGAAATTGTCAACGATATGAAAAAGGCGTTAGTCAAAGAGGAACAAAAAAAGGAAGCCGGGAAAGTTGAAGAAACAGGAACAAATAAGACGGATGATCCTTTATTAAAAACTGACTCTCAATAATGTTCCCAATATAACGTCAAAAATTAATGTATCGTGCTCTTTATCCTCGCCGCATCTTAATTTTAAAAAGGATGAAAAATTAAGCTTTCCCTGAATTCGTATTATATCCTCATGGCCTGCAATTATACTCCAGCGCAAATAATCACTTTGTTTATCAAATACCGCTTCCACAGTTTCTTTTCTTAGTTTTTTATAATTTGAATTTAACAGCAAAGATAATCCGGAAACTGATTTTTGTTTTTTTAACGAAGAAACAAACCAATCATAAAAAACGCCTAACAGGTTTTTTTCAACCGGAGTCTCCCAGCCCAAAACAAAGCTTTCCAGCCAATAACCTTCGGATTTCACCGTAATAGTATTAACAAAATTTAACAAACCTCCGCCCGCTCCCTTAAAACCGGCGTTTAATATGGATTGCACTCTAAAAGTAATATCCTCATCTTTTGGAATACATACTGAAGCTTCAATTGTATGTGTGAATTCATCGGTTCTATAAAATTTAAAAAGGGGATGATATCCCATATAGCCAAACATATTTATCGCATAAAAACTCAAGTTTCCGCCAAGATTAAGTTTATCGGTTATGGTGTCCATTTTTTGCTCCAGTGTTCTTTCAATCTGTAAAGTCATTTTATTGGGAATAATGAATGCCGACGTGTTGTAAATAATCGGCAAATTAATTTTTACGCTAAAATGATCGTTAAAAAATGAATAATAAGCAGACTGCGCCGAAGGGCAATCTTCAAGAGCGTTTTTTATTACATCTTCCAATTCCGGCGCAAAAAGCGAATATCCCGGAAATACTCCCCAAACAGGAGAAAAGTCCCCTATGCTTTCAAAAAATTTTCCGCCGTCATCTATTGCATCCTCGCCGTAATAATACAGATGCCTTTTAAAACCGCGTCCCATCCTGAAGTTTATGCTTGTTTTTTTAAACGCCAAAGGAATATCAAGAAAAATAGTATTTCCGGACTGCGTACTTTTGTTTGCGCCAGTAGCGTTGATATTGCCTTCCAGCGAAATAACCGCTCCTACTGGTTTTGTTCTCTGCGTTAAAACTATTTGCGCCTGCGTTTTCCTTGCATCCGCATCTTTGCCCGTATCAGGTAAAAGCGTTTCCCAAGTTTCCAGCCAGAATTTACCGTAATTCTCCATTTCCGCGGAAGTGTTGTTTCTTGTCCATAAAAATTGAGTATTTATTGCGGCGGACGGAATAATTACATTTTTTGGAGTATAGCCAAGCCCCATGTTCCATTTTTGCCGGAGTCTTGAAGAGTCATACAGAGCGTCGGCCTCAAACTTTGCAAAAAATTTAGATGAGAACGCCATATTAAAATTGTGACGCGCATTGTTATCCCAGGGGGAGGCGGAAAATGTTTCTTTTACGGAAAAAGGACCGATTGTTCTTGCAAGCGAATGCTCAGCGCTCCAAAGAAAAGAATCTTGCGCCGTTGTAAACGCAATTTTACCGGCAATTTTTACGCCAAATACGGAAATTCCGGCTTCGGTACGGTTTATTAAACTGCCTGAAAAATCCTGTTCATCTGACTCGCTTTGAGCGCGGGCTTCTGATTCAACGGCGGTTGAAAAATGAAAATCAGATAATACGGGAATTTTTCCTGCGGAAATTAATGTTCCCTCTTTTTTATATTCAACAGAGGTCCCGGCGTTCATTCTGTAATACATAATTGAATCTTCAAGTATTATTTCGTCAAAATATACAGTTCCGTCGTCAAGAGCGCCGCCTGAATCAGGGTTTATCAAAATAGCGATATAACTTGTTCTTCTGCCCTGATTATCCTGTAATGAAATTTTTGGTTTGTAATTTAAAGACGCGGATACGCTTCTTCCATCAACTGTTACTCCTGAATTATTTCCCTGATAGCGCATTGTAACTTTTGACCACTGCCCCGCATTAAACGCGCTCAATGGTATTTCCGCATTCAACTGATAATTATAAAGAGAATCCGGTCCCGATGCGACAATAAATTTTAGCGTTTCACTTACACGGGGTTTATCAGTCTTTATAAAAAAGGATAATTCTCTGTAATCAGCTAACGGTAATTCTCCTATCCTGCCGTCAACACCCGCGGAAACTCCGTTAGGCATATTTTCCCAATCAAGCTTTAATACCCTCTGCGCGGTATCATTGGGATGAAGTTTATTTATTATCTCATTATAAACAGAATCAAGCGAATTTATCGCTGAATCAAAAGTTTCAACGGCGGATACATTTTGTTCGTTCCCGCTTATTACGTCCGTTAAAGCGTTATAGGCAACTGCCCTAAAAGCCGCGCCTCGCGCTATAGGCGGGGCAAGCAGGAACCGCCCCGATATTACGCTTGAACTTTCATTTACAATAATAACACGCAAATATTTTACATCCCCAAGTTTTTGCCTGTCTTCGTCGGTCAAAGTGAACTTGGCTATTCTTGCGTTATAATCAAAATTAGTACTTGTGTAAGGATCAAGCGGGATTCCCGTCCAATCATCGGTAAAAAGTATTTTCTCCCATATTAATTCCATGCTTTCACTGAACGCGGCATCCTTGCCGGAAAGGGAACCAATTTGAATAATTACCTTAAATTGAGAAGCGGGAGTCTGATTGAAACCGTAAAATCTAAAGGGAATCTCTATTTCACTACAGCGGGATAAAATACCCGAATCATTGTATACAGGAACTTGAAAACCCGTCCAATTATCCGCGTCAAGATCAAATTCAGCGGTCAATACCTGTGTATCACCTAACTGTCGGTCTTTTACGGGATACGGCCTGTTAATCCCTGAAATAACAGGAGCGTCCCAGTCAAGGTACATCAGGTTATTGCCAAGTATGCTGTTGTTATTGTAATTCCTGAAAATTAACTCGGCGCGGTTATTCAGATCAAGGCCGGCGGCAGCGGCTATTAAAGATGAAGGCGGATTTGAAACAAAAGAGGTTTCCGGCGTAAGCGGCACTATTATTTCATTGCCTTCCATACCGGCGGCGCGGTAAAGACCGGTTGTATCAGTTTGAACAAAGGCAAAAGCGCCTGTAATTTTAGCCTTTAGATTGTCATATTCCCATGCTGTTTTCGCGCTTATTCCCATATTCCCCGCGCTTGAATTATTTTCTTCCATGAATGAATCCTCCGCCAGGTTCCAGCGGACTCCAACGGCGGCTTGAGCCGAAAAGTTACCGGCCCTATTACGGTAAACCGCGCCAAGACCCGCCGCAATACTGCCCAGGTTGGTACCTTCGCTTTTTCTCAGGTACGTTATGCGAATAATTTCATTCTGCCCTACGGAGCCGTTAATTGTCACTTCCCCGGAAGACTGATTATAGATAAAATCACTGTATTGAATGCCGCTTCGCCAAACCTGCACAGAGCCGGGAATTACATCCGTACCAATAAAATAACCTTTCTTCCCGCTGAAATTTGTAAAACGTATAACAATATCTCCTGAAAAAACTCCGGAAGAGGGCAGATAAATTTCAGGGTACTCTACAGCTAACGGCCAACGGGCTTGAGGATCCCGTAAATTGAAAGCGCTTGTACTTACAAGTTCATATACGCCCATTTGACTTACAATACCGGAAAAAAGAGTAATATCGGTAACCGCCGTATTTTCCAATAATACTAATTCAAAGCCGCTTATCTGGGTGCCGGAAGAAAGGCGCACTAAAGCGGCTTCTTCGGCGGCGCTGGAAAGGGCGTCGTAACGGTTTCTTTTTTCAAATGGGGAAAAAGCTCCCGGTTGGTAAATTACAAGGGCGCGGACGCTGCCAAAGATAATTTCTCCGGGTACTGCCTGGCCATTTCCGCATTGCGGATAATTTTCCAGATTTATTACAGAGCGCGTTGAATCAAACCACTTTTGTACGCTTGCTAAAAATCCGCTTGCATCTCTGTAATTGCCCATTGAACCATTCCATGGATTATCGTTTCCTCCTTTGGAATAAGCGACCGCTACCATTCCCGACGGCCTTATACTCAATTCCAAAAGACCCATTGTTCTTGAAAATGCATACTCGCTTTGCTGGGCTAACCGCCAATGCCTCCCTGTTGAATCTCGTATAACGCCTTTATCATCTTCAATGTAAATTGTTATATCGGGGTTTAAATCGGTATCAGGTAAAACAAATGACATACCGCGCAGGGTATTTTGCGGCTGTAAATCACCGTATGTCCTCTCCCTGCCTCCTGAAAATGTTCTCTCTTCCCTTGAAGCCGCGTCATATCGAATCAGCGTATGTATGCCTAGTTCATTCGTCCCAAAACGGCCGTAAAAACCAAATGAAGAAGAAGAATCGCCTCCAAAATCAAGATACGGGAATGAAGGAAAATTCAATCCGGCATTACCAACCCCCGCATATTGCAGAAATTCACCGGACTTTCCCTGGAAACCGGCGCGGTAGGTGTTTTGCGCGGAATCGTCGGCAAAATTAACCTCTACAAACCACCTGTTATTGATCCACAGAGAAAGCGTTAAATCGACTTCCTGTTGGTATAAAAACGGCGTTTGGGGAGAAGCGAAACCAATACCCAAATCTGAATAGGAAAAGCCAAAATTAAGCTGCAAATCGCCTTTCCATGTACCGGCTGCAAACAGAGATACATCGGAACTGCCAAGAGAAACGCTCATAAGCTCCTGCCGCGCCTCTCCTGTAATTCTGCGTCTTAAATCGTCCATGTTTATTTCCGATGCGGCTTCTTCCACGTTTGACTGCGCGGCGGCTTCTTCCTGACCAAACAAGCAAAATGGAACAAAAATGAGAATGACGATAATAGCCCTTCGCAAAAATTTCATTTTAAGATATAATAACCTATATTTTAATGATTGTTTCGATGATACAGATAATTTTTGAGATTCCCGATATTGCCAATATCAAGGAAAAACGGCGGGTAATTAAATCCGTACTGGAAAAAATGAAGAAGCGTTATCATTTAAGCGCGGCGGAAGTTGACCTTAATGACTCTCTTTCTTTCGCGCAAATTGGCGGCGCGCTTGTTTCCAATTCCAAAACTTTCGGCGAATCGGTGCTTCAAAAAGCGTTTGATATGATTGAAAAAGAAACCAATGTCCGCATTCAGGACATGAAAATACATTCGGAGGAATTTTAATGAAAAATAAACACCGCGTAATACGTTTGTCGTTTGTTTTTATTTTGCTTTTAACATTTAATTCATGCATCGGTTTATCTTTAAATATTCAGATGAATAAAGACGGTTCCGGCAGATTAACGATGGAATACCGCATATCAAAAATGATAAGTAACCTTGGCGCCCTTGACGGCAATGAATCAATGCCGTCCGTTCCAATCGGTAAAGCCGATTGGGAAAGAACAGTCAGCAGGATTCCGGGCGCAAAACTTACGTCTTATTCATACGTCGAAGAAAAACAGGATACTGTTATAAAAACAGTGATAGATTATAAAGACGATCAGTCGCTTATTTTATTACTTGATTCTTTCGGAGAAAAGTCATCAATAAACAGACAAGGGCAGTCGGGAAAACTGGAACTTATTCTTCTTGAAGATTCAGTTGATAATTCAACCTATGACGAAAATTTGATTGAACTAATGCGCGTATTTATGGAAGGTTATAATTATTCCATAAGTTTCAGCGGTCCTGAAAATTCAACGTTAGTTGTAACAGACGGCGCCGGCAATGTTGTCCCCGCTCAATCATCGGCAAAGACTGTTCTTTCCGGCAGACTGGTTTCCTATTCTATCGGTATTATGAATTTATTGGATATTAAGGGTGGGCTGGGGCTTAAATTTGCGTGGTAGGTAAAAAAGCGAAATAAAAAATAATTATTTCATTTCTCATTTCTCATTTTTTATTCCCCCAACACGTCTTTAAACCGCAATATCCTCCACCCGCGTTTTTTTGCCTTTCGTTCAAGAATACCGTCAGGGTTTACCGCTACGGGATTTCCGCAGTACTCCAAGAGGGGAAGGTCTGTGTATGAATCGGAATAAAAACTTACATCCTGAGCCTTAATGGCGTTACTCTCCATCCACGCGGCCGCGGCTGTTTTCTTTTTTGGGCCAAAGAAACTGTACCCTACAAGATTACCGGTCGTCTTTCCCTGTGAATATTCCAACCGGCAGGCAAGAGAGCCTTCTATTCCAAAAAATTGTTCTAACGGCTTTATGATAAAATCAAATGAAGATGTGGCAAAAATTACTCTTTCTCCGTTTTTAAGAGCTTCTTCTATAATGCTCTTTGCGCCTGTATAAATATTTGGTTTAATCCGTTTTTTAAAACAGGAATCGGAAACACGTTCAAGATCGTCTTTTTCTATACCTGCCATTTTTTTTACGGTGTTCTCGATAAAATCATTATCAGGCAACGCAAGTTTGTACTTTACCCAGTCAATAAGAAGATGGCTTATCTGCGAATAGCGTATAACTTTTTCTTTTAACGCCATTTGTACAAAAAATTCCGTGCTTGTCTTTCTTACAACCGTGTGATCAACGTCAAATATATGCACTCTCGCCGAAACCGTATGATTAGAATTATTGTTTGTCCGCACTATACAAATTCCAAATATTGACATTCGTTATACGCATACTGCGCATATTCTCCGCGCATCTGCTCGGGCAGAAGACGCGCTATCTGGGCCATAATTTCCGTCATTATTTTTTCACGTACTTCTTTTCCGTGCATTTTTTCACATTTAATGCGGAATGGGCGTCCAGCCTTAAAATAAAACGGGGTTCTTTTTAAATGGCGCATATTTTTCCAAACATTCTGTCCTCCGAAATGGGCGATTGGAAGTATCGGCACGTCCGCTTCAAGGGCAAGTTGAATTATTCCCGGTTTTCCCTTTCCCAAAACGCCGTCCTTGCTTCTTGTTCCTTCGGGCGCGATACACATATAATACCCATCTTTTAACGCGGCAAGAACCTTTTTAAAAGACTCGCCAAACGCGCCTTTTCTGTCAATTGGAATAGCCTTGTAAGTGTTAAAAATAAACGACATTATCGGGTTATCCCATGTTTCAGATTTAACAAGTCCCGTTACATTAAGTGGATAACTGTGCGTTACAAGAATGGGGACTTCCAGAAAATTAATATGGTTAAAAATAACCAGCATTGGCCCGTTATTTTTTAGAGCTTCTTTAAATTCCTTGCTGTCAATCTTGCAGATAAAGCTTAGTATTCCTTTCAGGAAATAACTTACAGCGAATCTTCGAAAGCCCACATTACCCCCCTCCAATTAAGCGCAGGGCGTTAGGAATGCAGGTTATCTCCAATTCCTTGCCTTCGTAACAGACTGTTTCTCCGTCACAATGCGCCGCCATTCCTCCTTCAAGCGCCTTTAGATGGAAATGCAACCCTCTGCCGAAATTTACTCCCTTACATTCTCCCTGGGTTCCTTTTGTATAATGAGACATTATTTTAAGAAGATCAAATCTTGATTTCTGATGCTCCACATAGCAGATGTCCAAAAGCCCGTCATCAAGCAGGGCGTTAGGTCCCATGTAAAAACTTCCGCCCATGCGCCTTCCGTTCACGACTGAAACAAGCACCGCCGGAAGCGTCACTTCCTTGTCATCAAATTTAATCTGAATTACAGGCGAAGGTTCATAGCGGATAAGCATAATAATGGCGCCGACGGCATAGGAAATGCCGCTTTTTATTTTTAATTTCGCAGCCTCAAAGCCAACCTTGGTGTCAAAACCGATTCCGATTCCGTTAATAAAATAACGTCCGTCAGGAAAAAAGCCGCCCTTTACAAACCCTGCGTCCATGGGCTTTGCATTCCCTGTTGTCAGTAATTGAAGGGCTTTTTCAACATCCTGCGGTATCGCCGGCGTAGCGGAAAAATCATTACCGCGCCCGATAGGGAGTATCCCAAAAACAGGAGGAGTACTCGCTTTACGCCTTAACAAGCCGTTTATGACTTCGTTACAGGTCCCGTCCCCTCCCGCGGCTACAGTAACATCGTCCGCGCCTATCTTTAAATCACGCGCCATATTCAGCGCGTCGCCGATTCCCTTTGTAATGAATATTTCAAAATCACGTCCGCTTTCTTTAAGAAAACGCTCGATTTTCGGGCGCTGCTTTTCCGCCTTCCCCTTCCCCGCCGTAGGGTTAAAAATAACCCAAAGTTTACCTAGTTGTGCCATAAGGGGGATTATACCATAGTTTGGATAATTTTACCAGTAAATTATAACGAAAAATTTCACACCATTTTCATTCATTTTTTTACCAGGAATGTTGTCTTCCTTCCGCGTCGCGGAAGACCAGATTTTCTTCATCATCGCGCAGAGGCTCGTGGTTTTCCGTGCCTCGTCTTCGCGTAATGTAGTTATACGCGCTTTCCGCCGCCGCTTCAGGTGAGACATCTCCGTCCATTATGTCAAACACGCGGAAGGTATATCCTTTTGGGGCAAGTTTGTTGCGCGTCATCTGTATAAATTGATGTAGGGCAGACTTGCTCATATTATAAGCGAAATGATCGATACTGCGCGTTTCATTAATTGACGCGTCTGCGTTGGTTAGATAGAAAAGGCGTTTACTTTCGCCTTGATCGAGCAAGGGCAGAAATGCTTCCAGTAAAGACATGCTAGCCAGTACGTTTTGACGGTACACGCGCTCTATCACTTTTACGTCAATGCCGTCCCGTACCGTGAAGGTATCATTTGGAGATTGAACATCGGTTGTGTCCAATAGAAAATCCAGTTTATCGGTTTTCTCCTTGAGCGCAGTCGCCGCCTCATAAGGGTCTTGGGGTAAAAGCGTAATGTTTTCTATCGGTTTATTGCCCAAAGCGAAAACATGGAATCCTTCGCGGGCGAATACCGCCCCCAGCGTTTCATCAAAAACCGTATCCAAACAGGTAATAAGCGCGGTCCTTTTCATATTACAACCTCAAAACGGCCATTCGTAGCCGGAATGGTCTACCATCACAAGCCGATGTTCATCGCATAACGGCGTTTCAAAGTATTTCGCGCCGATATTGCCAATATAATCTGGATCGTAACGTTCTCTTTCAGACAACGAGCCGTCCCGCATACGCCGCTTCATCCAACCGGGATGGAAGAGGCGGAAGGTGTAGCCTTGCGAATATAATTGATTGTGCAGTATGCGCACCCCCATATTGAGTGATGCCTTACTCATGGGATACGGATACGGACAGTCGGCCCGATGTTTCATCAGCGTAATGCATGACACTTCACTTGAAACAAAGCATAGCCGTTTCATTTTGCCCCGATCCAATAACGGTAAAAGGCTTTCTACAAGACAGACGGGTCCCAAGGCGTTAACCCTAAATGATTTCCATACCGACTCCAGATCCATTGGTTGCTCATACAGATTGCATTGCACAGGATCCATAAATGCCGCGTTGGAGATTAGCATATCAAGGGAATCCGTAACTTTTAGCAAACTATCCTTTGCTGCGGCTATGCTATCCACGCAACCCACATCCAATTTAATGATATGCAGATTGGGATTCTTTTCAGCGACATCCTCAAGCAGGGAATAGTCATCCAAATATTTGCCGGCAAACACTAGCCATTCACGTTTCAGAAATTCCTTGCACAATGAAAGCCCCAAGCCCCTGTCTGCGCCGGTAATAATTACACTTTGCATATTCACACCTGTTATTGACCGGCGCACCATCTTAATGCGTTGGAAATTGTCCGCTGATATTGGGGATTAAGCCATACGGGTAAAATATGTCCCGGCGTAAGGACGCATACCCTCCCCTTTCCCTGGGCGCGGACATATCCCGCAGGACAGATCCACGCCTGAGTGTTTTTATAAGGGTCCTCCTGATATTTTTCCACATCCCCTTGCGGTGGGGAATAAGACGCCATCAAAATGTCCGCATCCTGCGCAAGAATTTCAATACGGTAATGCTCATCGGTTTCGCAAAACATCCCTACGCCATCGGTTACAGGATGAGGCTTAATTGGCTGGACGGTCACAGGACACGCGTTAGGGTGGTAGACAAAGTGGCAGCCAATCAGACGCTCAAGGACTTCCGTTTGCACGCCAGAAACAATACCGCTATGCGCCACCAGAAGCCCGCCGCCGTTTTCCACATAAGAAACAAAAGCGTTTTGCATTTCTTTGGTTTTCCAAGGTGTCTTATCCTCGTGACTGATTTCATCGCTTTTAGCCAGAAGAACGACAAGGTAACTTGAAAGCGTATCCGGCGAAAAATCCTTCGCATTGGTGATTATGTCAAATTTAAAGCCTTGGTCGGCAAGAGGGGCAACTCCGTCAACGGGAATCTGTCCCGAGTGCCAGTAATCATCACATAGTAATAATACGCGCATTGTGGGGTCTCCTTGTGGTATTATAGGGTATTTCTTGTTTTTTTACTATTGAGTATGGATTTATGCAAAAAAAATATAAAATAGATTGCTTTTTTTGTATATTTATAATAAAATCAAGAAGTTAACATCAAATGATGGAGGAAAGGCACAAATGCAAAAAGTAGAGCAATTCTTTCAAAAAATGCTCACCAAAGAAGAATGGGACAAACCTGATTTTTTACGGTTTTCCAATGCCGAAATACCGGCTAGTGATATTGAATTATCTACCGACGTGATTGATGAGATCATCAATAAATACAAACTGCCAGATACTATGACCGAGTCTACGATTAAACCTGACTAGTGCCAGATATCAGCGCCAGTAAAAATGTGGTCTGGACGTACGTTTAGGGCACGTTTGTTATATATCATCGACAACTATAGAGGATGTCTACGCTTATTATGCCAGGGAATATGACGGAATCGTACAGAATCCAAAAGATAATGAAACATTCCATAAATACACTTATTCCGTTATTAAGACGTTTTTGCATTTAAGTTTTTTTACAATGAATGGGGATAAAGTTAAAGAAATTTATAACGGAGGCAAACAACTCCAATTAGGTTTGCTGTATCCTAATGAAATATTATGTTGGAATGTATTGATGAATATATATGATGATTATATAAAAGTAATACAAAGTCAAAATCAGGAATTGGAATATCCGCCATATTGCGAATTACACTTTGAAAAAACGAAGATCTCGGTTGTAACAACGTTATTCCACTCACGAAATCATCTCAGCGATATCACACCATCGTATATTCATTTGCTTTTTGATTTATTGATGCAGAAACACTCAAATATAAAAGCAGACCTTGTTGGCAAACTCCTGAATCGTTCAGGTTTTATTACATATTTATCGTATTATGGGCAGAAAACAGGTACGCTTAGCCTTATGAACTGCGATTTAGATAAATTTAAACAGGTTAATGATGACAACAACCATTCTACAGGTGATACTGTTTTACGTGGTGTGGCTGATGTTCTATCCGATATTTGCAAACGGCATAATGGCATTCCGGCGCGCGTAGGCGGAGAGGAGTTTTGGCTGGCCTTTTTTGAACAAGAACAAACGCGGAGCGATAGTACCAAACAAAGATTAACCCAAATATTCAAAGAGCTTCAACAAATGCTAAAGAAAATAGAGAGACCAAATCCGAAACAGGAATGTCTTTCTACAAACGAATACAAAGAATGGATGACAATGAGCGTTGCGGGCGGAACAGTTCCCAAGCAAATAGGGTATGATTCGGATGAAGTTGGCAAATGGTTTAAGCAATTGGACGAAAGTGTCTATAAAGTGAAAACAACCGGCCGGGATAATTTTGAATTTGTATGCTTAGTATGACGAACACTAAAAACAATTTCTGGTCGTTGAGCGCGGAGGAGTCATAGCAATAGTTGGGTATACGCGAATGAATAGTTCCGAAAACATAAAACTAAGATTGACAATATTGCAAAAATTCTGTACATTTTACAACATACGGCTTAAAGGCCAAGAATTACTAAAACTCGCCATAGGTGGGTGTATTAATTGAGAAAGGGAATACATGAGGAATCTAACATCTTTAAGGCAAACAAATAATACCCCCCCCCCCCCCCCCCCCCCATGAAATATTTGCCCTCAGAGAAGCATTAACAGGGCTTAGAGACACTTTTTACCCTATTTTTGAATTTTTTCTCCAAAACTATCTATTTAACCTAATAGCGTTAATTCTCGCGCATTTTTATTTTGTAATAAGGAGGAAATATGTCTGATAATAATTCGGAAATAAAAGTAATGAAATTATCAAAATTCCAAAGAAAATTAATCCTTTCCATTATTGCCGGCATATTTATAGTGCTTGCAGCATTGGCCGGCAGAGAAACTTATGTCAAACTTTATGAAAAAAAGAGACCTCAACCTCTTTCTCTGGAAGGGTGGTCACTTTGGGGCGGCATAACTGTCATTCCCGAAGGCAACACTATAACCATAAACGGAACCATTAATCAGGCAGGCTGTTTTACGACATTCGTAAATACAACCATGAAAAACAAAAAGATAAAGCTGAAAATAACCAATGCGGCGAATTCGGAATTTGATAACGGAGCAATGATCAAAATAACGGCAAATGAAATGGAGATTTCAATCAAGCCTATTAATATACAGCCTTTAATTTACGACGAATATGTTCCTTCATGGGAACGTGAAATAGAATTTATTGCGCCAATGAATTTTGACGGTAAACTGGGTTTTGTGTTTACTCAGGCAAAACTTAATAACCTGCAAATCACCTTATTTTACAGTGAATAAACATTCCGTTGGGATGTTTCAATATGAAGAATGGTTAAGGAGAAAAGATCATGTTAAAAAAAATAGTGATGGTTTTGTTAGTATGTATGTGGACTGCGGCTTTCAGCTTTGCGGACGATCTGTACTTTGAAGGCTGGTCGGTATGGGGCGGTCTGAAAGCCGCGCCCAAAGGGAACACCGTAACCCTGAATGGAAAAGTTAATGTAGCGGGCTATGTTACGGCTGATATAAACACGGCTCTTAGAAATAAAACTGTTTTTCTTGAAATACGGAACGCCGAGAATTCGGTATTTACCGACGGCAGGCTGTTAAAAATCTATGTAAATAAGGATGACAGGCTGATACAGCCGCTTAATGTCTCCAGCCTTATTTTCAAGGAGTATATTCCCGCATCCTGCACCTTGATAGAATTTGTCCTGCCTTCCGATTTTGACGGCAAAATGGGATTCGTGTTTTATCAAACTGAATTAAAGGACTTAAAAATTACCGCAAAATATAAATAGTCTTTAAACGTTCCTGTGTGGAGCGCAAAAAATAATTGCAAGGAGAACAAAATGATGAAAAGAATGAGTAATGTTTTAATAGCGTTATGCGCTATCGTAATGAGCGGATGTCTGACCAATCAGACCCAAGTGAACACCGGCGGCGGAAATCCGGCACAAACACAAACCAGTTCCGTTAATACGGATGTCAGCGTCAGCCTGAACTTTCGGGGCTGGTATCCCTGGGGCGGCATACAGGCTACCCCTAATGGAAACACCGTGACTTTCAATGGAAAGGTCGGTTCGGCGGGCTATGTAAATGAAAATTTAGATAAGAATCTAAAAAATAAAACGATTTCTCTGAAAATAAGAAACGCCGCCGCATCCAACTTTAGCGAAGACAGGATGATGAAAATCACCGTAAACAAAAACGACCGGTCGGTACAGCCGCACGGAGTAGAAATTATTCAAAGCGAATATATACCCTCTGAATACGAATTGTTAGAATTTGTTCTTCCCCCGGACTTTGACGGCAAAATGGGATTCGTGTTCTATCAGGCAGATTTGAAGTCTCTGCAAATTACTATGACATATAAATAAGTGAGGAATGAGAAGTGAAAAATGAGAAGTGCTACAAGCGGAGAGTGAGAAACCACGATGTGATAGCGGACAAGGACACTTCTCACTTCTCATTTATAATTTTTAATTTATATAGGAGTTTTTAAAATGAAAAACAAACAAACATCACTAATTATTGCATTAATTGCCATAATAGCATTTGCAATTACCGCCTGTAACGAGCCTAATCCGCCGCCAGTTGAGAAAGACACAGTAGCAACGCCGACCGCAACGCCGTCAGGCGGACAGGTCGCCGACAACACGGCGATCACCCTTGCCACGACAACCGCAGGGGCGGCGATTTACTACACTCAAGACAATACGGAGCCAACCGTTGCAAGTACGCTTTACGGCGATGGCAATAAACCCGTAATAACGACAGGAAAACTCACCCTTAAAGCGATAGCGGTTAAAGAAGGCATGAACAACAGCGAGGTAATGACGGCAACTTATACAATTGTAACGGTAACACCGCCGACAGTAACCATAACAAATGCCAATCAAACAAAAACGCTTGCGCCTGATTTGGAAATTGAACTAAGCGCGACAGTAACGCAAGGCACAAATCCGATACAGTCGAAGGAGTGGACGCTAAAGAACGCAACAGTAGAGGGAGTAACGCCTGTATTTGCGGATAAGACGGCGGCAACCACAACCGTAACAGGAATAAAGAAAGCAGGAACTTTTGTATTTGAACTCAAGGTCAAAGACACAACTGGCGTGGAAGGGACAGCGGAAGCGACGGTGGTGGTGGAGGCAGGATTAGCTACTGAAACTATAATAGTGGCTGAAGTTTCCAGTATTACTTTTCCTACCGATTCGTTGCCTTTAGAAACCGCTAATAACTTTACTTTTGCAATACCAAGCAGTTATTTTTCAAATGTTGATTTCGCGGATATTTCTTATAAATTGTCTGCGGGGGGTATAGGTGAGAGTACTATAAATGATGCTATTTCTAATGGAATGTTAGGAAAAGTAGCCGCATTTGGTAGTTCTACTAGTAGCTCTATTATTACTCAAACTTTTTATTATAAAGGAGAAGTTGTTGGCATTCGCAAATTTCAAGTGAGACTGGATTTAGCACAATTTAGTCGTATATATGAGGTTAAGAGTGATAATAGTATCGGAAGCAGAATAGACAAGATTCCGTCTACCACCCTAACCCTCTCCAAGACAATAACCGAAATCCTGCCGCCGCCAGAAGAAAATGAGGAATGAGAAATGAAAAATGAGAAATGCAACAAGCGAAGATTGAGAAACCACGATGTGAGTGCGGACAAGGACATTTCTCACTTCTCATTTATAATTTATCATTTTTATTCCTTTCTCATTTGTTTGATATTTGCTTTAGTTTTCTTCGTAATTGAAATAAGCAGATACAAAAGGTCTTTACAGTCTTTTATTATATCATCATATTCGGTAGGAGTTAATAAATTGGTTTCTTTGAGCAGGTCGATCCAGTATTCGGTTTCGGCACATTCTTTTAATGATATTGTTACTTTTACCAGAAATTCTTTTTTACTGACGGCATATTGTGCTTCAGTTAGATTTGCGCCAATTGAAGTGCCGGAACGCAATAATTGCTGCGCTAGGGTAAATTCATGCTTTTTATCGCATAAATGTTTATAGAGGTTGTATATCCTGATGGCGAATTTACGGCTTTTTTCAAGTGATACGTTCATTAGTTAAATTTAAGAAAAAAAGAGGGGGGAGGCAAGGGAGAAATGAAGAATGAGGAATGAGAAATGAGAAATAAAAGCAAGCTGAGCGCGGAACTATCACGATCAGCTTGCGTACAACAACTTTGCGATCTTTGTACCTTTGTGCGAAAAATTTTAGGAATAAATTCTCACAACTGAGCAATAATCTCTGCGGATAACCCCGTGATACGATGTACAAATTCAGGCGTTGAACCTTCTGAAAGCAAATTTTTCGCGATTATTAACTTTTCTTTGTTCATGCCTATTTCCTCGCCTTCTTCCCTGGCCTCTCTCCGATTAACAGCGATATCCATATCTCGGTCATATTCGCCAAAAATCATATTTATTACCTCCGAAGCGTGAACTTCCAAATATTCCTTCAGTATGTTGTTCTTTATACAGTATTCTATCACGGGGGTTATCACTTCTTCAAGAGTTAATCCCCGCATCTGGTATTCCCGTATCTTGTTTATAAAAAAACTGTAACCGTACAGGCTTTCGCATTTTTTCAACATTTCGGGATTGTGACCGTGGTTTATATTGTATACTTGTACCGTCAATTCAAGCGGCAATTTTTTAATGCTTGTCGGTTTTAGATCTTCAATGTCCGTAAAAGCGTCGGAAAGTTTCAGTTCCGTGTAATCGGGATATTCGTCCGTTCCATTGTACAAAACAATAAAGTCAGGCCTTGGAATTTTTACAAGTTTCTTTTGATACTTCTTTTCACGGTCAACTATTTTTTCGTATATATGTAATACGTATTCAAGTAGACGGTACGGCAAGTTTTCGTTAATCGTAGACTGGTGTTCAATAAGCACGACAAGGCGTTTGTCGATTAAGAAAGAAACGTCGTTTATCTGTTTCATAATAAGGACGTTTGATAGGGTGTTAATATCGATGCGAATATCCGGCGGGATGGTTACGCCTTCGATAGCCGAGTAGAGTTCCCTCAAGATTTCAGGGGTACTGAACAACGAGGAAAACACGCTGTTTTTGTGGTTTCTGTTCACATTTTCCATAGTGGCCTCCAGAGTGGTTTAATAGCGAACCTTCATAAGAAGGTTCGTATATATATGGCGTGGACTCTCTGTTTTGCTTGACCGAAAATGAAAAATTCTTGAAAATATTTCTCAAAAAGATCACTTCGACTGGTTCAGCGACCACAAAGACGATCTCTGGCGCTCATTAGCGGTACTGTGGTGTGGGCGGTGAGCAGGTAGGATTAAATAGAAATAAACCATGTACCTTGCTGTTAATTATATATATCTTTCCTCATGCTGATAGTTTTACGGTTTTTATTAAACAATTCTTCATTAACAGAAAATCCGTTTTTCCGGTAGAATTCAAGGACACTTTCGTTATGCTCCACATCAGCATCAAGGGTAATAAAACGACAAGCAAAAAGTGTTTCATTACATATACGCGCTAAAGTGACTGCTGTGGCAATCATAAAAGATCCAAGACCTTTATAGCGTTTTTGATAAGTTTCGGAGACTGCAAGTTTAGCGATTTTCATGGCAGGAACCGTTTTAAAAGGGTAATTTAGATTATGCCTTTGTTTTTCATTGACACTTAATTTTATGGCATCTGCAATGAGTGACATATAGGCGGCAATTTCTTTGCTTGATTTTTCCCGAAGTAACCAAGTAAGAGCAATATGATCATTTTGAGAACGTAAAGCTTCTTTTGTTAAATAATCATTATATTCATTGATACTACAGTCAAAAAGACTTACCGGAATATCACTTTTAAGGATTTCAATATTAAACAGCTTTTTACCGCTTTCAAGAGTAACAAATACAGGTCTTGTCATCGTTTAATCATACTCATTATGATCCCGTCTTGTCTCTTCATTTTAGCTATCTGAGTTTTCGATGGTTTACGACGGATTTCATGGACTATCTGTTCAATAATAGCCTTATCTTTGATGATTGTCGGTTGTACTGGTTTGATTCTGGCTCCCATAGATACTCCTTATTTACAATTTATCATAGTTTTTAGGAAATTGCAAGGGGTTTTCAAGGTGCGCACGGTGTCAGGCACCAGAAAATCGTAGCGTACCATAATTAGCGTGATACGCTAGGGGTAGTGTGGGGGAAAATATAAAATAAATGAATATTTTAAATAATATAAATAAAAAAATAATTGAAATAACCAAATCGGTGTCAGGCACCCCAAAACCCTAGCGTCCCTTAACCCCCAAATACCCCACATATAGCGTATATAACCTCTCCCCCCAAAAAAAATTAAAAAAACTTTCAAAAACGGTCAAGCAAAACCGCAAGTCCACGCCATATATAGGCGTCGCGTATGCGATATTAAAATCAATTTTAAGGAGATTAAAATGAAAAAAGTTTTTGTTGGCTTGGTAATGATTTGTTCATTACTGTTGGCAATCTGCGGCTGCTCTAATGACTTTCAGGGGGCGGATTCGGAATTTCAGGAAAATACGGATGTTAATCAGAGGGAGCCGGGTAATAACAAGCCCAATTCCCCTTACGAAGATGAATCAGATGAACCTGATCCGGAAGACATTGAGCAGGATGAGACGGATGACAGCAATCTTGATTATCCTGATATCGATCAGGAAGAGACAGGTAATAATGAACCTGATTTTGCAGAACTTGAACCTTCGGAATTTACAGACTTCAATTTATTTTCCAAAAAAGAAATACGCTTTTATTTTACAGCGGCGGTTAAAAATGTTTCCTGTACTTTTACCCCGTATCAGGAAATTGAGCGTATTCAGGAAGGAAAAACCGTAAGAATCTTTTTAAAAGAAAATCTTGAATTGCAGACGGAATTTTTAATTGAACTTAATGTACAAGATAATTTGGAAAATTCATTATCTGTTGAAGTTCCCCTGTTTGTAAACGACTGGATTCCAAAAATAGAAATAAATGAATTACGGGCGGTATATTCGGGTTCGACTTCACGGGTGGAATACATTGAATTCAAAGTAAAATCGGCGGGGGATTTGGAGGGATTGCGGCTTTACATAATGTGGGACGCTAAAAAACCATACTTTGACTTGCCCGCCGTTGAC
>Ga0268262_10000164_pt1 | contig 85070 bp, 77 predicted proteins | sample TergutNc150P3_FD_190354 | JGI IMG/M metagenome (GOLD analysis project Ga0268262, IMG submission 190354) | Nasutitermes corniger P3 segment gut microbial community from laboratory colony in Florida, USA - Nc150 P3 (SPAdes) (version 2) | ecosystem: Host-associated > Arthropoda: Insects >...
TCATGGCTTAACATGGCCGAGTTAGAAATAGGGGTAATGAGCCGGCAATGCCTTAAACGGAGAATAGCGACTATTGAAAAGATGGCCGGAGAAGTACAAGCTTGGGTTACCGAACGGAACAGTCAAAAAACCACTGTTCACTGGCAGTTCACCGCCGCCGATGCCCGCATTAAGCTGAGACACTTATATCCAAAATTTTAAGCTTCATGGAGTACTACGCTCTGACAGAACAGCCAGTTTTTCCTGCCGATGACAAAAGGCCGTACCGCGTTTTCACAGGCGTCGTTGTCGGGGGTCAAATAGGGGCTTTCAAGGTATGCCGCCATTTTATCCCATTGGGCAAGGCTGTAATGTACCGCTTTCCCCAAAAGAGAACTTTCAAGAACTTCATCTTTACGTTTTAAAAGCCATGCCTTGAACTTTTCCAGTAAAGGCCCTGCACGGGCCTTCCTTTCGGACAAGAACATGCCGCTGTCCATATTCTTATCCCGCAATTCATTTTCTATTGCGTATAGGCTGCGGATATATTTTATGCCTTCTTCGGCAGACCGGCTTTCCTTGTTTATTTTAGAGGCCTCAAAAAACTTCCGCCTTGCATGGGCGAAACATCCTGCCTGTATTATTCCGGGCATGCCTTTGACCGCGCTGTCATACCCTATTTACCCGTCCGTTTGCAGGTACCCGCTATAACCCTGCAAAAATTCTTTCGCATGGCAGGCGGCGCGGGTCGGATGGTACTCATACCAGATTACTTTTTTCTCAGGGGGGCCGCCCCGGGCAAGCCACATACGGCTTTTCTGAAGGCCGCTTCGGCCTTCTTCCCCCATTACCTGCACCTCCGTCTCATCCATTTGCATCGCAGGGCCGCTTTTTACCGTTTCTTCCAGCCTGTCGAATAACGGCTTCAGTTTTTCATACGCCTGCTGCTGCCAGTTGCCCATGTCCTGCCGGCTTATTGCCGCCCCTATCTGCCCAAATTGTTTCTCCTGCCTGTAATAGGGAAGGTGCATTTCAAACTTTTGCGTGAGGATGGTTGCCAGCAAGCTGGGGCTCGCTATTCTCTTGGGAATAATCGCCGGCTCTACGGGCGCAATTCGGACCGCAGGCTCCTCTTCGTCTTCCATCCCTTCGCATTGCCTGCAGGCGTATTTCGGCCTGACTATTTGGTCCACATAAATCTGCGGGGGCATTATAACCAGTTTTTCGCTGGTTTCTTCGCCAATCCGGGTCAAATCCGCCCCGCAGGCGCAGGTTTTTTCGCTCTCCGGTATGTCTATGACCCTCGGCCTTCTTTCAAGGTTCGCGTTTAGCGGCCTGCGCCCGCCCTTCTTCCTGGTAAATGATTTAACGGTTTGAAGCTCTAAAGGCTTTTACTCATTTGTGCCAGGCCGTCCGGCTTCCTCAGTAAACAACAACGGCTGCTTTTTTTCGGCCGGCAATTGCTCGGCGCTCCGCGCAAACCGTTTGTATATCAATAGGTCATACTGCTCTTTTAGTATCAAATATTCATTATATAATTGTTGGTAATTTTGTTTATGGTTTGTTTCAATCTCAATGACTTTATTTTGCAATTCCTGATTTATGGTTTCTAATGTTTGATAACGCTGTTTGTATATTTCTAATTCGTTGATATAATCACGGACTGTGGCATCAAGTGTTTCTGCCTGCATGCCACAGTCTGGCTCCTAACGATCCGTTTGTCAAACTTTTTTTGACTTTTTATGAAACATTTTTGTAATAAAGCGTTTTGTGCGCTCTGAAAAAATCTATCCCCTTTAAAAGCATTGACAGTTCTTCCGCGCTTAATTCCTTCGCTTCCTCGTCCGTCTGGGGCCATGGGAACTTGTCTTTCTCAAGCCGCTTCTGGCTCAGCCAAAACCCGTTCCTGTCCCACCACAGCGCTTTAAGCAGCTTCCTCCCCGGTTGCAAAACAAATAAACGTTCCCGCTGAATGGCTCCCCTGCCATCTGCTGCTCTACCATTACCGAAAGCCCGTTTATCGCTTTCCGTAAATCCGTGTACCCGGGGCGGATAAAGATCCTTGCTTTGCTAATGTCGATTGTCATGCCGCGCCTGCCCATACATCAATAATTATCCGCAGTTCGCTGCTGCCAATCGTCAGGGGGATATGCATTTTTACTTCCCCTTTTTCAATTAGTATTTCATCTCCGCGCCCAACAGAAATTGCTTCTGCCTGGACTTCTACAAAACAGGGTTCGTTTCCTGTTTTTGCTTTAGCCCATCCTACGAATGTCTGCGGGATAAGGCCATTTTCTTTCGCATAAGTCCACGCCTTTTTCCCGCTCCGCCGCCAGTCTTCCAGCCACATGGCTTTTTCTTCTTCGCTAAATTTCATCTTTTCCCTCCGAAATTAGGTAATTTCCGGAAGTTTATCTCATCTTGTTTCCTGGCGGTAGAAGCGGTTCTTTTGACGGATACGAAAGGAAAGTGCATGAAGAATGGGAGAAAAGGAAAACCGGCATAAGAAGGCCCAAAAAGACGTGGATGCGCGTTGGGCAACGAAAAACAAGGAAGTACATTACGGGTATAAGGACCCAGGGCCAGCGCATATAAATTATGAAGGAACAGGTTCTGAGGCAAAGGAAGAATGGAACAGCAGATGTTCCAAATACTCATCAGACCATGCCATCTGTTTTACTCTTTTTTTTACACTGTCAGCAGACTGTTTGTCTGAACGTGCCACTGTCATGGCAATCTTTCTAAACCATGCCCAATTCTCAGGAGCAGCGCCGGTTTTTATCCGGCAGGCATCCTCGCGGAAAGCAACGTCCAATACATAGTGGAGAGAGTTTTCAATTCCCCAATGGGCGCGGACAGCGGCGGCAAAGAGTTTGGGGTCCGGATTCAGAGAAGAGACAAAATAGCGGCATTCGGTTGAAGTTTTTTCAGGAGTTTCTCTTGTAGATTGGACTATGCCGATAGATTTAACGGTTTTCCATGCGGGATGGCGTTCAGTAAGCCAGGTGACATTGCCTGAAACGCCATAGGAACGCCGTTCCAGACGTCCATGGTCTACATCGAATGTACTTTCTACAAGGACATCAGGCGCAGGATGAGAGAAGTCAATGCCTTGGAAGTATTCGGCCGCATCCTGGTAAAGGGATTGTTGGTTTTCTTTAAGAGAGAACACATAATCGGCCTTTTCTTCGACAATATAGTCCGCTATTTTGTATTGGCAGCCCATGGCGTCAATGGTAACGATACAGCCTTCAAGGGCGATAAGTTCCAGAAGCGAGGGGATGGCGGTTATCTCGTTGCTTTTATCATGAGTTTTGACCTGGGCAAGTACCAGGCGGTTCCTGGCAGCCCAGGCACTCACGAGATGGAGGGGGGAAGTTCCCAATTGTGAATTGAAACTCCCCCGGACTGTCTTACCATCGACAGCGATAATTTCCTGGGCAGTATCCTGTTTAATATCCCTCACCCATGCCATAAAACATTGTTCTATGGCCTCTGGACGCAAGCAGTTGAAGACCCGGCGGTATACATCATGTTTGGGTATGCCGTTGTTCAAGGGAAGAAACTTTTTAAGCCATGCCTTTTTAGCAAGGCCGTAGGTTTCGATATCCTCCCATCCTTCTGCGAAGGCCATGATAGCCAGGATGGTAATGACGATGACCTCAATAAGCGGATAGATTTTATTCCGTTATATCCTTGGGTCTTTGATATCCTTAAAATAGTCCATGAGCGGCGGTACCGGTGCTTTTTCCATGCTCCCTCCAATCCGCTCTTTATCGGCCTTTTCTTTTATCTCCTTTACTTCTTTTTATATGCGCTGGCCCTGCCACATGGGATGAAGGTTATTGACTCTTATCTGGGGATGTCTGGACGAAAAGCGCAAGGTAAATAAACCTGAGCAACCTATACAGTGATGTATGGCTGAACGTCCAGAAGTCAGCAGAGGCCATAGTACCGTTAAGGGGAATGTCCCATGGCTGAGAACGAACAGAGCGGGAAGGGCTGAACAATGGGTGCTGGTGAAGTGAGCGGAAGGTATATTGATGTGCAATGGCAGTAATGCGAGAGCAGCTAAACGGGGAAAGTAGAGTGGAACTCAAGGATGCCTCAATAGCGCCAAATGTCAATGACTGGAACCATGGAACATGCAATGTGGAAACGCACGAACCCATTGAACCGCCGTGTACCGAACGGTACGCAGGGTGGTGTGAGAGGACGGCCGCTCAAGTAATGGGCGGCGGCATCCTACTCGATTGCTCAGGTTGTAAAAGTGAAATGGCCTTATGTGTTTGGCTTGGCCCGGATATACCCCCTTACCTCCGCCTCAAACTCTCGTAAGTCTGCCTGAGCGTTTCGTGCTGCACTGAGGCCGGCTGAAATCTCAGGACGTTAAATACCAGCTGGACAAAAAAACCAATCGCGACAGCGGATATTACGGTGCCGATACCGACCATTCCGCCTAACGCCCACCCCGCGATTGTGACCGTCAATTCGACCATAATCCGGCAGACGCCGACCGGTATCCTTGTTTTCCGGTTCAGAACAACCATCAGGGCGTCCCTTGGACCCGCACCGAAACCCGACTTAATGTAAAAGTAACTTCCGATTGCGATGATAAACAGCCCGACAAGCAGCATCGCTATTCCGATTGCGTAATTTTGGGACAGGGGTATGATGCCGGTATACATAATTATGTCAATAATTATGCCGATCAGAACCATGTTTAGTATTGATCCGAGTCCGATTTTTTCGCCAAACACCATAACCAAAGCCCCGACAAAAATCCCCACAAGAATTGACGCCGTGCCAAAGCTGAATCCCGCTATTCGCGAAAGGCCGGCGTGGAAAGCGTCCCAGGGGGCGTATCCTATATTGGCCCTTAACGTAATGACAATTCCAAAGGCGTAAAGGAAAAGCCCGAACATCAGGTTGATAAAACGAAAAATGAATGTTCTCATTGCTATTGATTTAACCATAAATTTACGTATAATATAACTAGATCATGCCGATAGAAGCCGATAAAAGCCCCTTTTACGCCCAGGGGCTTCGTTTTTCCTGTACAAGATGTTCCACCTGCTGCCGTTTCGAGAGAGGGTTTGTTTTTCTTTCCGAAAAAGACGCGTCTGTGCTTGTCGACGCTTTAAAGATGGATTATGACAAGTTTACAGAAGCCTATTGCCGCTGGACCCCGGACGAAAACGGAGATTTACAGCTGACACTAAAGGAAAAATCCAATTACGACTGTATTTTCTGGGCAAAGGAACCGGTTGAAGGCTGCACGGTTTACGCCAAAAGACCCCTTCAATGCCGTTCTTTTCCTTTTTGGCCTTCGATAGTGGATAGCAAAAAGAATTGGGAAATGACGGCCAGAAGTTGTCCGGGTATGGGCAGGGGAACGCTCCATTCGCCGGAAGCGGTAAATAAATGGCTGGCCGCCAGGGAAAAAGAACCTATAATTTCCAGGAACAATTCCAGGCGAATACAGGGAGTGAATTGATGCGTATCAAGTTTTGGGGGGTGCGCGGTTCTTTGCCTTCGCCTCTGCTGCCTTCTCAAATCAGAAGCAAAATTTCGGCTGTTTTGGAAAGGCTCACCCCCGGCGACCTTGAGAGCCCGGAAAGCCGCGAGCGTTTCCTTGCGGGCCTTCCTCCCTGGCTTTTTGGGACGGTGGGGGGCAATTCTCCCTGCGTGTCGGTGCAGCTTGATAATTCGGATGACCTTGTCATTTTTGACGCCGGATCGGGAATCAGGGAACTTGGCTCCGCTATTTCAAAAGAAAAGGTAAAGCCTTCACAATACCATATCTTCTTTTCCCATTTTCATTGGGATCATATTATGGGAATACCTTTCTTTAATCCGGCCTACGATTCATCGGTAAGGATAAATTTTTATTCGCCCTTTGCTTCCATGGAAGCGGCCCTTAACGGCCAAATGATTTCCCCGTATTTTCCCGTACAGATGGAATCCATGCCTTCCAAAAAATCCTATTGCGTCATGACATCTCCGGTTGTTATTTCCGGCGTTACCGTTTCTTACCGCAAATTGAACCACCCGGGGGATTCGTATTCGTTTAAGCTTGACGACGGAAAACATAAGTTTATTTACGCTACCGATACCGAGCTTTCCGCCAATGATTTTATAAAGAATGATGAAAACACTTCTTTTTTTTCCGATGCCGATGTAATCGTCATTGACGCCCAGTATACATTGGGAGAAGCCATTGAAAAATATAACTGGGGACACAGCGCTTTTAGCCTGGCGGTAGATTTCGCGGCCAACTGGAACATCAGGCAGATGGTCTTTTTTCACCATGATCCTACTTATGATGATCATAAGCTTTTTACCATCCTTCAGTCCGCAAAGTGGTATACTGAAAGGTTGAATATAGAAGGGATAAAGTTAAGCCTCGCTACGGAAGGCATGGAAATTTGTCTTTAACAAAAAATTATTAAGCGGAGATGATTATGTGCAGGACGGAGCCTTTATATGGTTAAGGCAATCCGTATGTTTTTTAAATTCCTCAGCGTCATAATTGCCTTGACGGTGGTTGTATTGTCTGTAGTTCTGGGTCTGGCCGTTTATTTCAACTCTCCCCCGAAAAACAAGCCTTTCCCCATTGAAGAGAGTATGCGTCTTGAAAAAGACGGCGATCTGTTTATCGAAGTCTGGGAAGGTGAATCCGCTTTATCCGTCGGCAGGCGGCTTGAAACGGCAGGGGTTATACGAAACCAGTACTTTTGGTATCTTTTGTTTCGCCTGGACGACGAGCAAATAAAGACAGGCTCCTACAAATTTGAACTTCCGGCAAGCCAGTTAAAAATTCGCTCAATATTGACAAGCGGGAATCAGATTCTCGTAAAAGTAACAATCCCGGAAGGGGTTACCCTTAAAAAAACAGCCGGTATTCTTGAAGAAGCCGAAATTTGCCCGGCGGATAAATTCCTTGCAGCTTCTTCTTCAAAGGAAATCCTGGAAGCGTATCATGTGCCAGGCCCGACAATGGAAGGCTACCTGTTCCCGGACACCTACCTTTTCCCGATTGGTTATCCGGCTTCTAAAGTGGTTCAGACGATGGCGGACACTTTTTTCCTGCGCCTTGAAGACATTTCCCCGGAAGCCGGCTCCATAAGCGCTTCGGAACTGAACACCCGAGTCGTTATCGCTTCCATCGTGGAAAGGGAATACCGCATTCCGGAAGAGGCGGCGCTTATGGCGGGGGTGTTTTTTAACCGGCTTAAAATCGGCATGGCCCTGCAATCCTGCGCTACGGTTGTTTACATAATAACCGATATCCAGGGCAAGCCGCATCCGGAGCAATTGCTTAACAGGGATCTGGAAATTCGGGATCCCTACAATACCTATCTGAGGCCGGGACTCCCCCCAGGGCCTATTTCAGCCCCGGGCGAGACTGCCCTTAAAGCGGCTTTTTATCCACGCCAATCGGATTACCTTTACTTCAGATTGACGGATTTAAGCACAGGGCAGCATTATTTTTCACGTACGCTGGATGATCATATCCGGGCGGGAACTCTTTACGTAAAGGGAAGGTAGCGGTGCCTTATATCACAAAGTCCTCTATTCAGGAAGTGACGGATCGCCTGGATGCCAGCGCCGTTGCCTCTGATTATCTTCACCTGGAAAAGCGCGGAGGCCGTCTTTGGGCCTGCTGCCCCTTCCATAAGGAAAAAACCGCCTCTTTTACGGTAAACCCCGATCTTAAAACTTATTATTGTTTTGGCTGCCATAAAGGCGGAACGATGATCAATTTTATAATGGAGATGGATAAGCTCAGTTTTCCCGAAGCTGTTGAACTTCTGGCAAAGAAGGCCGGGGTGGAACTGGTTTATGAAAGCTCTGTCAACGGAAACTTTTCCGCAGAGGAAGAGGAAGGAAAGAAGAAAAAAGACGGACTTTTCGAGCTTTATCGACGTATTTCCGGCACTTTTCATCATTTTTTGCTAAAAAACCCTGAAGCTCGCCCAGCTTGGGATTATATTATATCAAGGGGCGTAAATAGAGAAATGATAGAATGTTTCGGTCTTGGCTATTCTCCGGCCGACCGGCACTGGCTTCATGCCTTTCTTTCCGAAAAAGGGTATTCAAAAGAATTCCTGGACGGGTCGGGGCTTTTTTCAAAAAACTCCAGTTCTTCGAACTCCAATTCTTCCATTTTTTCGGGTAGGATCATATTTCCAATCAAGGACCAGCAGGGGAGAAATGTCGCTTTTGGGGGGCGGTATTTGCCGGCACAGGTTTCCGAAAGGGCAGGCTGGGAACCGCCCAAATACATTAATTCCCCGGAGTCCGTAATCTATAAAAAGGGCGAGACGCTTTACGCTTTGGATCTTTCCTTGCCTGAAATTCGCAGGACGAAAACCGCGTATATCGCGGAAGGATACATGGACGTAATAGCTCTGCACCAGGCCGGTATAACGAATGCCCTGGCGCCTCTGGGAACGGCGTTTACGGACGCGCAGGTTAAACTGCTCCGGCGCTGGGTAGAAAAGGTGATCTTCTTTTTTGATTCCGATGAAGCGGGTAAGGCGGCGGCCAACAAAGGAATTTATACCTGCCGGAGAAACGGCCTTTCCTGCGCCGTTGTGTCCCCGGAGGCGGATGTCGCACGGGAAAAATCTTTTCCCAAGGACCCTGCCGACATTTTAAAAGATTTCGGAAGCGAAGCGCTGCGGAAGGCCGCAAATTCCGTTATCAGCGACCTGGATTTTTTACTTGCCAGGGCAAGGGATCTTTACGGCGGTTCGAGCGCGGAAGGAAAAGCAAAAGGCGTCGCGTTTATTTTTCCTTACATTGAGCTGTTGGATTCGGAAGTGGCCAGGGCTTCCTGTATTGAAGCGGCCGCCGACGCTTTCGGGCTGCTCCCCGCCGTAATTGCCGGCGATTTCAATCGTTACGCTTCCCGCCAAAAAAAGGAAGCAGGGGCGGAAGAAGCGTCCAAAGCTAAAGCTGATTTGCCAATTCTCATAAACGACGAAATTATGCTTTTAATTGTCGTTGCTTTGGATTATGTTTCTTCCGGTAATAGTGATAAAGGAGGAAAGCCGCTTTCAAAGGAAAAACTTTTTTCCCGTTTCCGTTTTTCCCTGGAAATAGACGATTTTGGAGATCCAAACGCAAAGGAAATTTACGTTGCTTTGGAAGAATGTTTCAGGTACGGAGAGGAAAGTATGGATGAGTTACTGGCGCGCATTTCTTCACCGGATCTGAAAAGGATCATTGTGGAACGCAGCGTTTCGGGGGAATTTTCGGTCAATGCCGAACAATTTGTAAATGACGGAATAAAAAAAATCAAAAGTAAAAATCTGGAACACAGACAGGAAGAAATAATAATAAAACTTCGCACGCTTAAGAAAAGCGGAGCCGGTGAAGGTAAAAGCCTGGAAGCGGTGGACAAAGTCCACGACAAAGTCCACGACGATGTCCGCGAACTTGAAGGCAAGGACGAAATCGCGGATGAAATCCGTGAACTGCTTGCCGAAAAGATGCAGCTTGACGACGAGTTAAACCAAATGAAGCAAGGAAGATTATCATGCCTGAATTGAAACGAAAAACGAAAAAGACCGCAGAGCTGTCTGCCGCAGGTGTAAGGAATGAGGCGGCGCAAAACGACGCTCTCGATCCCGCTGTGGTAAAGCTTATTGATTACGCAAAGATAAAGAAGGAAATATTTTTTGAGGAACTCGCGGATTACCTTCCGGAGCACATTGCGAATACCGACAAGATCGAGCAGGTACTTGCGCTTCTGGCAGAAAACAATATTCAGGTAATCGAAGAAGATATTTCCGAGGAAGAAGAAACAGGCCCTGAAAACCGTAAAGCGGATACCGAAAAGAAGCGCCTGGTTTACAACGAAAAAGAAACATCCGTGGACGATCCTATCCGGCTTTATCTGAGGGAAATCGGCAGGGAAAACCTGCTTACGGCGGAGCAGGAAGTCCATCTTTCCAAACAAATGGAAGACGGCGAAAATATTATCAAAAGGGTGTTAAAAAAATCCGGAATGATAATTCCCGAATTTTTTCACATCGCCCAGAAGGCTTTTTCAAAGAAGGACCTCCGCGAATTAAACCTTTCCAAAAAAGAGATAACAGAGCACATGACAGAGAGGCGCAGGCTGAATCAATTCTATAAGGAAACTTTAAGGCTTGCCCTTCCGGATCTAAAAAGTTACATAGAAGTCAAGCGCAGGCTAATCGGCCGCGGGATGAATATTTTCGAGGACGAGGAATTGAACGAAATCAGGGGCCGGCTGATGAAAATAATCGGGGCCGCCGAGATTCACCCCGAGGAAATCACGGGATTCTCCGAAAAGTTTATCCAGGCTTCCAAACGGATAAAGCGTTACAAAAAAGATCAGGAGCGAATCCAAAAGCATCTCCATGTCGATTCCCTGAAAGAGCTGCGGGCGCTGGGCAGGGGGCTTACGGTTAAAGAGGAGAGGGAAAAGCTGGAAGAGGCCTTAGGTTTGAGCTCCGATGAAATAAAAGACAAGATCAGGCAGATTCAGGTAAACGAGAAAAAGCTTAGGCAGATGGAAGCGGAATTTGAGGAATCCATTGAACGAATAAACCTTATGGCGAAGGAAATTAACCGCGGACGGGTTATGATGAAAAACGCCAAGGACAGGCTTATCAAGGCGAATTTGCGGCTTGTGGTTTCAATTGCCAAAAAGTATACGAACAGGGGGCTTCATTTCTTCGATCTTGTGCAGGAAGGAAATATCGGCCTTATAAAGGCGGTTGAAAAATTTGAATACAAAAAGGGATTCAAGTTTTCAACCTACGCCACATGGTGGATACGGCAGGCCATTACCAGGTCAATTTCGGATCAGGCCAGAACCATCCGTGTTCCCGTACACATGATTGAACAGATCAACAAGGTTGTCAGGGAATCCCGCCAGCTTATGCAGATGCTGGGACGGGAACCGACCGATGATGAAATCGCCGAAAGGCTTGGCTGGACTGCCCAGCGGGTAAAGTCGGTTAAAAACGTCGCGCGAGAGCCGATAAGCCTGGAAACCCCAATCGGCGAAGAAGACGATTCCCTTCTGGGAGACTTCATTGAGGACAAGGATGTTGAGAATCCGTCCAACCAGACCCAGTTCAAGATGCTCCAGGAGGAGATAATCACCATACTCAAGACCCTGCCCGCCAGGGAACAGGACGTGCTTAAAATGCGTTTCGGTCTTGACGACGGTTACTCCCTGACCCTTGAAGAGGTGGGGCTTTACTTCAATGTTACCCGTGAAAGAATCAGGCAGATTGAGGCTAAAGCCCTCCGCCGCCTTAGGCATCCCAAACGCAGCCGCCGGTTAAAGGATTATCTGGATCATTAATTTGCTTGTAATTTTTCTTGATTTTATATAGTATTTGCCAGGTTAGGCTATCGAAATTCAGTTCTTGAGGGGAAGTTATGGAAAAAGTGCTGGAAACACTCAAAACGCTGCAGGATATACTGTCGGAGAAAATCAGTCTGGAACAAAAGATCCAGGAAATTCCGAAACTGCTTACGAAGCAGGAAGAGCTTCTTGCAAGGATGAAAAAAACTTTCGTAGAAAAAAACCAGGAATACGAGAAGGCAAAGGCCTCGGAGGCCGAATACCGCAATTCCCTTTCGGATGCCGAAGCCAAACGGGAAAAAGCGGAAAAAAACATGGAATCCATAAGTACCCAGCGGGAGTATGAGGCCCTGGACAAGGAAATTAAAGACGCGGCGGGGTTGGAGCAGGAATACCGCAATAAGCTTCAACGTGAAGTCAGGAATCTCTCCGAGCTTGACGGAGAAATAAAGCAGAATCAGGCTCTTATTGAGCAGCAGGAAGCGGAACTTGATGAAAGGCGTAAGGACATTGAAAAAGAAGTTTCTTCAAAAGTGGCCCAGTTAAACGCGCTATCGCAAAAGGAAAACGATCTCGCTTCGGAACTCAACGACCCGGATGTGCTTTTTAAGTTCGAGAGGATAATCAGGAATAAAATGGGCAAGGGTATTGTCGCGATAAAGGGCGGCGTCTGCATGGGCTGTCACATGATCCTCCCAGCCCAATTTGCCAATACAGTCCGCCAGGGCGAAGAGATTGTTTTTTGTCCGTATTGTTCAAGGATTCTTTTTTATGAAGAATCGGAGCAGAGCGAGGAAGACTTCTTTAACGATGAAGATTCCGGCAGCCTTTCGGATCTGGACGATATGGAAGACGAAGATTACGATGAAGACGAGGAAGAGGACGAAAAAGTAAGCGCTGATTACGATGATTAATTTAGCGATGAACCAGGCTGCCGCCCGGCTGTAAAAGTATAACTTTTGCGGCTGGGAGGAAAGTCCGGGCTCCGCAGGGCATGATGCCGGGTAACACCCGGGCCCGGCCGCTAAACCGGCCGGGACAGAAAGTGCAACAGAAAGCATACTGCCTGGCAGTTCCCGGAACTGCCAGGTAAAGGTGAAATGGCGGGGTAAGAGCCCACCGCGGTACTGGCAACAGTACTGTACCCGTCGTAGACGGGTTTAGGCAAACCTCATCAGGAGCAAAGTCAAGCAGCGGCAGGGCGGTCCGTCCAATGCCGCGGGTAGGCTGCACAGAGATCGGTTGTGAGGCCGGTCCAAGACAGATGGCAGTCAGGCAGAAGACCTTCGGGTTTTTGTCACTGAACCCGGCTTATGGTTCATCGCTTTTTTTTGCCTTTACGGTTATTTATAGTGCCTTTCCCTCGATTGACTTTTTATGGAAAAGAATATATACAAAAGTATGCTTTTTAGGCGTTCTTCCTCTTATGGAACCGGTTTTAGAAGAAAAAGAATCTTGAAGAACGTCCTTGTGGGGGTAACGATTCTTGTTTTTCTCTCACTTTTACCGGTTTTTTTTCTGAAAATAAGGGGCTCCGGCCGCAACGAGAATAAACAATTGAGGGATTCTTTTGAATCCGGCGCGTTTGAATCCGCCTATGAGCAAAGTGACCAGATGCTGAAGAAAAAGCCCCTGGATTTTTTTCTGTTGACAGTACACGGGTTTTCCGCCTACCAGCTGGCCATCGCCCAGACAAACACCTTCGATACCCTTTCTTTCATTGATAATTGCATCTGGTCGCTCAGAAAGGCTTTGTTGTCCAGGGTGAATGACGGAAGAGTTCTTTACGTGCTTGGAAAAGCGTACTATTACAAGGGAGTGGGGTACTCGGATTTGGCGGTTAATTACCTTGAAAAAGCCAGAGCGGCATTCTACATGGCCGCCGACATTCCCGAATATCTGGGGCTGGCTTATGCGGCAATGAGGGATTACAGAAGCAGCGTGGAAGCTTTTTCTCTGGCCCTGACCGGCGAAACTCCTCCCTCGGATATTTTACTGCTTGCCATCGCCAGATCTTACCTTGCCCTTGATGAGGTTGAGCAGACAAAAGCGTATTTGATCCGCTGTCTGGAAATCACAAGGGATTCCAAAACTACAGCCGCGGCGCGGTTGGTTTTGGGCAATACGCTGGTAAAAACCGGGGATATTCGGGGGGCGGAAAAAGAGTATTTGAAAGTGATAGAAGAAGACGGTGATAATGCCGAAGCGCATTATCAGCTTGGAGAACTGTACGCTTTGGGGGGAGATATAACCAGAGCAAGGGCAGAGTGGCGCAGGGCGCTCAGAATTGATCCCGCCCACGGACCGGCGCGCAGCCGGTTGAATTAATCGCTTAGGCCCCGGAGGGAATATGTTTGGACAGAGTACAGCCATTGGAATTGATTTAGGAACTTGTAATACCCTAATCTATGTAACCGGAAAAGGGATACTGATTAATGAGCCCTCTGTAGTCGCGGTGGAAAAGGGAACCAACAAGGTAATGGCTGTCGGGGCCGACGCGAAAAGGATGCTTTTTAAGACCCCCGGATCAATCACTGCCATCAGGCCGATGCGGGGCGGGGTTATCGCGGATCTGGAATCGACAGAAAAAATGATCCGCTATTTCATCGGGAAAGCTTTGCCGCGCTACCGGTTTATCAAACCTAGAATGGTCATAGGGATTCCTTCCAGCATTACGGAAGTAGAACGCAGGGCGGTTGAAGAATGCGCTTACAAGGCAGGGGCCAGGGAAGTGGTTATTATCCCCGAAAGCCTTGCCGCGGCCATAGGCGCAGAAATTCCCATCCAGGAGCCCGCGGGGCACATGATCGTTGACATCGGCGGCGGTACTTCGGAAATTTCCGTAATCAGCCTTGGAGACATGGTTGTAACCAACGCAATACGCACGGCGGGAGACGATTTTGACGAAGCCATTATCAAGTATGTCAGAAGCGAGCTCAACCTGATTATTGGCGGCGCAGGCGCGGAAAAGCTTAAAATTGAAATCGGCAACGCCTTTCCGGATAAAGAAATTGAAAAAATGGAGATCAAGGGAACGGACGCGGGTACGGGATTGCCCAGACGGCTGGAAATTGATTCCGAGCAAATCAGGGAAGCGCTGAAGGTACCTGTAAATATAATTTTGGATGAAATTAAATCCATCCTGGGAAAGACTCCGCCTGAGTTGGCGGCGGATATTGTGGAGCGGGGAATAGTTATGACCGGAGGCGGGTCGCTTTTAAAAGGACTGCCGAAACTAATTTCCAAAGAGACAGGAGTATCGGTAATTCTTGCCCAAAGCCCTCTGGATTGCGTTGCCCTGGGCGCCGGTAAATATTTTGACAAGACCAGAGGGAGTGATCTCCGTAGTATGTACGATAGCTTAAACAGATAGGCTCCCATGAAGACGGGGAGAGAGAAACGGCAAAAAAGACTTGGGTCTGATTTTTATGTCTTTGTTGTCCTTGTCCTTGTTTCTTTTTCAGCTCTTTTTTTCTCTTCTCTTAATGTGTCCGGAAATGTACTCGGAAACGCGAAGAATCTGGGCTTAACGGTTTTTTCGGGGTTAAGGGGCGGTATACATGAAGCTTCTTCCGCTGTATCGCGCACGGTTTTGTCCATTCGGGAGCTGGCATCCCTAAGGCGGGAGTACGCGGAGCTTACAGAGCGAATCGCAAGGTATGAGCAGCTTGAAAGATCTTCCGCCGAAATAAGGCAGGAGAATAACCGCTTAAGGGAGCAATTGGGCTTTTCCCAGGATCTGCGATACCAGCACATTCCGGCGGTTCTTATCGGACGGGATCCGGCTAATTTGTTTTCCGCTTTTGTTATCAACAAGGGGTTTCTTGCGGGGGTTTCGGTCAATATGCCGGTCATAGCCTATCATAACGGGACGCAGGGGCTTGTAGGCAAAGTTATAAATACCGGGGCTTTTGAAAGCCTTGTGATGCCGCTTTATGACCAGAGGTGTTATGTGTCTTCCAGGCTCTCCGAATCCCGCTATGAAGGAATTGTTGAAGGCCGTGGAATTCCTGATGCTCCCCTTTTAATGCGTTTCATCAGAAAGCGGGCTATTGAAGAAATCAGCATTGGCGATATGGTGGTGGCCAGCGGCATTGGAGGAATCTATCCGGCGGGTATTAATATCGGCAGGGTGAGCCGCATAAATTATCAGGAAGACGATCTTTCCATGGATTTGGAGCTGGAACCGTCCATTGATTTTTCCCGCCTGGAATACGTATTTGTAATAAAACAGATGGAAGAAACCGATGGTTAAAAAAATTATTTGGGCGTTGGCATTAACCATTGGCGCGGCGCTTCTGCAGTCAACCATTCTGTCCCGCCTTGTTGTTTACATTCATACGATTCCCGATCTCACTTTGGGTATTCTGGTTTATACAGCATATGTGAACGGGACTATGACAGGACAGCTTACAGGATTTTTTTCGGGAGTTTTGCTGGATTTTTTTTCATCGGCGCCTCTGGGGCTTAACGCTTTCATCCGCACCCTGCTAGGCGCTCTTACAGGTACAATGAAAGATACTTTCTATCTCGATTTTTTCTTTTTTCCGATGACGCTCTGCGCCGGTGCGACGATATTTAAGGCCCTGCTTTTTTTTCTGCTTCATCTGCTTTTTCCGGAGACGATCCCCTCTTATTCGCTTCTGGCCCTTACTTTCTGGATTGAGCTTGGATTGAATACCTTGACCGCTCCCCTGTTATTCGGTCTATTGAGGCTATTCGGGCCTCTTCTTGCCGGGCCAAAGGAGATCTGATAATGAAAGAGGATCAGGAAGAAAACGCCTCAAGGCGCTTTATACTCCTTAGGATCAGTTTTATCGCGCTGTTTGTTATTTATTCAATCCGCCTTTTCAGCATGCAGATTTTCAGCGGAGATATTTACCGTTTAAGGGCCCGGAATATCGCGCGGCAGACTTCCGTTATCCCGGCCCAGCGCGGTGAAATATACGATCGTAATTATAATCAGCCTTTGGTTTTGAATACCGAATCATTCGCGGTAAGCATAATTCCCGCGGAAGTTCCCGCCAGTCAAATGCAGGAGCTTTTAAGCCGCCTTGCTTCAATTCTTGGGCTGCCGCTTGATCAGCTTGAAAGGAAAGTGCCACGATCAATTTATTTCCTTTACCAGCCTGTAGAAATCGCGATTAACGTTTCCTTCAGTACAATTTCCGTTCTTTCCGAACAGGCTGATTCACTGCCGGGCGTTTTCTGGCAGGCGAAACCCCTGCGCAATTACCCGGATTCAGGCAGCCTGGCCCACATAATCGGCTATGTGGGAAGCATTACCAGGGACGAGCTTACGGTTCTTTACAATCAGGGCTACCAGCAGGGGGATATAATCGGGAAGAGCGGCATTGAAAAACAGTACGATGAACTGCTTCGGGGAAAAGAGGGCAGGGAAACCAGGACTGTTGATGTAAGGGGAAGAAACGTCGCGGGGGACAGTACGCGGATAAATCCTGAAACGGGGAAGAACCTGGTTCTTACCATCGACAGAAAAATTCAAACCCTGGCGGAAAAAGCTCTGGGCAGACGGATGGGGGCTGTTGTAGTTCTGCGTCCTACAAACGGAGAAATACTGGCCATGGTTTCATATCCGTGGTTCGATCCCAATATTTTTAACCAGACAGATCTGGAAGGGTCATATCTTGCATTGCTTGATGATCCGAACAAGCCCTTTATAAACCGGGCAATTCAATCCAGCTATCCTCCGGCTTCAACATTCAAGGTTATAATGACCACCGGCATCCTTGCGGAAAATGCCTTTCCGCCTGAACAGCTCGTGGAATGTAAGGGAGAAATCGACTACGGCGACAGGCAATGGCATTGCCATATCAGGCGGGGCCACGGCAGATTAAATTTGCAGAGGGCAATGGCGCAGTCCTGCGATATTTACTACTGGACCGTCGGAAGGGATTATCTTGGCATTGAAAACATCATTAACTATGCCAGGGATTACGGCTACGGAGAAATTACAGGCATTGACCTTCCGGGCGAAGCAAGCGGATTTCTGCCGACCCCGCAGTGGAAGGAACGGCGTCTGCATGAACGCTGGCAGGGCGGGGACACGATGAATACGTCAATCGGGCAGGGTTTTACCCTGGTTACTCCGCTGCAAATGGCAAACATGGCGGCTATGGTAGTTAACAACGGGGTAATCTACCAGCCCCATGTGCTTAAAGAGGTGCGGGATCCAAAAACCGGCGCGGTGGAAAAAAGCGTTGTTCCCAGGATAATTCACAAAAGCGAATTGGACGCATCAGTGTTTGCCCTGGTACGTCGTGATATGCGCGGGGTAATAAGCGAGGGCACCGCTCAGTATCCTTTAAATATCAGAACGGTTCAGATTGCGGGGAAAACGGGAACAGCCGAAGTGGGACTGCCCGAAAATTGGCATTCATGGTTTACTTCCTTCGCGCCGTATGAAACGAACAAGCCCGAAGAAAGAGTTGTGGTTGCGGTTATTGTTGAAGCTGTCAACACATGGGAATGGTGGGCCCCCTATTGTTCTGCGATAATTTACCAGGGTATTTTCGCGGATCAAACTTATGAAGAAGCCGCGAGGACCCTTGGAATCTACAATGCCCAGCCGGTACAGGGGCGCAGGGAATAAGCAAGGTATGAAGATCCGGGATTTTTTGGAAATAGATTTTATCCTGCTGTTTGCAGCTTTGGTTTTGGTCGTGTTCGGCATTCTTTTTATTTATTCCTCAGGAATAACCAGCGAAGGGGTCCTTATTTCCAGCGAGTACAAAAAACAGATTGTTTGGGCCTCGGCGGGCCTGGTTTTTGCTTTGGTCATCTCCATGCTTAATTACAAGCGGATTTCCGATTTAGCCGTTTATTTCTACATCGGAACGCTTGCATTGCTTGTGGTTACTTTTGTATTTGGCAGGGTAATTAGCGGAAGCAGGTGGCTCAGGATAGGTTTTTTGGGCTTTCAGGCCTCTGAATTTGCCAAAATAGCAACTATACTTTTTTTGGCCTGGTATCTGGAAATTACCAAGCGAAACCAGAATGATTTTTTTCGTTTTATTATTTGCAGTGTTATCGCGATGATTCCCATGATGCTGGTTTTAGTTCAGCCCGATTTGGGAACCGCCCTGGTTTTTATTCCCATACTTTTGGGAATGGCCTATGTAGCCGGAATACCCGTCAGGTACATTGCTTTTTTTGGATTTGCGATTGCATTTGCGGGGGTCTTTCTGGTACTTCCGTTTTGGCAGTCTTACATAATGAGCAACGCAATACCGGCCCTTATGATGCTTGCCAATTCCCGCTTTGTGACGGCAGGCTGTATGATCTTGCTGCTTATTGCCGCTATCGCGTGGATTGGGTACGCCCGTTACCAAAAAAGCTATTTTTACTGGATACGCTACTGTACTTTTATCTTTATTTTCTCGCTGGGCGGCTCATACCTGGCCCAGAAAATGCTCAAACAGTACCAGGTTATGAGGCTTATTGTTTTCATGAATCCCAATGTAGACCCAAGGGGCTTTGGCTGGCAAATCATTCAGTCTGTCACCGCAATCGGATCCGGAGGCCCGTTTGGCAAAGGCTATTTGCAGGGAACCCAGAGCCATTACCGCTATCTTCCCGAGCAGAGTACGGATTTCATTTTTTCAATCCTTTCGGAAGAATGGGGCTTTATCGGCGGGGTTTTGGTGTTTGCGCTGTTCCTGATCATTTTTTTAAGGCTCGTAAGGATTATGCAAATTACGTCGGATTCTTTCGGTTCTTACATAGTCGCCGGGCTGATTTATATGTACGCGTTTCACTTTGTCGTTAATGTGGGAATGACCATGGGAATTATGCCCATTACCGGCATCCCGCTTATGTTTGTGTCCTATGGGGGATCTGCGGTTTTATCCTCGATGATCGGAATTGGATTGGCCATGAGTATTTATGTACGAAGGTTTACTCACTAATGGGGGCAAAAAAACGATTTATTGATCCCCTGACCGATTTGGGTGAGTTGCTTCTAAAAACCGAAAAACCGGGGCGCTATACAGGCGGAGAATACGGCCGTCTTTTAAAAAGGGATTCGCCATGCGTAACAGAATCGGCATTGAGCGCTGTTATCGCGTTTCCCGATCTTTATGAAATCGGAATGTCCAATCAGGCGCTTAAGATCCTTTACAACCGGCTTAACGGGATTGAAGGTATTTTCTGTGACCGCTCTTTTGCCCCGGCTCCTGATTTTGAAGAACTTTTAAGAAGCCGTCATCTGCCCCTGTACGGCCTGGACACGGGGATAAGCCTTGGGGATGTTGATCTCTTAATGTTCACGTTTGGCTATGAGCTTTTAATTACCGGCCTTTTAACCATGCTTGACGTTTCAGGCATTCCCCTTCGCCGCAGAGATCGCGGCGAGGATGACCTCCTGATTATAATGGGGGGCCCCTGTGTTTCAAATCCGCTGCCATACGCGGATTTTATCGACGCTTTCTGGATAGGCGAAGCCGAAGGCGGCTTTTTCGATCTTGCCGCCGAGCTGCGGGACATAAAAAAATCAGGCGGCAAAAGGGACGACTTATTGAATAAGCTCCTCTCCCATCCGGCTGTTTGGGCAAGCGGGAAGGGTAAAGCTGTCAGGGCGGTGGACGGCGATTTTTCCGGGCGGCAAGGCAGCCAGGCGGTTTTTCCGATACCCAGCATGAAGGTTGTTCACCACCACGGCGCGGTTGAAATTATGCGGGGCTGCCCAAACGGCTGCCGTTTTTGCCACGCCGGTTATTGGTACAGGCCCGCCCGCCAGAAAAACGCCTGTTTGATAGAAGATGAGGTTGGCTCTTTCATCCGGAAAGGCGGCTACAGGGAGATAACGCTTTCTTCCCTTTCCTCAGGCAATTATCAATACCTTGATGATCTGTTGGATCATCTGAACAAAAAATACAGTTCCCATCATATTTCTTTTCAGCTCCCTTCCCTGAGGGTTTCAAGTTTTTCATCCAATTTACAGCTGCTGGAAAAAATCTCTTTGGTAAGAAAAAGCGGACTTACCTTTGCGGTGGAAACACCCCTGGATTTTTGGCAAATGGCCATAAACAAGCAGGTGGCAGGAGAAGAGGTTGTTTCCATACTCCGGGAGGCAAAAAGGCGGGGGTGGAAAGGGGCGAAGTTTTATTTCATGATAGGCCTTCCGCTTGAACAACCGCTTGAAGAATCTACTTTAAAAGAGGAAGAGGAAATAGCCGCCTTCGTTGAACGGGCAGCCAGGCAAACTCGGATGCACTTTAATGTAAATATTGGAACATTTGTTCCCAAGGCTCATACGCCTTTTCAATGGGCCGCTCAAATTAGCGCGGAAGAAGCGGAAAAAAAAATCTCTTACATACGAAACAGATTAAAGGCGCAGGGGCACAAGGTCGGCATACAGGATCCTTTTATCTCGGTGATAGAGGGCATTGCGAGCCGGGGGGACGAAAGGGCAGGGGCCATTTTTGAGGAAGCCTTTAAAGCGGGATGCAGGCTTGATTCCTGGACAGAGTACTTAAATAAGGAAATCTGGAGAAAGCTCTTTGAAAAGTATAAAAATCTTCTTGATGATTTTTTGGCCGAGAAAGAAACTTCCGCTTTGCTTCCCTGGTCATGCGTTCACTCAGGATTGAGCGAAAAATTCTATTTGCAGGAGTTGGAGAAATCTTGCAATGGGGAATTTACTTCTCCATGTATAAAAAATTGTAACAATTGCGGAATTTGTGAGAATTCTTTAAAAACTGTACAAAATTCCATACAGCTTAAAGAAGATTTTTACAAAAGGGAGCAAGAAAAACCGGAAAACAATAAAACAGACCCCGATACCTACAGGATCATTTTCTCATTTTCAAAGCGGGGAAGCGCTGTTTTTCATCCTCACCTTGGGCTTTTGGAAATTTTTTCAATGGCCTTTTTGCGGGCGGGCATTCCCGTTCTTTATACGCGGGGATTTAATCCCCTGCCGAAACTGGAAATCGCTTCGCCGCTTTCATTGGGTATCAGGGCCGGCGGTGAAATTGCGGCTATTGATACGGAAGGATATTTTTCTGCCGAACAATTTAAAAAGGGCCTTAACGAATTTTTTCCTGAGGGATTAAATGTTGTTGAAGCGATGAATGTTTTTATTCCGTCAGGCGGGAAAAAACATTCTCTTTCGTCGCTTTTATGGGGTTATGTGTATACAGGGGAAGACAGTGGAAAGGAAATTGTTGAAGTAAAAGAAGAAAAATCATACCGCGAAGCGAGGATTGGTTCCACCGGAAGCATATACAGCCTGGAAAGGCTTTCGCTTCTTGCCGGCTTAAATGGAGCTAAGGATAAAAGCGGGGCTTCTTACTTTGAGGTTTATAGGTCGCTATATCCTGAGACAGGGGAAGAGAGGATAAAAGCTTAGAGAACCAATGATTAAATCAAATCTAAAATTTTACCACAGTTCACAGAGTTTCACGGAGAAGAATACAAAAATAAACTTAATACTCCGTGTTTCTCTGTGTACTCCGTGGTAAAAATTTTTATGTTAGCGCTTATGCTGTCAAACCCACTTCTTTGCCAATTTCAATTAGAAACTTGAAATTTACTAAATGGGATTGTTGTTACGGCGTCTGTAATGCTAATAGCTTGCGCATTGCCATTTTTGTTGGTTCCATCCATATAGATTATCAACCCAACCCTGAAAGTTCCCTTTCCTGTCCATCGGTTCTGAGTTGGATTAAAACTTCCATTATCATTAAACAGAATAGTAACCAAATCACAGGTAACTGTAGAAGCAGAAAGCTGCCCACTTCCCATAGCCACAATTTTGTTATCTGCCCCGCTAACAAAAATATTGTATCTTCTAGAAGCCGTGAGGTATTCCGCTGGAATTCCGGTAATACTTATCGTTTTTTCAGGTTCACTCCCACCGCAAGCCGCAAAAGAAAGCCCAATTACCGCCAAAAGCGCAATAATCCCTAACCATTTGATGTGGTTCTTCATGTAAAACTCCTCAGATTGGTTTTTATAATCTTTGAAATATCAAGATTATAATGAAATTATATGAAAAATCATTATTTGTCAATAAAAAATCAATGATATTTCATTATTATTATTTTTACGAAAATGGGTCATGATTTTAGAAAAAATTTGAGAAATGAACTCGATTTTCAAGGTTTGACGGTCAAGGAATTGAGCGCCAGAACAAGTATCCCAATCGCGACCCTGGATTGCTACTTGGGGACACGGGCAACTGTGCCTTCTGTTGACGCCGCGTTTAAAATCGCGCAAGCGTTGCAGGTTTCGGTTGAGTATCTTGTTGCCGGCGAGATGGCAAACATGGAAAAGTCGCTAAAAGCACCAAATCGTGAGGTTCAGGAAATTTTTAAATGGATTGAAAGCCTTAATTCCGAACAGCGTAAAGCAATCTATAAGATGATCGTTGCCTTCAAAGGCATTGTTAAAAATTCATAGCATGGACAATGCTTTTATATATGATTTAAAGTTTAATAATTCATGGGAGGGATAAAAAAGGGATGTTCGCTGTCGCGGTCATAATTATGGAGCCATTCACTTGCATAATAGTATCCAATTTCTGCGGCCTTTTTTATTAACATATAACCTTTAGTTTTATCCTGTTCTATCATTTTTCCTTTATAATATTCCATCCCCAAATGAAAGAGATCTTCTGCATTATCTTTAAAAACATTGTCATACTCAACCGCTCCGCCAATATTAACTTTCCAGTAAAAGTGCGGCGTCCAATTACCTTTACCTGTGCAAAAAAATACCTTAATATTTTCTTCGTCAATCCATTCCATTTCTTCCTTAAAAAAAGACTGTCTTTTATCAGTGATGAATAAAGCGTCGTCAAAAAACTTTATTTTATTTACTAACTGGTCGCCTTTATAGATTTCAACGAATATTCCGTTGGCAAGAACCCCTGTATTTTGAAAATCCAGTTTAAATGTCATTTGCGCCGTATATATGCCATTTGATACCGGACTTAAATGCCTTTTTTCAAACAAGAAATTATTTTCGATAATGCTGTCATACGCTTCCTTAAAAACATTGCCGTCCAGGTTGTTACAGGCGGCATATTCCAATATTTTATTATGAATTACATCAAGCAGTATTTTTTGAACTTCAACAAACGGTTTATTCAGTAAATTGCCATGATCATACCGGATATATATGTAAATATGTTCTCCCTCTTTGGCATATTTATCGACAGGATTTTCTATTCTATCTTCCGATATTTCTGTGAGAGTAACTTTAAGAAATCTCATTTTTCCCAATATGACAGGTTTAAGGTAATAATGGTACATGACTCCAAGCCAATAGCAACAATCAACATATATTCCGGTTTCTTCTGTATCTTTATTTCTTCGCTCAAAATAAAATTCGATATAATTAAATTCCATGCGCGCTCTTTGAAGCCTTTCTTTTAGCAACCGGCTTTTTCCTGGTACCGCGTAAAATCTCCTTGGGGAACAGAACCTCAAAGGCCTCCCAGGCGTTGTCCACGAAATTTACTTTCAGCGCTTTCTTAATGTCCTCGCTCAATTCTTCCCAGTCTTCCCTGTTATCGGCAGGGAGCAGTACTTCTTCCATGCCGTTTCTGATTGCCGCAAGGAGCTTTTCCTTTAACCCGCCTATGGGAAGGATGCGGCCTGTCAGGGTAAGCTCTCCAGTCATGGCGTAGCCCGGTTTTGGGGGAATCCGGCAGAGGGTTGAAAGAAGCGAAACCGCCAGGGTTATGCCGGCGGAAGGGCCGTCCTTGGGAATGGCTCCTTCCGGAACGTGGATGTGAAAATCGGTTGCCGGCATGTCCTTGACAAGGAACTTGCAGCGATCCTGCACGCTGCGCAAATAAGAAATGGCGATTTTGGCGCTTTCCTTCATAACGTCACCCAGATTGCCGGTTATGATGCTTTCGCCTCTGCCTTCAAAGCAGATTGTCTCGACAGGCAGCATTGTGCCCCCTGTTTCAGTCCAGGCAAGGCCGTAGGAGACGCCGATGCGGGCTTCCTTGAACACCACGTCGTTTTTGTATTTGCGCCTTCCAAGAAGTTTTTCCAAATCTTCTTTGTCGATATTCTTTTTAAAACTTTCGATAGGTTTGTCTGCGTTTTTGCCGTATTCCTTGTTCACCGCAACTTTTGCGACGCGCCTGACGCAGCGGGCTATTTCCCTTTCAAGGCTGCGTACGCCGGATTCCATTGTCCAGTGCCGGATTATTTCCAGAATCGCCTCGTCTTTGAAGGTTATTTTTGCCCTGGCCAGTCCGTTCTCGGCCAATTCTTTCGGAACAAGGAATTTTTTAGCGATTGCCAGCTTTTCATTTTCTCCGTAACCGGGGATTTCGATGATCTCCATTCGATCCAGCAGGGGGTAGGGGATTGAATGTAACGAATTGGCCGTGGTGATAAACAGCACCTTGGAAAGGTCGTAAGGGACTTCCATATAGTGATCGGTAAACGTGGAATTTTGCTCAGGATCCAAAACTTCAAGAAGGGCCGAGGCGGGGTCTCCGCGGAAATCGCTGGAAAGCTTGTCAATCTCGTCCAGAAGAAATACGGGGTTCATGGTTCCGGCCTTACGCATTGACTGGATAATTTTCCCCGGCAAAGCGCCAACATAGGTTTTTCTGTGGCCCCGTATTTCCGCTTCGTCCCGGACGCCGCCAAGGGAGATGCGCACAAATTTGCGCCCCAGGGCCCTGGCAACGGATTTACCGAGGCTGGTTTTGCCCGTTCCCGGAGGCCCCACAAAGCAGAGTATCGGCCCTTTGATGCCAAGGGGGACTTGCTGATTTTCAATATTATTTTCCGCCTGGGTAATGGCTTGAGTGTTCAACTGCCTTACCGCGATAAACTCGATGATCCTCTCTTTGGCTTTTTTCATTTCATAATGATCTTCGTTAAGTATCTTCTCGGCTTCCGAGAGGTCTGAGGCGTCGGCGCTGTATTCACTCCATGGGAGATCGTTAATCCATTCCAGATAGCCCCTCAGCACCCCCGCTTCGGGAGAAAACGGCTGAAGTTTTCTGAGCCGGGCAATTTCCTTCCGGGCCTTGGTCAGCACTTCCTCGCCCGGACGGCGTTCCTCAATGCTGCGTTCCAGATCGGCAAACTCGTCTTCCGCTGTGTCTTTCCCAAGTTCCCTGTTTATTTCCTTGAGCTGTTCGTGAAGAATATAGTCGCGCTGGTTTTTATCCATCCGGCTTTTTACCTTGCCTGAAATGTTTTTCTGAATTCCGAAAATTTCATTTTCCAGTTCCAGTGTTTCAAGAAGTTTTTCAAGCCTTGCGGCGGGATCCGCGATGCGGATAAGGCCGATCTTTCTGTCCGCCTTTATCGACATGGCATTGGAGATGATATTGACAAGTTTTTCCGGGTTTTCGGTTTTTTCCACCACAGAGAGAATTTCTGTGCCGATCTTTTTTGTAAACTCCGCGTATTGGGCAAATGATTTCTGCACCGCCCTCATAAGACCTGAGATTTCCTGGGCCGCCTCTTCGCCTTTTTCGCGGGCCTGAGGATCGGGATTTTCCGCCTTTATAGGATCTACGTTTGCCAGGGTAAAGCCGTTTTTTGGATGCAAAGATGTCAAAAGCGCCCTGTATTCCCCCTGAAGAACCACACGGAAGGTGCTGTCAGGCAGCCTTAAATTCTGAACTATGCGCACGACCGTTCCGGCATCCCAGGTTTCTTCGGACTTTTGATCGGAAGCGGGGGACTCGGCGCTTTTCAGGCATACCGCAAAAAGGCGCAGATCTCTCTTCAGCGCTTCTTCAATGGCGGCAATGCCCGATTTGTAGGTAATAAAGACGGACAATATTGTCTGGGGAAAAATCACGAGCTCTCTTAAAGGAAGCAGCGGATACTCTTCGACTTTGGTTTTTGAGCTGCCGAAAGGGTTCATTTTGTCTCTGGCGAATTTAAGCGATTTTCTGCAGGGACTGAATTTCGGGGGGCTCGGATTTAAGCACCGTGTCTTTTGTAATACGTACATGTTTAAATCCCTTGATAGACGGGATTTCAAACATAATGTCGGTCATCATTTTTTCCACAATGGCCCTGAGCCCTCTTGCGCCGGTCTTCTGTTTGATTGCCGTATCCGCAATCGCGTCAATCGCGTCTTCGGTGAATTCAAGCTTAACCTCGTCAATGGCCAGAGAAGCGGTGTATTGTTTTATAATCGCGTTTTTGGGTTCCGTGATAATCCGTTTAAGGTCGTCCCTATTAAGCTCTTCCAGGCTTACGGTGATTGGAAGTCTGCCGATAAATTCGGGGATCATCCCAAAGTGAATAAGATCGTCCGGATGCAGGGCGTCGTAGAGCTCTTTCAGGTTCTTGCCGCTATGCACCTTGGTATCGGTCCCGAAACCCATAGGATGCTCGACCACGCGGCGCTCAATAAGTTTTTCCAGTCCGACAAAAGCGCCGCCGCATATAAAGAGAATATCAGTTGTGTCTATGCGGATCATTTCCTGATTGGGATGCTTGCGGCCTCCCTGGGGCGGAACGGCGGCGATGGTGCCCTCGATTATCTTTAGCAGAGCCTGCTGCACGCCCTCGCCGGAAACGTCTCTGGTAATGGAAACGTTTTCCCCTTTACGCGCTATCTTGTCAATTTCATCTATGTAAACAATTCCCCTTTCCGCCGCGGCGATGTTTCCGCCGGCGTTCTGAATCAGTTTTAAAAGGATATTTTCCACATCTTCGCCGACATAGCCCGCTTCGGTCAGGGTTGTGGCGTCTACAATGGCAAAGGGAACCTTTAGTTTCTTCGCGAGAGTTTTTGCCAGAAGTGTCTTTCCCGTGCCGGTCGGGCCGATTAACAGCACGTTTGATTTTTCAATTTCAACGTCGTCATGTTCCTTGGAAGGATTGGCGATGCGCTTGTAGTGGTTGTAAACCGCCACGGAAAGGGCCTTTTTGGCCACATCCTGACCAATGCAAAAATGATCCAGGTATTCTTTTATTTCTTTTGGAGTCGGAATGTCGCCAGTAAACTGGCTTGAAAGCTCGTGATCTTCCTCGGTAAGGATTTTACGGCAAACCTCGACACATTCGTCGCAAATATAGACATCCCGCGGGCCTGCGATGAGCCGCCTGGCCATGTCCGCGCTCTTCCCGCAGAAAGAGCAGGTGCGATCGTATTCTCCCTGTCCGTTACGAAGTTTTGCCATTTTTTTTCCTCTCCAGAATCGAATCAACTATTCCATATTCTACCGCGTCTTTTGCGGACATATAAAAATCCCTTTCCATGTCCCTGGCAACCTGATCCGGGTCTTTGCCGGTATGTTTGGAAAAGTAACTAATCGTAAGTTTTTTAAGGCGGATGATTTCCTTGGACTGTATGCCGATATCTCTGGCCTGTCCCTGAGCGCCCCCCCATGGCTGATGGATAATTACCCTGGAAGAGGGAAGCACAAAGCGTTTTGCCGCTGTTCCCGCGGCAAGAATAAGAGCCGCCATGCTGGCTGCCTGACCGATGCAGATGGTCTGTATATTACTTTTCAAATACTGCATGGTATCGTAAATCGCAAGACCCGCCGTAACGGAGCCGCCGGGGGAATTGATGTAGAGGTTTATGTCCTTTTCGGAATCCTGACCGTCCAGAAAGAGGAGCTGGGCTACCACCAAATCCGCGCTCTGATCGTTAATTTCCCCGTCCAGAAACACTATTCGATCTTTTAAAAGCCGTGAAAAGATGTCGTATGATCTTTCCCCTGCGCCGGTTTGCTCAACGACAAAGGGAACCAGATTGCTCATTTTTTCGTCCATACTAATACTCTACACGTTATTCGAGACCAGGTCTATATAGCTTTTTTTCTCCCCGGAGTTAACGGTGTTTTTTTCAAGAAGAATGTCAAAAAACCTGCGTCTTTTAGTGTCTTCCCTCAAATATTCCATAATTTGCCCTTCCTCATAGTATTTTTTTACATCCTCAATTGAAGTTTCGCTTTCTTTTGCCAGTCTTTCAAGTTCTTTTTCTACTTCGTCGTCATTTACATCGATTTTCAGTTCTTCAATGAGGGTTTCCACTATCAATCGGGAATGGATGGATTTTGCGACTTCAGGTCTCCATTCTTCAATAGCCAATTCAGCCCGCTCGTTCCCTATCATATTGTAAAGCCCTTTGGCGTCGGTATTTAAGCGCATTGCTAAATTCTGCCATCTGGCGTCAAGTTCCACCCGCATCATTGACTCGGGGATTTCTACCGGGGTGTGTTCCGCTATTTTTTCAATAAGCTTGTTTACCTTTACATCCCTGAGCCTTTGCTCCAGGTCCTTGTTAAGCCTGTCTCTGATATTGTTTTTAAGATCATCGAGAGTTTTATATTTTTCATCCACATCCTGGGCAAAATCGTCGTCCAGCTCGGGGAGTTTTTTAGTTTTAAGCGCGGTTAGGGTAACTTTTAGCTTTTTTGTCTTGCCCGGATGATCTTTGTGATCTTCCGGATAGGTTTTGGAGAACTCTTTTGTTTCCCCTTTTTTCATCCCTGTTACTTCATCGTCAAATTGATAGATGTTATTGGACGAGCCTAGGGTAAAAGTGAAGTCTTCCCTCTCGCTGCTGGCTAAAACCTCGCCCGCATCGTCCAGTTCACAGTAGTTTACGGTTAAAACATCGCCGGACTCGGCGCTTTCGCCGTCGTTTTTATCCAAAACAAACGAATTTCGCTCCCGAATAGCCTCAAGCTCCCTGTTGATATCCTCATCGCCGATTGAAACATCCGGGATTTCCGCTTCAAAGCCCTGCCATTTATCAACCTTTACTTCCGGAAACACGTCGTAAACAAAGGAAAATTTGAGGTCGTTTTCCAAATCCGGCTTTGGAACTTCTTCAAGGCGGGGGGTTGAGAGGGGTTTGGTTTCTCTGGTTAAGCTCTCTTCGCGGAATACTTCTACCAATGCCTTTTCTATAATTTTGCTCACCGCTTCGCCCTTGAGGGCGTCTCCGTGTTTTCTTACCAGTACATCATGGGGAACCTTTCCCCTTCTAAAACCAGGGATTTGAATGGTTTTGGAATAGGAAGCAAGGAGCTCGTCATATTCGGAACGGACATCATCCTTTCCGATAGTAATGCTCAATTTTACGCTGGATTTTTCCAGCCGCTGAATATCCTTGGTTATATTCACTCTAAACCTCTTTGTTGCGCAATTTCATGTCTTTAAAACAGTGCTAGAGAAGGGACTTGCCCTACAAGCCTCGGCTTTAAATACCTGCGAGAGAAGGGACTTGAACCCTTAAGCCTGCGGCACCAGATCCTAAGTCTGGCGTGTCTGCCAATTCCACCACTCTCGCAAAAGAGCCGACAGGCTCCTCGGTGAAGCAAGCTTCACACCGTTAAGAAAGTTTATCGGAGGCTTCTTTATGTGTCAATGTAAGTCTGATTTGGTGTCAACGAGGGGGTTTGTTAAAATTTTTGTTCTGGGGCATAATCAGCTAATATGTTCATTCGCCGAGTGTTGTTGTCTCTTCTGGGAAACTTCGTGCTTGCCTTTGGCGTGGCAGTGGCGGTGAAAGCCGATCTGGGAATCACCCCTGTTAATTCTATCGCCTTTGTCCTAAGCAAGATTTTTACTATCGATCACGGCCTTTTGACAGGCGTCATATACGCCAGCTATGTATTGATTCAACTGGCAATACTGAGAAGCGAATTCCGCCTTTATAACCTGCTGCAGGCCGGAGTCGGTCTGTTGTTCGGCTGGTTTGTCTTTCTATGTAACCATATCCTTGCGTTTCCGACTCCGGAATTCTATCCGCTACGGCTTTTATTTTTGCTGGTCGGCGTAATAATAATCGGCCTGGGCATAATGCTTTACCTCAGAGCCAATCTCCTGCCCCAGCCGGCGGAAGGGCTCATACTGGCGATTCAGAAAAAGTCCGGGTGGAAACTGCACAATATCAAGGTCGTTTTCGATTGTTCGGTAGTTGTTATTGCGGCGGCGATTTCCCTCATAATCACCAGAAAGATCATCGGTATAAGGGAAGGAACGCTCATCGCGATGCTAGGTATAGGCAAGTGCATGGGTTTTTTTACAAAGCACCTTGGCGGGAAGATAGATGCCCTTTTCAGGCTTTCTGGTAAAGTTCCCTAATAACGTTCCGCTTGATTTTGCCGCTTATTGTTTTGGGAAGCTCCGGCACAAATTCCACAATGCGGGGGTATTTGTAGGGGGCGGTGACATGCTTGACGTGGTTTTGCAGTTCGTGGATAAGTTCTTCCGAAGGGGAAAAACCGCGCGTCAGCACAATGCTGGCTTTTACCACCTGGCCCCGCATGGGATCGGGGGCGGCGGTTACAGCGCATTCCAGCACAGCGGGATGTTCCATGAGGGCGCTTTCAACTTCAAAGGGGCCGATGCGGTAGCCTGAACATTTAATCACGTCGTCGTTCCTGCCGACAAACCATAGATAGCCGTCGCCGTCGCGCCATGCCATGTCCCCGGTTTGGTAGGTTCCCTTATTCCAATTGGAGTTGGTAACTTCTTCGTCTTTCCAGTAACCGCGGAACAGGCCGGGGAAGTCCGACAGGCCGATTACCGGAACACCCGCCGCCCCATTCTGAGCAGCCTCGATTTCGTACATATTTTTTCCCGCCTGGGTAACGCTCATGTTTCCGGCAATACCGTCATCGCAGCTTTCGCCGTTTTCATCCAACAGGCTGATGCCGAACAACGGGGCGGGCTTGCCCATTGAGCCGGGCCTCACCGGCAGCCACCTGAACACCGCCGCCATTACCGACGTTTCCGACTGGCCAAAACCCTCGCGAAGCTCGAGGCCGGTTTTCTCTTTTAGCCTATGGTACACTTCCGGGCTTAAGGGTTCCCCGGCTACGGCAGTATGGTGGATAAAACTGAAATCGTAGCCGGACAGGTCTTCCTTAATCAGATAGCGGAAAATTGTCGCCGGCGCGCAGAAAGTCGCGGGCCGCAGCCTGATAATAGCGTCTAACATTCCCTGGGGGGTGAACTTTTCCGTGTCGTACGCGCCGATAGCCGCGCCGCAAATCCACTGACCGTAAATTTTTCCCCAGGCAAATTTTGCCCAGCCGGAATCGGTCTGGGTCATGTGAACCGTGTTATCTTCAACGCATTGCCAGTATTTGGCGGTGACAATATGCCCCAGGGGAAGGCTGTTGTTGTGCAGTACCATTTTGGGCATCCCAGTCGTGCCGGATGAAAAGTAGATTAGCATGGGGTCTTCGGTCCTGCTTGCTATGCGCTGAAAATTATCGCTTGCCTTTTCCATTTCGCGCGATAGATCAATATAAGCGCCATCCGGCGGCACTTCACCCACAACGGCGACTTGCTGAAGTTTGCCGCATTTGGGCCGGGCGGCGGCAATATCCGCCAAGAGGCCTGAGTCGTTTATAGTAATGAGCATCTTTACTTCGGCGTTGCTACAACGGTATTCCAGGTCTTTTGCCGTAAGCTGATAAGTGCTGGGTATGCAGACCGCCCCGATTTTCATCAGCGCGCACATCAGTACCCATACGTCGGGACGTTGCTTGAGTATCAGCATTACCACATCGCCCTTGCGTATGCCCAACGCGGTCAGGGCGTTAGCCGCTTTGTCGGACAAGCGCTTGATGTCGGTAAACGTAAAGGACTTTATTTCTCCGGAATCATTGGTCCATAAAAGGGCCTGTTTTTCAGGCATAAGATGAGCCCATTCGTCAACCACGTCGTAGGCAAAGTTGAAATTATCCGGCACATTGCAGCGGTAATTGTCGTAAAAATCCTCATAACTGTCAAATTCAAGGCGGGGACAGTAGCGTGAAAGTATTTCGTTCATTTTTTGTTCCTGTAATTATATCTGTATGATGGTGATAAATCGAGCGCTGCCATTCACCGCGCTCTGGCTGTGGGGCAGGGTCGCGTCAAAGTAAATCGAATCGCCGGCCGCGAGGGTATACTCGGCCCTGCCTACCGTCACCTTTACCCGGCCTTCTACCACATAGTTATATTCCTGCCCGGAATGTGACACCTGCGCCGTCTGAGGCCGGGACGAATCCAGCAACACCAGCAGCGGTTCCATGGTCCTGCCCTTGAAGTTATACGCGAGGCTGGAATATTCATAACCCGGGTAGCGCTCGACCTGAACGCCCTTCCCCCTGCGGCACACGGCGGCGCTGTCCATGCGGGGATCTTCCCCGGTCATCAGCACCGTTACATCCGTACCAAGCCAGTTGGCTATGTTGTACAATACGCTAATGGGAATGTCCTGTTCGCCGCTTTCATATTTCTGGTAAGTCGCAAGGGGAACATGAATATCGGCTGCTATATCCATTGCGCTGATTTCCATGATTTCCCTCAATTCCTTGATTCTGCCGGGAATCTGTGACGGGTCTTTATTCATGCCTGTGTCTCCTTATAGCTACAGTTTTGTATTTTTTGCACGGTTTACCATATTCTGTACTGCCGTATTGGCGTTTTGTATGGTTATCGCTGTATTTGGGTTCATGTTTGAAAAAACACGAAAAACTTCATCGGCAAAAGCCTGGCCTATATACTCAATGCCATTGAAATCCAGAATAACCTCTTTGAATAATTCAAGCCCGCTTAGTATCCGGCGCGCTTGTGAGCGGGACATAAGATCATCGCTGTTTGCCAAACGCACCGGTACGACTGTTTTGTCAAAATCGCCGGGTATTTCGGTTGAAAATTCATCAAAAACCTCTCTTAATTGTTTATTGCTGTTATTTGCCAAACGCATATAAACCAAAGTAGAAGTTTTTGATCTTGTCAGATTACTTATCTTCAGGTTTGAGCCAAAAATTATCCCGTCGGAAACAATCATAAAATCATCAAAAACTTTTGATACGAAAAATATGCCCTGGCCGGAATGTCGCGCTTTATCGGTTGTCCGTTTACCCTTTGCCAGTTCAAGCAGCGCGTCTTTTTCTTCCGGCAAATTTAACTTTGTTTTGATATTCCTGAATATGCCAATTCCATCATCAGAGATTGCCATTGCGGTAAATACCCTGTTTTCGTCAATAACTACGCGGATTTTTTCCCCTTGCGAATGTTCTATAGCATTATTGCATATTTCCAAAAACCCATAAGCCCAGTTACGCTTGATATTTTCGGAAAGATCCGAAAAATGCTTTTTTATGTCTTTTTCCCAAATGCTGTCTTCCAATAAGGAACCGTCATTCCTGTAAAAATATTTGTGCCGCGCAGATTGTAAAGCAAATTGCCCTGATTGTTTGGCCAGGAGGTTTTCTGACACCAACCTGTCTATATGTTTATATACTGCCGGCAAAGTAATGCCAAACCGCTCCGCAGTTAACGCGGCGATATTTTTATTTTGAGTTACATTTTGCAAAATAAAACCGCGAATTTCTTCGCCGCGTTTGCGAAGGCCAGGCATAATTTCCCCTATTAACCTTATTATTGGTTATTGTAAACCTTATAAAGAATTATATCAACGGCTTCGCCGTTGGCTCTTTCAAGGAATGTATTTACTACCCGCTAGCGCGGGTTGCGGGTCACACCTTATGTGCAAGCAAATCCAGGGCAAACGGAACGAGGCTTCGGTTCGCGAATACCAAGGCACATCGGACTGGACTTCCTCCGAAAAGAAAGACAGTAACTTAAGCTAACCAAGGGAAAAACGGATAAGAATATAACCACAGAGGAGTACACAGAGTATCACGGCTAAGAACCGAAGGTAGAAAATCTTAAAACTCCGTGTTCCTACCTTTGGTTCTGTAGCTGTGGTTAAAATTTTCTTTATATTTCTAACAAATTACTTCATGTCCTCTGCATTTTTGCGTCTTTGCGAGATTAAATTTTAAGAGATACCCTTAAGCTTACGATGTTATGCGAAGTTCTCTAACCCTGCGGGTTGATGCCCGTAAGGTTCTTGGGATTGCCGCATAAGTAAGCTTCCTGGCAGTTACCGACCTGTGAAGGTTTGGCTACTTTTTTATTAATGCTTGAAGATAATTGCTATAGGTACTAACATAGCACATTCCACCAGCAGGTTCCCAGCCCTGTTTTAACAATTCATTTACTTTTTTTATTAATTCTGAACACTCTCTACATTCAACTACTGTGTATTGCATTTTTTCCTCCAAAATAGTTTTTCTATACTTTATACCATTACTATAATATTTTCAATTGCTTTTTGGTAAACGCACAACGAGCTAATTAAGCGTTGCCCGCGAACCGAAGGTTCGATGCGCTTTTGTGCGAATTTTTTTGAATATATGTGTTAACCTTGACAATTCGCTTTAGTCATTTATTTTTCGGGAAACGCAAAAGGTAGAATATGCAAACGGGTTTTGTTTGGATCTATGGTAATTATTGTGCCCTGTTCAATAGTAGCGGAATATTTGATAAGGGCCTTCGCTACCCGATCAAGATTAACTTCGGGACGAGTATCCTCGGCGCGGATTTGGATAACACTGGGACCGGAGGCACGAGTTGAAACCAGAATAGCACTGAAGTCAAGATCGTTGGTAAAGACAGAATAACCGTTTTGCCTGGCATAGGACATGATTTCGGTGTCCGGAGCATTAGCCGCGCCAATTTCGCTCCAATGAGTAGCTTCAATCCCCCGATCTGAGAGCATATTCGCCCAGCGTATAGCAAGATTTACATCAACAATAATTTTCATGAAAAGGTATTGTTATCAAGTAAGGGCTAGTTCATGGCCTTGGGCGAGCCATGCGGCGTATTGCAGGGATTGCAGAATATCCTCCCTCTCAAGGTAGGGATAATCAACCAGCAATTCCTCAATCGTTTCGCCCGCGCCAATCTGGGAGAGTATCCTGCCGACAGTCAGTCGCATACCGCGGATACAGGGCTTGCCGCCCATTACATCGGGATTCTGTGTAATGCGATTAAAATGCTCAAGCGTTATTTCCAGCCTCATATCTATTTAAGTATAGCGCTATACATTTCCCTTGTCGAGGACATCCAGCACCGCGCCCTTAATTCCTACAACCGCCGCGCCAACCCTATTTGCTTCCAGGCAGGCTTCTTCAAGGCCCATTCCCGCTTTAAGGCAGGCAATAAGCGCGCCGCAGTGGGCGTCGCCCGCGCCTACGGTGTCGATCACTTTGGCGGGGAAACCCGGAACATAGCGTCCTTCCCGCCGGGTCTTGTCAAGACAGTAACAGCCGCGCTCTCCAAGGGTTATTACCAGGCTGTTACCGGTTTTTTCCGCAAGAAAAACAGCGGCCTCATCCAGTGTGCGCTTGCCGGTATATCGAAAAGCCTCGGTTTGGTTTAGGTGAAGCAGCGGCCCGTTGTTCTTGCGATCCCGCCGGCTAAAAAGCCGTTCCATTTTTTCTTCCTGAATATGCCTTATCCTTGGCCCAGGTGCGAAGAAAAGTTCAAGCTCGGGGTGCTCATAGACGAAATCAATAATTTCATCCCCTGTGGATTCTTCAACTTCCAGTCCGCAGATAAAAACGCTTTCTGTCTGGGAATAGTCAATGTCTTTCATCCACGAGCGCGAAAAACGGTATTCCGCCCCATGAAGTGATAAGAAGCTGCGTTCTCCGTCAGGCTCCACAAGGCAGTAGCAGCAGCCGTTTTCTTCTTCCAGGTTCGCGAAGGCTTCCATGCCTTCTTCTTCAAAATGCTTTTTTACCATGTCCCCGAAAACACCACGGCCTACCGGGGAGCAGAGCAGGGCCGGGCTTTTAAATAACCGCAGGGTTTTGAACACGTTGTAGGCGCAGCCGCCGATTCTGTATTCTCTGGCCGTGATATTTACGTCATCCCCGCGCAACGGAACAGCAGGAACGTTTAAGAGAACATCAACTACTGTTGAACCAAGTACCAGAGTCTGCTTCATACTTCTATTGTTGCTTAATTTTAATTGTTTGGGTAGATTGGCAGCATGGCTGTATTTATAGAACCCAGGATTTTAAAAGGCTTTCGCGATTTTTTGCCTTCCCAGGAAATCGCAAGGCGGAACCTTTTGGAAAAGATAGAAGCCTCTTTTCGCTTGTACGGATTTCTGCCCATCGATACGCCGGCGCTTGAATACTCTGAAATTCTGCTTGGCAAAGGCGGGGGCGAAACGGAAAAACAGATTTACCGTTTTAAGGATCACGGGGACAGGGATGTCGCCCTGCGTTTTGACCTGACGGTTCCCTTTGCGCGTTTTCTTGCGGAACACAGGGATGCGCTGGTCTTCCCTTTCAAGCGCTACCACATTGCCAAAGTCTGGCGGGGAGAAAATACCCAGCGAGGGCGCTACCGCGAATTTACCCAATGCGATTTTGACACCATAGGCAGCGACAGCGCCGACGCGGATTTTGAGATCCTCTATATGATGCGGAATACTTTGCTTGCTATTTCCGGCGGGGACGTTATTATACACCTCAACCACCGGGGTGTTTTTAACCGCTTCCTTTCCCGTATGGGCATAATTGACAAGTCCGTTCACATACTCAGGGCCGTAGACAAACTCGCCAAGATCGGCAGGGACGCCGAGCGCGAACTGCTTTCCGAGTCGGTAGGGGAGAGCAGCGCTGGTGAAATTTTGAGCTATATCGAAATATCAGGGGGCTTTAACGAAAAACTTTCGGCAATGACGGAAGCGGCAGGACAGGGTCCCGAAACTGAAAGGCTTAAGCAAATCGGCAGGTTTATTCAGGATACAGGTATTGAGAATTCTGTTGTCCTTGATCCTTCAATTACCCGCGGGCTTGATTACTATACAGGGGTGGTATTTGAATCCTTTCTTGCAGAATTGCCGTCCATAGGCTCGGTCTGTTCAGGCGGCCGTTACGACAACCTGGTGGGACTTTACTCAGCCGACCAACGGGCTGCGCTATGCGGGGTGGGCGCAAGCATCGGCATAGACCGGCTCATCGCCGGCCTGGAAGCCCTTGGCCGGCTGAAAGAAGAAAAATCCTACGCCAAAACCGCCGTTGTCTGGGTTTCGCCTGACGCCGGAGGCGCCTGCCAGGCAATAGCAGATAAGCTGCGCAGCGAAGACATTCCCTGCGAGGTGTTTCTTAACGAGGAAAAAATCACAAAGCAGTTTCAGCTTGCGGAAAAAAAAGGCCTGTCCTGGCTCATCATTCCCAATAGCGAAAATCCGCTGGTAAGCCCTTTCACGCTCAGGGATTTATCAAAAAGGGAAAACCGGGAAGGGCTGGGAATTGAAGAAATTGTTAAATTTATTACCACGAACCAACACTAACCGCGTACCTTCGGTACGAACTAACTTGTTATTTCAAATTTTTTCGTGATGGTTCGTGTGGTTAGTGGTAAAATTTAAGGATAATGATTTATTTCCAGCTCTCCATGGCTTTTTTGATGGCTTCGCCTGAGGCTTTGATGATCTTTTCGTCAACGCAGTAGGCAAAGCGCAGCCAGCCCGGCTTTCCGAAGCCGGAACCGGGCACGCCAAGAACCAGGTACTTTTTCAGGTGATCCACAAAAGCCGGATCATCGGTGTTCTCTCTTCCGGGCACTTTACAGAAAAGGTAAAAAGTGCCCTGGGGCTTTGCGTACTCAATTCCAGCTTCGTCAAGGATTTGGGTAAACGCCGCCCGCCGCCTGGCGTAAACATCCACATCCACCTTGGCGGAAGTAAGCTCTGCGACTATGCGCTGCATCAGGGCCGGGGCGTTTACGAAACCGAGAATCCGGGTGGCGTAGCTTAAAGCGCCTAAAAGGGTTTCCTTGTCCTCAATGTACCTTCCGACAGCAATGTAGCCAATCCGCTCTCCAGGCAGGGAAAGGCTCTTTGAGTAAGAGCTGACAACGATGGATTCGGAATAGCGGCAAAGTACCGGCGGGACTTCAATGCCGTCGTAGGCCAGCTCCCTGTAAGGCTCGTCGGAGACAAGGTAAGGTTTTCTGCCGCATTTTTTACCGTGTTCTTCCAGAGCATCCGCAAGCTCGGCTATAGTCTCTTCCGGGTAAATGCGGCCCGTGGGATTGTGGGGGGAATTGATAAGCACCGCCGCGGTTTGGGGGGAAAGCTTTTCCTTAATTCCCTGAACATTCAGGTTGAAGTCCGGAAGGGCGTCAACTTCGACTATTTTTCCGCCGTGGTTTGAAGTGTAGGGCCGGTATTCCATAAAGTAGGGCCTGGAAACGATAACTTCGTCCCCGGGGTTCAGGATGGACTTAAAAACTACGTTAAGCCCACCGGCGGCGCCGCAGGTCATAACTATATGCGAACCGTCAATGTCTACGCCATGTTCTTTGGACGCTTTTCGGGCTATAGCGTCCCGCACATCAGGGAAACCGGCGTTGCTCATGTAGCCGTGGGAGCCTTTTTTATCTTCGCCCGCCAGCTTTAGAAAAACCCTGTGAAAAGCCGGAGGCGGCTCAAGATCGGGGTTTCCGAGGGAAAAATCGAATACTTTGTCCTGGCCGTGCTGTTTTTTAAGCATGGCGCCTTCTTCAAACATCTTTCGTATCATCGACTGGGAACCCAGGGTTTCCCGAATCGCGTTTGCGATCGGCATAACAACCTCCAAAATATGGTATTTTCCTTGACCAAATTGTGAAATTCTTGTATATTATAATATGAATTTAAGGTGTTCATTCAAGACATCTATTCATCATATCTATCCATTTATGAATCATTATTGAATTATTTTAAATAAACTCAAAAACCACAATTTATTAAAGAATTTTCCGCTAAAAATAGAATTTTAAAATTAAGGGGATATCATATTAGAAGAGTCCAGTTACTTAAGCGAGGAGCGGAAATGACAACAGAAGATAAGTACGAAGATGTAAGTGAACTTTTTGTTTTCGGTATCCCTGTTCTGGATACCCAAAATGCCAATTTAGTACGGATTTGCAGCAAGTTGCGTATGGCTTGCCTTAAAGGTCTGGAAACCGCAAACGGCCGTTTTCAAAGGGCCGTTAGTGAAGTCTCGGATTATGCGCGATACCATTTCGGTACCGAGGAAAAACTGATGTCAATTTTGGAATACCCTGACTTTGATGAACACAAAAGAGAACACGGGGATTTCCTTTGGGAAGTTTTAAGCCGTTTAAAGCAATTTCAGAATGGGGAAGGAGAAGAATTTTTACCTGAAAAATTAATCTGCTTTCTCAGCGAATGGATAAGGAACCATATAGGGGTCTATGACAAGGCGTTTGCCGATTATTTTCTGTCAATGAAGCACCATGGCAAACTAAAGCTGATTCTTAGCAGCAGGTCGCTTGTGTCTGCAAATTCGGCTATAATAATGCAATGAGCGAGGATGCCGGTAAAAGGCATTATTTTGATTGGGCCGCTACGGCTATTCCGGTAAAAATTTCTCCCCCAGATGAAACAACAGAAGGATTGTCGTTCGGTAATCCTTCTTCCGATCATATCGAAGGCCGTCTGGCGAAAGACGCGCTTGAGAGCGCCCGTTCCCGCTGCGCTTGCGTTTTGGGGGTAGCGCCTGAAAACATCTATTTTACATCCGGGGGAACGGAATCCAACGCCCTTGTAATTCATTCTTTACTGCTTAGGAAAGGGCAGGGCAGGCTGCTTTACTCCAGGGTTGAACATCCATCGGTACGGGAAAACTGCCTGGCGCTGGGAAGCCTGGGGCTGCCTGTAAGCCTTATCGGGGTTGAAAAAGACGGCCGGGTCAGCGTTGATACTTTATCCGCTGCGCTTCAGAAACACCCTGACAGCCGTTTTGCGGCAATAATGGGTGTAAACAACGAAACCGGCGCGCAAATGGATACCGACAGCCTTGTTTCAGCTTCCAGAAAAAACCAGGAGAAAACCGGGCTCCCCGTTCATTTTCACTGTGATCTGGTGCAGGCTCTTGGCAAGGTTCCGGTCAGTATCGGGGATATGGATTCCGCATCGTTCAGCGCCCATAAACTGGGCGGCCTGCGGGGCGTCGGGCTTTTATACCTCAAAAAAAAACTGAAAGGCCTTTATGCCGGAGGCCACCAGGAAGGCGGTGTGAGGCCGGGGACGGAAAACACCCAGGGGGCTTTGGCTCTGGCGGAAATTCTTGAATTAAGGGCCAAGCCTGATACTGTGGGGGAAGAAAACGAAAAGGCAAGGGAGCGGTTTAAGTACCTCATTGGGAAATTGAGAAAAATAAGCCGCTGCTCTCTTATCCCCGAGGACAGGGAAGACGATGATCCCCGGTTTTCGCCCTGGATTGTTCAGCTAAGGTTTCGTGATGTGCCGGGGCCTGTAATGGTAAGGGCGCTGGACAGGGAAGGGATCGCGGTTTCTACCGGTTCGGCCTGTTCCTCAAACTCACCCGAAAGGCCGGTGCTTCAGGCGATGGGTCTTGATACTCAGGCCAGGCTTGAGGGCATAAGAATTTCGCAGGGCTGGACTACGGACATAGCCGATTTGGAAGCGCTTTTAATGGGGATCGAAAAAACGCTTTCTTTCCTGTAAAATTACGAATTAATGACGACTTACCTTATAAAACCGGGAGAGCTTACCCTTAAGGGAGACAACCGCAAATTCTTTGAAAATATACTCCGGAAAAATCTGGCCTCGCTTCTCAAGGGCTCGGACGCCAAAATCATTACAGGTAACGGGCGGCTTTTTTTGAACTGCCCTGATGGCATGGAGGAAAAAGCCGAAGACTCACTTAACAGGCTGATGGGAATTTCTGGCTGGGCAAAGACAAGAATTACGGAAAAAATTCCGGAAAAGGTTATTTCCGCCTGTGTTGAGGAAGGCAGGCTGCTTTGGGAGAAGGGAAAAAAGACTTTTAAAATCGAAGCGCGAAGAACGGACAAAAGCTTTCCGCTTGACTCCTACCGGATCCGCTGCCTTGCCGGGGAAGCGGTTCAGAAAGAAGTCCCGGGTTTAAAGGTCAACGTTCATGAGCCTGAGGCCGTAATCGAAGTGGAAATCAGGGAGAAAGCGTATATTTTCGCGATGTCCCATAAGGGAAGGCGGGGCCTTCCGGTGGGATCCGCGGGCCGCGGCCTTCTTCTTCTGTCGGGGGGCATTGATTCCCCAGTGGCCGGCTATATGATGGCATCCAGGGGCATGGCGCTTGACGCGGTGTATTTTCACGCCTTTCCGTATACTTCCGATAAGTCGCTTGAGAAAACCGTAAAACTGGCGGAAATACTGGGGCGCTATACCCAGGGCATCCGCCTTTTTGTTATTGGCTTTACGCCCATCCAGGTGAGAATAAAAGAAAAAGCCCCGGAGCCATGGCGAACAATTCTTCTAAGAATGGCGATGGTAGACTGCGCCGAGAAATTGGCAATTAGGGAAAAGGACAAATGCCTTATCAGCGGGGAGAGCCTTTCGCAGGTGGCAAGCCAGACAATAGAAAATATAACCTGTGTCCAGCACAGGCTGAAACTGCCGGTACTGCGGCCACTGATAGGAACCAACAAGGAAGACATAATCGCCATGGGAGAAAGCATCGGTACATATAAAACTTCAATTCTTCCTTATGAGGACTGCTGCGTTCTTTTCAGTCCCCCTCACCCGGTACTCAGGGGGGATCCGGTTGAAGCGGGGAAACTCTACGAAGTACTGAGCGCGGAGCCGCTAATCGAAGAAGCTATTAAAAGCGCGGAAATAGTTAAGTGCTCATTCCCTCAAAGATAAATCAATAGGACAGCCGTAGACCGTTAAAATACCCAACGTAACTATTTCTGTTTTTGTCAACGATAATGTTGTACTCGTTGTATAAATCGCTTGCTATGCGCCGGTATTCATCGGCGAGTTGGCTAATGCCTGATTTTTCCGCGCACAGGGCGGCTTTTTGATACGCAAGGGGCAGGCTTTCCATATTAAAAGCCAGATCATCCGCAAATAATTCCTGAAAATACGCAAGTCCTTTTTCCCACTCTCCTTTTTCGGCTGCCACAAAGCCAAGCCAGTAAAGCGGCCACAGGTCTTCGGGAAATATCTCACGCGCCTGTATCAAATAGTTTTCCAGTATTTTATTTCCGGTTATCTGCTGTTCGTTGTATGCAATGATTTTGCTTAAGAACATATATTTATGATACAGGAGCATAGTCTCACGGCTGTAGTTTGTCCGTATATAATCTGCCGGAACATTATTGGTAAAGGCATAGTCCCTGAGTTCCGCCAACGCGCTTAAAAGGCTTTTTGATGTTTTCGTTTTCCAAAAAGCGTAATCGAACTTGTCACCAAAATACATCTTTAGATAATACAAACCAAGCATAAAATGCCCCTGCGGCTCAGTGTTAAAATACGTCGTGTCCGGAGAAGCATAGTCGAAATTTTCTCCCAGGTTTGTCTTAAGATAATTCAAACCCAGAATAATATTATTCTCCGGTTCAAAGGGTATATAATTAATACCGGAAATATTAACACCGCTTTCAAGCGCATAATTTTCAACAATCTTGAATATGAACGACAGGTTTTCATTAGTGGGGTTGTATTGATAAAAGGTTCCGTATATCGATTCCGGGTCAACAATATACCCGTCATACCGTCCGTCAAAACCATCATAACCCGCCCTCCAGGCAAATCTCGCAAGCCCGTCTTTAAGAAGCGGCATATTTGCAAACGGCATGTTTTTAAGCGCGACCAGTTTCGGTTCATCGAGTAGATACCTTGGTCTGATTACAAAGTCTTTATCGTGATCGGAAACAAACTCATAAGATGAAAAATCGCTCCCATAATGTTTTTTCAGAAGATAGCCCAGGGGCAGCCACTCAAATTTACTGCCAGAGAAACCAGAAAGGGAAAACTGTTTATAAGGATATATCACTGTATGTGCAGCTCCATATAAGATAATCGCTTTTGTTTCATCGGAAGCGGCATCCATTATTTCGATGATTGCTTCGGCGGCGTTGCTGTCGCGCATATTCCAGCGTTGCGCAAAATCAGTTATACTGTCCGGCACTCTTTCAACGGCCAATATTTTTATCTTATCATCTGAGGGCAGGGCATTATTAACATCTATAACAGCCTGATCCAGCGCGATCGCTTCATACCTCCAACCGGCGGCCATCCATGGATAAAACATAAGTATAAAATATGCTACACCTGAAGGTATTTTATATTCTGAAACGCCGCCGGCTTCGATGAAAATGTAGCGGACACCGGCATTGTACAAAGCCTGAATATTATTGGCAAGAAACAATTCCTCGTTTACCACGGTGTGGGTTTCACCAATTGCTATTATTTTGCTGTATTGAAGCTCGTTCAGAATAGCGTTAATGGCATTTTCCGAATTACGGTATTCCTTTCTGAAACTATTAACAGCCGATACAGCCGCAATAAGAAAGATATCTATAATCACCATAACTATTACGGCGGCAACTAAAATAGTTTTTTTCATATAAAACTAAAACCTTTTTATTCCAGAGGCGGAAAATAACCTGTGCTGTCTCTGCCCGATCTCTCCATTAAGTACACCTCCGCTTCAAGAGGCAGATAAGCGCGCCCGAAATCCGTCGGCAGCCGCGATCTGTAACTGAGGACGTAATAGCCGGATGGCTTTTCCACGAGGCTGCGGATTTCAGGCATGATGCCTTCACTTCGGAACAGCGAAAGAACTCTGCCGCCTGTTTGCTCGCAAAGGTAACGCACATCCGCGCCTGCAGATCCGCCGCCGACAATGACGGCGTAGAAAACCACATTGTTGTTGGAAAGGTACGCGGCAAGCTCTGACAGGCTGTATTGCTCAAATGCGCCGGGGCTGTTGCCGCCCATGTAGCCTGAAGCGCCGGGCGCTACCCCCGCTCCTACAAAAACGACCGCCCGCTTCTTTTCGCCCGGCAGGAGATCTGTGGCCGCCAGGCGCAGGCCAAGATCAAAACGCCAGCGGGCGGAGTAGGATGCCGCAGTTCCCCTGGCCGCCGACGCCAGCCTTGCCTCAGGCGTAGCGCCTGAAGCGGAAGCCGGATTTTCTTTAACGGGTTGTTCCCCCGCCGAAACTATCGAGACGATCCTTCCTGTGGCGCTTATATCCCTGATGGCGGTGGCAAAGTCATCCCTTAAGGGGAGGGTAGCCGGAGATCGTTCAATAAGAACCGACAGATCCAGATTTGACGAATTATATAAAGAGGAGATAAAGCTCTGCTCGCTGACGGCATAGCCACCTTCACTGAGCAGGAAATTCCTGTAATCCAGGCCGGTCACCGGACGGCGTAGCCGGTCGGTAACTTCCATTTCCACAGTTACTTTGGGAAACTCATCGCTTATGATCCTGGTAACTTCAATAAAAAGGCCGGATGCCATATCGTCAATGCGGGTCATGACGGCTACTTCCCCTGTTTTGAAATCAGCCAGCAGTACATTGCCGTTTATGTCCATTTCCGCGCCGGTTATCCTCACGTTTGAAGTGTTGCGAAAAACTCCAAGCTCCCGGATTATTGCCGTGTCGGGATCAATCAATAAAACCCGGTTTGAATCCGCGACAAGCAGCTTCCCGTCCGAAAGAAAACGAAGGCTTTCGGGAGAATGAAGGCCCTCCTGAATAAGGGGCCCCAGGTAAATTCCGTTGCGGTCGAAAATAAAAATCTGCTTCAGAAGGCTGTCGGCGGCGTATATCCTGCCGTTACGGGCAACAATGCCCGTTGGGGAAATAAAACCCTGAAACCCCTCTTTCCTTGCGCCAAAGGACATAATAAAAGCCCCGGAAGGATCGAATTTGCAAATTCGCCTGTTTCCGTAATCAACCACGTAAAGGTAGCCCTCTTCGTCAACGGCAAGATTCTGGGGCCCTACAAACTGGCCCGGCCCCTGTCCTCTGGCGCCTATGTAATATTGCCAGTCTCCTGAAGGGGAAAGAACAGAAACCCTGTCGCCCCTGAACTCCGAAAGGTAAAGGTTCCCTTCCGGGCCCTTAACCAGATCGTAAGGCCTGTCAAAGCCGTTGAGCGGTCCCCGCTTTCTTTCGCGTATGATGCCGTTTGGATCAATGCGGAGAATTTCGTTGCTTCCATAGGCCACTACCCAGGCTGAACCGTCGTTCAGGGCAAGTACCGAAGTCGGCTGGCGAAAATAAACCAGCTCGTCATTTTTGCCGGGGTATCTGCCTGACTCGACATAGCGCACTTCGTCGTCGGCTACCGGAAGCAGGAGCCGGCGGTTCCTCAACGTCTCCATCCGGCTGGAGATTAACATTCCCTGACCGGATGAAAAGCCGTATCCTTCGGCCGCGGCCTGCCAGACCCTGAAAGCGGTGTTTTCAATGCCTGAGCGGTAATATGCTTTTCCAAGCCAGTCCAGGATCAAAGGCTCGCCAGGCCGGAACGAAAGGGCCCTTTCAAAAGAACGGATAGCTTCGTTATACGAAAAACGATAGTAGGCTTGTACGCCTATGCGGAATTCTTCTCTGGCGCGGGCGGTATCCAGGTCGGTACCGTCAATGCCTCCGGTCGGGCCGCTCTGGGCGTGGAGTAAAACGTCTTTGGGTAATTGGGAGAAAAACAGCGCGAAAAGGAAAATAAGGGAAAAAAACCTTTTACTTGCATTTTTCATTTCGCCCCCGAGACAGTCTGGAAATGCTCTTTAATTTCTTTTTTTTCGGGAGCGGCATCTACAGCTCTGCGAAGCCAGGTTCTGGCCTCAAGGAGTTCACCATTTTTAAAGTAGGCCCAGCCCAGAGAATCAAGGTAGGCAGGGTTCTGTGGCTTCAGATCCACCGCTTTTTTACAGCACCTTAATCCCCTCAGAACATCCATATCTGTGTCGACAAGTATAAAGCCAAGGCCGTTAAGGGCGGTGGTGTTATCCCCGTCCAGGTCAAGGGCCTTTTCGTAATATTCAATCGCCTGCTTAAAATGCTTTTGGGCCCATGAAGCGTAAGCAAGAGTAGTGTAGAGCTGGGCAGATTCGAAACCGTTATGTGCCAGCCGCCTAAGCTCAAACTCGGCCATTTTTGTGCGCTTTGTAACCACATAAATATAAGCAAGGGTCATTCTGCACTGATAGCTTCTTAAAAGATCCTTATTCGCGGTAACCACTTGCTCAAGATAAACAAGGGCGTCTTCGTAGCGTTCCAGTTTGGTATAGCAAAGGCCCAAATAATAAGCCAACTCCCCTTTTTCTTCGGGGCTGAACCGTTCGGAATTTACGGAAAGAAACTCCGCCAGGGCAAGATCCCAGCGCTTAAGCCGGTAAAGCCTGATTCCCTCATTAAGCGTGCCGTCTTTTCTGGATTGTTTCTTTCCTTCGGCCCCTTTTTTCCCCGAAACTTCCGCCATTTCCTATTTACCTTTACTGCTTCGAAGGCCAACCGCCGCGTAATCCGGTATGCCGGGGCATAGATCCCTTATGACCGCCGGAAAATTATACACAGAGCTTACGGAAACGAAATTTCTGGATACCACATCGTAGTCCGATCCCGGTTCTGCAAATGTGGTATCCTCTCCGGCTTCCAGGAAGCAGTAACTTACGCCGTTGCCGGCAGGCGCTATCGAAAGTGAATCCTTATAAGTCTTGGCGGCAGGCCATGACGGGATGATGCCTTTAGGGCCGTCCGGACTGTTGGGAATATTCACGTTGACGTATGTGTACTCACGCCAGTAAGACAGCAGTTCTTCCAGGTGGCCGGATATCCAGGAAATTGCCATGTCCCAGTGATATGGCCCGCTTCCCGACAGGGACAGAGCTATCGAGGGAATGCCCGCAAGGCCGCCCTGCCTCGCCGCCGCCGCGGTTCCTGAGTAAATTATATCGGTTCCAAGATTTTCACCGTTGTTAATTCCGGAAAGAATCAGATCGGGGCGTTCTGAGAGCAGGCCGAGCGCGGCAATGACACAGTCGGCGGGGTGGCCTGTACAGCTCCAGGTATCTTTTCCAAGGCAGGTGAGTTTTACCGCGTTGTTTAATATAGAGAGGGCGTGAGAAACGCCTGAGCGGTTCACATCCGGGGCTACCACAGAAACCTTATGCTTTCCCTCTGAACGCAGGGCTTCCGCGAGTTTTAAAATTCCGTCGGAATTTACCCCGTCGTCGTTTGTCAGGAGAATATTCATGGCTATCTTACGGCACTCCGTTTTGCGACAGTTTTCTCCATTGGCAGGTGAACAGGCCGCTTTTTTTCGGATTTTTCACGGACGCTGCCGGAAACGAGCCTGCAGCCGGATGCGAGCTTCATCTCGTAAATGACGGGGTGGAAGCCGAAAATCCTCTCGTAATCTTCGATGCGCTTTTTGAATTCTTCTACGGCGTCTTCGCGGATAAAGGTATAGGTACAGCCGCCAAAACCCTGACCGGTCATTCTGGAAGCCAAAACGCCCTGCTGTTCCTGGGCGCGCTTAACAAGCCAGTCAATTTCCGGACAGGATACTTCGTAAAGATCCCGAAGGCTTTCGTGGGAATGGCTTATTATTTTGGTGAAAAAGGAAAAATCCGCCCTTTTAAGGGAATCCTCGGCGTCTTTTACCCTGCGTATCTCCTGAACAATATGCAGGCAACGCCTTCTTATTTCCTCAGGCAGGTTTCCCATGGATTCCACAAGATCTGTAGCGGCAAAATCCCGGAAGCTTGACCCTTGTTTCTTCTGCGAGAGCATATCCAGCCCTTTCTTGATGTCCTCCTGACGCTGTTTTAACTCTTCTTCAACCCCCATTCTGGGTACCCGCGAGTCCATAATGATTAATTTATACTTACCAAAAGGAGATTTAATTCGCTTTACCTTCAAGCCTGCTTCGTCAACCACAAGAAATTGGTCTTTTCTGGCGGAAAAGGAGATAAGGTAATCCACTGGACTGACGCCGGCGCCGAAAAACGAAGCTTTTGCAGCGCCAAGCCGGAACAAAAGCTCCTTTTCGGTTATGTTCGCATGAAAATACCCTTTCAACGCGATAACGGAGGCCGTTTCCATGGCTGAAGAAGAGGCGAGTCCGATTTGTTGGGGAATATCGCCTGCCACTGTGAAATTAAGGCCTTTTACCTGAAACCCAAGCTCCGCAAACAGATGAATTGCTACTTTTATGTAGTTCGCCCAGCGATCTTCCCGTTTGTATTTTAAATTTACCAGTGTGGACCTTTTCCGTTCCCCCAGGTCGGCGGCAAAAAAGCGCAGGGAACTATCCTTTCTGCCGCTGACAGCGACACGGATATACCTGTCAATCGCTGAGGAAAGAAATAATCCGGCATTTGACTCACCGTGCTCACCCAGATAATGTACTCTGCCCGGCGCCTCGGCTATGACAACAGGTTCTGAGCGGTCATTTTCTAGCTCGTATTCAGCCCTGTGGATGGGACCGATATCCATCATCTATATAAAACCTCGCCGAGAAGAATTCGATACAGCATATCATACATGAAAATTTCGTTTTATTCAATAAAAAGGGGGAAAAAATTGACTAAAATTAATCAGAAATATGTAATAAAGTGGATTCAATGAAACGTAAAATCTGGGCTTTTATCAGGTCGGGGCTTAAATTACCGTATTCTCCTGAAAATACGGGATTTCCACCATCCTGCATTGAAGACAGATAGCCCTTCCAGGCGTCAACGAAGGCAGAAGCGTCCCTGTGATCAAGGGGCAAATGCTTACCCATGAGCATGGATTCGGCGTTTTTTTCCCTTAAAATGGCCTGGCTGGAGTATAAAACCCGTATGTCGGTAAGAATATCCTTCTGATTTCTTAATATGAGCAGGATACAGCCTCCGGGCCTGCTTGCAAGCGAGAAATTGAGCTTACTGTACCAGGTGAAAGTCCATGGTTCCAAAGGCACTCTGATGCGGGTAAGGCATTCCTGTCTTGCCAGTTTGAGCGGGCCCGGCTGGGATGAAAATCTGGAAGCCGAAACCCACCTGACCGATTGGGAGCTGCGTAACTCGTACTGTGCGTCCAGGGCAATCATAGGAGCTGAAGTGTCCAGTCTTGCCATTGAGCTGCAGATATTCCCGCCAATCGTTGCCTGGCTTCGTATTTGCGGGCCTGCTATATTTTCCAGACAGCGGATAAGAACTTCCGGAACTATTTTGCCCAAATGGATAATCTGGCTTAGTTTTACCATGCTGCCGATTTCCAGGTAGCGCTCGCTACGGCTGATCTTTTGGAGTTCTTCTATGTTGTCCAGCGAGATTATTTTTCGCGGAAGCGCCGGAATTCGGCTGTTTTGATTTCTAATGTGCTCTGTTCCTCCGGCGCACAATACCGCGTCGGGATTACTGCTCCAACTGGAAAAAAGTTCCTGGAAGCCCGTTGGAAAAAAGACCTTACCCGGAGGAATGTCCATAAAGCCTCCGTCTGCGGAATTCGCTTGCCGCTAAAACTCCCTGCACCATAAGGTCGGGTTCCGTGCAGCGGCAGCGAATTCCGTTAAAAGCCGAAAGAATTTCTTTCCTTGTCGGCTCTTTATTCCGGCTCAGAAGAGCCTCGGTTGCCAGGATCCTGCCGGCGTTGCAGAAACCGCAGTCTTCCAATTTTGCCTCGGAAAAGCCAAGGATAATATCCTGATAATCAAGGGTTTGTGAAAATCCCTCGATGGTAATTATTTCGCAGCCGCGGATCTTTAATGCCGGGATAAGGCAGGACTTTAAAACATCCCCATTGAAGATGATTAAGCAGGTTCCGCAGGATCCTATATTGCAGCCTGTTTTGGCGCCAAGAAGATTGAAGTTGTTCCGGAGTATGTCAACCAAAGCGCATTCGGGGTTGGAATCCACCGTCACGTCCTCACCGTTCAGGATAAATCCCATCGTCATTTTGGCGGCTCCGTATTTTTTTTCTTCCAGACGTCCCAAATATCCCTGACGCCCAGGGGGATTTTTTCAAAGTGGTGATCCATCGCCTGGGATACGGCCTGAACATAAGCAGCCGGAATACAGGAGAAGGGAAGGTCGCCTATGCCCTTGTGAGCCGCGGTGTTGTTCCAAATAAAATCCACCGTTATAGGGGGGATTTCCTCCGGAGCCGGGATGTCGTAGTCACGGTAAAGTTCAACGGGAATTTCGCCTTTTTGGTAACGGAGCTGTTCACGGCTTGCCCAGCCAAGAGCCTGGATAACAGCGGTTTTCAATGTGAGCCGCGCCCTGCGTTCGTTGAAGATCTTTCCCCCGTCAACCGCAAGCCAGATTCCCTTGGTAACAGGGTGGAAAGATACGGGATCAATTTCTATTTCCACTACAGCCGCCGCCCAGCCGGGATAGGCAAATACTTCGGGATTGATTTTTTTTTCCGAAATTTGCGCTTTGCCGCTTCTGTCTATTCGCCTTACGGTTATGGGAAGGGGATCACGGAAGCGTTGATTGCGTATGGTCGTAAAACATTTTTCCACCAGCCGGGTTAAAGAACAGATATTTCTTGAAAGGGTTCCCGGCCCCGCATCGGGGGCGTCCATGGTGTTGCCTGTCAGCCTTATCTTTGAAGAATCCACCCCAAGGATCTCCTGAGCCAGTTTTTGCCATGTGTCCGGAACATTTACGCCGGAATAGATCATGCTTGTTTTAATTTCCAGAAAGCCGTCTTTTTCGAGGGTTACTTCCACAGAGCAATTGCCAACCCCCAATTCAACCGTGTTAAGAAAGCCGCTGCCCTGAAATGCCGTTGAAATTCCTATGCCCCGCAGTGATATTGTATCGGACGCCCATATCTCTCCCCTGCGCCGTTTTCTTAAAAGCTCGTAGCATGCCCACTTGCGGTAGTAATCGCTCATAAAAGCCGCGGCGTCAATTAGTTTTGGAAGCGGCGGCGTATCTTTCATAGCAAACCAGGCGGCAAGGTTTTGGGTTTTTTTTATGCAGTTGTTTTTTCTCCACTCAGCCGGATCCTGACCCAGGGTGTCAGCGATGTGAGAAAAGTGACGTTCCGAGGCGAAAAATCCCTGGGCAAGCCCAAAGCCGGCGCAGGGCCCCTGCGGGGGGATATTGGTTTTAACGCCTGAGCCGTCGATCCTGAATGTGTCGTGGCTGCAGTTTCCCAGAGAACCCAGACAGGTAAGGTCTATTATTTCACTTTCAAAGACGGCGTGCGCTCCCAGATCCAGCCGCACCTGTATAATTGAGCTGCTGATAGAGCCGTTTTTATTCAGCGCGCTGCACATTTCAATTTCCGCCTTGTTCCGTTTGGGCGAGAATATAAAGTCTTCTTCACGCTTAAGCATTATTTTAACAGGTCTTTCGGTTATCCATGCGGCCAATGCCGCATGGCACGCCACAAGGGATGGATACCAAATTTTCCCGTCCAGATGCGGCGTCATCAAAGTCGGCGCGACTGTTACAGTTTGAGGATCCAGACCCAGAACTCCGGATACAGAGAGCTTAACATGATACGGCCATTGAGTGGCTGTGTAGATCGTCAGGGCAGCCATTACCTTTTTGCCATTGTCAGAGGGCGCAGCCTCTGCCGCCGCCGGCGCGACTAAGGCCAGCGCCAATGCCCCGTGAGGTTCCGAATACCAGTGTTCCTGAATTTCGGTAGTATACGCGCAGGAAAGAATTATTTCGCCTTCACCGAGAGCTTTGTCGGGATCCCCCGATATAAAATCCCTCTTTACAACTTCATTTTCGGGATCATAGGTATTGCACGAAAAAGAAGGCTTTTCTTCTTCCGTCTGGATTTCGATTTTTGAGGCAATTTCCTCAAGAACGGATTTTTCGCTCCCCGCAAGGATAGCCACAGGCTGGCCGATGTATGAAAGTTTGCGCTCCGCCAATACAGGGACGGAAAAATTCGAAAGAACGTTTTTCCCCGGTATATTTCCCGCCGTGATTAGGCGGTAAGTTTTAGGCAGCTTTGGGCATTTTATTTCTTTGAGGGAACCCAGCGCTACAGGTGAACGAATTGTAATGGCATGAAGCATGCCTGAAACAGACATGTCTGTGATAAATTCACCCGGATCCTTCAACGCTGTTCCTCTTGCCTATTATGTACGAAAAGAAGCCAGGACGTAAAGACGAAATGCCCGATATTAGTTCTATTTATCAAGGATAGCCATGGGCCATTCATCTGTTCCACAGGCTTCGTATTTCCTGCTGAGCCTGGTTTCGCGTGCGCGGAAACATGTCGTAGCCTGAAAGGACGGTAAGCAGCCTGATCCCCGCCTCGCTTAGGGGAGGGCCCGAGAAACGGCAGAGGGCTCCGATTGCCGAGGTCATCGCGATCAATGCTTCCTCGTCCAAAAGGCGGGCAGGGGGAAGGGTGGCGTTCTCAAAGGCCCTGAGGGCAAGGCCTTCGGGGTCTACCCCTATTCTGCCGATAGCTGTGGCGGCGGCGGCTTTTATTGACGAGTCGCTGTCACGGCTGAATAGATTCGCCAAAAAGGGTATCGTCTCGCGGGAACCGATATATGCCAGAAGCCGTGCCGCTTCCGTCCGGTACAGGAGACTGGCCTGCCTGTCCGACGCGATCTCCATTAAGTAAGCGGCGTATTCCTTTTCGTTGGCCCCAACCGTTCCGTAGCGAATTGCCTGGCGTATCGCTGTAAAACGCTCCTGCAGCTCCGTGTCGTAAAGCCGGAAGTAATTTTCCGCCTGAGAAGACGGAAGCGGGTTTCCCGTTCCGTAATCGCCTTCGCTTTTTTCCCCGTATAAGAGCCTTTGTTTTGCCCTTACCGTGCTTTCCAGGCGATAAGCGTACAGTACCCATTCTATGCCTCCTGAAAACAAAACGCCGTCGTCGCCAAAAGCGGGAATGGCGGCGGCCCCTGTCAGCCTGATCTGCCACAATCTTCTGCCGTCGTCCGTAAAACCCGTCGCGCCTCCCTTGGAGAGTACATAGACGCCCCTTTCGTCAAAAATGAGGTTAGCCGCTTCGCCGCCTGTAAGCTCAGACGGGCCTGTGTGGCTTGCCTGGGTCCATACAACTCTCATGCCGCTTGGAATCCTGTCGATAGATACTCTTGGCGGCGGGTATTCCGGCGTTAAAAGGGCGACCCTGCCGTCTTTAAGCAGTACTGCGGCCTGGCTGTCTTTGCCTGTCGCCGCCAAAGGAGGCGAGCTTATATCCAGGCGTGTTTTTATTAACCTGTCATTTCCTAAAGCCGGAATGATAAATTCCATCTCTCTGTTTTCATGTAAAAGAAGGATGGCAAGTCCGTATCTTTCAATGTTCAGGGATACCGCCGCTAAAGGCGTCGAAGAAACTGAATAAGACAGCGTATTGCCGAAAGCGTCTATTCTCAGAATCCCGGAGTTTTCCAGCGCCAAAATCATTCCACCGTATGAATCCATGACAGGGGCAAGGGCTATTTTCGCTTCCAGCGTTTTTGACCAGAGTACATAGCCTGCCGCTGTGGTACAGGTAATTTTTTTATCGGTAAAGATGAAAAGCCTTCCGTCCCAGCCGATTAAAACCGGAGAAACCAAAGGGGATTTCAGGTCGAGATGCCATAATTCCCTGCCGGAGCGGTTTATGGCAATAAAGAGACCGTTGGTTCTGCAGATATAGCTGGTTCCCTCGCGGGACCGGCTGAGAAAAGGGGCAAGCCTGCCTCTGGCATAATAATCCCAAAGTGGTTTTCCCTGTGACGAGAACGATTTCAGGCTTCCGCCGTCAGTGGCCACTACAACAGATTCTACTTGAGCGACAGGATTGCCGATCACGAAACCGGCCAGCGCGTGCCGCCAAATAAAGGCCTCTGAATATTCGTCATTCTGGGCATAAAGGGAAAACAAAAGAAAGAAAAGGAATAAAACCGCCAGGAGGCGGTTAAAACGATAAGGCATCACTGATTCCCCCGGCTTAAAATAGCCAGACTCTCTATATGGGCGGTCTGGGGATAAAAGTCATAGAAGGTAAGTTCCTTTAGCACGTATCCCCCCTCCAGAAGAAGACCGCTGTCCCTGGCTAAAGTGGCAGGGTCGCAGGAGACGTAGGCCGCAAGTTCGGGCCCGTTTTTGGCAAGAAATTCCACCATTGCTAATGATAATCCTTTTCTCGGCGGATCCAAAACCATAAACCCCCATGCCCTTTCTTTTTTTTGTGTTTTACTCCAGTCGGTATCTGTAAGGGCGTAGTAATTTACCTTCCTGCCAGCCTGTATGTTGTCGCGGGCAAGCGCAAGGGCGGTTTTATTCTCTTCCACAAGATCAATTTCGGAAAAGCCCGGATTTTCCTGAAATTCAGCGCCCAAAAAAGAAGCGAAAGTCCCAACGCCGCAGTAAATATCCGCCAAAGGCAAGGCTCTGTCCGCTTTAGACGCCGCGGCTTGCAGATCCGCGACAAGCAATTCCAGCATGGCAACGTTGCTCTGAAAAAAAACCCGCACATCCATTGCAATATCTCTGCCAAGAACGGAAACAAGGCCCTGTTCGGTTCCCCCTTCGCAAAGAAAAGTTTTCTGGCTTGAAAAGACGGCAAACCTTTCCTTTCCTGGCGGCGGCAGTAGCTTCCCTTCCCGCAGGGCCTTGCGTATCCCGTTATCCGCGACGGGGCAGTCTTCTATAACCACAAGCCGGTCGCTTCTCCTCTCCTTAAAGCCCGGCTGGTTTCTGGCCGTTTTGTGGAATTGCATTCTGTTCCGGTACTCAAAGGGCGCGGCTTTACGCAGGCGGATTTTATCAAGGGTAATGCCGCCAATCCGGGAAAAAGTCTCCCTGAGTATCGCGGTTTTTGCCGCAATTTGGGCTTCATAATCAAGATGCTGGAGAGTACAGCCTCCGCAGCGTCCGTAAAGAGGGCAGGCCGGCTTTACCCTCTGGGGGGACGCTTCCAGTATTTCAAGGATTTCGGCTTCGGCCCAGGTTTTATGATCTTTTTTTATTTTGCACCTGGCTAAATCCCCAGGCGCGGCAAATTCCACAAAAACGCGCTTGCCCTCGTGAACCGCAATACCCGCTCCACCTGCGGCAATACGTTCAATCCGGGCGCTAAAGATTTCGCCACTTGCCATTATTGCTTTCACTATACCATTATTGCATGAACGACATAATCGGGAGTAAAATATACCATGGCTTTTGAGGATTCTACCAATACCTGGATGCAAATGGATGATGGGGTGCAGTTATACCTGCGCCGATGGAAAACCCCTTCCGCCCCAAAGGCTGTGCTGCACATAATTCACGGAATGGCAGAGCACTCCCGGCGGTATAGCAGGCTGGCACAGCGTCTTGTAAGCGAAGGCATTGAAGTCTGGGCTGCCGATCAGCGGGGCCACGGCGAGACTACAAAAAACGCGAAAAACGACCCCCACAAGGGCGGGAAATTGGGCCACTGCGCGGACGGCGACGGTTTCACAAGAGTTACTTTGGATATAGACATTCTGAACAAAGCTATCAGAAATGAGTATCCTGAACTTCCCATTTTTCTTTTGGGTCATTCATGGGGTTCTTTCATCGCCCAGAATTACATTGAAAATTACGACAGCAAGGCTGACAGTCTTGCCGACGGCAAAGCAAGCGGCGATAATTCTTCTACCCATCACTCCGGTCTGTCAGGCTGCATTCTCTCGGGAACACGGGGACCCGACGGCATAAAAATTGCCATGGGCGCTCCTTTTATGACTTTTCTTGCCTTTATCCTCGGAGAAAGCCGCTCTTCAGGCATAGCCAAAGCCATGGCCGACGGCCCTTACAGCAAAGCATTCAGGCCCAACAGGACAAACTTTGACTGGATTTCGCGGGATGAAAAGGAAGTTGACGCCTACGTGGCCGACAGTTTCTGCGGCAAACTCTGTTCGGTCGGGTTTTACAGGGATATGGCCAGGGCCCTGAAGCGTATTCATAGACCAGAAGAGATGGCCAAAATCCGTAAAGAGCTTTCTGTCTATATATTTTCCGGGAGCGCGGATCCTGTAGGAGACATGGGTAAAAGTCCGGCGGATTTGGCGGTTGCCTACAAGCATCTTGGAATAAAGGATTTGGAAACCGTTCTTTACCCCGATGCAAGACATGAAACTTTAAATGAAACAAACCGCGATGAAGTTCAGGAGAGTCTCCTTTCATGGCTGCTCCGGCATTGCGTCTGACATGGAGGAATTTTGCGATTTCGTTACTCAACGGAAGAAAACGGTAAGCCTGTAAAAAAAGCGGTTGTTTATACCCAGGATGAGCATAAGATCAACTATCACGATGTTGACAGTCACGCCGTGTATATTACCGAACGGCTGCAAGCCAACGGTTTTGAAACTTACATAGTGGGAGGCGCGGTTCGGGATCTTATTCTTGGGAAGAAACCCAAAGATTTTGACATTGTTACGGCCGCAAGTCCCGGCAGGATAAAAAAAATATTCAGAAACGCCAGAATAATTGGCCGAAGGTTCAGGCTGGTTCACGTTTTTTTTGGCCCGAAAATAATCGAAGTTTCCACATTTCGTTCCACCAAAGACGGCCCCACAAGCAACACTTTCGGGACGATAGAAGAGGATGTACTCAGGCGTGATTTTTCGGTAAACGCCCTTTTTTATGACCCGTTAAAGCAGCTTGTTATTGATTATGTGGACGGCATGAAAGACATTAGAAAAGGCGTTATACGTCCCCTTATCGCGTTGCCCCACATCTTTACCGATGATCCCGTACGCATTATAAGGGCAATCAAGTATGCGGCTATGGCAGGGTTCAAGCTGCCACTTTCCCTCAGGAGGATGATACGAAAACATTCGGGCCTTCTTGCGGATGTTTCACCTTCAAGGCTTACCGAAGAAATTTTTAAGATTATCAATTCTTCCGCAGCGCTTGAAATTGTGAAAGCTCTGGACAATCATAAAATATACGGCTATCTTCAGCCGAACGCCGTGGAACTTTTTAAAACTCTGCCGGGTTTCAGGGAAAGATACCTGAAAACTGTCGCCGCTTTGGGCGGAGAAAACTTTAAAAACCTGCCCGGAGAAGCCCTGTCCTGCCTGATAAAGGACTACCTTGAACGAAACGTAAATTGGCAGGTGAAAGAAGCTCTTGCCGAAACTTACCGAAGCGCTTTTATTATGGCCAGAAAATTTGTGCTTCCCATGAATCCGCCGCGACTGGAGCTGGAACACGCCTTAAAAATTATTTTTTCGGAACACGGGCTTTCCTTTAAAAAGCCACGATTCAAGGAACGGCGCCGCCGAAATTCCAAAAACAGCGCAGTTACTGTGTGATTTTGTCAATAATTATATTTACTTCCTCAATCAGGATGCCGGTGTAACGCCCGATGTTGTCAATCAGGTATCGCTGAAGTTCATGGATATTTCCACCCAATTGAGTGCCAAATGGAACGTCAATTGTTATTACCAGCCGGTAACCTATTTCATCGTCTTTAACGACTATTTTTTTTATTTTGATGTTCTTGTTATATTCATCAATGCAGTGAATGACCATCTGGCTAAGCGCCGCCTGGGAAATTATTACCTTTCCGCGTTTTGAGTATTCGGGGCGCACCACCGATTTTTCATGGACGCTGGGGGTAGCTCCAAGACCTACAGGGCCTTTCTTTTTCCATAGAACTTTGATGGCGTTAAAAAAAATGTTCGGATAGCTTGTTTTGATCTCTATGGACGGTACGGGAATAATATGTTTTCCCTCTACGTGCCTGGTATGTATCGCCCTTTCAATTTCTTCCTGGGTAGAAATGTCTTCAATCCTGATAATCTTCGACGGAGCCGGCAGCTGCAGCCTGGACGCGATTTTGTTAACCATCTTTTCGGAAGTCCCAAGGATAAGGATCCTTTTTGTTCTCTCTCCCTGAAGTTTTTTCGCAACCTCATCCCTGTGCGCTTTTCCGTCAAAAAGCGCGACCTTTATCGCGGCCATAAAGGTCTTCTCTTTTTTGGCGGAATGTCCGGCAAGGATGCGGTCATCCCGAATCAATAGTCCGTCGTCAATTATGTAGTCAATTTCATATTTTTGGGCTATGAGTTTCGCGCGAAAGCTTTTACCGGTACCGCTGTGTCCAATGAGGGCAAAAACCTTTATTTTCTTAAAGGGAAAAATTAAATTGAGGGGAAATATTATGGTGAAAGAAAAAATAAAATCCGGAAACATATACCAATTATAGTATAGGAAAAAATGCCATTACTGAAAATACCCCTCATTACTATAAACTTGACCCACAGATTTATTAAAATCCAGCAAAGGGAGAGGGCAGCGGTACGGCAAAAAAGCTGGATGAACCTATCGCCACAGCCCCGTCCGGCCTTTTTTTCTGCATTTAGGCGTTTTTAAACTTCGAAGATTAACGCCATCATCATGTTTCTCATGCCGGACGCTATTATTGCACTTTAAGTTTTTTCCTTTTTCCCTGGTCTGTTGCGACCTACAGAACCGAAGGTAGAGAACTCCAGAAATTTTTTGTGTCCCGCTGCCCTCTCCCTTTGCCAGCCTGTTTCGAAAAATTGTGGGTCAAGTATAAGCATTACCGAAGAGTTTTTCGATTTTGTTTTTAAAATTCTCAGGCAGCGGGGCTTCAACCATAGGAGGAAAAGGGGGCGGCAAATATAAGCGCCAGGCGTGAAGCAGAAAGCCCCCGCTCAAAGGGGCGCCGCCGTATTTTTTGTCTCCAAAAAGCGGGTGGTGACGGCTTGCGGCCTGAGCGCGAATCTGGTGGGTTCTGCCGGTTTCTATTTCCAGAAGTACCAGTGTGTAATCCTTATTTCCAAGTAAGGTTCTTACTCTGGTCAGGGCGGTTTTTCCTTTTACCCGGCTTGAATTTTTTCCGCCTGAGTCTCCGGTAAATGTTTTTTTTATTCCTGAATCACGGAACAGTTCATCCTTCCAGATCTCCTCGTTTTCAATGTATCCTTCCACCACGGCAAGGTACTGTTTTTTTATTTTTCCATCCCGCATCAACGCGCTGAAACGCCGGGCCCCCTCAAGGCTGGTTGAAAAAACCAGGACGCCTGAGCTTGGCCTGTCCAGCCTGTGTAAAGGGCCAGGCTTGAACGAGAGGGAGGGGGGTAATTTTGGAGCAAGGTAAGACTGAACCGTGTCATCGACGCTTTCTCTGCCGTGAACAGAAATCCCGGCGGGTTTATTGAGAATCAGAAGCCCGGAACCCTCGAATAGTATTTCCGGTACATCAAGGGTATTATTTTCTCCATTTCGCGCGAACCGCCGGTTCGATGTAACTTCATTTTCCATATCCAAAACCGTAATGGTTTCCCCTGCCAGCACACGGCGGTCAGGGCCGGCCTTCCGGCCGTCAACAAGAACCAGGCCCTGTCTCAGCATCCGGTGGATGGCGGAAAGAGGCGTTTGGCGCAGGGCTTTTCTTAGAACGCGGTCCAGCCTGCGCCCCGAATCATCGGCGCCGGCGGTCAGGTTAAGCGGCATAAGGCCAGTTTATCAGCAAATATTGTTGCTTGACAAAGACCCCTTCTCCGGTTGATTGTTAGACAATGTCCGTAAATAAATTTATCGCTTCCATCGACACTTTTTTTACAAATCCTGTAATTTTATCCTGCCTGACCAGCTGGTTTCTCTCTCAGTTTATAAAAGCGGTAATCGCGCTGCTTCAAATACGAAAAAAAGGCGTCAAACAAGTTCTGGAAGCCCTTTTCTGGCGGACAGGAGGTATGCCTTCAAGCCATACGGCGGTAGTAATTTGTATGACAGCGTCAATAGCCTTTAGCGAAGGATTGGGATCAAACCTCTTTGCGGTGTCATTAGTAATCGCTCTGGTTGTTATAAGGGACGCAATGGGGGTTAGAAGGGCTGTGGGCCTTCTTGCCAAAGCATTCAACCATTTTGGAATAACGTCGGCAGAAAAGCTGGGCGGCGAATTCACCCCTGTAAAGGAAATCCAGGGACATGCCCCTCTTGAGGTTATCGTAGGCGCGCTTCTGGGTATTTTAATTTCCGCCGCCTATGCCTGGCTGTAGGTCTTGCGGTGGCCTCAAAACTGCCCCTGTTTTCCGTACTGATCCCGTTGGTCACGGGAGTTCTTCTTTTCTTTCTTTTTATTTTTCTTACACCGGAAAGGCCCTTTATCGGTTCGTCAAATTCAGACAGGTCAAATTTTGGCGCGTCAAATTTTGACGAGAGTTGCGCAGTTCTGATCGTAGATGAATCGGAAGACGACATCGGTATTCAAAATAAACTATCTTCAGGCGGAGCGGGGGATTTTATATCAGAATCTTCCCAGCTTGTTCCGATAGATGATTTTGGCGTCCTGAAATTTATACCTCTGGATTCATTTCAGGGCCAAATTGAGAGCTTCGATCCCAGGGATGACGGGTATGCCTCAAAGCTTCGCTCCTTTTTTGTCCATGATGGAAAACGCTTTTTTTTCCGTATAACGGAGAATTCATCAAGCCGCCAGGCATACACGGAAAAGCAGTTAAGTGCCATTCTTGAAGACATCCCTTTTAAATTTTTGGTTTTGGCCCGGAGAACATCTGTCTTTTTTTATTACCTGCTTTTGGCCTCAGGCTGCGCTTTTGCCTTGTTTTTTTCTTCCAACAGGCGGCTCTTTATTTTTCAGCTTCCGGTACTGCTGGCAGCGGGGCAGGCCGGATTTTTTTCAATAATCCTTGCCGCGATCCTGACAGGAATTTGGGAACTCCTCAGGGAACCGCTTTTGGAGCTGTTCGCATCCCGCCGCTATAACCGAAAGGTGGTGGATTACGCCGGCTCAGGCTTTAGGGGAGTAAAAGAGCGGCTCAGGCCCTTTCGCCAGAATTTGCTTCTTGCGCTGCTTTTTTTTGCCTTCCTCCCGGCGTTTTCTTTTGTCGGGCTTATAAATCCTGTCCTGCTTTTTGCCGTATGCGTTTCTTTTACTTTTCTTTATCTTCTGTCCTTTAAAACCGAAGAGGAAAGGATGCGGAAAAACCGCCATATACAATTTACACCCGTTCTGCTGCTTCCTTACAAGGCAAAAACTTTTTCATTTTTTCCCCTTCTTTTGCCGTTTGGCCTTTTGGCTATATCAGCCCTTTTTTTGCCTGCGGACTTTGGCGGCCCAAGCCGCGGACTAAGTCCGATTGATCCCGGTTTTCTAATAAGCGCCGAGGAATATAACAGGCACATTGCCTTTCAAAAGTCATTCTCTTACCTGCCGTTGAATCAGCCTGATTCAGACCAGGAGGCCCTTATAAAGAAAGAGTATCTGCGTTATTATTTGGGAGAGGACGGCCTCATCACCGGTAATGACGCCTATGTTTCCGAAGACAGCGGGGCCCATCCGTTTCCTCTGGAAAAACTCATGGATTTTCTGGTAAAATATAATAAACTTGTAACAGGCGAACCAGCCGGTTTTGAGAAGCCGTCGGGTAATCCTGCCGCAAATACGCCTAAGGAATGGATTTCAGTGGCTTTCATTTTTGCGTTTTGTTTATTCGACATTTTCAGGCCGCGGATCGCACCTAAAAAAAAGATTCCCGTTATCGGGGATAAACGGATGGCCGCATGATAAGTGGGAAGACCCTACTGCCGCAAAAAGTATACTCGTTCCCAAGAGGGGGCATAACTTTTTCCGATCCGACCGTTCCGCCCAGGATTTCCTGCATTGACGCGTTCCTTCCTTCACTTTCGATAATCCCTCTTATTCAGCACTCCGGAGGCCGCGCTTACCCTGTTGTCTCGGTGGGCGATATTGTGAAAGAGGGGATGCTCCTTGCAAAGGGAAAAGGACCGGGATCGGCCAATATCCACGCTTCGGTACCCGGAAGAATAATCCGCATGATTTCATGGAAAAACTCATTGGGAAAAATACTGGACGGTTTTGTAATACGGATGGAAGGCAGTTTTGAAAAGCTTGGGAAGAAGGAAGAAATTTTTGCCTGGCAGGGTATGCTCCCCCACGACATTCAGCGGACAATTTCAGATTTCGGAGTTGTGGAAATGGAGGGAACAGGCAGGCCGGTATCGGAAATTATTTCTTCTTTCCGTTCCGCCCCCGAACCGATTACCCTTGTTGCCTGCTGTGTATTTGACGACCCCTGGCTTGCGGCGGATTATATGCTTTGCAAGGAACGGATTGCCGAAGTCGCGGAAGGAGCGGCAATCGCGGCCCGCACTTGCAGGGTAAGCAGGATCATTTACGCCGTTTCAAGGCCGGAAAAGGAACTTGGAGAAGAGTTCCATGCGGCCGGTGAAAAATGGGGTATCCCCACGGAAGTAGTAGTGGTTGGCTCCAAGTACCCGCAGCGTAACCGGCGTGAATTAGAGCTGGTTCTTAGAAATTTTCAAAAGAAAGAAGGAATAGAACTTGGCTCGCTTTTTATTTTGAGCCCCGCTACATTGGCGGCGATTTACGACGCCGTCAAACTTCGAAAACCTGTGATGGAAAGGTATATTACTGTCGGCGGCTCTGCGGTTAAGCATCCCCAGATAATGAAGGTCAGAATAGGAAAAAGAATCGGGGATATTTTTGACGAATGCGGAGGATTTAAGGCTTCCCCGAAAAAAGTCGCCGTAGGTTCACCCCTTTCAGGACAGCCGCTGGGCGATCTGGATGAACCTGTAACAAAAACCAGTTACGCGGTTTTCGCGCTTCTTGAAGGCTTTCACAATGAAAGCCGGAAAAGCTGTATAAACTGCGGTGAATGCAGAAGTGTATGCCCTGTGGGCCTTGATCCCGAAGAGCTATATAAAATAGCCATTATCAACAAAAAAAATTCTGTCCCTGCCGCCGCATCGGATCTGCCTACCGAATGTCACGCCTGCGGCTGCTGCGAAATAGTATGCCCTTCTCATCTTCCCCTCAGCTCTGTAATATCATCATCTTTTGCGTTGAGAGAAAACTGATGCCGTATAATAAAGGTTTTTTTCAGGAGATGCGTGAAGGTCAAAAACCGCAGATAAACATTGCCCGTTCTACCTCAGGCCGTATGTGGCTTGTTAATTTATGCGCCTTTATGGTTATCATCCAGTCATCCCTTACAGATTCTTATTCCTCGCTTTTTATCGCGATAAGCGCTGTTCTCGCCGCTGTTGTAACTGAATTGCTTATTTTATTAAAAAGCGGGAGAGAAAGAGCCCTCATGGACGGCAGCGCCGTAGCTTCCGCATTGATCCTGACCCTTCTTTTGCCCGACAGGATTTCTCCGTTAAGCGCGGCGGCAGGAGCCGTTTTTGCCATCGCCGTTATTAAGCATAGCTTTGGCGGCCTCGGCTCCAACTGGCTTAACCCGGCCGCCGGAGGGTGGCTATTTATCAGGTTTTCGTGGTCGTCTTCTTTCACAAGCGCCCTCAATGGTTCGCCCCTTTCGGTAATCAGTGAAAGCATAAGAGAGGGCGGCTACGGCATTGATGCTTTTCTTGCCGCCTCTTCCCCTTTTGATGATGCGTTGAGATCATTTCTGAACAGAACCGTTTTTTCCGTACTGCGCGTAGAACTTCCTGCCGGCTATATGGACCTTTTTTCTTCACATTTTCCCGGTATAATCGCCGACCGCGGCGTATTTGCCCTGCTTCTGGGAACCATTATCATGACCGCCTCACAGGTAAGCCGTTCCTGGATTCCCGCTGTTTACCTTGCGGTATTCGGCATTCTTGTCCGCTTTGCCGGAGCCCTGCCTTCCGGCTCTGGTTACTGGAACGGAGACGTTATTTTTGCCCTTTGCTCAGGCGGAACTCTGGCGGCCGCTTTCTTTCTTGCCGCAGACCCCGCAACCGGAGCCAAATCAAATATCGGAATACTTTTAACTACTCTTGCAGCCGGGTGTATTGCCTTTGTTTTTCGCTGGTTCGGAAATGAACCTTACGGAGTAATATTAACCGCTGTTGTTTTAAATTCTATACTTCCAATGTTCAGGGTTTTGGAAAGCCGGCAGTTATATAAAAAGCAGAGGCCGCAATTATGAGTGACGATAAAAAGCCGGTACTTTCCGCAGAGACTGAAGACATCGGGCTGAGGGCTGTCTGGACGAAGGTCATCGTACCAAAGATCATCGGACCCTTGGTACGCCGTTTACTTAAGTTACTGGACTCGGTTATCGTCAGGGATACAATAAAATTTTTTGGGTGGATTGCTTCTATCCTGATTATAGCGGGTTTATGCTGGACACTAACGCAGCCTGTCAGAAACCGCTTTTTAATACGGGCAGTCAACCGTGTATTTGAACAATACGGTGATTTTAGAAGGGTTGCTGAGCTTTCTTTTCCCGAAAAAGGCTCGTCCTTAATTGGCTCGTGGCATACTGTAATTAAAGCGCGGCAGCCTGGTATTCCGTCCAATGATGATCTTCCCGAAGGGACTAAAGCTTTTATTTTTTCATTTGTCGCAGAAGGAACTTTCTTTCCCTGCGCCGCGATTATTGATCCTATGGGGAAAGTGCAGGAATTCATACCGCTTAACGGGCATGGCAAAAAAATTCTTGCCCGGATTTCGCCGGGCATTCTTAAACTCTACACCAGACGGATAGAAGGAGCGGAATGATGAAGGGGCGTTTTTCCTCTCATGTTTTTTGGGGCTCCCATTCGCCTTTATCCGCGCTTAGCGGGACAGCCCTTATTATTATGGCGTCAAACAGATTTTCGTTCGCCATCATTTGCTCATGCGCGCTTGTCTGGGTATTCGGATTAACCGTTCTTACTTATTCATTTGCCCATTCTTTTCTGCCTTCCTGTTTACCTTCCAGGGGGAGGATGGTAATCCTGCTTTTTTTATCCTCTTTTTTCTGCGGTATCTTCGCGATCCTTATAAGCCTTTTAAACCCCCTTTTGATCCTTGGTACGGTTTTCTTTCTTGTTTTGGTTCCGCCCTGGTGCATGTCTACCGGCTTTTTTGAAGCAGTGGAATCTTTGGATCCGTTTGAGGCAATTTCACGGGCGCTGCTTGAGGCGCTTGTTTTCTCAGGCGTTATCATAGCCCTGTCCCTCATCCGTGAACCTCTTGGTACGGGAACCATTTCATTTCCCGGATCGAGTCAGGGAATAATGGAGATCTATGAAGGGCAGAATGAGGAAACTTTTTTGCCCGGCAGGATCCTCTCTATTTCGGCGGGCGGACTTTTGCTTCTTGGGTATACAATTGCCCTTTACCGGTATTTCAAAGACCGGAGCGGTAACGTTTCACAGGAGTGATGATGATTGTTAATATAGCCGGCCTGGCGGTCTTTTCCGGTATTTCTCTTAACCTTCTTCTGCAGTTTGCCCTGGGAACAGCCGGCGCCGTGGCTGACGCCAGTTATAAAACAAATGCAAAAAGCGAATTACCTTTTATTCAATTTTGCATTTTTTTATTATCAACACTCGTTCTCTGGGTTGTCATTAAGTATTTATTACCGGACTTCTGGAGAGGCTTCTCCGAGTATTTTTTGTTTTTCCCGTTGTCGGCGCTGGTCTGCATGGGACTTGAACTTTTTGTAGAGCGGGGCCTGCCGCGGGTTTTTCCCAAATTTACAGGTTTGAAAAAAACTTTTTCCGCCATTACGGCATATGACGGCCTTATCCCCGCATCCCTGATTATTACTTTCATCGCGGCTGAAACTTTTACGGATGCTTTTATCATCGCTTTATTTTTTGCCCTGGGGAACCTGGCGGCAATGTTAACCCTCAACGAGATAGGCAGAAGATCAACTCTTGAATGGGTGCCAAAATATCTGCGCGGTACTCCGTTGATCCTTATTTCGATGGGGCTTTTATCTCTGATATCGACTTTTGCGGCGGGGATATTTTTTAAGATACTGGAAGTATTCTAGTATGAAAGGGAAATGACAGGGGAAATGGACCAAAAACTGAATTTTATTCTGTGCGCTCAGAGCCACCTTCCCTCAGGAACCAGTGAAGCGGAATTTGAAGCTCTTTATGAAACTGAAATAAAACCGCTTATCTCGGCTTTGGATAAATTTCCCAGAATAAATATGCTGTTTCACTATTCAGGAGTAATTTTATACTGGATTGAAAGGCATCATCCCGAATTCTTTATGCTTATAGAAGATCTACTTTCCAGAAAGCAGGCGGAATTTCTCGGAGGCGGTTTTTACGATCCGGCGCTGACCCTTCTTCCGTTGACGGACAAAATCGGGCAGATTGATATGCTCACTACCTACCTCCGAAAACATTTCGGCAAAAAACCCCAGGGCTGCTGGCTGCCGTCGATGGCCTGGGAGCAAAACCTGGTAGTGCCTCTTACCTCATGCGGTATGAATTATACTTTTCTGGAGGATCTTCAATTCCTCGATGCCGAGATAACGCTAAACGGTGAGGGTGTGTACTATCCCTGCATAACCGAAGATCAGGGAAAGCTTATCACGGTTTTTCCGGTGTTTTCCGCGACAGGCAAAAGATTGCTGAAAGAAAAACCGCTGGATATTATGGGAGAACTATTGGCAAAACTGCCGCAGAACGCTGAAAGTCCGGCCATGGTTTTTCCCGTAGGAAAAACAGAATATGACAACCTCTTTGCCGAGCTTTCAAAAGCGGACTCAAGAATAAGGTTTACCTGTCCGTCAAAAATCTATAAAAGCCTGCACTCACTCAGAAAAATTTATTTTCCCGGCGCGTGGGCGTCGGCGAGTTTTCTTGCCAACGAAGCCAACCCCCGGCAGATCCTTGCGGATTACCCGGAGGCGGGCGGCATCTACGCCAAAATGATACACGTTCATACCCTTATCAATAACCAACTCCGGGGAGATAAAACAAGAAAAAGGACAGCTCTGGAAGAGCTTTGGAAAGCCCAGGATTCGGGTATTTACAGCCTGAAATCGCCTGGACTCTGTCATGCTCCGCTGCGGAACGCCGCTTACCACTCCCTTCTGGAAGCGGAAAAAATTATCAGGGAAAAAGAGAAATTGACCCCGTCGCTTTCGGTTTATGATTTTGATCTGGACGGGGCGGGGGAGTACATTTTTCAGGATGACAAACTGAACTGTTTTATCAAGCCCTACGGAGCGGGGATTTTCGAGCTGGATTATCTTCCATGCGCCTGGAATTACCTTGATACCATGGCTCCCAGAACCGAATCAATTAAGAGTGAAAAGCGATGCTCCTTTGTAGACTGGCTGGCCCCGCCTAAAACGCTTCCTGAAGACTTGAAGGCCGAAGGTATCAGGGGAGGGCGTTTTTGCGGAAACGAGGAATACGAGGCGAGTGACATTGACCGTCTTCACCGCCGGGCTGTTTTTTCGCTTCCTAAAAGAACTGATCTCCCCTGGGGAGAAATTGAAATTGTGAAAACCTGGCAGCTAAAAAAGAATTCCCTCGCGTTGGAATATATACTAAAAAACTCAGGAACTAAAATTCTTAATTTCATGTTCAGTACATCTGTTGATTTTTCTTTTCCGGGCGAGGGTGAAAGGTTTTTCAGGGTTTTAAGCCTCAATGAGGGAGAAAAAGAAAACATCCCGATTAACGATGGGCAGACAATCCGAAACGTAAAAACTCTGGAATTCCAGGATATTAAAAACGAAACCCTGATTAGCCTGGAACCAAGCCGTAGCTTTGACGGACGGATTTTCCCTGTACGCTCAGGCTTTTCAGGTCAGGAAGAATATCAATCTACCTGCCTTATGACCCTCCTGCCGGTTTCCCTTGAAGCCGGCAAAACATGGAAAGTGTCGTTTTCTCTTAAGATTAGCTCCTGAAGATTATCGCCTGGCTAAACAGGTTTTGAAAAACGCACACTTGTTAGAGCCCTTCCTTTTTACTATCATAACAACACCATGAAACGTAAACTTATTTCTTCCGCGCTCCCCTATGTAAACAACGTTCCCCATTTGGGAAATCTAATCCAGGTGCTTTCCGCAGACGTGTTTGCCCGCTTCTGTAGGCTTCGCGGCTACGAAACCCTGTATGTATGCGGTACCGACGAATACGGCACCGCAACCGAAACAAAGGCCGCCGAGGAGGGCATAAGCCCCCGCGAGCTTTGCGACAGATACTTCAAGATCCACGACGATATTTACCGGTGGTTTCATATAGCTTTTGACAGATTTGGCCGGACTTCAACGCCCGTTCACACCGAGGTTACACAGGCCATTTTCAATAAGCTGGACGCGGCCGGTTTTATTGTGGAACGCGAAATTGAGCAGCTCTACTGTTCAAGCTGCGGCCGTTTTCTCGCCGACCGCTATGTGCGTGGTGTTTGTCCAAGCTGCAACTCTGCCAATGCCCGAGGGGATCAATGCGAAGACTGCGGCAAGCTCCTTGACCCGACGGAACTAAAAGACCCTAGGTGCTCAAGCTGCGGCAATGTGCCGAAAATTGAAAAAACAAAACACCTTTATATCGATCTTCCAAAGATTAAGGACCTCCTTGAAGGGTGGTTAAAGACCGCTTCGATTGACGGCTTTTGGGCAAATAACGCAATACAGATGACCCAGGCATGGATAAGGGACGGACTTAGGGAACGGGCCATTACGAGGGATCTGAAATGGGGAATTCCGGTGCCCAAGAGCGGATATGAAAAAAAAGTGTTTTACGTTTGGTTTGACGCGCCCATTGGTTACATATCCATAACAGGAAACATTGGGGAAGAAAGGGGAGGGGACTGGCGAAGCTTTATAAACTACTGGTGGAAAAGTCCGGGTGAAACAGAGCTCTTTCAATTTATAGGCAAGGACAATATTCCTTTCCACACCGTGATTTTCCCTTCAAGCCTTTTGGGAAGCGGGGAAAAATGGACTATGCTGCATCATATGTCCAGTACCGAATACTTAAACTACGAAAGCGGAAAATTTTCCAAATCCAGAGGAGTGGGTGTTTTCGGCACCGATGTTATGGAAACGGGAATTCCGGCGGACGTATGGCGTTTCTACATCTTCTACAACCGGCCTGAAAAGTCCGACACCCTTTTTACCTGGAAGGATTTTCAGGAGAAGGTAAACGGGGAACTTATCGGGAACCTGGGCAACCTCGTAAACCGGACGCTTTCTTTTGTCAGCCGCTATTATGACGGTAAAATGCCCGAGGGCCATGCTAGCGAAGAATTCCGGAAGGCAATCCGGAAGAGCGAAGAAGAAATCACCGCCGCCCTGGAACGGGCCGACCTCCGCGACGCGTTTCACCTTATTTTTGAATTGTCATCTTTTGCAAATAAAACCTTCCAGGACGGGGAACCATGGAAAAAGCGCCAGGGCGATTCGGCGGAGCAGCAAAAAGCAAAAGCCCTGATAAGGGATCTTTCCTACGTGGTGCGGGATATCGCGGTGATGATTCAGCCCTTTATGCCGCAAGCGGCTGAACAGATCGCATCCTTCTTTGGACTTTCTTTCGGCAAAGACCTTGTGTACAAAAAAGGGCAGGGGAAGCTTTCCTGGGACGACCTTGGAAAGGACACCGGCCTTGAAAGAGTCGTGAAAAGCGAAGTTCTCTTTTCAAAGCTCGAAGATGACAAGATCACGGAATTGCGCGAACGGTATTCGGGGAGCCAAAAGGAACGTACTACCTCCGGTTCTATGGCCGAAGCGACTGCTACCTTGTCCGGCTCAATGGACATCCCAACAGAAAGCCCGGATTTTCGTTTCGCGAAAACCATTGATTTACGCGTCGCCGAAATCGTCAAGATCGAGCGCCATCCCAAGGCGGAAAAGCTCTACATAGAAACACTTAAAACCGCGCCCGACGGCCAGGAGGATAGGATAATTGTATCCGGACTGGTTCCTTTTTATAAAGAAGAGGAGCTGCTCAACAAAAAGATAATTCTTGCCAATAACCTTAAGCCGGCAAAACTTCGCGGGGTTGAAAGCAAGGGGATGCTTCTTGCCGCCGAAGATCACGACGGGCCGCCCGACGCCGAAGGTAAGGGCAGTATGCGGGTTGAGGTATTGGATGGGGGGGACGCTCCTGTTGGAACAAGGGTTATAGTTGAGGGCCTTGAAGCAAAGGAAACACCACTTGAAATTGATATCGATACCTTTTTTTCAATCCCCCTGGAAGTCAGGGATAGCGTCGTAACAGTTGGCGGTAAGGCCTTAACCCTGGAAGGCAAACCCATAAGGACGAAAAAAGTTTCGCAGGGCAACGTTCATTGAGGTTCCCTGTCGATGCAGAGCGGGGATGGTTTTTTAAAAGAACTTACAAGGGCCGATCTTTCATTTTGTGATCAGTCAGATTCGTTTTTGCAGTCCGGCTTTTGGGGCAGTTTCAAAGCGCAATTCGGCTGGGAGGCATTTGCTTTCCGGGCAGTTTGGAAAACTCAGGCTTCGCAGGATGAGGAAAAGCCCCTCCTTGTACTGCGCCGCCGTTTGGCGCCGGTTTTCGCACTTGCTTATGTCCCCTGGGGGCCAGAGCTTCCTGTCGACGTTCCCTTTCAACCTGCATTGGAAGAGTTGGCTAAACGCCTTAATAAAATTCTTCCAAAAGATACAGTTTTTATCCGTTTTGATCCGCCCTGGCTGTTAGATGAAAACAATAAGGAAGGCGTAATACATCCTCCGTTTATTAAAGCAGAAGCCGATATCCAGCCTCCGGACACGGTTATTTTAGACCTCACACAGCCCCTGGAATCGATCATCGAACAAATGAAACCCAAGTGGCGCTATAATTACAGGCTTGCCTTGAAAAAAGGAGTGAAGGTTAGACAAGCAAAGAAATACGAAATAATTGTCTTTTATGACCTTCTTAAAGAAACTTCCAAAAGAGACAGAATAGCGATTCATGGCTTTGATTATTATGAGACGCTTTTTGAAAACGATTCGCCAGAAATAAGGCTTTACCTTGCAGAGCATGAAAAAGACATACTTGCCGGTATTGTAACGCTCTTTCGCGGCCCCGAAGCTGTGTATCTCTACGGCGCTTCATCTGACATAAAACGAAACTTGATGCCCGCTTACGCGCTTCAATTAAGAGCAATAGAAGACGCGAAAAATTACGGCTGCAAAAAATATGACTTCTTCGGGATCCCGCCGGACAATGATAAGTCACATTCAATGTCAGGGTTATATCAATTTAAAACCGGTTTTGGCGGTAAAATCGTTCATCGCCCAGGATGCTGGGATTTCCCAAATCACTGCATGATGTATAAAATTTTTCGCATTGCAGAAAATCTGCGAAGCACTTTGAAGGGGTTTAGAAAATTTATGAGAAGAAATAACAAATTACTTTAACGTGTATTACTTAACATTACCTAAAATTTTACCACGAACCAACACAAACTACACGAACCCTCACTCAGATATCTGCTGGAAAACCTTGTTAATAGATGTTTGGGTTCAATATATCCAAGTAGACAGAATGCACATTATGCATAGTAATTGATACCTGTGTTTTTCCCTTCGTGAATTCAGAAAAGTTCCTGTTGAATTACATGCCCTTGCCTTCCCTCAATCAATTTAATAAAACCATCTTCATCAATTATTTTCACGCCAAGCTCAAGGGCCTTTTTGTTTTTGGCGGAGCCGGATTCCGGATCGTTTGTTACAAGATAAGAAAGGCCCTTTACTACCGAAGACTTTACAGAAGCGCCAAGAGCCGTTGCCTTTTCCTCGGCCTGGTTGCGCTTCATATTTTTTAACTCACCCGTAAAGCAAAAAGTTATACCCTTTAAAGGAATTTCTTCATCCCCTGGAGGCGGCGCAATTGAAATAATCCCGGCGGAAAGGACTTTGTTAATTTCTTCCTCACATTCTTTTAGCCCGGTTGAAATAGTCCCGGCGGTAATTTCACCCAAGCCGTAAATACCTGACAGATCCTCTGTTTTCGCGGAGCGGAGTTTTTCCAAAGTATCAAACCCGGAAGAAACAACCCTTTCCATGATAAGCTCCCCCACTCCTTCCAGATCAAAACCCGCCACAAATGCCTGTAGTGATATTTCCCGCCTTGTTCGGATGTGGCGTATTACCTTTGCCGCGGACAGCTCCCCCATCCTTTCAAAATCCGCAAGTTCCGCTTCATTAAGGGAGTATAGATCGGATATATTTCGCACTCTGCCGGAATCAAATAACTGCCGAATCAACTTCTCTCCCAGCTCCCTTATGTCAAGCACGGAAACCCATTTTTCAAGTCTGTGATGAAGCCTCTTGGGACAGGCGGAGTTCGGGCAGTAAAGCCTTGTCCCTGAGTCTTCAAGAACGCTGCCGCACGATAAACATTCGGAAGGAAGAAGTATTTCGCTTTTCTCAGCCGGTTCGCTTAGCGCGTTTGCGGGAGCAAGCCCTTCAATTTTTGGGATAATTTCCCCGCGCTTTACAACAGCAACGGCCGAACCTATTTTAAGTCCCATGGCCCTTATCATACCCGGATTGTTAAGATTCGCCCTCTGAACCGTTGTTCCCGCAAGCCGTACAGGATCAATAATGCCTATAGGCGTGTAAGTTGCCCCCGATTCGCTCCATTCCACATTTCTGAGTATGCTGTAGGCAGTTTCAAGATCGAACTTGAAAGCGATTTGTCTTTCCGGTCTTGCCCTGCGAAGATCGGTCATGTCGGTCTGTAAATCTTTAACAACAAGCCCGTCGATGTCTATGTCCAGTTTTTTGCGTTTTTCCGCTATTTCGGCCCTGTACGCGATTATCTTATCCGGATCGCTAAATTCCATTGTTTCAGTTACATCAAATCCCTGCTTTTTGAGCCAGGCGACTTTTTCAATTTCCGTCTTAAAGAAATTATCATCCCCTGTAGCGGAAGCGTCATAGCTTATAAAGTTTAAATCTTCACAGCCTGCCCCGTCTTTTCGGCGCATAATTCCGTTGGCGGCATTTCTGCAGTTGGCCTTGGTTGGGTATTTTTGCTTCCACACCCCGGTTTTCATAACCACTTCGCCCCGCACTCCGCCTGAAAAATTCCCGGAAACTCCCTGTTTTACCCCAGCCATAAGAAGGGCGTTTGCGGTTATTTCATCCCCTATAATTCCGTCCCCGCGGGTAAGCGCGGCCTTAAGTTTTCCGTTTTCGTATTGCAGTTCAAGGCTTGCACCGTCAAGTTTATACTGCACAACAAAAGATGCAGGCGCTATTTTTTTTGCCCAGGATAAAAATTCCATAGGGTTGGCGGCCTTTTCCTGGCTTCCCATGGGAATAAGATGCTTTGCTTTTGGAAAACCGTCAGTATTTCCATCGCTTTCATCGACGCTTCCGGTTCCTACTTTTTTTAAGAGCGGATGATCCGGCGCAAGGTTTTTAAGTTCGTCCCATAGAAGATCAAATTCGGAATCGGAAATTTCCGCCTCGCCGTTGTAATAGGACTGCTGATACCCTTCTATCATGGCTGCAAGAGCGTTTATTCTTTCACTGTTGTTTGACAAAAAAAAGCTCCCTTATCTCGTGGTTTTTAAGACGGCCCTTTTTCTCAAATTCAGTCTCAGGCCTCCACTGCTGGGGTTCCGAAAAAGCCGGGTATTTGTTTACCAGGCCCTCCGTTGCGCTTAGCTCTTCAAGAGCCCATTCCCCGTAATCAACCCAGTCGCTTACCATATAAACGTAACCGCCTGAAACAAGTTTTCCGGCAAGCAGATCCGTAAAGGGACGCTTTACCAATCTGCGTTTATGGTGTCTTTTTTTTGGCCACGGATCGGGGAAAAAAATATGAAAAGCCGAAACTGAATTATCCCGGATTCTATTCGTTAAAACCTCCGCCGCGTCTCCTTCGATTATGCGGATATTTTTAAGCCTGAGCTTTTCAATTTCCCAAAGGAGCCGGCCTATGCCCGGCTTATGAACTTCAATCCCCAGATAATTGATTTCCGGATTTTTATACGCAATGCCGGCTGTGGCCCTTCCCATCCCAAAGCCTATTTCAATAATTAAGGGATTGGTATTTTCAAAAAGGGAAAGGCTCTCTATAGTTTCCGGACCATCTTTCGTTACAGCATAAAGCGGAAAAAGGGTTTCGTAAGAACGTTTTTGGGCGGAACTCATTCGGCCGGATCTTAAAACAAAACTTTTTACTGCCCGGACTCCGGCTGCTGATTCCATTACTGTACCGGAATCGCTTCGGTAAGTACTGAAATACGATATTCAGGCTCTTCCGCCCATAGAGCCATGGTTCTTGCGGCGCCCCCAACCCTAAAATCCCTGAAGTTGCCGCTTAATTCCCTGACTTGAACAGCCGATATTATCTTCCCCTGCTGATCGTAAAATATTATGCGGTTTACCGGATACTGTGAAACAATTTGATAATTCCCCCCTGAATATGATAATGAAGGGAACGGATACGGAGGGGTTTCGGGGCCGTCATAAGTAAACTTGCGTTCCTTGCTTTCACCTCCCTTGTTAACAAGAACCGCCCTGTACTGCCCGCGAGGTAAAGAGGCGTCTCCAAACATCGCGATACTGCGGCTGCCTATCCAGGTTTTTCCGTCTTCCTCATATTTTATCCAGTCATCGGATGTAAAAAGCCAGCGCAATCCTTCCCTGTCATTGTAAAGGTATAGCTCAGACAAATTATCCACGCCATCGTCATCCTCCGGGAGAATGAAGAATGAGTATCTCTCTTCTGTCTTATCCCTTCCCATGTAAAATACTAAATCAATAAAACCGTAGAGTATTTCAGGTTCCGCTTTGGAGCAGGAAAAAAATCCCGCTAAAACAATCATCGATATAATAAAAACCGGAATTAGTATAAGACGCTTAAGTTTCATATTGCTATTATAGTTGTATTTCATGAGTATCTCAATATACTATAAGGAATATCTATGGTAAATAAAAGAGCGAGTGCCGGGATTCATTTCCCTGTAATTGCTTTTATTCTCATGTTTTCACACATCCCGGTTTTAATTCACGGTGAAACCACCGAGAAGGAAAACTATAGCCGCGTTCTTGAGGCGTTTTCCGGAAACTCCGCTTCTGTGAACATGGTTTCGCTTGAAGAGCGGCCCCTGCTTGCCGATTTCGGCAGTTTTGGATCATCGCTTTTGGTCAGAAGCCGGGATACCCCGGCCTTGAACCGCGCACAGGGAACCTTTGTGTTCGCCGTGCCTTTGGACGCTGAATTCGCGGTTGACACCGCTCTTTCACTGACAGGATTGCTAAAAAAAACTGATAGCCGGGTAAACATCCTGGTCGCGTTTCTTGGCGGAGAAAGAATCAAACTGCCGGATGATCTTTTTACATCTTCCGGCACAAATACGGTAACAATCTCCCATAGCGGCCTTCGCGATCTGTTGACATTGGCCGATTTGCCTGAAAACTGGGTGCTATGTTATTTTGACGCCGATGAAGCTCCCGAAAGCCTTCTCCTTCGTCAGGGCGGGCGCGGTTATCTGGCGCCTCTTGATATAATAAAGCCGTTGCCGTCCCTTTTCAGATCCTTTAATATCCCCTGGTCATTTACAATCAGGTTCAACAGTATTTATAAACTGGGCCTTGTTGAAGGGCCGGAAGTTTTGGCTGTCGCCTGGGAAGAAGAAGTGAACGGGTTTGTTTTGTCAGGGGAAAAAACAGGGGCCGGTGAAACTCTTGCGCCTGAGGTTTTGGCTGAGCTTATGCTTAATTACGCGGCTTCATTGAATTTTCCCATATTGAGTCCGGACAGACATTATTCCTCTCTGCCCCTGCCAGACGGCAGATTTTTTTTTGCTACAGAAGGAATTACCGCGGTAATACTGCTGTCGATAGTTGCGATAATCCTTCTTCTATACCTGCTTTATTCTGCCCGTAATAACGCTATTCTGGTGTACCATTTTCGTCTTTTTCTGAAAAACTTCTGGTTTTTTATGGTTCCCCTTCCCCTACTGATCATCTGCCTGAAGGCTTCGTCTTTCACATATTCCCTGGTTTTTAATGCCATGGTTTCAAAAACCTATAGCGTTCCCCTGGGAGCGGCCAACTATGCCGGACTTGGGCTCTCATTGATACTTGCCATAATTCTATTTTTTCTCTCATTGCTGGTTCTGAATCGAATGCGATTTCCCCAAAGGGCGCGTTTTTACGGATTTGCCGCCGTTATTTTCAGCGTCCTGGGCATTCTGTCGGCTGCTTTACTGGATTTTGCCTATGTCCCTTTCTTTATCTGGGCTTTTGTTTTTATTTCTATCGGTGTAGTTGTTTCAAATCCAATACTCATTTTTATTTTCGCTTTACTGGCTCCCGTCCTTGCAATTTTTGCCTTTTTCAACATACTCCAGACCGGCAGCGCCAGATTGGCGGAACTTTTTATTTTCTCGCCCTTGCAGGCAATAGAAGGCTGGATTGTCACTATACAGCTGGCGTTGCTGATCCTGCCTGTTTTATTGCTATTTACAAGGGGAATTATTATATTCCAAAAATCATTTCAGAAATCGTTATCGTTATTCATAAACAAACTGTTGAACCGGAAAACCAGATATATTGTTCTTTCCATTTTGGCGGCTATTCTTGTTCTGGTCATGGCCGCACAAATTTCAATTTTTAAGCGTAAAAATCCAGTTGAAGAAAGATCCATTACCGAGGTATTCGAAACAGAGGGGGATAACAGCATACTGACCTTTTTAATTGACGATGTGGTTTTTCAGGACAGCCGCATTTTGACAATAAATCTTGCGGCCAGGGGAGATCCCATACGCTTTGACTTATCTCTGGAAAGCATGTCTGAAAAACCCTTGCTCCCCGTGTATTCATCTCCGGTTCCTTTTGAAAAGACCGATGACGGAAAAGAAATTAACTTTATTCTGGGGGAAGGGCCTTCCAACCCGTTTGTTATGGAAATTGTACTGCCCCTGGATTTCGAGGGCTCTCTAAAAGCAACGGCAATTTACAACGACAGCGCAAATTATTTTTTGATAGCCGGCAAAAACATCAGCCTGGAAGCTACCACCGGAACTCAACGTTGATTCCTTCTGTGGCAGAGAGAACTGAATAGAGGGGCAAGGAAAAAGAAACTTTTTTGCCCGTAGTACTAATCACGCTTCCCGGTATATCAGCCAATACACGGCCCATGCTGTTCGTTATTTTCACACTGCCCTCGTTTGGAAAAATCATCGAGAGTTTTACCGAATATGACCCCGCGATTTCAGCGATGAGCTTTTCTAAATTTGTATTGCTTTGGGTTCTTGCCTCATTTAAAATAAAAAAGATACGGCCTGAACGGGCATTCCCCGAAAAGGATGAACGAAGGCCGCTAGCGTCCAGGAAAGTCATCAGGGAATTTAAATCCACAAATTCCATTTTTGCTTTTATTATAAGGTCGTTTTTATCTTCTTTGGAAGAAAACGAGGTCAATCTCATTCCTGGAAGCCGGTCTATTGTACGTTCAAAATCGGCTTTTCCTACCGGGATGGTATTCCATCGTTCATTTCCGTCAAGTTTGCCCAAAGCGTCAAGGGTTTTGGAGATTTGGTATTCCAATGTAACATCTCCTGATCCCTTTTGATCAAACGCTATGTCTACGCTGACTCCAAGGCAGGAACTAAAAATTAACAGAAAAAAACAAAGAGCGGTTAACGATATAGCAAGCCTGGATTTTTTCATGCTGCTTAAAATTCCTCCGAATAAATGCTTATATCCTGTATGCGCACAGGCATTTCCTTTTCTATCATTTCAAGCGCTTTGTGCATAACCGACTCTCCGAAGATTTTCGAATTGGAAACCAGTGCCCCGCCTATCTGTCCGAAAGAAAGAGAGTCATTCAGATCCACCTCTGCCGCGCTCATATGGAAGCGGCGCTGAAGTTTATCCTTTACGGAACGAATTATGCGCCTCTTTTCTTTGATACTGCCCACATCTGGAATTTCAAAAATCAATTGAATCATCGAAACAATCATAATTAAGCGGATGGTTCTGTTTCATCCCCCTCGTTTTTTTTATCTTCGTTAGTGCCAACTGTTTTTGCTTTTAGATTATTTAATATCTTCTCTATTTCATCCTTGTGATACTTGTTTATTCTTGCATCAAGGACAAGCGCCTCAATGGCCTTAATATCAGAGAAGCCCTCGTTAACAGCGCTGGTAAATTCCTTTAAACCATTTTCGTTATCGGGATCTACGGTAAGAAGAAGGCGGGATTTTTCAAACCTGATTGTGCTTTTTTTAAGAGTCTCCGTATCTTTTGTATTGGCCTTTATTGCTTCGTCGTACTGTTCCAATGCGCGCGCGTAAAGTTCCGCTTTTTCCAAAGCCCGGGCGTATTCAAGAAACCCCTGCGGGTTGGGTGTACCGGCATTAACAATGCTCCATTTGGCATAAGTGTCTACGGCCTCTATTTTGTTCATTTCCTTTTGCGCTCTGGCAAGAAGCAAAACCGAAGGGGCTTTTTCTTCCAGCGCAAAGGGGTACTTATTAAGCACACTTTCGCAATCTTCATATTTTTGAAGGCCGTAAAGAACCAGAGCGTAGTTAAAACCGTCATCCGCGCTTTCCGGAACAAGCTTAAGAACCCTGGTGTAATGAGCCTCGGCTTTTTCAAAATTACCGTTTTTGATACGGGAATAAGCGGCGGCCTTTAAAGCCATTATATTATCAGGATCCCTTTTTAATATATTTTCAAAATATACAGCCGCTTCTTCATAACGTCCCGTTTCAAAGGCAATTCTCCCCAGGTTGTACTCCGAAGCCAGCATGGTTTTGTCAGCCGAACGGGCCCTGTTAAGCCAGGTCTCGGCTTCGGCAAATTTGCCCATATCAAAATACGCCATACCTATTGAAAAGTATTCTTCAGCCTGTGCCGCCCCCCCTGTAGCGCATGATATAAAGCAGGCCGGCATAATGAAAATGAAAAGTATGGCTATACGTAATTTTTTATTCAACTTTTCTTCCCGGTATTAAGAACGGTTTCTTCGATCTCCCGAAGCTGGGCCCGGTAAAGACGCGCAATATTGGAACCGTAATCGGCTACAAGCTGAATTATATTCCGTGGCTTTTCGGAATCGACTCCGTTAATTCTGTCCCCCGCGTCTCCCAGGCCGGGCATAATATAGGCGTTTTCGTTTAACATCGGATCCATCCAAAGGGTGTAAACCTGACAATTTTCCAGGGCTCGCACGGCTCTTAGCGCCCCTTTAAGGGCGGCAATAACATTGAAGAATAGTATGGATTTGGGATGAATCCCCTCGTTCAAAAGATACTTTACGACAGTTACCAGACTACCGCCGGTCGCGTTCATAGGGTCGGCGAAAATCAGATCCTTTCCGTCAAGGTCTTTCAGGTTGAAATAGGACTTATCCAGGTCAAGGATGTATTCCATATCGAATTCATTTCTTGCTTCGTCACGGCGGATCTTGAAAAGGGCGAAGGGCGTAACATACCCATGCGATGAATATTCCTGGATTTCCTTGCTCATTATCATTGAAGGAAGAAGAGCGCCCCTGAGCATGACGCACATCACGGTATTTTCTATTTTGTCGTCAATATTTGTTATCTTGTGAATGGCAAAATTCTGAACCGGAATATTTACGGGGGTTTTTACTATCAGGTAGTTCTTGTTGGAACCTGTTGTCCCGCCGTATGCCAGCTTAAAGAGCATTTCATAGGCCCGCTGTATATAATATACAAATTCTTCATTTTCGGTTCTGAGATCCCTCAGTTTGGCAATCAACCTTGAGGCCTCAGGATGGCTTTCCTGGGGAGTTTCAAAGGAATACACATGCAGCCGCTTATCCTCACCGCAAATCTCCTGCATTATGTTTCCCATTTCATTGTAAAGCCGTATCAGGTTTTCTTCTTCCCGCTTTTTTTCCTTTTCCAGCCTGCTTTTATCAAGTATTGAATAACTACTCATCACTTCGCGGTACAGTCTGCCCATTTGATCAATGTGATCATGGTCAGCTTTTAACAGATAACCGTCCAGATCCTCCGCCTTGAGTATAATTTCATTCATAAGCAAACCTTACACTATTTATATCGGGAGGGCAAGTTCCTGTATAGGCAATGGTACCGCTACCCAGCCTCTTCCAAAACCGGCAAAACCGGTGTATCATTGGTTTCAGTCTTTTTTTTAATCTGATTGCAGAAAACTGATCTGGGGGATTTCCCATGAATATTACAACCAGGGGCCGATACGCGCTTCGCGCTTCTTTGGCTTTGGCCAAACTGGGGACGAACGGAAAACCGGTATCCATTACCAGCCTTTCCGAAAATGAAAATATTTCTTCGGTTTTTCTTGAGCAAATTTTCTTTAAGCTAAGAAAAGCGGGAATTGTATCCTCAATAAGGGGTCCGGGCGGAGGTTTCTGTTTCGCCAGGAACCTGGATGAACTGACGGTCAGGCAAATTCTTGAGGCGGCAGGAGAAAACCTGGAACTCACTTTTTGCGACAAAGCCAGCGATAATTGTGACAGAATCGGACAATGCTTAAGCCATTGCGTTTGGGTAGATGTAAATCAGCTGGTGAAAAATTACTTCAACAGCATTACGCTTTCCTCAATTCTGGAAAAATATAAGCATGTTACCGCCACTAACTCTAATCCGGAAGCAGAAAAACATGGATAAGGGAAGGGGTACTGTATATATTTGAGTAACTTGTAGGGTTGATCCCGACAGCCACAATAAACATCGCGGCATAGGTATAACGTCCGTCGCTGTCCGAAAGGTTGGCTTTGTTTACCACATCGGCGTTTATTTGATTGTTGATGTTTTCAGGACTGGATAGTTCATTGCTGTTTACAAAGTAACGATCGGGCCTGGGGCTGAAAAGGCCGCCGCCGTCTGATCTCCATAATACATAGGTGTCGTTCCCCACTGTCATTCTCGGCCTCCTGGATGAGGAAAAATCGAATACAAGAGATCGTCCAAGGGAAGATTCCGATAAAACTCTGATTATATTGGTATTGGGATCCTCCAAAGTAAGATACTTATAGCCCCTGTTCTGAAAAACCCTGTCCATGTCGACATTTACCTGGCTTGTACTGTTAATATAGTTGTTGTAAAAGAAGTTGTAGTCAGAAGCCAAAGTCGGGTTAATCGCCGAATAGACACTTGTTGTAGTAGTTGATGCCTGAAGCGTGTCGCTTACATAAATGCGGTAAAATACCGCGAAATTGGTAAAGGTAGTGCCCGGTGAATCATTCGGTATGCGTACAACCGCACGGTTGTTCATTGCCGGGTTTATGTAGCCGTCGGGAATAGGATCTATAAACGGGATATCTTCAATCCCGCAAGACCACAAGAACAAAGAGCAAAGAACAAAGAGCAAAGAGCAAAGAAGATTTTGTGATTTTTGAGCCATTACACTAGTCCGATAAAATCAACAATCGGTCCTGGGCCAGATTCAGCCAAACCGGATCGTTGGGCCACTTGGCCAGCAAATTCATGTAGGCCGCGATCGCGGAATCCCTGTTGTTGCGGGACTCTTCAAGCCGTCCTACGGCAAATTGCGCTCTTGCGGCCGACGAAAAAGAATCCCCGTAATCTGCCGCCTGAGTATAGTAAGCAATGGCTTTTTCAATATTTTCCTGCTCTTCAGCCGCTACAGCGGCGTTATAAATAGCGATGGGCGCAAGATAAGTTTTTGAAGCGGCATCCGAGGCTTTTGCCCATTTTTCCTCCGCCATTACCCAATTTTTTTGATCCGTGTATATATTGGCGCTGATAATATAAGCGCGGGCGGCGGCAAATCCTGAATTATTGTTTTCAAATGCGGTAATATCCGCCAGTAAAACAGCAAGTTCCGATATCTCTGGGAGGCTCATTTCTTCCTTGTTTGAAATACTTGCCCTTAAATCCTGATACCTGCGGTTCAAAGTGTCTACTTTACTCAAAGCATTTGACAGGTTTTTTTCCCTTACCACACTAAAAATTATGAAACCCGCAATAATCAAAACAACGGCGCCAAGCCCGGCCAGTAACCGCATCCTGTTTCTCTGGATTAATTCACCGATTTTTTCACTGAAAGTTAATTCATCTTTGCTTTGGGTAACCGGTTTCACTGCCATTATCTTTACTCCTTTAAATTGACGATATCCAGTTCTTTTGCCAGCCTGGATAAATAAGTTCGCTGTATGTCCAGGGCCTTTGCCGCCTCTGTCTGATTCCAGTTGTTTTCCTCTAGTACCTGCTTTATGAAACGCGCCCTGAAACCATTCTCGGCGTTTTTCAGATTCCTGCTCCCGTCTATCGGCAAAACATGCTGACCCGGCGATTTCAGAAAAAGATCTTCAACTTCTATTCTTTTTCCTTTTCCGATGACACAGGCCCTTTCAATACAATTTTCCAGTTCCCTGATGTTTCCCGGCCAGGAATAGGAAAGCATTGTTTCCATTGCATCCTCTGAAAAACCGGTTATCTGGTTCTTGGTTTCCTTAATATTTTTTTTAAGAAAAAGCTCCGCCAGATCCGGAATATCCTCGACCCGCTGTCTTAAGGGCGGTATATAAATGGGAAGCACATTAAGCCTATAGTATAAATCACTGCGGAACTCGCCGTTTTCTACCTGTTTTTCAATGTCGCGGTTCGTGGCCGCAAGAATGCGCACGTCTACCGTAACGGTTACATCAGAGCCTACTTTTTCAAAAGTCCTTTCCTGAATTACCCTGAGTAATTTTGCCTGAAGCGCAAGCGGCAGCTCTCCTATTTCATCCAGAAAAATGGTTCCCCCGTTCGCGAGTTCGAAGCGTCCGTGCCGTGAAGAAACGGCGCTGGTAAAGGCGCCCTTTACATGACCGAAAAGTTCGCTTTCCAAAAGCCCTTCCGGAATCGCGGCGCAGTTTACTTTGACAAAAGGCTTGTCGCTGCGGTTGCTTTTAAGGTGTATCTGTTCGGCAAAAATTTCCTTGCCTACCCCGCTCTCCCCCAAAAGAAGAACCGAAGAGTCTGTTTTTGCCACCCTTTCAACAATCTCAAGCTTCTCCCGAATGGAAGCGCTTTTTGCAATTATGGGATGATGGGGAACGCCTGATTTAATCTGCTCATGAAGCAGTTGATTTATTTTATCATGGGCTTTTTCCATGCTTCGGGCGTTGACAATGGCAATCCCGGCCTGGGTTGCGAATATTTCAAGCCACTCCTGATCCTCTTCGTTAAAGCTTTTTCCGCCCTTTTTGTTCATCAGTTCTATTACGCCAAGACATTCGTCCTTTACACGTATAGGGACAGCCATCATGGTTTTATACGGAATATTTAAGTCCTTGGAAATATCATGCTGCGATCTTTCATCGTTTTCGGCGTCTACCACTATCATGGATCTGTTGTGAAGCGCAACCCAGCCGGCAATCCCCTCTCCCATCTTTATAGTATAGCGGCTTGAGTTTTCCCTTGATCTGCCCAGGAAGATTTCAAAGTGAAGTTCCTGGGTTTCCTTGTTCACAAGCAAAAGGTTTGAAGCTTCCCCTTCGGTAAGACGGGTAGCGGAATCAAGGATATGAACCAGCAAAGAATTAAGGTCGGTGTAATTAGAATTAATGAGAGCGTTTGTCTCAATAAGCGTGTTGAATTTCTGGACATCTATATTTGATAACATACCAAAAAGGATTCATCCTCCGGACTTTTATCCGCCTAGATTATTCCCCAGTACCTTTTGACTTCAGGAAGTCTCCCAGAGTATAGGTGGAATCATCAGATTCATCTTCGGCAATATAGCGAGACAATTCTTCCTGCTGTACTTTCTTCTTGTAATCCTTGATGGAAAAAGCCACCTTTTGTTTGTCCGTTTGAATTTCCAGAACTACCGCTTTGATCTTGTCTCCCTCTTTGTATTTCTTTAGGGCGTCTTCGGGAGTCTCGTCCCTGGTTTCGGTCAGGTTTGATTTGTGGATAAGCCCCTCGATGCCTCCGGGGACACGGACAAATATCCCAAAGTCCGTAACAGATGAAACTTCTCCTTCCACCTGGCTTCCGGGTTTGTAGGCGGCAGCGAAACTCTTCCAGGGATCTTCGGAAAGCTGCTTGATTCCAAGGCGTATGTTACGGTTTTCCTTGTCAACGCTGATGACCATAATTTCCACTTCCTGGCCTACGTGGAATTCACTGCCGGGATGCTTTATTTTTTTTGTCCAGGAAATATCGTCGCCGTGCAAAAAGCCGTCAATCCCGTCTTCAAGTTCTATATAAGCGCCGGAGATTGTTATTTTAACTATCTTTCTTGTGAGCCTTGTTCCGACAGGGTACTTTTCGTCAATGGTAACCCAGGGATTCGCGCTGACCTGCTTCAGCCCAAGGGAGACCCTTCCGGCTTGAAGGTCGTAACCCAGGATCATACATTCCACCAGGTCTCCGATGCTTACAACTTCTCCCGCTTTTTGAATCTTTTTTACCCAGGAAAATTCGGAAATATGGGCAAGCCCTTCGATTCCTTCTTCCAGCTCTATAAACGCCCCGTACTCTGTCAGTTTCGTAACTTTTCCCTTGACTATGTCGTTTACATTGTATTTATCCTCAAAATGAACCCAGGGATCTTCGGTAAAATGTTTAAGCGAAAGGTTAATTCTCTTGTCAACAGGATCGATCCGTATTACCTTCAGCTTTATTTCCTGGCCCTTTTTTACAAAGTCTTTGGGCCTGGTCACATGCCCCCAGCTCATGTCATTGATGTGCAGAAGGCCGTCAAAGCCACCGAGATCTATAAAAGCCCCAAAGGATGTAAAACTCTTTACCTTTCCTGTAACATCCATCCCTATTTGGGTATTGGCAAAAAAGTCGTTTCTTTTTTGCTCTGTTTCTTCTTCCATGCATTTGCGGCGGTTTACAACAATATTAACCTTACCGTCGGAATAAAGCCGCTCAATGTAAAACTTGGCTTTTTCTCCCAGAAGTTTTTCCGGCTTGTCAACCTTTTGAACATCCGATTGGCTTATGGGAAGAAAGGCGTGTACATCCGCGCCCAAATTTACGTCAAACCCGCCCTTTACCTGCGATTCAATAACGCCTTCAATCGGAATGTGTTCCTGAAACGCCTGACGCAAATTTTTCCAGAAGATCTTTACATCCGCCTTTTGTTTGGAGACAATCACTTCCCCGCGCTTGTTTTCCTTGGAAACCAGGATAACCGAGACTTTATCCCCTTCTGTGGGACTCTCGGCAAATTCTTCAATCGGAATTTTACCCTCCGATTTGTAGCCAATGTTGATGAAGACCTGATCCTGAGTAACCTGGACCACATGGCCTTCCACCATCTGCCCTTCTTCAAGCTGTTCGAGGTTTTTTAGGTACTCTTCCTGTAATTGAGTTTGGATGTTTTCGCCGGCAGGCGGAGCCTTTTGCCCATCCGTTTTTTCACTCAGATTAGTGTCCGATTCCACTTCCATTTGTGTCATGTTATGCCCTTCCATTTGTAGTTTCATTACTAATTTGTCATAAACTTGATTAACAGTCAAG
>Ga0268262_10000165_pt1 | contig 85045 bp, 57 predicted proteins | sample TergutNc150P3_FD_190354 | JGI IMG/M metagenome (GOLD analysis project Ga0268262, IMG submission 190354) | Nasutitermes corniger P3 segment gut microbial community from laboratory colony in Florida, USA - Nc150 P3 (SPAdes) (version 2) | ecosystem: Host-associated > Arthropoda: Insects >...
ACATTCCGACTCGATCTGTGGCATGAACTCAACAAAACAACACGAAGCGGACGCTATAAATTAAGCGAAGATGAATTTGAAATCTGGAAAAACAACTGCGCCGCCCTTCTTCCGCTTATGGAAAAAAACCTCAAAGAAATGCAGTCCGAAAAGAACAGTACTCAATACAGGGACAAAGACAGGGACAACTGCCTTATTCAAACAGCCGAACTCAACCGCAACCTCGGCAACTTTGACGAGTGTATGAATCTCATCAATAAACTTAGCAGTGATTGGGATTGGCTAAAAAAACAGTTTGAATGTGTATGTGAAGCGAAAAACATTTTTACTTTTGAATTGTCATCTGAAAATAAAGCCGCTCCGCCCCTTGAATCTGAACGTTGCGATATAAAATCGCTCGAAATAAAATCCGGCGTAAATGAAATAACGGAGGAAAAAATGAAAAATGAAACCCATGAGCACGAAGAAGAAGATGCCGCTGAAAAAGAAACAGTAACGCAAAATAAAGAAGAAAAAGAAAACGAATTCGTCATCTTCGATGACTGGACAGAAATCCCCGATTGGCATTTTATAAGGGACAATACTTACACAAGTTTTGTCATACACGACAACATAACAAGCATAGGCAAATGCGCCTTCGCCCAATGCACTAGGTTGAAAAAACTTGACATAGGCAAAAATGTGCGTAATATAGAAAAATACGCTTTCCGCAAAGACAACCGCCCCTGGGGAACAGTATACATAACCGAAGTAATTAACAGAAGCGAAAAACCGCAATTAATCGACGAGTATCATTTTTTCAACAACGACTTGTCAAAAGCAGTTCTTCGCGTTCCCGAACAATCCATAGAAGTGTACAAAGCGGCTGAAGGTTGGAAAGACTTCGGCTCTATCGTAGCCTTAGACGAAACTCAATACCCGCCCTATAAAATACGCACCGACATAAAATTAAAAACGGCCCCAAAAAAGAAAAAAGCTCCCCCTCTAGTCCTTCACATCTGGCTCGGCAATTTTGAAAGCGCCGAAGAACTGGAAGAATACGCCGACAATACCGAGTATGAGTGGGAGTATTACGGACACCTGTTAGGCGAGGACAATTTTGACGAACCTCCCGAAGAATACGGCATAGGCTGCGCTTTCTGTTATGAGAACGAGATTATGTACGAAGACGCCGCCGACATCACGGACGGCTTATTCTATCAATTTTACGAACAGGAACAGCCCTTACAGGACATATTCGCCTCCTTACCCGTGGACACGGAAGAAGCGCTGGAAGCCTGCAAAGAAAAATTTCCTATACTAAAAAAAGCCAATTCCTACATAGTGGTTTTCGGCTTTCACCATAAAAGAAAAAACTTCCAAAAAGCAAAATTGAGCAAACCTTGCTGTTACCTCGGCGAATTTGATATTGATATACCGGAACCGGATACGGATGGGAAGTATGAAGGGTGGGTGTAGGAGCCTTAAACTGTAGCAGTAATCCGCTCACGCACCATTTCGCCTATTATTTCTGTCGGTGTCTGATGAGTTGCCATCGATCTGGTTAGAAGATATTCCTCAAAACAAGTGCAAAACATTTGGCGTAAAGGGACATGTTGGGACTTGGTAAAGTAAAAAAAACATCATAAGCTTCTTGACTTTTTAAAAAAAACATGATACATTTTTACATAACAACGCATAATAGCGTATGTTAGGACATATAAAGAAGGCATAACCTTTAAAAGCATTTTTTGCTTGTAATTTGCAATAAAAAATGATAATATTACGCTCATATATGATATACAATATAATTGAAATAATTATACAATTCATGAGCGCAGTAAATAACATAATAGGTTTTTTTGCGATAGTGGTATCCATAATTGTCGCAGCAATATTTTTTTCAGGATTATTTCGTCTGCGAGAAGCATTCAAAGAATTTCAGCTTAGCTTTAGCAGGCTTATAAGGATATATTGGTACACTCGATCCAACCGCCGGAAGTTAGTCCGATTATATCTCGAACTCTTTATTATGCGTTCGGGCGGTCAGATTGCTTCAAAAGAAATGTTCAAGGAAATAAACGATGAATTCTTAATTTTGCGGGATCATGCAAAAATGGTAATTGAAATAGATGATTGCAGTTTTATAACAGCTCCGGAATTTAACGAATGTGTAAAGCATTACTTCGATTTCTTTTCAAAACCATTTAACAGAAAAAAATTCCTAATTCTACAGGACGAACCGCTCTCATTTATTTCTACAATTAGTATAAGTGAAGGTTTTTTATCTCCTTATGTATTAATTGACGGTTTAATTATGCGGTATCAGGACAGTTGGCCTCATATTATAAACAAATACAAGGAATTTACTACGGCAAGAGAATATGCCAACCCACAAGATTTATCCTTCCTGTTTAGCTGGCTGTTATGGGGGCCCTCCTGGCAGCCTGTTTTAGAAAATACACATTATGCGGTTTTATTTTTTGCGTTTGGAGATGAAAACAATGCAATTCCTGTAATACTTCCTACACAATATAATAAATTTGCAAATCAATGGCGTGAAAAAAGTTTTTCCGGAGAATGTTGTGATATTCAAATAAAGTTATATGATACAAAATCATATTTAGACGCGCATTGGGAACAATTTACGCCGGAATACCAATACACAATGCAAAAACACCGCGATAGAGCAGATGATTATTGTTATCTTATGGAGTATCAATCGCATAATCGAAAATTGCATTTAGTCGAATCAAAATACTACTGTACAGCTTATCAGTGGATTATGCTTGAGCGCATAACCAACAATTACGATCCGTTTTCAATTAAAGAAAGCATTGTAATGTTTGAACATGCCAACATGGCCGATGAAAAACATAGAGAATTCCTGATGAAGATGCTTATAACAAAAACATTTTCTTATTTAATCGAAAAATATAAGGAAAATGAGATTTCCGGAAAAAAATACAGGTATCGTTTTTGTATTGCAAGCAACAAAAATGTTGAAAAAGCATTTCAGAACAGATTGCGGGAAATATCCATGGAAGAAGAAAATCAATTTTTCAATGAATTTGTTATTGCTGAATCTGTAAGAACCCCAATAAGTATTTTAATTGAAATTGATAATGTATTTACTCAAGGAAGAAAAATGGATACTCCGGTTATTGAAGAAGCTCAAAATGATAAAGAAGGAATTACCGATCTTTGTAATATGTACGGACGAATATTCTTACAGGCATTCCCAAATGCCGATGAAAGGGAAAGCCTTGAAAATTTAATACAATTTCTACAATCCGGCAATGAAGATGAAGAACGGCATATTATACATATAAAAGAAAAAACATCAATTATAGGCAGTATGATTTTTTCTTATTTTCATAATGCAAACGCGGGATATATACCTTATATTGTGATTGATTCCGGTAATAGACAAAAAGGTTATGCGCGATTATTGTTTGAAAGAGCAATGCAATTATTGGAACAGGATGCAAAAAAGCATAAAAAAGATTTAATAAAATATGTCTTTTTGGAAATTGATAAATTCGATGATTATATCCCCCCTTATGTCTATTTATGGCACAGTTTAGGGTTTAAACGTATAGATCTGTCTTATATACAACCGCCGCTTAATAAAGAGAAAAGCCATTCAGAAAATCTGTTCCTCCTGGTACACCCTATAAATCCTAAAAGCACCTTAATTTCTTCTGAGGATGTAAAATTATTCCTAAAGGAGTTTTTTACAAACTCCTTTGATATTCCTATGCAAGTCATTGATAACTATATTAAGGAAATGAACAGCAGATTGGACGAAAAGGAAATGTGTCAATTATTTAGTATTATTCCCTCTTGACAAAATTCAAAATTTTGTCTAAGTTACCACTATGGCAGAAATAATATGTTCCCAATGTCAAAAACCCATTGCCGACCCGGAGAAAAACCTGTGGGTCTGCGGCGCTTGCGGTAATCATTCCAGATTGGGCTGGCAGCAGAGGCTGAGCATTACCGCGGACGCGGGCAGTTTTAACGAGTTCGATTCGGGTATGAAGTCGGGTAATCCGATTGATTACCCCGATTACGAAAAAAAAATCAGCGAATTAATGAAAACCTGCGAAACTAACGAGGCGGTCGTTACAGGCCGCTGTACGATTAAGGGGTTTCCCGCCGTTATCGGCATTATGGACAGCCGCTTTCAAATGGCAAGCATGGGCAGCGTTGTCGGAGAAAAAATTACAAGGGCCGTTGAGTACGCTACCGCGAACAAACTGCCCGCGGTTATTTTTTCCGCGTCGGGCGGGGCGCGCATGCAGGAGGGAATTATCTCCCTAATGCAGATGGCGAAAACTTCGGGCGCGGTCGCCAAACACACAAACGCCGGCCAGCTTTACATTTCCGTAATCACGGACCCGACGACGGGCGGCGTTACCGCGTCCTTCGCCATGCTTGGAGACATAATCCTCGCGGAGCCGGGCGTTACGCTGGGGTTCGCGGGCAAGCGCGTAATTCAGGACACCATAGGCGCGGTATTGCCCGACCGTTTCCAGACTTCCGAATTTGTCCACGAACACGGATTTGTGGACGCCGTTTACCACCGCCGCGATTTGCCGGACATGCTCGCGAAAATTATCGCCCTGCACGGCTACAAAGGAGGACAATGATGGCTTTGAACATGCAGCAAAAACTGGACCTTTTAAAAAATCTTGGGCGGCCGACCATACGCGATTACATTCCTCTTATCTTCAAGGATTTTATTGAACTGCACGGCGACCGCTATTTCAGCGACGACCCGGCGCTCTTGGGCGGCATCTGTCTGTTAAACGGCATACCCGTAACGGTAGTTTCGCAAGTTCGCGCGAAGGACATCGCCGAATTGCAGAGGATCAACTTTTCCATGCCTCATCCCGAGGGATACCGCAAAGCCTTGCGCCTCGCGAAGCAGGCGGAAAAATTCCGCCGCCCCGTTATCTGCTTTATAGACACACCCGGCGCTTACTGCGGAGTCGGCGCGGAAGAGCGCGGCCAGGGAGAAGCGATTGCGCGTAACCTTCATGATTTCATGATGTTAAAGACTCCGGTAATCTCCGTTGTGTTAGGGGAGGGCGGCTCCGGCGGAGCGCTTGCCCTGGGCGTATGCGACGAGCTTGCAATGCTTGAAAACGCCCTCTATTCGGTTATCTCGCCCAAAGGCTTCGCTTCCATTTTATGGAAAGACGGCTCCAGGGAAAGGGAAGCCGCCGAGCTTATGAAAATAACCGCGGAAGACCTAAAACGTTTCGGCGTCTGCGACCACATCATCGCCGAACCCGACGGAGGAGCCGCGAAAGACATAAGCCTTACCGCGCAAAACATAGCCTCCTGGCTGGGAGAGACTGTAGGTAAATTAACAAAAGAGGACTACAACGGCCTCCCCGAAAAACGCTACCAAAAGTTCCGCAAAATCGGCGTGTTTACCGGGGGTTAAAATAGTCCGAGAAGAATTTCACACAAAGGCACAAAGATCACAAAGGACACAAAGTTGTTGTACGTGGGATTTGCGTTTTGCTTTCTTGATTATCGTTTTACGAAAGCTTTCATAGGAAGAATAGGGGGTCGTCGTACGAAAATATTCTCTTTAAACTTTCTTATTTCTCGTATTTCGAGAGAATATCGTAGTAAAAAGAAAATCTAACGGACGAAAACTTTGTGATCTTTGTGCTCTTTGTGCCTTTGTGAGATTTAAAGGGAAATATTGCTTCTTAATTATTTTTTTTCTATAATTAAAATAAGGAGTAATATCGGCTTTGGATTACACAAAAACACTTTTATTGATAATTGACGTGCAGAATGATTTTTGCCCGGGCGGGGCGCTTGCGGTGAAGGAGGGCGACGGGGTAGTGGCGCCGCTTAACGCGCTATCGGCTTTTTTTGCGCGGAAAGGCGGGCGCGTCGCGGCTACGCAGGACTGGCATCCGCGGGGACATGTTTCTTTCGCTTACTCGCATACGGGTAAAAAAGTAGGGGACAGCGTTGACACTCCTCTTGTAAAGGGGCAGACGCTTTGGCCTGACCATTGCGTTCAGGGGACGGACGGGGCGGCTTTTCATAAAAGTTTGAATTTATCTCCCGTTTCTTTGATAATCCGCAAAGGTTTCCGCGAGGAACTCGATTCTTATTCGGCGTTTTTTGAAAACGACAGGAAGACTCCCACTGGGCTGGAAGGCTGGATTAAGTCTCTTGGAATAGAGACGGTTATCATGGGGGGCATTGCCACCGATTACTGCGTTTTTTTCAGCGCGATGGACTGCAAGAAAGCCGGTTTTAAAACGATTATCGCAAGCGACGCCGTAAGGGGCGTGGACTTCCCGGCAGGTTCTATAGAGGCGTCGGTTGACGAAATGACGTGCAGCGGCATAGAATTTATTCCTTCCGGCGAACTGGTAAAATAATGGAAAACTCGGCCCTTTTTACGGATTTTTATTCTCTTACAATGGCCCAGGGCTACTGGAAACGCGGGCAGAACGGGCGGGCCGTGTTCGAAATGTTTTTTCGCACTCAGCCTTATAACGGCGGTTACGCGATCTTCGCCGGGCTTGGAACCCTGCTTGAAAAATTAACAAATTTTTCTTTCTCCGGCGATGATATTGAATACCTTAAAAGCTTGTCGGTTTTTGAAGGCGCGTTCCTCGATTTTCTTAAAACTTTTCGTTTTAACGGCTCCTTATGGGCTATGGATGAGGGAACCGTGGTCTTTCCGCAGGAACCGCTTATCAGGGTGGAAGGCAGCCTTATCGAGTGCCAGATAATCGAGGGCATGCTGCTTAACACCGTAAATTTTCAAAGTTTAATCGCGACAAAAACCTGCCGTATATGGCTCGCCAGCGGAAAAGGCAAATTGATGGAATTCGGCATGCGCAGGGCGCAGGGCTTTGACGGCGCTATTTCCGCGTCCAGGGCGGCGTTCATAGGCGGCGCAAACGGAACCAGCAATACCTTAGCGGGCAAAGTCTTCGGCATACCCGTGATGGGCACGATGGCGCACTCGTGGGTTATGTCGTATAACAGCGAGGAAGAGGCCTTTGACGCTTATGCCGCCATGTATCCGGACAGGTCGATTTTTTTAATAGACACTTACGATACGTTGAGGAGCGGCATACAGAGCGCGATTAAATCGGGAAAAAAACTTGCCGAAAAAGGAAAAAGTTTCGGAGTGCGCCTTGATTCGGGGGACATTCAATATCTTTCTACCGAGGTAAGAAAGCGCCTTGACGATGCGGGGCTTCAAAAAGCGTTTATTACGGTATCCAACGATTTGGACGAAAACATTATCGAAAATCTCGTAAAAGACGGCGCTCCCGTAGACAGTTGGGGCGTGGGAACCAGAATGGTAACAGGCGGAAACGTCGCCGCCTTTACCGGCGTTTACAAGTTAACCGCCGTACTGGTAGGAAACAACGCCGTCCCCGTAATGAAATTCTCCGACAACCCCGAAAAGACAACAAACCCCGGCGTTAAGCAGGTTTGGCGCATTTGGGACATGAATGGCCAGGCGGTAGCGGACTTGCTCGGCATTTACGACGACGAAAGCGCGCCGAAAGAAGGCCAGCGCTGTTGTTTCTGGCACCCCTCCGCCGACTACAGGCACTTTTACCACGAGATTGAAAACGCCGAACCCTTATTAAAAATACGGATAGAAAACGGCGCCCTTACCGCCGAACTTCCAACGTTAGACGCAATAAAATCCTACGCTAACGCCAACCTTGACCGCTTCGACGCGACATACAAAAGACTGTTAAACCCGCACATTTACAAAGTTTCAATTACGGAAAATTTGCGCAAGTTGAAATTGGAATTGATAGAGAAAAATTTAACAAGAAGACAGAATTGATTCGAGAAGAGATCTCACAAAGACACAAAGACACAAAGGACACAAAGATCACAAAGAAGAGAATAGGGGGTTTTTGTTCGTTAGCTTATCGTGAGACTATCAAGATAAGCTTTCATACAACGACCTCAAAATTCTTCTATGTTTTTCGTATTAAGAGAAAAAATCAAAGAAAAAAAGAAAATCTATCGTACAACAACTTTGTGATCTTTGTGATCTTTGTGCCTTTGTGTGAAATTTAACAGAACAATTAATACTTAAATTCACTTCCCCCGATAAACTCGCGCAAGATGCTAGTACCCGGCACGTACTCGGGCGGAATAGGCGTGAAGTTTTCAAGGAAAGACAGCAGTCTAATCGCTTCGGCGTATTCGTTCATGCCGGGCTTTACGGCTTTTAAGAGCGGGTCGGCAAAGTACTTGAAGACCGAAAGTTCGTAGTCGAGAGCGGAATTGAACGTGGCGTCGCCCGTGTCCTGAAAGGGGAAAATGTACTTGCGCTCGCCGGCCTGCACTTTGGGCCACATTTTTATGGTGCCCGCCGCCTGCATCCCCCTGAACTGGGAGTCGCGGACCATGCGGCGCAAAAGCCTGTTGTCGCTGGTGGGGATGCGGTTGTGATCGTCAAGGTTAAGCTGGGTAAGGGCGGAAATGTAAATCTTGAATTTTGTGCCGCGGTCTATGCTGTATGTGAGAGCGTCGTTAAGGCCGTGTATGCCCTCGACTATAAGCACGTTATGGCTGTCCAGGCGGATTTTTTTACCGCCCGACGTTTTGCGCTCTCCTGTCTTAAAATCGTAAACGGGAAGGGAAATTTCCTCTCCGCGGTACAGGGCCTGCAGCTGTTCGTTAAGGAAAGGCACGTCCAGCGCTTCAAGGCATTCATAGTCAGGTTCGCCGTTTTCGTCTTTCGGCGTCGCCGCCGTTCCCCTGTAGTAATCGTCAAGACTTACGGCTATAGGTTTAAGGCCAAGAACCATCAACTCTATCGAAAGCCTTTTCGCGCTTGTTGTTTTTCCCGAGCTTGATGGGCCGGCGATAAGGATCATTTTAATCTTGTCGCGGTTGCTGTAAATCTTTTCGGCTATCTTCGATAACTCCCGCGCCTGATGCGCCTCAGAGATTCTGATATAGTCCAGAAAGGTCCTGTCCGCCACTTTTGAATTTAATTCTCCCACTACGCGCACCCCTACCATGCGCCCCCATTTTTTATATTCGCTGTAAACCTGAAAAAGATCGGGCTCGTCAACAAAGGGCGCGATTTCCTTTCCCTTGTTTATGCCGGGAAAGCGCAGGAGAAAACCGTCCTGATACGGCATAAGTTCAAAGGCGATAAGCTGGCCTGTGAATTCAAGAAGCGGCTGTATATAGATGTCCATGTAACCCAGACATTCATTTACTTTTATGCGGGAAGTGCTGCGCTGTTCCAGAAGAAGGGCGGTGTCAGCCTGACGGTTTTTTTTGAATAGCTCTACGGCTTCTCCGTAGGCGAGGTACTTAAAAGTTATAGGCAGATTTTGACTTACGAGTTTTTTCATTTCTTCTGCCAGATTTTCCACTTCTTCTTTTTCGCATTTTCCCCCGTCGCTGAAAGTATAGTAATAACTGTTGCCGAGAGAGTGGCCCACGTACACGCCGCGGTTGGGAAAAATATTTTTCGCCGCGATTGCCAGAACAAAGGAGAGCGTGCGCCGGTAGATCATCGCCCCTTCAGGCGAGTCTACGGGAATAGGCTCAATTTTCGCGTTGACAAGAAGGGAAGTGCCGAGGGGGCGGATTTCGTTGTTTACCTTGACTGCCGCAATCTGCTGAGCCGGAATTCCAAAATATTCGATAAGAGTCGACGCGTAGGAAGCGTAGGGACATTCGACGGTTTTTTTGTCCGGAAAAGTAATTTGAATAGTGTTCATACCGGTATTATATCACATTTACAGTTCTAACGCGATTCCTATTTTTGTATTAAAATCTTTTTCGGTTATTTTATCTTTTAAGAATTCGGTAATAATGGAACGTATAAGCGGGGGAAAGGCGTTCCAGTACTTTTGCGGCCACGCGCCCATTTCCTCGCGCAGGCTTTTGTCCACGGAAGCCCTCATACTACCGCGCGAAAAGGAAATAAACTGCTCTATCATGGATACAAGCATATCGCGCGGCATGTCTTTTTCTTTGTCGGAGGGAGTTTCGGGAAGCCACGCCTTGGACAGTTCGTCTATTTGAGCCGGAGTAAGCTCAGGCGCGTTTTCCTTGATTATCCTGATCATCATTTCGCGGATAGAGCCTTTCATGGTTTCTATGCTGCCGCCTACCCCGGCGTTGATCTGTTCGGTTATCTGGCTTGCCATACGCTGAAGGTCGGGGGTGGTTCCTGTCGCCTGGTATATTGATAAATCCCGCCTGCGCCTGATTACGGCCTCGGCAAGCACTTCTATAGAGGCCTCGTTACTGTGATTGAGTATGTAATCCAGCGCTCTTACAAGTTCAGGGTCCCTGTTCATTAAGGCGGGTTAGACTTTTTTGGTAACTAAGTCGCTTTTAAGGCAGCGGGCGCACACTTTTTTCGTCGTCGCCTTCCCGCCTTCCGCGGTTTTTACCTTTACCAGATTGGGTTTCCACGTCCTTCGTGTATGGTTTTTAGCGTGGCTTACTTTATTGCCTGTAACTGTACGTTTTCCGCAGATTTCACATGTCCTGGACATAATATCCTTCCTTCAAAAAAGCCCTTATGGGGCGAAAGTATACGGCTTTTTTCGCCTTGATTTAATATGGGGAGTATAGCAAAAATTGGGGGGAGTGTAAAGGGCGGAAATGGTCAGGTTGACAATAATTCTCAAAAAAAGTAGAAAAAGACAGAGATTATATGAGTACGATAAAGACAACAATTACGATAAAAAACGCTGTCGACGTAGGGTCGGCAGAACGCGGATATATTACAGACGCGCAGGTTCGCTCGCTTACAGTAGAAGCTTTGGCTGATACAGGAGCATGGACTCTTGTTATTGATGAGGACACTTGTAAAAAATTAGGTTTAAAATTAAAAGGCCCGGAACCGGGCGTTCTTGCGGACGGTTCTACTGTTGTATATCAAATTACAGAGGGCGTAGAGGTTCATTGGAAAGACAGGCACACGGTTTGTCCCGCGCTTGTTGTTCCCGGCGCCGATGAAATTCTTTTTGGGGCATTGCCTATGGAAGGCATGGATTTAATTGTGCACCCGCGAAAGGAAGAGGTTGTCGGAGCTCATGGTGATACGGCGCTTTATAAGCTTAAAGAAGTTATTAGTGGTTAGTAATTAGCGGTTAGCAATGTAAAAAAGTGCGAGAAGGGAGAAATTTGACCAAAAACAGGGGTTTTTGCGTGTTTTTATCATATTGTCATTGGCGTTTTTTACTATTTTATTCCTTTTTATAGAATTTATACAAAATTGTAATAATTTTTGTTAAAAATATGAAAAAATCACTGGTTTGCGATATAATGTAAGTACATGGTTATAAAGGTTGTTTTAAAGGGCGAGATATGTTTTTCCTTAGACACCCTTCGGGTGCGAGAGATTGCCGGGGTTTTGGCATTTACACGGCTTATCGGCGTGCTTTTGGAAGAGAGGGAAGATGATCGCTATTAGGGATTTGTATGAAAAGCGATACGTACCTCGCTCTGACCGCGGCATGGACGGCGGGATAAATCCCGCCTCATTGGGCTCGTCGTGGAAGAGCCTTTCGATGCCGGGGCGTTTGTGTTTTAGTCATCCACACCCCTTGACGGGGTGCGGGAGGAGGCCCCCCCCCCCCCCCCCCCCTCATATCTAAAAAGTTCCAATTATCCAAAAATCATAAATTTATACAATTTCCTCGTACTTCAAACCACGCTCAGTTTGGTAGATCACAAAATTTTAATGGCTCTTTGGCAAATTTGTTCTTAGGTAACAATTTAACTCCCGTTGGGAGAGGTTTCTGCCTTAAGGCGGAATAAATTAAAAAAGTGATGAACGTCTTTAAGGGCGGGAGTCACGGGAAGGAGTGACTATGAAAAACATAGTTAAGTTAATTGGGATTATCGCCATTGTTGCGGTGATTGGATTCTTAATGACAGCTTGCGGAGACAAAGACGCGTCTAAAACAATTGAGGATGTTGTGACAAAAGCGGTGTATAAGGGCATGGACGCAGCCGCTAACATCTATGAACTGGTAATCAGTAAAGCCCAGGGCAGAGCCGCGTATGACCCGACGGTAGGCGATGATTATGTCATGACAGTTACCCCGCCAAACGGGGCAGGCAAGAAAAGTGAAGGAGCGGTTGACCAAAGCGTTGACGGCGGTTATTCGTTAAAGCCAAGAGGCGCTACCAAAGTATTTAACGTGGCGGTAGACGGCGGAAATATTATCGCTATGGCGGGTGAGATAAAATATACAAGCGGAAATCCCGAAGAAAAAGCGGTAGTTATGACTCCCAGCGCCGTGGGCGGCACCACTATAACAAAAGCAGGCAATGTTTATACAATCGCGTCAGGTGTGGATGTAGCGTATGATCCTAAGCTTGCAAACCTAACCGCCGCTAAAGCGGTAACAAGCTTTCCTTATGTATTGGATTTAGGCGGCGGCGGTGACAATGGCGGCGGCGGCGGACCTGGTGACGGAAGCGGCGGCGGTGACGGCGGAAGCGGCGGTGGTGACGGCGGCGGTGAAGGCGGAGGACCTTCGGGCGTTAATATGACTACTGTTTTAGATGGTGAAACAAAAATAGAAGTAACAAACAGCAAGGTAACGATAAAGGTTGGCACCCCCAAAGATCAAGTTTTACAATCATTCCCCGATTTCATGGCTGTAACCCCAAATGACGTAAAATATTTTGGCAGTGAAGGAGGTCCCGCTGCTTTTACTAATGTAGAAGGGACACCTGAAAATTATGATTCAATGTATGGTTTGATTTGCGTGAAGGGCACTGAGAATATCGCGGGATTAACATATGTGAGTAAAGACGCGACTATTAAGGGTACAGACATACATGATGGTATAGTTGAGATTATTGATATAAATGTTAAGGCAGGCTGGAATTATGTTTTTACGTCTTCTTACGGACAATATAAAATTTATTCAGCGTCCCAAACATTGCCCGCCGGCTACAAATGGACGGTAATTGATCAAAATACCGAAATTAACCTTGGACAGGGAGAAAACAGCGGTTCTCCTGTTATCGGTACATGGGTTAATGTGGCTGCCGGAAACTGGCAAGTAAAAATGACTAATGATGGCATATATGAACAATCGGAAGGCGGTAAGCTGATGGAGAAAGGAAGATTTAATCTCGAAGGAACCAATACCTTTAAATGTACTACAACAAGCCTCAGTGATTATTGGATTCAAGCTAAAGGTTGGTGGAAAGGTTCAGAACAACCAAAAGGGAATTGGTATGATCAAAATGGATTGTCTTCATATTTAACCAGTAATGGTATAACAGGTCAGACTGTTTCTAATTACTTTAAAAACAATGAAGCCTGGACTTATACACTGAACGGCGATACCATGATTCTAAAAGCCGGAAGTGAGACTATAACCCTCACAAGAAAGAAGAATTAAGACAGCAGGTTGTAACTACAATTTTGCAGCGTCGTTACTCTGACCGCTTTTAGCGGTCAGAGGCGGCGCTGTATTGAATGTTTACAAAAAAAGCAACGAATTTTTCATAGTTTTTTATTGAATTTATGTCATTTTCTGTCAAATTTTGTGGTTTCTTCTTAAATTTTTCATAGTATAAACTGGAAAAGCGGTATTTTTTTTGATATATTATAAATAATACCTATAAAAGTAAAGAGGTAAAAAATGAATAAACAAAGAAACTGTCTTTTAATCATTGTTATTTTCGCGATTCTCATCGTATCCTGCGATTTATTTACAGGCCCCAAAGACGACCTGTTTCGGACAATAAGCAATGAAGCTGATTGGGCGAACGCGGAAAAATTGACGGTAAGAATTGACTACCCGTCCGCGTGGGGAAAGAGCAACCCTGTACAGGGAACTATTGCCATGGACATACGCAAGGGCTTTGAGTTCAGCCTGGAGTTTACAACAGGAAATTTGTATACCCTTCAGTCATGGCAGGCTTATCGTACGTCCGAACTTGAAAGTTTGGGCAACTGGCAGGATTTTCCCGCGCTTATCAACCCGGATAAAATTCAAGCGCTGGGATCCGGCGACGTAACTCTTCCCGCGCCTGTAGCGGAAGGCGGAACTTTCAAGTTCATAATAAATACCTCCGATCCTGTAACCCTTATCCCCTGGTGCGACGATCAACCGCGTATTGTCAGAACCGAGCCGCGCAACAACCCCGACGGAGCGCCTTACTCGGAAGCGAGCGACATAGTGATTTATTTTAACTGCGCTTTTAATACCGACACGGCAAAGTTCGCGCCCGCGGAAAATGCCGACGGCATCTGGATCACAGCTAAAAGCAGTAATAGTTCACTGCTAAATAAGGACATGAACTGGTTTTATAAACCGGAATACGCGGCTGTAGACGGCTTTTTTACAGTTACCATAAGCCCCAAGGCGGAAAACCCGCCGCCTTCGGACAGTTTAATAACCGTAACGGTTAAAGGTATCGCAAGCGGAAGAAGCGGCAAAAAAGATGATAAAGGATATTCATTTTCATGGAAAACAAAGAAGGAGGGAGAAAGCAAGCGTATTACTTTATGGAGCGCGACAAATTATTCTATAAACAGCAATAAGAGCCAAATTAACATTCATGCTAATACAAATATTAACGATGATGAATGGAATAGCAATGCTGGTAAATATTATCTAAAATTATACTATAGGATTGACAATGGAACGAGAAATTTGCTGCTTATAGGCAATAAAGATGTTATTAATAAAAAGGGATGGATCATTAGGCAGGAAGATTACAATGTTCAATATATAGGGCAGATTAACAATGTTTCCATCCCGGACGATAAAGGCGTGCGTGAAGGGAGGCCGATTAGCGGCATAAGTGAATATACGATTATTATAGAACTCTATGAAGGGAAAATAGAAGTTGATCAGTGGGGTAATGTAACAAAAATAGTAGATGAAGGAATAATAGAGAATAAAGTTTCCTTTAAAATATGGAACATCCCCGATATGAGAGTGACCAATACGAATCCGGCGGTGGAAATCAGAACAGAGGCGGAACTTGCCGCCATGAAGGATAATTTAGGCGGGCAATATGTTCTTGCAAATGACATTTTTGTTTTCGGCGCGTGGAATCCTGTCGGCAAGTACGATGAATCCAATCCCAAAGCCGCGTTTCACGGCAAATTCTACGGTAACGGGCATACCATTATCCTAAACAATAGTGTTAACGCGTACGATTATTCATCAGTCGGACTTTTTGGGCGTATCGCCAACATAAATAGTTATGATACACAGGAAGATGATTTTGACTGGGCGAGTTATTCGGTTATCAGGGATTTTAATATTTTATTAGACGGAACTGTTTACAACGGCACTGCTGTGAATTTCGGCGGCGTTGCCGGAACTGTATATGGAACGCCTTCATATAGAAATGGGGTAGTAATCAGAAATATCATAACCGGGGGAGCCATTAAAGTAGAATTCGACACGGCTTTAGCAAATAAATATTTGGGCGGCATTGCGGGATATCTGGAAGGTGACATAAATGTTATCAACTGTCATGTCGGTACGGATATTGAGATACTTTCCGACAAAGGAGAAGGGGACATTTATATAGGGGGAGTTGCCGGATGTTCTTCCGGAAGCTGGCCTATGATAGAAGTGAATAATATACGATGCTCCGGTTCAATTGATTCTATGTCCCGTGAGACATGGATCACCAAACCAATGCAGGCAAATTCTATAATTGCAGGCGGCATTATAGGAGAAATTCGCGGAACCAGAGTTGTTAATACCGACAAGATCGGCAGTTTGTTAATAACAAAAACCAAAGCGAAAGATATAAAGGCAGGAGGAATAGTCGGAAACGTTAAAAAAGGTGAAGATTCCTCCATAAGTAACTCATATTTTCTTAAGGGAACTGAATATACTGCCCTCGGAATAATAATAAGTGATAATTATGCCGGTGTCGTTTTAGATTCCGACTTGTCGCCGCATGAAAATGTATTTGCCGGGGGTGTAGTTGGTAATATAGAAATGGACGCGCTTCATAGTGTAGGTATATCCCGTTGTTATTCGAATACCGAAATAATAATAGCAGGAAATTTACCCAGATATTTTCATGGTTATATAGAGGATATGGGTTCTTTTCAGGTGTCTGACAGCGTATATGTTGGCGGTCTTGCGGGCAGATTAGCGGGAGAAGCCGGAGGATATGCAATAACGTTAAATAATTGTTACGCGCTGGGTGAACATATAACGGCTTTTAGCTCCGGAAACATTTACGCCGGAGGACTCATGGGATATATGGATATGAAGAATAATTATAAAGCTTCAGGTGATCCTTTTTCTTATGTGGAGTATACTTTTTCTTCTTTCCGTACAATAAGAGCCCAAAAAACAGATAATACAGGCAAAGTTTATACCGGCGGTATTGTAGGTTATCTGAATAAGGGCGTATTAATGCATAGCGCTTCGCTTTGTCAATACATTTACGCCAAAGGCGGCGGCACTAGCGAAAGAGCCGCGGTGCGGGTTTATGGGGGAAAGGGGATACTGGCCACAGACCCTGTCTACGAAAAGTTCTCAAATTACGCGGATGATAATATGTTTCTTCTGGCATCAGATTATGATGCAGATGATAATGATACTATACAAAATCCATCTAATACCGGTGAGAAGGAAATAAATGGTAAGAGCACCGTCTTACATGAGTTCACCCAAAGTGATATTTGGATCAACACACTTCACTTTAATTCAGGCTATAATAACAATTGGGATTTTTCCGCTATTTCCGTTTACAACCATCCAAAACTGACGGGGCTTGGAGGGCAATAAGGTATATAACATGGAAAATAAAAAAAAGTACGCCTTAATTGCTCTTTTCTTGTTCATCGTTTTTAATTTGTCTGCGCTGGATTTTAACTTCCGCCCGCGCGGCTTTGTTTCCCTTCCCTCAGACGAAGCCAGATCCTCGGAGGGCAACACCATGTACGACACAGGCGGCGGAGGAGAACTTGGTTTTGAAGTTGACTTGTCCAGCGTTTTGTCCAACCCTATAGGCCTGGGCTATACCTTAGGCGTCGAGGGCGGAATGTTAATAAGCCCGATTAATGGCAATAAAGAAAAAAGCGCGGCTATTTATTCAATAGGCGGCGCCGCGGGATTTAACTTCTTCCCCATGTCGCGCCTCTTTACCAGAGTTGACGGGGCATTCGGCCTGTACCTTCCGAGTTTTGACGGAAAAACCGGAGATTCAGGTATTTACTGGCGCGGCGGCGGGGAAGTAGGTTTCCGCTTTACGCCGGGCTTTACGCTTGCGGCTAACGGCGGTCTGCGCCAATATCAATCATTAGAAGGCGATATTTTTAACTCAGGCATTTACGCGGGGCTTACCGCTCAGTTGTCGTTCCAAACCGGAAAGAACGCCAACCGCGAATCCGTCGGGGTTGTTTTAGACCAATACGAGGCGGTGTACCCCGCCTTTATGCAGATGTACCAGACAGGCGCGATAGGCACTCTTGTTATACGCAACAACGAAAACGCCGAAATTCGCGACGTGCGCGTAAGTTTCCGCGCTTCCGGTTACACGTCTTCGGAATTTCCTTGCGGGAAGCTTTCGATTATACCGCGAGGCCGGGGCGTCCAAATGCCGCTGTTGGCGGATTTTTCCAAAGAGGTTTTACGCTTTACCGACAAGGGGCGCATCTTAGGCGAAGTTGTTATACGCTACCGTCTCTTGGGTCAGGAGAGAGAATCGGTACGCTCGGTTATTCTTGCGACGAATAACCGCAACATGTTTACGGATGACGCGGCGTGTTTGGCGTCTTTTATCTCGTCCACCTCGCCCGACGTGCTGGATTTCGGGAAATATATCGCTGGTCTTGCGAGGAACGACCGCCGGACCGGGCATAACAATAACTTGCAGTACGCGATTTGGCTGTTGGAAGGATTAAGGGCGGGCGGCATTATTTTAGGAAACACTTACTCCGACAAAACCGAAGCGCAATTTCCTGCCGAAACTTTGGCGTACCGCAGCGGCAACGCGCGCGATCTCGCCCTGCTTTTTGCCGGGTGCCTTGAAAGCGTGGGAATCCCCTCGGCTTTTGTTCAGGTTGAGAATGATTTTCTTGTAGCCGTTTCCATGAACGCGGACGCAAGCGCGGCCGAGACCTTGTTTAACGGAACGGGAAAAATACTGATAATTGACAATAAAGCGTGGCTGCCCCTGTCCATGGCGGCGTTTAACGAAGGCTTTTTATCAGCGTGGTCGCGTGCAGTTAAAGTGTTAGGTGACGGCTTTAAGGCCGGGAAACAGGCGGATTTTGTCATGGTTGAGGAAGCGTGGGCGGTTTACCCGCCGGCGCCTTTCCCCGAGCAGGGAGGACGCGCCGTCCGCACGGACGTAAACGCCGCCGGAAAGGAAGTAAACCGCGCCATGCAGCAGTACATAGCCCAGGAGATTCAGCCTATATTAACGCAGATACAGGCTAAGGCAAGCGCGAGTCCCTCCGCAACAATTATTAACCGCCTTGCCATCGTGCAAGTTCGCGCCGGAAAATTGGCGGAAGGCAAGGCAAATTATGAAAAAGCCGCCGGCCTAGGTTCCGTTCCGGCGATGACTAATAGGGGCAATCTTGCTATGCTGGAGAAAGATTACGCCACGGCGGAAAAATGGTTCAAACAGGCGCTGGCAAAAGACAGTAAAAACAGCGCCGCGCTTAGAGGATTGGAACAGATAGCGGAAAGCAGGTAAGAAATTATTTGGCTGTTAGCCAAAAACATATGTTTTTTGGAGGGTATTTATGAAGAGGATTTTATTTTTTACAGTTTTGATGGCCGCGTTGACGGTTTGCGCTTTCGCGCAGAGTTTTACCGTGCAGAGCGTTACAGGGCGCGTCCAGCAGGATAAGGGCGGCAACAGGGTAGAAGTAAAAGCGGGAGAAACTTTGTCCGGCGATACGGTTATCTATACGGGAATAGGCGCATCTATTGTTGTTAAAGAAGGGGATAAAACTTACACGATTAAGGCGGCCCGCAGCGGTAAAGTGTCGGAACTTGCAACATCGTCTTCTTCGGTGCAAATAAACGGAAATGTCGCGACGACGAATACAGACGCGGTTAGCCGTACAACCACGAAGGCGTCTACAGCTTCCGCCCGCGCGAGCGACGCCGCTGCTGACGCGGACATAGCGGCTGAATAGAGATTAATGGCTAAAACAAGTCAGAGAAAAACATTTTTCAGGGTTACTCTCGCTTCTTTCGCGGTATCATGTCTGTTGTTTTTTACTTCGCTGGACAACAAATTTTTTGATCTCTTCCTGCGTTTTCTGCCTTCGCTTACGGAGGACGAAAAAGTTTATGTCCTTACGTTAGACGACGATTCAATAAATTTCGCGGGCGGCTTTCCGTTCAGGCGCGAAGTAATGGCCGACGTGGTTATTTTGCTTAAAGAACTTGGAGTGCAGACAATCGCCTTCGACTTAAGTTATCTTGACGAAAGCCCCCACAGGCTTGATCCCAAATACGCCGAGGAAGTATTCAGCCGCACTCTTTTTGAAAATTTCACGGTGCTGGACGAAGCCGCAATGACAGTCATTGACGCGATCCGCCCCGCCACAAAACAGAGCGAGCGGGAAATGTACAAACAGGACATGAAAAGCTTATACAGGCATGTAAAGGAAGAGCTGGAAACATCTTTAACGCTTTTAACCAGGGACGTTGACGAATACTTTGCCCGGGCTCTTGCTTTTTCCGACTGTTCTTATCTTACGCTGACCATGCTCCGTCCCGAAGATTTTTTTGAAGCCGGCGATATTACAACTAACGCCGACATAGACCAATACCTCGCGGATTATGTGGCCGTTAAAAATGTAGTTGATCTTGGCGACCGTAAAACGCAGGACATGGCGGCCGTAATGCCGGCTATTCAAAAACTGATGAGCAGGGCGAAAGGCGCGGGCATTGTAAACGCCTTGCCGGATACTGACGGGCTCAGGCGGCGTATAAACCTTCTTGTAAAATATAAAGACAAGTATTACGGACATCTGGCATTAACCGCGTTACAGAAAAGATTGGGATATACTTCGATAGAAACTTCAAACAAAGCCGTAACGCTCGTAAATCCTGACGGTACTAAACTGTTCATACCGCGCGCGCAGGACGGCTCAATGCTCTTAAAATGGCCCAAAAAATCATTTTACGATTATAAAATCATGTCGCTGGTACAGTTTATACAGCATACGGTTATAGAGCCGGTACTCGCGAACAACATAAAGCTGATGAACGACACGGGCTTTTTTGTTTATTGGGACGATGGGAAAAATCCCTGGGAACATTACCTGGACGCGGAAGAAATTAAAAACGCGGCTTTTGAACAGTCGGAAGCGGCGGATATGCTGTGGTTTGCCGCGAGGGAAAATTTTTTCAATTCCTGCGCCGAGTTACTCAATGGCAATTATGAGGAATTAATACTCTCCGATGTCGGTGAAGACAATGAAACGGCGAATTATGTCCGCGAAATATTTAACGCTTGCCGCAGCCAGTTTAACCGTATGACAGCTATCAGAAAGGAAGCGGCGGCCCTAAAGGAAAGTTTCTGTGTTATCGGCTCGGACGCTACCTCTATGACAGATAACGGCATTATAGCCTTTCAGGTGAATTTCCCCAATGTAGGCACTTACGCCGTCGCCGCGAACATGATGCTTTCAAACGAATTTTTAACCGATACGCCGTGGTATGTCCCCGCTATAATCGCGTTATTATATTCATTAATAATTGGTTTCCTTTTAAGCCGCTTCGACACCCGCCTTTCAATCATTACGGGCATATCGGGCCTTTTTTTATTAAGCTGCGCATTCGCGGCGTTTTTTATGATAAGTAAAATATACATAGGTTTTGCCGTGCCATTATCCGCGGCAGCCTTAACCTTTATAATGATGATTACGGTAAAATTCCTGACAGCAAGCCGCGAAAAAGCGTTTTTACACAGCGCGTTTTCCCGCTACCTTGCCCCCGAAGTTATAACCGAACTTATCAACGACCCTGACAAGCTTAACTTAGGCGGCGAAAAAAGGGAAATGACAGCGATTTTTACCGACATTCAGGGCTTCTCGACAATTTCCGAACAACTTGACCCTGTACGCCTTGTCCAACTGCTCAACCGCTATCTAACCGCGATGAGCAATATAATCATGGAAAATCTTGGAACCATTGACAAATACGAAGGGGACGCTATTATAGCGTTTTTCGGCGCTCCCGTTTTCCGCGAGAACCATCCGGCTCTTGCCTGCCGCAGCGCGCTTGCGATGAAAGCGGCGGAAGCAGAACTTAACAAAGTCGTTCTGGAAGAAAAATTAAGCCCCTCCCCGATTTTTACCCGCATAGGGATCAACACAGGCGATATGGTAGTCGGGAACATGGGCGCGGAAAACAAAATGGACTACACGATAATGGGCAACGCCGTAAACCTGGCCGCCCGTCTTGAGGGAGTAAACAAACAGTACCACACGGGCGGCATATTGATAAGCGAATATACCCGTAACAAATTAGGTGATGAGTTCCTTCTTCGCCGCCTTGACCGCGTGAGGGTAGTGGGCATTCAAGAGCCGCTTCGTCTGTATGAACTGCTGGCGAATAACAATGAAAAAATGACAAATTACAATGAACAAATAACAGTGATTAGAGAAGCAATACAGGAGTGGGAAAAGGCGCTTGATCTTTTTGAACAGAAACAATTTAAGGAAGCGGGGAAAATATTTGCTTCATTGAAACAGCAAAATCCCAATGACAAAGTGGCCGAACTGTACGCCGGCCGCTGCGTGAAATACGAAACAAACCCTCCGCCGGAAAACTGGGACGCGGTTAATAATTTAACGGAGAAGTGAGGAGAAAATGACTATTATTAAAAAATGCGCATTAATCGCCGGTTTATTTATACTCGCTTTTCCTTGTTTTTCTGAAAATGAATTTTCCCTGTCTCTTGCGCCGGTTTATGAAGTACCGCTGGGCATTGAGCAGTTGGGCGGCGGCATGGGGGCGGCTGCGTCTTTAGACTGGTCTTTCCTGGCATTAAACAAAGATTTTAATTTCGGTTTAAGCGCCGCAGGCGGTTTTTCAAGCCTTGCCGCGCAGGCGGGTGAATCCCTTTCAATCTTTGAAGGAAAGTTAGGGCCTTTTGTAAGCTGGCAGCCCCACACTCCGAACGGTTCGTTTGACCGCTGGGCTTTCCGCGCAGGCGTTAACGGCGGGGTTTACAAATATTCAAGAGGGGATTTAAGCGAGACAAAAGCGTTACTCTCTTTTAATATGGGCGCTGAATTCCGCCTTTTGCCGTACATCTCGTTATTTGCGGAAGGCGGCTATAAATACCGTTTCTACGATCCGCCCAAGCCTATTTCCTCAATGAGCGCGGTTCTGGGATTAAAGTTTAACCTTTCCGAGATAATGAGCGGCAGGGCGCGCGTAAATGTTGAAAAAACGCAGCAGTACCGCGTGTTTCCTGTTTCGTGGGCATGGTACGAAAACAACCCTATTGCAATGGTTAAATTTACAAATGAAGAACCCAACGCCATAACCGACGTAAACCTTTCATTTTTCATGGAAAGCTTTATGAGCCAGCCGTGGACTTTTGCGGCATTGCCGCGAGTCGGGGCGGGGGAAAGCGTGGAACTTCCCGTAACGGCCCTGTTCAACGAAATTTTAATTAACCTGACGGAAAATACAAACGCCGCAGGCACTATACAAATCCAATACAGAAGTTTGGGCGCGAAAAAAGAAAGTACAACGACTGTCCTTATGCCCATATTTCACCGTAACGCCTTCAGTTGGGAAGACGACAGGCGCGCCGCGGCCTTTGTCTCTCCTCGGGACAGCGCCGTGCGCATTTTCTCGCGTTATGTGGCAAGCGCGGTACAGGCGCAGGAGTTGTCGGGAGCAAGTGCCGCAACGCCCAAGAACGTCCGCTATGCCGCCGCCATGTTCGAGGCCCTGCGCCTGTACGGCATAAGCTATGTGGTGGTTCCGGCGACTTCCTACAAAAATCTTTCAGCTAACGAGGCGGCTCTGGACAATGTAAGCTACCCGTATCAGGCGTTATACTACCGCGGAGGCGACTGCACCTACCTTTCAATTCTTTACTGCTCGCTGCTGGAGGCGCTGGACATAGAAACCGCGTTTATAACCGTGCCGGGGCATCTCTATCTTGCTTTTGAAGTGGGGGACAATAACTGGCAGAAAGCCAACAAAGACATAATAGAAATTGAAGGTAAACGCTGGCTTCCCGTTGAGATAACCATCCCCGGCGAGGGTTTTACCCGCGCGTGGCGGACAGGAGCGGGCGAGTGGAGGCGGTACGGAAAAGACGCCGCAATGTACCCAATCCGCGAAGCGTGGAAATTGTACCCGCCCGTAACCGTCCCCGCCTCCGGCGACCACTCCCCCGAAATGCCCGACGCCGCGAACATCATCCGCGCCATGGAAGCCGAACTCAAGAAATAAGCTATTCTCCGACTCTTATCGAACTGAACCACGCGTCGTTGTAGATGTCACGGTTGTTGCCCAGATCGTCTACCAGTTCAGTTACAAGCAGGTCTTCCGCCGAATAAAGCGAATGGCCTTTTTTTAACTTTCTGGCGGGAATGTTTACCGTCGCGGGCAGGCCGAAGGTGTCGGTAAACTCGGCGTAAATTTCCGGACGGTGGATAAAGTCTATAAATTTATGGGCAAGCTCAATATTTCTGGCTTCCTTTAAAATGCACATGCTGTCTATATAAGACGGGCCTCCCTCGCGCGGGATAAAGAAAACCGTGTCCCTTAAAAGCTGTTTGTTGTTTTCTATTTCTTCGAAGACCGCTTCGGGGAAGGCGTGAACCACCCAAAAATCGCCGTTGGCGTATCCTTTGGCGAAAGCCTCGGAGTCGAATTTTACGAGGTTGGGCTTCCATGAGCCGTTTATAATGTTTATGGCGGCGTTAACGCGCTCCGGATCAACTGTATTCACCGAATAGCCCAGATACGCGAGCGCGCCGCCGAATACTTCGCGCATGTCGTCAAGCATAGTCATGCGGCCTCTTAAGTCCTGCCTCGCGAAAATAGACCAGCTGTTTTCATAAACCTGAACTTTCGCGGTATTTACTACTATGCCGGCGGCCCCGTAGAAATATGGAACGGAATATTCCATATTCGGATCATAATTGGCTTTTTTTAACAGATCCGGATCTATGTTTTTTAAGTTTGGTATTTTTGTTTTGTCGATTCTTTCCAGCATGTTTTCTTTGATCATAATCGTTAAAAAATCCTTGGACGGGAACACAATGTCGTAACTGCCCCGCCTGGATCTGCTGGATTTTAGTTTGGCGAACATATCCTCGTTAGAGGCAAATTCGTCATAAATTATTCTGGTATTAAATTCATTTTCAAATTTTTGAATAATGGAATCCGGCGTATAATACGTCCAGTTGTAAATATACAACTTCTGTTTTCCCAAGAAACTGCACGAAACAACGGCGGGCATTATCAGCGCCGCCGCTAAAAATATATAGCTGAATTTTTTTATCAATTAATAACTCCTAAAATTTTTAAGGAACCTAAAGGCTCCCGGATTTCCCCGACAATATAAATTGCCGGGGAAGTTTCCCAAGAATCTCTCTATAACTTATTTGTCAATTCTTATCGAATTAAACCAAGCCTCGTTATAGAGCTCCAATTTGTCTCCGATATCTTTTTTGACTTCTACATTCGCAAGTTCCGATTCCGTGTACCATGAGTTTCCGGTTTTATATTTGCGCGCGGGAATGTTTGCGGTCGCCGGAAATCCGAAGATGTCGGCAAACTCGGCGTAAATTTCCGGGCGGTGGATAAAGTCTATAAAATTATGGGCAACGTCTATATTCTTTGAGCCTTTTAAGATGCACATGCTGTCAATGTACGCAGGCCCCCCCTCGGAAGGAATAAAGAATACCGTATTGGCCATAAGCTGGGCGTTATCCGCAATTTCTTCAAATACGACTTCGGGATAACCCTGTACCACCCAAAAATCTCCGTTGGCATAGCCTTTACCGAACGCCTCGGCGTCGAATTTAACAAGGTTAGGTTTCCATGAATAGTTGATAAGCCTTCTTGCCTCTTCCACATTCGCCATGTCCGTCGAGTTTACGGAATAACCAAGGTACGCAAGGGCGTCGCCCATTACTTCCCTCATGTCATCCAGCATTGTCATTCTTCCCCTTAAATCTTCCCTTGCGAAGATAGACCAGCTTTGCTTAAAGTCTTTTACAAAGGTCGTGTTTACGGCAATGCCCGCGGCGCCGAAATAATACGGAACCGAATAGTTCATGTTCGGATCATAGTCCGCCTGTTTTAAAACGGCCGGGTCCACGTTTTTAAGATTGGGGATTTTTGCTTTGTCAATTTTTTCAAGCATATTCTGCTGAATCATGATAGAAACATAATCCGCCGACGGGAAAACAATGTCGTAGCCGCTGCCGCCCGCCTTGAGCTTCGCGAACATGTCTTCGTTGGACGCAAACTCGTCGTAGAAGACTTTGACGTTGTATTCCTTTTCGAATTTCTCGATAACGGAATCCGGAGTGTAGTAAGTCCAGTTGTAAATATACAACCGTTGTTTCTTTGCGCATCCTCCCAGCGTAATTAATAACGCGAGAGCAAACGCGAACGAAAATACAGCAAGCCTCGCACGCAGTACCGAAGCGGACTTTGCCGCCGGATTGCCGTATGGAACTGCGCCGGAAGTGAGTATTTCCTCTGCTTTTTCTTTCATAATTTTTTCCTCCTTCATTATGAAAATATATAATAACCGGTCCAAAAACAATGTTTTACCGGCCGGATTATTTTGCAGCGATAAATTTCAGGAATTTCCTGAGCATAACGGACAGGAAAACCGTACCCAGTATCATTACAACGGAAAGAGCGCTTATAAGAGGCGTAACGCCGCCTCTGCGCGTAATTGCCGAGTAAATAAACACCGGAAGGGTAGAGGAGCCGGGACCCGCTACAAAAAAAGTAATGACAAAATCTTCCAAAGAAAGCGTAATTGCCGTTAAAAAACCGGACATAATGCCGGGCATGCATATGGGAAGAGTCACCTTAAAAAGCGTTTCCCTTTCCGTGGCCCCAAGATCGTGCGCGGCCTCTATTATAGAAAAATCAAATTCGTCAAGCCGCGCCATTACAAGCAAAAACACAAAAGGAAGGTTAAACGTCGTGTGCGCGATAAAAATCGTAAACAGCCCCAAAGGAACCCCGATACCGGCGAAGAAAATGGAAAGAGAGACGCCGATTATAATTTCAGGCAGGATCATAGGCAGGAAGGAAATGGTTTGTATATAGCCGCGCATTTTAAACTTGTACCAGTTTATTCCTATCGCGCCCATAGTGCCTATTACGGTCGCGGAAAACGCGGATGTCGTGGCGATCAACAGGCTGTTTCTGAATGCCCGCCACAGTTCTCTCGATTCAAGGAGGCGTTTGTACCAGCGCAGGGAAAATCCGGTCCAGTTCATGCTTGTCGAGCCGTTGAACGAATAAACGATTAATACCAGTAAGGGCAGAAAAAGAAAAATTATCGTAACAGTAAAGACGGCGTGGGAAAACGAAAATCGCCTTCGGTACGCGCGTTTTGCGTGCCTTGAGGCCTCTCCAAGTATTTTTTTTGATCTTATGGGGTTAAAAATGCTTGAAATGACCGATTTGATATTCATTCCGCGCCCCCGAGTTTTCCCTCAGCGTTTTTTGCTTCGGTAATCCTGGACGCGTCGCGTTTTTGAATGTTCATCATTATAAGCACTCCAAGCGTGGTAACAAGGGTAAGCACCATGGAAATCGCGGCGGCGCGCGGCCAGTTGCGCGATTTGGAAAGCTGGTCGGCGATAACGTTTCCAAGCATATAAGAATCCATGCCGCCGACTAAAAGAGGAACCGCGTAAGCGCCGAAAATGGGGATGAACGTAAACAGTATAGCCGTAAAAATGCCGCTTCGTATATTGGGAATTAATATCTTTATAATTGAAACAAGCTGGTTTGCGCCAAGGTCGCGCGCCGCTTCCAAAAGAGAAAAGTCAAATTTGTCTATGGTTGAAAACAAAGGCAAAATAGCGTAGGGCAGATACATATAAACAAGCACCAATATAACGGTTTTTTGGTTATATAAAAAATTTATAAAATCGTTTATTAACCCCATATGCAGAAGAAATTCATTTAAGAAGCCGTTGCTGCCCAAAATGTTCATCCACGCAAAGACTCTGATAAGAAAATTCGTCCAGAAAGGAATGATAATAAGCACAAGAAAAACAGTTTGATGTTTGCTTCTTGCTATGCAGTATCCGCACGGCAGGGCGACTAAAATCGTAATAATCGTCGCGATTACGGAAGTTGTAATTGTACGGATAGTAATATTGAGAAGCACCTTGTCTCCCAGATAGCGGTAAGCGTCCAGGGACAGTTCCCATTCAACGCCGCCGTACAAGCCTTTTTTTAAAAAACTGTAAATGATAATAATAACTATCGGAGCGAGGAAAAACAGACTGAACCAGATTGCCATAGGGGAAGAATAAAGCGGGCCGTAGTTGCGCCGAACACTTTTGTGTTCGAGAACACTTTTGTGTTCGATTAATTGAGATTTCAACTTTTTACCTCGACAATATAGCCGTCGTCGGCGCTCCATGAAAGGTAAACGGTATCCTTCCAGCGTATGGCCGGCCCGTCGTCGGAATAATTCGCGTGCTGTTTGATAACCTTAAGCGTTTTATCCTGTGTGGTCTTAACGTAGAATTTTGTCTGAAAGCCGGAGTAAATCGGCTCGTCAACCATTCCGCTAAAGAGGTTGATATCTTCGCGGTTTGTCGTAGGCTTATCCGTGTTAATTACGATTTTTTCCGGACGTATTGTAAAACTTACCTTTTGCCCCGGCTTTACATCATCAACGGTAGTAACTTTTATGCGGCCAAGTTCGGGAATGTCAAGTTCCACCATATACTCAAGATTTTGACGGTTCATTTTTTCTACGCTAAGCACAGTCGCGTCAAACAAATTTGTTTCGCCTATAAAGCGCGCTACAAAATCGGACGCCGGGCTTTCGTAAATTTCCTGGGGCGTGCCTATCTGTAAAATGTCCCCCTGATTCATAACGGCAAGCCTGTCCGAAACGGAAAGCGCTTCCTGCTGGTCGTGGGTAACGTAAATAAACGTTATGCCTATTTTATCGTGAATGGTGTCAAGCTCTATTAACATGTGCTGGCGAAGTTTTGCGTCTAACGCCGAAAGAGGCTCGTCCAAAAGCAGCACGCGCGGCTCGTTGATAAGCGCGCGCGCTATGGCCACGCGCTGTTTCTGCCCGCCGGAAAGCTGGTTTGGTTTTTTGTGCGCGTGATCCACAAGCTGTACCAGATGAAGGTACTCGTTGACCTTGTTCCTGACATCGGCGGAAGACGCCCTTTTAAGCCTTAGCGAAAAAGCGACGTTTTCAAAAACCGTAAGATGGGGAAAAAGCGAATAGTTTTGAAATACCGTATTTGTCTGACGCCGGTTAGGAGGAGCCGAAAGCACGTCGTTCCCGTCCAGGGTAAGTTCCCCCTTGTCGGGATTTTCAAAACCGGCAATTATCCGCAAAAGGGTGGTTTTTCCGCACCCTGAGGGACCCAGCAGGGAGAAAAATTCCCCTTTTTTTATTTCCAGACTCACATTATTAAGAGCCCTAAAATCGCCAAAAAATTTGCTAATATCCTTGATGACAACATCACTGCCTTTCAACCTGTTACTTCCAGCCTCCTTTCAGGAGCGATGCCGCCGGGCTTTACGGCGCGGCACTTTCCCGTGCCGTCCTTTTTTGTTTTAACTAAAAGTACAATGCTTTTTTTTCATGATATTGTCAATAGGTTTTGGAAGAACTTCAGTTTGCAAACTCAACTTTCCACAGGAAGAGCCCCTGAGGCGGCAGAGTAGGGCCGGCAAGAGAACGTTCTTTCCCCTCGATTATTTCCTTAAGCTTTTCAGGCGGCGTGTCTTTTTCCTCGTAGTGAAGGAAAGTGCCGGCTATTGAGCGCACCATTTTCCGCATAAAGGCGTTGGCGCGTATTTCAAAAACAAGGCGTCCCGCTTCCATGAAAAAGCAGGCGCTGTAGATAAACCTGTTTGTTGATTTCCCCGCTTCAAGCGCGCCGTCTCCCGCGCCCGCGAAGATGGAGCAGTCCGTTTCCCCAAGAAGCAGCCTGCCGTAGGCGTTAAGGGTTTCTATACGCGGGAAGCGCCAAAGCTGAAGATTGTAGCGGCTTTCGTGGGGAAGGGAAGGGCGGCAGATAAAGTGATAGCGGTAAGCGCGCGATATTGCGCTGAAGCGGGCGTGAAATTCCGGGTCTGTTTCTCCGGCTTCAAGAATACGGACATCCTTTGGAAGAATTGTATTAAGCGCGGGAATAAATTTTTGGGCGGGAATGCTGTTTATGCTTGTGTAAAAATTCGCGGCTTGTCCGGCCGCGTGAACGCCCGCGTCCGTCCTGCCCGAACCCGTAAGGGGGACTGCGTGTTCGTGTATTTTTTCAAGGGCTTTTTCTATTTCGCCCTGTACAGTTCTTGCTTCGCCCTGTCTCTGCCAGCCAGAAAAGTCCGTACCGTCGTAAGCGATTATAAGTTTGATGTTTCTTCCGTCAGGGGGCATTTTCTGTTAGTTTTTGGTTGATGGTGTCATAGAGTTTTCTTGCGTGTTCAAGGAACGCGCCCGGCTTGTCCTTGGACGCCTTGCCCATGCCGAAAAGTTTGGCTATGGTCCTGCGCGCGTCTTCAAGCGACGCCTTACGCTCCGCCTCGTCATGGGCGGAACCGAAATTGTAGCGGAGATATGCGCACATGTATAACATTCCCTCGTACGCGTAGTTCTTGTCGGTATCGGGCCCGAAGGCTTTCATGCCGGAAAGGGTTTCTTTTCCGTTTTGCTCGCGGGCAAGCGCTTCGTTGTAAAGATACATGGCTTTTTTTCTGAAAAGAACGGCAAGCCAGTCATAATGCTGTCCGGGGAACTTTTTGTTCATTTCGTCTAACAGCCACGCGCAGCGTATTGAGGCAAGCCCCTGCTTGATTGTGGGAGAGGTTTGTTTGTTGTAATAATCATAACAGCGCAATGTAAGGTACTGGGAGGCGGCTCCTTCCATAAGGGTGCGGTTTTCATTAAAATCAATAAAAGGAAAAACAAGGCGGGTTTCGTTTATCCGCTGCGTCATGTCGTTTCTTGCCTTTTGTATGTTTTCTTTAGGAACAAGCGCAAAATCGCTTTCCATTGATGAAAACCAGCATTCCGGGCAGACTATAGACTGGTACACAAGCGGAAATATCTCTCCGTATTTGGCGGACGGCTCATACAATCTGTGCAGTTCGTCCGTAAGCTTCCCTGCAATCAGCCTGCCGCCGCCGGACAGCAGTTCTTCCTTTTTGAATACTTTGCCGCATACGGGACATTCGTAGTCTTTTTTGGATTGAAAGGTGGTTTTTAAATCGCGGTCTTCTTCAACCTTTTTTTTCGCAAATCTTAAACCCATTATGCCTTCTCCAAAACAACCATGGCTATCGCGCTGTCCCTCTCGTGCGTTAGGGAAATATGCGCTTTTGTGGCGCCTGTTTTTTCAAACGCGTTTTGCGCCGAGTTAAAAAGTTTTATTTCAGGCCTTCCGCTGTCGTTATTAATAACCATAATATCTTTTAATGAAATGTTGGCAAGCCCTGTTCCAAGCGCTTTGCCGAACGCCTCTTTTGCCGCAAACCTTGCCGCAAGGGACCCGGCCGCGCTTTTTCCGCGGGATGTAACATAGGCGACTTCGTCCTGATGAAAAAATTTTTCCAAAAGCTTCCGGTTATTAACCCAGCGTTCCATGCGTTTTATATAAACAGCGTCAATTCCTATGCCGGTTATCATTCTTCTTCGGCCTCTTTAAAAACTTGAACCGGGGCGGGGGGCTCCCTCGCTATTTTTTTAATTTCCGCCCGGTATTCGACCGTTTTGTTTCCGTACGTAATAATTAAAGGATCATTAACAATAATATTTGCTAAAACGGTAAAACTCTCGTAACGCCCGTTAAGATCGATTGGCTCCGTATTAATTTCAGATAACGATTCGATTTTACTCCGCGGGCCTTCCGCTATAATTGTAGAAGGATTTATTGACTCTCTTGTCCTTTCATATCCTTCCGCTACAGTCCCTTTAAAAGAAGGCATTATCAATATATTACGGCTTAATTTATTTTCAAGTTTGATATTGAAAGAAGTCGGTTTTACGGTTATTTCAAGAGGCTCTATGCCCAGAACTCTTCCTTTTTTACGGATCTGCACCGGAATATTGGGCGTGTCATCGGATTTATATTTGCTTAAATCAATATAAGCTTCGATATCTTCTTCAAGTGTAGGATATATGTCGTCTTTTTCCATGCGCAATTTTATTGTTACCTCCGGCTTAAAATAGTCTGCCGGAACCAGCGAGTTGGTTGATTCTATGCGTAAGGGCACCGAAAAAGAACGGTTTCCAAGAGTGCTCTTGTTGTAATAAAGGGAAATAAGAAGAGCCGCCGCCAATGATAAAACCTTTACGGGCCATTTATCGGTAATTTTTACAAAAAGTTCCCGGCTACTCATTAATGCCCTCCATCTCTTTATTGGGGGAAATAACCATGTTTTCTTTTTGTTCCGTTGTAGTCTGGATCGTTGAAGTCTGCTGTACATGCGCCGTTTCTTTTCTGCTTTCGCTGTCAAGCAGTTCTTTTAATTTGCGCGTAACTTCAAGGGAAGACAAGTCATAATAAAGTTTCGCGTCATAAGCGAGGGAAATCGCGCCCGTCTCTTCCGATACGACAAGGACTACGGAATCGGAATGTTCCGCCATCCCAAGGCTTGCCCTGTGGCGCGTGCCGAAATTTTTGCGTATGTCCTGGCGTTCGGAAAGAGGCAGAAAACACCCGGCCGCGATTATCCTTCCGCCTTGAATAACCAAAGCCCCGTCGTGCAGGGGCCCGTCAAACTGGAAAATGGCGACAATCAAACTGGAAGAAATTTCCGCGTTAATTCTTGTGCCCGTGTCGGTAATATTTTTAATGTTGATTTTCCGCGGGAATACGACTAACATTCCCCTTCGCTGTTCGGAAAGAAGTTCCGCCGCCGTAATTACCGCGTCAAGCTGCCCTATGCGCGGTTTGTTGTCCGGCCTGAAAAACTCCCCCTGCCCGAGCCTAACGATAATTTTTCTGAGTTCAGGCTGAAATACGATGGCAATTACTACAAAAAGCCCCGGAGCCAAAGTGGTTAACACCCAGCGCAAAGCGGTAAGGTCACAAATAATCGCTATGCCGTAGACAAGGACAAGAAACCCCATTCCTTTTACAAGCGGAAGCGCCTGGGTTCTTTCAAGGAGCTCATAGCCTTTATACAGAAGAAAGGCAAGAAGGGCGACGTCCATAACAGGGCGGATAAAGTCATAAATTGATTTAAGATACTGAAACCATGCCATTATTAACTATATTTATAACATAGTTTGCGGATATTCTCAATATATAAGATTATGCCCTAATATTTGCCGCCGCCGCCGCCGTGGCTCCTGCCTGAAGAGCTTGTATGGGAACCTGATGATGAAGACTCAGATTGTCTTTCTGTCTTTGTTACCGTACAGAAAAGGAAGGTGTCGCTCTGCCTGGTAAAGGCAAGACTGCCGGGCACTATAAAGCTGTCGGCCTCCGTTTTCGGACGTACATTGTTCATCTTTAAATACATCAAATATACAGCAAACAGAGCGATTAAAAGAGAGACAACCCATGCCCCTATGAATAGTTGTATATAATAAGCGTGAAAAATATTATAACTTTTGCCTTCAGCGTCAAGAGCAAGGAATTCTCCCCAGTCTTTAATAAAAGCCCTGTAAGCTCCCGCTGGATTATCTTCTTTAAGGAATTTTACGACATCGCTCTTTAATTTGTTAAACGCGGATGAGTTTAATATTTTCTCGCCCCGGCGGGACGTGCTAAACCACCAGTCGCGGGTTCCCGTAACCTGAAGAAACAGGCAGCCGTCCTTGTCAATGAAGCCGTTGTAGTCAAAAAAGTCATCCGCGTAAGCCATAGGGGACGCGCCGCCTATGTCCTTTTCCGTTACAATGACAAGCTCGAAATTGTAGTTTGACGCGATTTGCGTTAGCAAGCTTTCCAGTTCCGATTTTTCACCGGCGCTTAAAAGCCCCGCCTTATCAAATACGCGGTTCTGCGCGGAAACGGGAAGCGCAAGAAATAAAAGCGACGCTGTCAGTAAACCTATAAAAAGGCGGTTTTTTTTCATTTCCACGCTCCTAAAAAAACATCTGCAAAAGTTCAAGGATCAGGCTGAAAGCAATGCCGAAACCGAACAGGTAAAGCGCCATATACTTAAAAACCTTGCCCTTGTCTATGGGCAGTTTGCCCGCGATAAACCCGGACTGGCCGTTCATGATGAATTGGAAGTTTTCTTTTTTGTATTTGGAATTAAGAACCCAAACCGGAAACAGGGAATATGCCACTTTGCCGTTATCAACATTAACGCTGGACCGTTCTTTTGTAACGGTAGCGTAACCCTGCACGGACGACCTGAACTGCGATTCCACTGATTTTTTGATTCTTTTCACCGCCCTCTCTTTACACGCGTCAATGCTTACGTCGTACTTTTCCGCCAGATAACCAGAAAGGTATGCGGTTTGAAAATCTTTCAGTTTGCCGTAGTCAAAAGGCTCAATGGAGTCCATATAGTCGTCATCCATTTTTTCGGAACCGTCAACCGATATTTTTTCAAATCCCAAACTGCCTTCCCTTTGTACCGAATAAAAATCGGTCTTTGTATAATTGTACTTGCTGTCCCTCCACGCCATAACTCTGGTGGCTTTGTAAGTTACGCTTCCCTGCGCCTTTGCGTCAAAAAGCCAGAACGGGACATACAAGCCCTGTATGTTGTTAACATGGTTTTCGGTTTTGAAAAAATTCGGAAGAAGTTTTTTATCCTGATAGAATTTTATCAGGGCTTCCTTTGCCGCCTTTTTATCAAGCTGGAAGGGAATGACATATTCCGGTTTTAAAAGTCCCTGTACCCGTTTTTGCATGATCTGCGTGTTTCCGCAGCAGGGGCATACCGTGGCTATCGTGTTCTTGTCGCCGATAAGTTCCGCCCCGCAGGACGGGCAGGAGCCTGTAGAAAGGTCTCCCAGATCGCTTTCATCCCATGCGGTTGAACCGGAGGCGTCTACCTCAATACGGTCTGTTTCAGGCATCGCCATCTGGTTTTGGTATTCGGCAAGAGCCGCGATTTCAAACTCGGTATCGCAATAAGGACACTTCATTTTTTGAATTCCGCTGTCGAACTTAACCGCTCCGCTGCAGTTAGGGCACTTATATTCTTTTATATCCATGTTTTTTCCTTATTGCCACAACTGCCGATTAGGCTACGGCTGTGGCTTGCCGCACTCGGCGCAGAATTTTCCGGTATTTCCGGCGTGTCCGCAAGAGCAGGTCCAGTCGGCGGCCGGCGCGGGCTTGCCGCACTCTGCGCAGAACTTGCCCGTGTTTCCGGCTTTTCCGCAGGAACAGGTCCAGCCCGCCGCCGGCGCCGGCATAGGCTTGCCGCATTCGGCGCAGAACTTGCCCGTGTTTCCGGCCTTTCCGCAGGAGCAGGTCCAGCCCGCGGCCGCGGGAGCCGCCTGTTGGGCAGCCGCTTGTTGATTTTGCCCCATCGCGAACAGGTTTTGGGAATTCATGCCGCCGGCCATGTTTGCCATGCCCATGCCCATGAAGCCCGCCATCGCGCCGGAGGTGTTTCCCGCCGCCGTCCGCATGGCGTCGCCCTGCGCGTTCACCAGAGCCGCCGCCGCCATTGTCGGGTCGCGCATTACCGCCGCCGTCTGCAGCTGCTTGATCCGCTGTTCGTCTTCAGGCGTGGCTGTGCAGGTAATCCCGAAGTTGACAATTTCTATGCCCCTGCCTTCCCGCCACTTGTCGGAGAGCGCTTCGTTAAGGAGCCCCGCCAGCTTTTCGGTTTGAAAAGAAATTTCATGGTATTCCAGTCCCGTTCCCAGCTTTCCCAGTGAAGGTCCCAGAACAGTAACTATTTCACTCTTTAACTGGCTGTCGATTTTATCGCGGGTGTATACGTCTTCTATGTTTCCGGTAACATTCGCGTAAAAAGCCAGAGGATTCATAATATGATAAGAATATTCCCCATTGGCGCGCAGGCTGATTGTAAGGCGCAGGTTGATATTGGGATCGACGATAAGGTAGGGAATAGGCGCCGGGGTTCCGTATTTGTTTCCCATTATTTCTTTGGTGTTAAAATAATATATTCTTTGATCCTTTCCCGGACTGCCGCCGTATTTAAAACGTTCCCCTATATTCTTAAAAGCGTTTACAATACCTTTTCCCAGTCCGCCGTAGAATATGCTTGGTTCCGAAGACTGGTCGTAGGTATACTTTCCCTCTTCGGCGCAAAGTTCCGCTATTTTGCCGTTATCGACAATAAGCGCCGCCTGCCCCTTATTCACTACTATGCCGGAGCCGTTTGAGATGATGTTATCTTCTCCCTTTGTGTTACTGCTCCTGCCGCTGGTTTTTTTCTGCCCTTTTGCTGCCAAAACGTCCGCGTCAAGGCTTTCGCAGACAAAAAATTCCAGCCACTGATCCGCCAATACGCCGCCGGCTGCCCCGGCAATTGCCTTAATTAATCCCATATATCCCCCTCAGAAAGTGTATGTTTATATATGTATGTATACCATAAATAAAGAAAAAAATCTACATAAAAATGACGCAAAAGAAAATATTCCGAGAAGACTCACACAAAGGCACAAAGAGCACAAAGATCACAAAGTTTTTGTCCGTTAGTTTTTTCTTTTTTCTAAGATATTTTCTCGAAATACGAAAATCAAGAAAGAAATAAGAATAAAGGGGTTGTTGTCCGTTAGCTTAGCGTGAGGTTATCAAGATAAGCTTTCATACACTATTCCTCTTTCCTTTGTGATCTTTGTGTCCTTTGTGCCTTTGTGAGATTTAAAGGGAATATTATTTAAACCAGCTTAAGCAGCGATAAAATCACAAAAATAAACGCCACGTTTATCGCTATACCGGACAAAAGCAAAAACCACGCCAGTACTTCCAATGAATACGCCCTGAACGCGTAAGTTGACGCGAGGCGTTTTGGCTGGTCGTATAAAAGACCGTAACTTACAAATGGGTCAATTGAAGAATTTTTTGGAAAATGAATTTCAGCGCTCTCGTTGTTTTCTCCGGAAGATTCGGGCGGTAATACCCCGAAAAAATGCCAGTCGGGATTTTCTTCTTTGCTGTCTTCCGGAATAAGGAACGGGGTGTTTTCCGGCGCTTCCGAAGGCGAGTTAATTTTGATAAAACCGTATTTTTCCCCGGTGCTTAAAGAAGCGCTTTCTTCGCCGTCTTGCAGATAACGCATGGGAAGCCGCACAAGGTCCCAGTATGCCCTTAATTTTCTTGCGTGCCATGTTATGCGGCGGTATAAAAGCGTAAGAAGAAGGCCCGGCGGAAACATAGGCAGAATAGGCAAAAAGACCGCGACAAGAGCCGTAATAATTGTCAGGCGGTAGGCGGGCCGGTTAAGAAAGTAGACGGCCATGCAAACCAGCGACATGGCGCCGATTACAATTGATACCGGGGTTATGCTGTTCCAATATTCATTTCTCGTTCTTGCGCAGCGGATTATTTCATCGGTAAGCGACGAGTCGGGACAGTTGTAAAAAATAATGGTAAGAGGATTTTCCTTTGTCGTAACAAAACTCAGCCTGTTATCCTGCATTTTAATTTGTCCGCCTATGAAAACCTTTATGCCTTCCGACAGGGTAGAAACGCTGTTCCAGCGCACCTGTTCAGGCGGTTCCGGTATTCCTTCGCCGTCCTGCACCGGCAAAAGCCAGCACTTGGTTTTTTTTAATGAAACGGGAATGGTTAGGTTTTCGCCCCTGACCCAAAGAGTGTGCCCGTCCGTTATTGAATCAATTTCTCCGGTAAAACGGTAAACGCCGCCTTCGTCTTTTAACTTGCGGTACTGCGTGTAACATAAAAGGGGATAATGGCTTAAATCATTAAAACGCTTTCTGAAAAGAACCCAACTGTAACGGTTGAAAACCGCTCCCGCCAGCGGAACAAGGCCGTACCAAAAAGCGGCGATAAAAAAGATGACTAGAAAATAAGAAACTTTCGTGCTATTATCCTCCCATGCCGAAAAACATAACCAATTTAACAGTGGGCGCAATAGAAACCAACTGTTGGATTTACCCCATAAATGAAAAAGAAGCCGCAATCATCGATCCCGGAGACGAAGCGGACAGGATAATCTCCGAGCTTAAAAAGCTGCGTCTTTCCCCAAGTTATATTTTACTCACTCACGGCCATTTTGACCATATCGCCGGCGTGCCCCATTTAATTGAAAAGTTAGACCCAAAACCGCAGATAGCCATTCACCATCTGGACGCGGAATACCTCGGCCCTGACGCGTACAAAGTCCACACCGTAAGCGTTAAAGCCGCTATGGGCTCCAGCACGTTTATCGACACCTTTTGGCACGATTTGCCGCCCGCGGACATTCTCCTTGAAGAAGGCTCCGAAATAGGCCCCTTTACTGTACTTCACCTCCCCGGTCATTCGCCGGGCAGCGCCGCGTTCTGGGACAGAAAAGAGGGAGTGCTTTTTTCCGGGGACACCCTCTTTTACTACGCCTACGGCCGCACGGACCTTCCCGGCGGCAACGAAGCCGGAATGTTCGCGAGCCTGCGCCGCCTTTTTGAAATGGACGAAAACATCAAAGTTTACCCCGGCCACGGCCGGACAACCACCATCAGGCTTGAAAAGCGCCAGACAGCTTCGCTTATTTAGGTTTTTTTTCCGGAAGAAGATAAGGAAGAATTTTAAACACGAAACACACGAAACAACACGATTTTTTTATTCCCATGCTTTGATAATTATCAATTTATGATATATACTTTTCTTACAGTAATATGATTGGACCGGATGATGTTATCTATAAAAACCGTTATATTTGGACACGTTACAAAAACGACTTAAACAAGCGGAAACATCATTTGAGTTTTGAGACTGCTTCATTGGTTTTTAATGATCCTTTCCATATTGAGGAATTTGATGAGGAAAATTCGGTTTGGGAAGAAAGATTTAATGTTACCGGTTCAATTACAGGATTGGTAAACAATACTCTGGTTACCGTATCAGTCGTTTATCGGGGCGATTTGATACGTATTTTTTCAGCCCGTAAAGCTGACCTATTGGAGGTACAAGATTATTATGAACAATTCCATGAATACCTTGGCGGACAAGATGATAATTGACCAGGAAATTGAGGAAATGAACGAGCACCCAATTGATTATTCGGATATACCCGAAAGGAAAAATGGCGCAAAAGTACGGCTTGCCCGTAAGGAATTTCTGGATACATTACCGCCTGACCTTGTTCAGGAAATGGCGCGTCGAAGGCTCAATGAAATGCAAGCAGCCGGCTATAATTTACCCGAAAAAGTTACTTAAAATCCCCCCTATTTCCTCAATTGACTAATAACAAAATTTAGTGTAAAATTAGTCAAATTGACTTTATCAGGAGGATTTTGATGAAAATTGCAATTAATGGTTTCGGACGCATAGGGCGTCTGGTGTTCCAGGCTCTGGTAGGACAGGGATTACTGGGAAAAGACAAGATAGACGTGGTAGCGGTGGTTGATCTTTCCACAGACGCGAAGTACTTCGCCTATCAATTAAAATACGACTCAACACAGGGTCAGATGAAAGCCGAAATCGGCACAGACGGCGATGATGTTCTGGTAGTAAACGGCCACAAGATTAAATGTCTGTCCGGCAAGGGCAAGACGCCGGATCAGTTTCCCTGGAAAGACCTGGGAATTGACTATATCGTAGAATCCACAGGTATTTATACCGACGAGAAAGCCTACGGCCACATTGAAGCCGGAGCGAAAAAAGTTATTATTTCCGCGCCGGGCAAATCAAAAGACGAATCCAAACCGGTTAAGACCATAGTTATGGGCGTTAACCAGGATGAATACGATCCGGCGAAACACCATTTGCTGTCCAACGCAAGCTGCACCACCAACTGTCTCGCGCCTATAGTTCATGTAATTCTTAAAGAAGGCTTTGGGATTGAAACCGGTCTTATGACCACAATTCACTCCTATACCGCCACACAGAAAACCGTAGACGGCGTTTCCCAGAAAGACTGGAGAGGCGGACGCGCGGCGGCCATCAACATTATTCCGTCAACCACGGGCGCGGCAAAAGCCGTAGGCGAAGTGCTTCCCTCAACAAAGGGCAAACTTACCGGCATGAGCTTCCGCGTTCCCACACCCACAGGCTCGGTAGTAGACCTGACATTCCGCGCGACAAAAGACACCTCTATCGAAGAAATTGACGCCGCCATGAAGAAAGCTTCGGAATCCTACATGAAAGGGATTCTGGCTTATTGCAAAGAGGAAATCGTATCATCCGACATCATTCACAATACCAACACATCAATTTATGACAGCCTTGCCACCCTCGAGAACAACCTCAAGGGCGAGAAACGCTTCTTTAAAGTGGTTTCATGGTACGACAACGAGTGGGGCTATTCAAACAAAGTTGTAGACCTGCTCAAGCACATTGACAGTAAGAAATAATGAGCAATGAGCAATGTACAATGTACAATGAGCAATGTGAGCAAGCTGCGCGTGGAAAATAACACGAATAGCTTGCTTACAAAAAATTGCTCATTGCTAATTGCTCATTGCTAATTATTAATTGCTCATTGATTAAGGAGTTCAATCATGATTAAGACCGTAAAATCCGTAGACTTAAAAGGCAAGCGCATTATTATGCGCGTTGACTTTAACGTTCCTATGAAAGACGGGGTAGTGCAGGACGACACGCGCATTGTGGCGGCTCTGCCTACCATTCAATATATTCTTGAGCAGGGGGCAAAATCCCTCACGCTCATGTCGCACTTGGGAGATCCTTCCAAAGACGCGAAGAAGGCGCAGGAAAAAGCCGAGAAAGACGGCAAGACATTTGACAAGGACGCGTACATCAAAGGCAAGCACCGCATGGCCCCCGTCGCCGCCTATCTTGAAAAGAAACTTGGCAAGCCGGTAATTTTCGCCGGAGAAGACAGCTGTTACGGCAAGAAAGCGTTTATCGAAAGCCAGAAAGACGGCTCCGTAATCATGCTGGAAAACACCCGTTTCCACAAAGAAGAAACAGCCACAGAGCCGGCGGAATTGGACAAGCTGGCAAAAGAGCTTGCCACCTACGGCGATATTTTTGTAAACGACGCCTTCGGAACAGCCCACCGCGACCACGCCTCAACCGCGTCTATCGCGAAATTTGTTCCCGTATCCGTAGCCGGCTTCCTTATGGAAAAAGAAGTCAACTACCTTGAACCTATTGTTACAAGCCCTAAAAAGCCTTTAGTCGCTATTATAGGCGGCGCAAAAGTTTCGTCAAAAATCGCGGTGCTGGAAAGCCTGCTTAAAAATTCGGCCGCGCTTATTATAGGCGGCGGCATGGCGTACACCTTCTTTAAGGCGCAGGGGCACAAGATAGGCAAATCGCTTGTTGAGGACGATCAGCTTGATACGGCGAAAAAAATCCTTGACGCCGCGAAAAGCGCGAACGTGCAGATTGTTCTGCCTCTTGATCAGGTAGCCGCGACAAGCTTTGACGCCGCCGCCGTCCCCATCCCTGTTGACAGCCTGGACCTTCCCGACAACCTGCTTGGATTGGACATAGGGCCAAAGACCCTTGCCAAATACAAAGAAGTGCTTGCGGACGCGAAGACCATCGTATGGAACGGCCCTGTCGGCGTTTTTGAGTTTGAAGCTTTCGCGAAAGGAACCGAAGAAGTCGCGAAACTTGTGGCGGATATGACCGGCAAAGGCGTCATTACCGTTGTAGGCGGCGGCGACTCGGTCGCGGCCGTAAACAAGTTCGGCCTTGCATCAAAGATGAGCCACGTCTCAACAGGCGGCGGCGCGTCGCTGGAACTGCTTGAAGGCAGAAAACTTCCGGGCATAGAGGTGTGTAGAAGCTAATTAGCAATGAGCAATTAGCAATGAGAAGAGGGGGCAGGGGATACCTGCTCCTTTTTTTTATCTTGATTTTTTGATGGCTTCATAATCTTCAATAAGCTTGGCGGCTTCGTCAAAGTCATTGTTCGATAAATCTTCCTCAATGGTGTCAAGTAAATCTCTTGTGTATCCGGGCCATTCTTTCTGCCTCAGTTCGGACAAAATATTTTTAGCGCTTTCTCCGTCATGCTTCCCGCATGCCGCCCGGATTGCGCGCAGTTTTTCTATCAAATTCGCCTTGCCCTTGTCTTCCTTTGCGGCGCCGTTTTCGGCGCCGTTTGTAACGCCGTTTTCTTCTTTTGGTTTGTTTCTTTTTATTACTTCTTCCAACTGTTCCAAAAACCTGGGAGTTTCGGCCTTTATTACCGAAATATTATTCGTGCGGCCCGCAATTTCCAATTTAAACGCGGAGTCGGAAAGCTCGTATTCGCCTATGTTCGCAAGCGCGCTTTTTATTGAGTGTACGCTTATGACATATTGCATTAAGTCGTCTTTATTGCCGAATGTGTCAGATAACATCATTTTCAGCGCGTCAAGGGCTTTTTCGGCGTCTCTTGTAAATATTGCCGATAATTCAAGACTTGACGGCGGGCTTATATCCGGGAGCTTTGACGCGATCTTTGCGGCCTGCTCCCGCGCCGTATCAACCACTTTAGACGGGTACTTGTCGCGTATAAACTTGTTCAGCGAAGCGTTAAGCTGCCTTATGTCTATGGGCTTGGAAATGAATCCGTCGAACCCGTTTTCCAAAAAAACTTCGGCCTGCCCGGTAAGGGCGTTGGCCGTAAGCGCGATAATTGGGCGCGTATAATCCATATTGCGCAGTTTTTTTGCCGCTTCTATACCGTCCATTTTGGGCATAAAATGGTCCATAAAAATAATGTCATAAACCGCGCCGTTCCTGATTTTTTCAATAGCTTCAAACCCGCTTGCGGCGGTTGAAATCGACAGGCCGTAAGGGGCCATAAGCCCCCTTGCGACATAAAGATTCGTTTCCACGTCGTCCACAACCAAAACCCTGCCGTAAGGCATATACTCGCGGACAAATTGCGGCGCGTTATTTATCTGGGCGGCCTTTCCGACATTGAACTTCCTGACATTTTCGGCCAGTTGTGCGCCTATCACTCCGGAACCGAGAATCCCCTGAGGCAGACGTACGGTAAAAACCGAACCTTTGCCTAACTCGCTTTCCACTTGAATATCCCCGTTCATCATACGCGTTAGGTGTTTTGTAATGCTCATGCCAAGGCCCACGCCCTCGGTTTTTCGGTTGGCTTCCATGTTAAAGCGGGTGTACTCATCGAACAGCTTGTCCACCTGTTCTCTTGACATTCCGTGCCCCGTATCGGCCACGCGGAATACAAGCGTTACCTGAGCCCATTGCTGCGATGAATATTCGGCGTTAACGGACAGAGAAACTTCGCCCTTATCCGTATACTTAAACGCGTTTGAAAGCAGGTTGTTCAGAATCTGCTTTATGCGTAATTCATCGCCTAACAGGGTTATAGGAATATTCTCATTCACATCAAGATTAAATGTAATAGGCTTATGTTCGTACTGCATGACGGTGAGAGGGACTGTGTCATTGATAAGGTTTATTATGTCATATCCTGTGGGAGAAATTTCCAGCTTGCCCGCCTCTATTTTTGACAGGTCCAATATGTCGTTGATGATGCCCAAAAGCAAATAACCGGAATTAAAAATCTTTTCCAGGGCTTCGCGTTTAACGGGAGGCAGTTTTTCATCCTGAAGCTGAATTTCCGTGATGCCAAGAATCGCGTTCATGGGCGTGCGTACTTCATGGCTCATGCGGGACAGGAACTGGCTTTTGTAACGGCTGCTCTGTTCCGCCTGCTCTTTTGCGGCAATTAATTCTGTCATGTCTACCGAATGCTGGATTTGAACGGTTCTTCCGTCGAACCATTGTATATACCGGGTGGTATTGCGGTATATGCGGTTCGTAACCGGGTTGTGCATTTCCCATACGACGGTGCTTTTCGGGTCTTTATCAAGCTTATAACAGGGGCAAAAATCGCATATTTGATTCACGTCTTTCAGAAAGATTTTATAACATAAATTCCCTATACAATCATCCCCTACTTTAAAATCTTTTTTCATGAAATCGTTTACAAACAGAATCTCGCCCGAATGGGGAACGGTAACATACACTTGAGCGTCTATGCTGTTTATAATATTATTCAAAAGCCTGCGCGATTGTTCCGATTCATTCTTTTGCGTAATCGCGGTCTTTAAGTCGCGTAAATCGCGCAAATAGGCGGCTAAAACAAATTCATTATCATGTTTTTCGCGTACAAGCGTAACTTCGCACGGTAAGGGCTCTCCGTTCATTTTTTGGTGCATCCATTCAAAATGGGCGTAACCTTCCATATAAGCCTTTTCAACAAGCTCGTCCATTTTTTCCTTTGACAATCTTCCGTCCGGCTGGTATTCCGGCGAAAGAAGATGAAAATTATTAATAAATTCCTGTTTGCTCGACAGTTCAAACATGCTGATTGCGTTTCTATTACATTCAAAATGCTTAAAATTATTATCGTGAATAATCGCGCCCAAAGGCATGGCGTCAAACATTATCTTTATGCGTTCTTCCGTTTCATTTCTTGCCGAAATGATTCTAAGCAGAACCGCGCTTAATAGAGTCGCAAGCGCAATCCCTAAAAATATAAGGATAAGCCTTATGGTATAAAGTTCGCGGTAATATTGTTTTTCGGGCGTTACAACGCCTATGTACCAGCCGTTTTCAATTTTTCGCATAAATGTAATTGAAGGGACGCCTTGATAATTAATCATTTTGAATTCATAAACGTCATTTTCTATATTAAGCTTGGCTACAAGGTTTGCCGTACTTACGCTTATATCATTAAATTTGGTTCCATATAAATTAGGATCTCCGTGAATGAGAATTTCAAATTGGTTATTTAATAATATCCCGTAACCGGATTTGCCTAAATTGGCGTTTACAATATATTCCCTTATCCTGTCTATCTGCAAGTCCAGCGCGAGCACTCCAAGGAGCCGTCCTTCAGCGTCAAACAGGCCGCGCGCGTAGGTAATAATGACGTTATCGGTTTCCATGTCGTTACAGGGTTCCGTTAAAATTATGTCGCCTGCCGCCGCCACGGCTTCATTGTACCAGTGACAATCATGAGGATTTAAGGTTTCCTTATAGGTACGGTTCATGCCGTCAATGAATATTCCCCCAAATACGTCAAAAAAGCCGTATATGTCATTGAAGCCCGCCAGCTGTTTTTCATTGCCCAGAATTATGTAACTGGTAAGATCTTTTAGATAACGGGATAAGGTGACGGCGTTGTTTCCATCCAAAATCATGCTGCGCACAGTCTGGGAAAGATTACCCAACACGGTTCTTGGTTCCAGCAAATCAACGTTAATTTGGGTTTCCAGAGAGTCAAGAACCTTCTGGGCGTTATAAACAAGCTGTTTGCGGAAAATATTGCTTAAAAACCAGGAACTTAAAGACACCATCAGCGCAAAGGCAAGAAAAACAAATAATATCTGCACATGGGCAATCATTGTCCATATTTTTTTTATTATGGATAATAACATGATATTACAAAACCTCTCCTGTATTATACCATCAATATTAATTTTAATAAATAATAATTTGTTAAATTATCAAATTTATGTCGTATTTTATATTTTTCACCTTATTTTTTCAATATTTTTCCTACCCTGATTAACAAATCATCTTTATCATAGGGCTTTTTAATATAATCAACCGCCCCTATTTCCTTTGCGTGCTGTATGTCTTTTGGGTCGGTTGAAACCGTAAAGAACGCTATAGGGATATCGTGCATATTGCTTATCGCTTTTATTCTGTTGTAAGTATCCCATCCGTCCATTTCGGGCATTGTTAAGTCCAATAATATTAAATTGGGAATAAGGCCCTGATAGAACCAGTTAAGAGCGTCTTTGCCCGAGTTGGCGCATGATACTTCATAATCGTTATGCAATACTTCCGCTACCATATCAAGGTGCATAGTGTCATCGTCTACTAAAAGAATTTTTTGTTTTTCTTTGCCCGAGGTAGTGTTAAAGTTTTCCGTTTCCACTTTTAATGAATCAAAATTACGGTTGTTTTCCGTACTCATTTCGTTGACATGGACAACGGAAACATTTATCTGATTAATGCCTACAAGTATCTCGTTCATGTTTTCCACGGTTTCTTTGCTGGTTTTAATAAATTCGTCCATTTCCTGAACCAGGGTTTCTCCCGATTCCTCCATGTCGTCAGAGCCTTTCTTAACCGAAGCTGTGATGTCCCGCAGTTTGCCTATGGAATCCAGTATCTGCTTACCGCCTGTTTCCTGTTCTTCCATCGCGTGAAGGATATTCTGCTCATGCTCGGAAACCGTTCTTACGCTTTCGTCTATAGCGCCGAAACGGTTCAGTACTTCGTTGGAAGATTTTGTAATGTTGTCTATGGAAGCCTTTATTTTTTTCAGCATAGTCGCCGTGGTTTTTGACTGCTTTCCCGATGACTCGGCGAGCTTGCGGATTTCATCCGCAACGACGGCAAAGCCCCTGCCGGCCTCTCCCGCGTGGGCCGCTTCTATCGCGGCGTTCATGGAAAGCAGGTTGGTCTGGCTCGCTATATTGTTCATTACCGAGTTTATTTGCAGAAGCCCTTCGGAATCATGGGCTATTCCCTCTATTTCCTGCGCGACAGTCTGAAGGCCGGTCTTCCCGTTTTCCGACGCTTCGGTTAATACGGAGACGTTTTTGCTGTTTTCGATCAAGGTCTGGTTTACCGAATGAATGTTGGCGGTCATTTCCTCAATGGCGGAGGACGACATATTTACGCTGTCCGTCTGCTGTTCTATCATCGTTTTAAGGCTGTCAATATTTGCTTTAATTATGTTTACCGCCTTGCCGGCTTCTTCCGCGCCGTATTCCTGTTTGTCCATGAGGTCTTTCATGCTGTCAAGGGTGGACGTAATTTGTTCCACGGCCGCGGAAGTATTGCTCATATTAAGGGACAGTTCATAACTGGTATGGTCAAGTCCGTTGATTTTGTATTTTATTGTCCCTATTCCGCTGCCTAAATGTTCGCAAAAAACATTCACCATCCCGGCGATAGTGCCAAGCTCGTCTACCGAACAGATTGAAATTCTCTTTGTAAGGTCTTTCTGCTTGGAAGAAAGATTTTCAAGCTGCGCGATTACAGATGTGTAGCTTAATCCCGTATTCTTTTTAAGGTTAAAGGCCATGAAAAAAGTGCAGACGAGAAAAATAATGAGCGGGATCAGCATTGATGATACGGCGCCTCCTTTCATCTTGTCCAAAGTTCCGCCGGCCATGTGAATGCCAAGCATGGTAACGGAACAAGTATAAAGCAGGGTTACGATGATTGCCGCCATGGGAACGATCAAGGCTTTGGCTTCCTGCCTCTTTTCCCGGCAGTCATTGGGGTATTTTGTAAAATTATGGGCAAGCAGGGTACGCGAGACCATGCCGTCCGCGACCACGTAAATAAAAGTCCCTACCAATATTCCAAAGGCAAGCGCGGCAAGAAACAAGGGTCCTTTTATGGAAGGCTCAACGCCAAGATAACCGCCCCGGAAAACAACACCTAAAAAAGCGGCGTGAAGAGTCACATTAAGTATAATCCTCTTTAGAGGCACAGCCCCTAATTTTTTCAGCCACGCTAAATACTGCTCCCCGTCAAGTTTTGTAAAATAGGTATAATCAAAATAACGAGCGCCGTGGCCTAAAATATAGCAATAAACGGCAAGAAAAATTATCGCGGGAATACCAAGCCTAAAACGAAGATGAGAAAATGAATTGCCAAAAAACAGGAGAATTAGAAAATCGGCCGCTATCAGGGCAAAGCCGGTAAGAAAAACAAGAGTCAAAAAATTATATTTTTGATTTTTCATCAATACTCCCGATTTATTCAATTCTTATACATTTTAGACAAAAAACGCGTAAATGTCAACAAAATCATCAATTTTATCTATAATATATATCGGTATACAGGTTAAAACCGTCAATATCATATTTTCGCGTCTTGTATACATTACTCCTTTAATATATAATTACTTCCAGAAAAAAACCAATTTTAAGGAGTAAATTATGAGTAGATACTCTTATATCGCGGGTAACTGGAAAATGCACAAGACCAGAGAGCAGGCGGCAGAACTTGCGCAGTCTCTGGTTACGGCGCTTAAAGACGGCAAGCACGAGTACCTTATCGCACCATCTTTCACATGCCTAGAAACCGTATCCGCCATTGTAGAAGGCACCAACATCCGCCTTGGCGCGCAGAACTGCGCTCCGGAAGAAGAGGGCGCCCATACCGGCGAAGTTTCGGTATTGCAGCTTAAAGACCTTGGGGTGCAGACTATCATTCTGGGGCACAGCGAAAGGCGGCACATTTACAAGGAAGACGACGCCCTTATCAATAAAAAGGTAAAACTTGCCCTTAAACACGGGTTCGAAGTCATTTTGTGCATAGGCGAGCTTTTGGAAGAGCGCGAGGCCGGCAAGGTTGAGGAAGTCTGCGAGAGGCAGACTGTAAAGGGCCTTGAAGGGGTAAGCGCCGACGATTTGTCCAATGTTGTTATAGCGTACGAGCCTGTCTGGGCGATAGGCACAGGGAAAACCGCCACGCCGCAGGACGCGGAGACGGTTCACGCTTTTGTGCGCAAAGTAATCGGGCGGCTCTACGGCGAAGACGCGGCGAAGAAGATTATCATACAGTACGGCGGTTCCGTAAAGCCGGATAACGCCGCCCAGCTTATGGCGATGGAAAATATAGACGGCGCGCTTGTCGGCGGCGCTTCGTTAAAAACGGATACCTTTGTGCCCATAGCCAAATTTTCCTGATTGAGAGATTTTTGGCGATAGGGCAGTCATGAGCGTTTTCTGTTTACTGTGGGTTCCCTTTTTCTTTTTATTCAGAAGGACGTTTACGGGCGGCGGCGGCGGCGGCGTATGGGCCCTGCTGTTGGGCAGCATCACGGCGATACTTCAGTTCTTTCTCGGTTATTTTATCAGGCCCGGAGGTTTCGGATTATCGCGCTGGCTCTTTGGCTTTGTAGAAATCGTAAGCGTGCCCGTGCTTGTCCCCATAATTTTATACGCTCTTTTGAATTTTTTCCGCGGCCTTTCCGGTTCCGCCGATTTCGCCGACTTCGCCCTTCTTTGGCTTATTCCCGTCGGCGCGTTACGCGCAATAGGCTGGGGCCCCACTAACGACGTCATCCTGCTGGTTTCCGTCCCCCTTCTTTGGACCGCGCTTGCGGTAGGCATTCCCTTTTTTATTAACTGGACGGCGAACAATTTCCGCTGGTATACGCTGATAATCTCTTTCCTGTGCATCCTAATCCTGCCCCTAACCGCCGCCTCCGCCTACTGGGCATTCTTCTCCCAGCAAACGGCCATTGGGTTTTTATTGCTGTTTGTAACGCATATCCCCCTGGTTTTGTCGTTTGTATTTGAGAGATAGGAACTATTGCTGGTATTGCGCCAGACAAAGTTCGTAGTACCTTCCGCGCTTAGACATTAATTCCTCGTGGGTGCCGGTTTCCACTATTTGGCCGTCGCTTACGAACATTATTTGGGTGCAGTTGCGTATCGTGGAAAGCCTGTGGGCTATGATAAATGAGGTGCGTCCCTTCATCAAAGTCTGGATTCCCTGCTGGACCAGCTGTTCCGTGCCTGTGTCTATACTGCTTGTCGCTTCGTCAAGGATCAATATCCGCGGGTTGGAGATAAGGGTGCGGGTGAAGGCCAAAAGCTGCCTTTCGCCGGCGGATATGCCGCTGCCGCGCTCCGTTATGTGGGTGTTGTAGCCGTCGGGGAGTTTCTCAATAAAGTAATTGGCTCCTATTAAACTTGCGGCGGCGCGGATTTCTTCGTCCGTGGCGTCAAGTTTCCCGTAACGGATGTTGTCGGCTATCGTTCCAGTAAATAAAAAACTGTCCTGAAGCATTATCCCCATCTGGCTTCTTAAGGATTGCAGGGTAACCTTCATTATGTCCTGGCCGTCAATTAATACCTGCCCTTCCTCAATATTGTAGAAGCGCGAAAGCAGGTTTACTATGGTAGTTTTTCCGGCTCCCGTCGGCCCTACAATGGCTATGCTCTGCCCGGGATGTCCGTTAAAACAGACATTGTTCAGCACCTTGCGAACTCCGTCATAGCTGAAAGTTACGTTCCTGAACTCGACATGGCCGCGCACAAAAGGAAATTCCACGGCGTTGGGAATGTCTTTAATTGTTACAGGCTCCGCTATCGTGTCAAAAATTCTGTCAAGGTACGCCATCGCGGTTATAAACGTGTTGTAGATATTGGCAAGGTTGATTATAGGCTGCCAGAAACGCCACGCGTAGTTTCCCATAACAAGCAGCATTCCGAAACTTGCCATGGGGTTCATCCAGTAGACGCCCATGATGTACACGAACGACCAGACCAGCTGGCTTATAGACTCCGTTGAAAACCATACGGTATTGGAAATGTAAATCGCCTTCATCCAGACATTGTTGCGCTGGTCGGCAAGATCGTTCATTATGTCAAGGTTTTTATCCTGCCTGTCAAAGGCCTGAGTCACCCTAACGCCGTCTATGGATTCCTGAATATAGGCGTTTATATTTGAGCCTTTGTTTGACACTGCCTGCCACGCCCTGCGCTGGGCGGGCTTTATCGTCCAGATAAAAAGGGCGAGCAGGGGAAGGCCGATTACCGTAACCGTCGCAAGATGGGGGTCTACCTTGTACATAAAAAAAATGATAAAAAAGATGTTTAACACCTCTATTACAAAGTTAATAATTCCGTTGGAAAGCGCGTCCGACACGCTGTTAACGTAGGGGACTACGCGCACGAAAATTTTTCCGTGCGGGCGGGAATCAAAAAAACTAAAGGATAATTTTTGAAGATGGGCGAACAAGTCCTGCCTTATGTCGTGGATAATGCCCGCGCCCGCTTTCGCGACAAGTATGTTTCTTACGGCGCTTAACGCCACGCTTACAAGAATGGACGCCGTAAGGTATATGCCCATCATGATAAGCTGGCGCATGTCTTTATGCGGGACGGCTTCGTCCAGCGCCGTTTTAATAAATAAGGGGCCTATAAGGCCCGAAATTGAGGCAAGAATGCTGAAAATAAGCGAAAGCCTTAAAGGTCCCTTTGCTTTTAAAAGATAGCCTAAAACGCGCTTTACGTTAAAAAGGCTGACCTTTTCGTCAAGGTATTCGTCCATGTCATAACGGTTCTTTTCTTTGGAGGTTTTCTGTTCCTGTTGTTTCCTGCTGAAGAAGCTCATTGTATGGTGCCCTCCAAAGCGTCAAGCCCGGCGTTGTGCTGAAGCGACCAGATATGATGGTAAAACCCGCGCAGGGCCAAAAGTTCGTCGTGAGTCCCTCTTTCTATGATACGCCCCTTGTCCATGACAAGAATTAAATTCGCCTTTCTGAACGACGAAATCCTCTGCGCGATAATTATCTTTGTGCAGGGAAACTCAAGTTTTTCAAGCTGTTCCTGTATGTACTGTTCCGTCTCGCTGTCCACGGCGGATGTGGTGTCGTCTAACACAAGAATCGCGGGTTCTATGGCAAGCGCCCTGGCGAGGGCGATCCTCTGCCTCTGTCCGCCTGAAATCCCGACTCCGCGCTCTCCAACCAACGTGTCGTAGCCGTCCGCCATTTCGTTGATAAAATTGTCCGCGTCCGACTGCACGGCGCGTTTTTTTAAACGGGTGTCGTCCAGTTCCGGCACTCCGTAGGAAATATTGCCTTTTACGGAATCGGAAAACAAAAACACGTCCTGCATGGCAAGCCCTATTTTCCGCCTGAGCGACGAGAGCGTGTAACGCCTTATATCCTCCCCGTCCAAAAGAACAGCGCCGTAGTCCGGCTCATAAAAGCGCACAAGTAGGTTTATGAGCGACGTCTTTCCCGATCCTGTGCTTCCGAGTATGCCTATGGTGGAACCCGCTTCGGCTATAAAATTAATGTCCTCAAGAATCGCGTTTCCGTTAATCGTAAGCCTAATGTCCCTGAACTCGATTTTTCCTGCCGGCCTTTGAGTTAAAGGCTTTGCGCCGGATATGTCGCCTATTCCTTTGGGCGATTCCACGACTTCGCGTATCATCTGTCCCGCGGACGTGTAGCGTTCAAGGTCGGCAAGAAGGGGGCCTAACATCCACATGGGCATGGACAAGGCCCATGTCAGAGAGGAGAACGCCATGTATTCGCCCGGCGTCATCCATTCCTTAATAAGGAAGAAACCGCCTACGACAAGCATTATTACCATAAGGAGCTGGCTCGCGGTTTCAAGGAAAGGCTGGTATTTCGCGGCAATCAGCGCGTTCTCGCAGCTTATGTCGCGGAATTCGGCGTTTTGTTTTTCAACCCTTTCTTTTTCGTATTCTTCGCGGGCGAAGGCTTTAACCACGCGGTTGCCGTCTATGTTTTCCGTAACGGCGGTTCCAAGATCCGTAAGTTTTTCCCTTAGCAGTTGAAAACGCGGCCTGATTTTTTTTACAAACCTGCTGCTTATAATCAAAATAAAAGGGGTAATCCCCACAAGGCAGAGTGCGAGCCTCCAGTTTAAAAACAGGTAAAAAATAAAAGTCGCGGCAAATAAGGCTATGGCGCCTATGAACTGGTAGGAAACCCACGCGACGGTATGGCGCAGGCGGTCCAGGTCCTGGGTCATCCTTGTCATAAGGTTGCCGGTGGGGAAGCGGTTTAAAAATTTGTAATCCTGCCATTGGACGGTCTGGTACATGTCGCGGCGCAGGCGGGTCATCACGTCTGTGCTCGCGATCTCCATCAATATTATCTGAAGATAGTTAAGACCCAAACGCGCTAGCTGGACTATCATCATAATGACAAGAAGCCTTATTAAAGGGCTTGTGTCGTGTTTTACGATAACTATGTCTATTATCTGCCTGCCCAGCATGGGGTTGATAACGCGCATCGCGTTAGTAACGACCGTAAGAAAAAGCCCGCCCATAAAAACGGCCCTTTTCCCCTTCATATAATTCCAGACCCACTTAATCTGTCCCATAGTTGTACTAGTGTATAGTAGTTTGAAATTTGTGTCTATAGAGGCAAGAGTAGTTAAAAACCTTTTATTTTTTTGCCGAAGAGCATATTTTGATAACAGCGCAGACAGCCGGGGAACATGCCGCCTTCGCATTCATGTAAAACTTTTCTGAATAAGTTCGCGCGCTCCCCGTTGTATATTTCTTTGATTGACTGTTCTTTTATATTGCCTAAGATGTAATCGGGATAATCGGCGCAAAAATGCACGTCCCCGTTGTAATTTACGTTTAACTGGCACCAGGGGACTACGCAGTGGTTTCTTACCGGAGTTTCAAGTTCCGCGTAATATGTGTGCGTTTTTTCGGGGTTTAACGTGGGAACCGTAAGGATGACATGCCCGAAATTTTTTTCCTGAATATCACGCAGAATCCCGTGCAGTTTTTGCCCGTCTATTCCAAGATTGTAACCCGTGTTGTACGCTTCTAGGCAGTCAATATCCGTGTCCAGTTTTTCCTTCATAAAACGTTTTTGCGTGGCGACTATGCTGTCGTTTGTGTAAGTGCCCAAATTGTAGATGTGAAGGTCTATGTTGTATTCCCTGCTTGCTTCGGAAAGGTTCGCAAGGTCCATGTAATTCTTGTTCGTTACGACCGTTACAATGCTTAACATGGGATATTTTCTTTTTTGTTTTTGTTTTTCCCTGCTTATGGCTTTTAACCCCGCTATTACCTTGTCGTAAGAGCCCTTGCCGCGCAATTCGTCGTTAACGTCGCGGAAAGCGTCCAAAGAAACAAAAATTGTGCCCCACCTGTCGCGTACAATCTGCTCGGCGTATTTCTCCATTAAGGTGCCGTTTGTGTTCAGGCTTAAAAAAAGGCCTTTGTCAGTTATGTACTTGCACAGAGGCATAAGATCGGGATAAAGAAACGGTTCCCCTCCCCAAACATAAAAAGTAGGCCTGCGCGGAAAAACGTCGTCAACAAATTTTTTCCACATTTCAAGCGGAAGGATTTTTTTGTTTTCCTGAGCCGCGCAATCATTCATTACTCCCTTGTCGCCGTATTGTCCGCACATTTTACAGCGCAAATTGCAGGCTCCCGTTACCTTAAAGTAAACGAGAGCCAGATTTTTATAATGGTTGTAATTATCACTTTTGTTTAAGAAACGGCGCGAACAGTTAATTCTTAGTAAATTGTACCCTAACCTAGCCGCCAGACCGAAATTCTTGGTCAGCAGCAAAGGCACTACCGACTTGTTTGACTTCAAGCCTGTCCCGCTGAACCTAAAACGTTCTTGTTTTTGTGCATATACAGCTTTTTAAGCTCGTCTCTGGCGGGCCCCAGTATGTTGCGCGGATCAAACTCTTCCGGGTGCTCGATCAATATCTTGCGGATTAAAGCCGTCATCGCAAGCCGGCCGTCGGAGTCAATGTTAATTTTGCAGACCGTGCTCTTGGCCGCAAGACGAAGCTGTTCTTCCGGTATGCCGACCGAGTCTGTAAGTTTGCCGCCGTATTTTTCTATCATTTGCACATATTCAACCGGTACGGAAGAAGATCCGTGCAGAACAATAGGGAAGTCGCCCAGCTTTTTTTTGACATCTTCAAGGATATCAAGACGGAGCGGAGGAGGAATAAGTATCCCGTTGGGGTCCCTTGTGCATTGTTCCGGTTTGAATTTCATGCGCCCGTGGCTTGTGCCTATTGAAATCGCCAGCGAGTCAACTTTTGTCTTGCCGACAAAATCAATAACTTCGGAAGGCTTAGTGTAATGGCTGTGTTCGGAAGCTTGGTCGTCTTCAACTCCCGCCAGTTCCCCCAACTCTCCTTCTACAGTAACGTAATCTTTTTGTGAATGAGCGAAATCGCAGACTTTTTTTGTAAGGGCGACATTTTCATCAAATGATAATTTAGAACCGTCTATCATTACGGATGAAAAACCGGTTTCAATACATTCTTTGCAGATTTCAAAACTGCCGCCGTGGTCAAGATGAAGAACGATAGGAATGTCATATCCAAGCTCATGGGCGTATTCAACCGCTCCGTGGGCCATGTTTTTCAAAATGTTCTGGTTTGCGTACTTGCGCGCTCCGGCGGAAACCTGCAGGATGACGGGGGATTTAGTTTCCACGCACGCCTGAATAATCGCCTGCATCTGCTCCATATTGTTAAAATTATAAGCCGGAAGGGCATAGCCTCCGGAAACCGCTTTCTTAAAAAGTTCCTTTGTATTGACAAGGCCTAATTCTTTATAACTGGTCATAATTACTCCTTATAGAGGTATTTTTTATACTATATAGTGTATTTTCATTTTGGTCAACAGCGAAAATATAGTTAAATTTTACTGCCTTTATGATATAATAGGGCGCTGATATGAAACGAAGCCTGAAAACATTAATAATTGCCGCTTTTTTGGTGTTTTCGGCTCTTGTGGTTTTTGTTGTCTTTTGGGTCCGTCCTCCTGTGCTGCTTGTGTCCGACCTTTCTTTTTCGCAGCTTTACGGCGTTAAGCGGTTTAAGGCGGAAACGGCGTATTCATCTTTAATTTTGTTCCGCAGGGTGAAGCCTGTCGTTGTCGCCGACGACGCGGGGGACGATATAGTCCAGACGGCCGTTGAAAGCGCTTCAAGAAAGCCGCTTTGCGTGCTTTTTCCGCTCAGGTTTGCCAGAATTGCGCGCAGTTACAGGGAAAAAAATGCGAATATTCCTGTTGTATTGCTGGAAGGCAGGTACACCGAGGCGGTAAATCCGGCGTCTTTTGCAATAGGCGACAATACGGAAGACTATTTTATCTATAAAACGGACATTTCCGCTGATTTTTACCGCGCGGGGCTGGCCGCCGCCATCATTGACGGTGAAAAAAATGAAAAAATTGCCGTTTTTTTAGAGTCAGGCATACAAACACAGGCAAGAGAGGCCATTTCAATGGCGTTAAATGACGTTGAAAAGCCGCTTCAAACTTCTTTCTTCACTGTATTCTCACAATTTACCGGTAATCAGAACGTTTCCTGTGTGATTTTGGCGGGAGCCGGCGCCGATTATCCGGATAAATTCTCCGATGTCCCGGTTATTTTCTTTACATGGATAAACCCTGAGTTAATACCGGCCGATATAGTCCTTATTTTAAACGATTCTCCCATTGTTCAGGCTGTTCCGGCGGTCAGAATGGTTCAAAACGGCATGAGAAATGGTCAAATTCCGTCAAAAATCCTGTTCACGGGCGGGAAGGGAATAGACAAGGCCGCCGTCCGTAAATTAAGAAAAATTTGAATAAATATTGAATAAAAATGCGTTTGACTGTTTGACAAAAAACCAACAAACAAATATAATTAAGTAAGTTCTATAAGTAAGGAGCAAATAAGGATGAAACAAGGTAGTTTTAAATTTATCTGCCTGATTATCTGGGCATGTATAATGGTTTCTCCGGGTTTAAAAGCCGATGAGACCACGCACAGTTATGAGTCGAGGATTTTGGAATCTTTTAACGGAGACAGCGATTCCAAATATATTTGGAAATCCGACGCCAGCAAATTTATTACAAGGACGGAGGATACAAGTTATCCGGTTCTTACATTTGTAGACGCGTGGCCTGTCGCGGTTTTCGGTTATAACCGCGCCGGAGACGCGCCGCCCTTGAAGAGTTTCGGCATTCACGGCCGTTTTGACCGCCAGGGCTACAACTGGATAGACATCTATCCCGTGTTAGCTGATAAACCTGACGAGCCTTATGAAATTCCTATCCCCGGAAGAGTGCGTAATTTTGACATGTGGGTTTGGGGAGCTAACTTAAGATATTATATGGAAATTTATGTGCGCGATTACAGAGGCGTTGTATATCCGTTAAGATTTGGCGACATCGCCTATATCGGATGGAGAAACCTTCAGATCAGCCTTCCGACCAGCATACTCCAGTCAAGGCGGACTATACCCGCTTACGCCGGTCTTAAATTTGTAAAATTCAGAATATGGACGCAGCCTATTGAAAGAGTCGATGATTTCTATATTTATTTCAAACAGCTTAAGGTGTTAACAGATATGTTTGATCCTCTGTTTGACGGCAATGATTTGGCAGACCCGGATCATGTGCAAAAGCTTTGGGCAAGCAGCGCCTCACAAAAGTAAGGAGATATAAAATGAAGAAATTTTTATTAATAGCGGTTTTCCTTTTAATTGCCGGTTCTCTTTTTGCGCAATCGCCGCAGCCGCAGAAAACTGAGATTGGCACTCCGGACGCGGAAAGGCTAGGCATAGATTCCGCGCAGCAGCTGTTAAAAGAGGTATCGGTAGACAAATTCGAGCATGACGGTTTTTGGCGTTCCACCATGTCGAGCGACGAAGGTTATGTTACGACAAGGCTGTTTACAGGTTCTCCGTCGGCCAAAGAGGCTATTGCCGATGAAGAAGGAAAGAATATTACGGACAAATACGTTCTGGGCACAAGAGTAGATTTCCTGCGCAGGGGATATAACAGCTTTACAATTTATCCGACCCGCCCCATTCCGATTGAGGGAATCACAAAAACCGTTTCCGTATGGGTTGCCGGACGTAACTTTAACCACGAGCTAACGCTTCTGCTTCAGGATTTCTTCGGAAGGCATTATGAGTTCTATATAGGGAAACTCAATTTTATCGGCTGGAAGAAATTAACAGTAGCGATTCCGCCGCAGGCAGAAGACGGCTTTAGCGGCGTTGTTCAGAGAAATTACCATTATAATAACCAGATGGGCTTAAAGATTATGGGTTTCAGAATTGACTGCGATCCTATGGAAGCTTATGGCAGTTATTATATTTACTTTGACGACCTCCGCGCAGTAACAGACCTCTTTGCCGAAAATAACCGTGACGCCGACGACATGGTCGACGGCTGGTAAGCCTTTAATAAACAATCTGACCGCCTGAAAGCGGTCAGATTTTTTTTATGGTTTTAAGCGGAAAGAGAGCCGCCCCCGGGATAGCGGTGGGCGCGGTTTTTGTTTATAAAAACACAGGTTTGCTCCCCAAAGAAAATTTTATCCCCAAAGGAGAAGAACAATCCCATGTGGACAGGTATCTTGCGGTAAAAAAAGCGGCGTTTGACGAACTGGAAATATTAAAAAATACCATGAAAAAACACGATCCGCAAAAGGCGAATATTTTCAGCGCGCATCAGGAAATTATTGAAGATATAGTAATTAATGAGGAAATCCCGTCCAGGATATTAAACGACAAATGGGCGGGCGACTGGGCGATTTATCATGTTTATGAAACCGTCCTTATAGTGCTTCAAAAAGCCGGCGATCCGTTGATTGCCGAACGCGCCGCGGATTTTGACGACGTGCGCGCTCTCCTTTTGCGGTTATGGTACGGCAGGAAAAACGACGGTCTTTCTTCCCTGACGGAGCCCGTTATTATCGCAGCGCAGGATTTATTGCCTTCCGACACGGCTTCTTTGGACAGGAGCAAGGCGCTGGCGCTTATTACAGAAAAGGGCGGTCTTACAACCCACACCGCGATTATAGCGAAAAGTTACGGAATCCCGACATTGTTCGGCATTCACGGACTTATGGACGCGGTAAAGCATGGCCAGCTTGCGGTGGTAAACGCCGATGAAGAAAAAGTTATTTTGGAGCCGGAAAGCGAAGTTGCCGCCGAATATGAAAAAAAGTACGAAGCATACCGCCGCGACAAACAGGACGCCGGCACATACCTCGCAAAACAGGCCTGCACTCAGGACGGGACGCGGATAGACATAGGCTTAAATCTTTCGGGAGCCTTAGACGACGAACTTCACGCGGCTTCTTTTGCGGATTCCGTCGGTCTTTTCAGGACAGAGTTTCTTTACCTTGGCAGGGATTTTTTGCCCGAAGAGGAAGAGCAGATTTCCGCTTACAAGAAGGTTCTTGAATGTTTCGGGGAGCGTCCTGTAATCCTGCGTACTCTTGACATAGGCGGTGACAAGCAGCTTTCGAGCCTGAATTTAAAGCGCGAGGAAAACCCGTTTTTGGGAAACCGAGGCATACGTTTTTGTTTCAGTAACCCTGATATTTTTAAGACGCAGCTTAGGGCGGCCTTGTGCGCGGGCGTTTACGGAAACATGTGGATCATGTTCCCTATGGTAAATTCCATTGACGACGTACGAAAAGCAAAAGAAATTGCCGCGTCCGTTACGGAAGAACTTGAAAAAGAGGGAAAATCTTACGGGCAGATTAAAACCGGCATTATGATAGAAACTCCTTCCATCGCGCTTATGGCGGAGCAAGCCGCGCGTGAAGTAGATTTCGCGAGCATAGGCACCAATGACTTGTGCCAGTACTTATGCGCGGCGGACAGGATGAACAGCGAGGTGGAGCCCTATTACCAGTCTTTTCACCCCGCGATATTCAAGCTGATAAAAGAGGTGACAAGCGCTTTTGAAAAACAAGGAAAGCCCATATCAATCTGCGGAGAACTCGCCGCCGACCCGCTTGCGGCTCCTGTTTTTGTAGGATTGGGTTTGAGAAAACTGAGCATGGGCGTCGCTTCAATCGCCGCCGTAAAACGCGCGATATGTTCCGTAACCGAAAAGAAGGCGCGCGAGATAGCGGAAAAAGTTCTTGAATGCGCCACCGCAGATGAAGTAAAACAAGTATTGTTACAATAAGACTCTCATAAAGACACAAATTTTTCCCTTTAAATCTCACAAAGACACAAAGAGCACAAAGATCACAAAGTTGTTGTATGTGGGATTTGCGTTTTCTTTCTTGATTATCGTATTTCGAGATATAATCTTGGGAAAAAGAGGAAGCTTGCGGACGAAAACTTTGTGTCTTTGTGTCCTTTGTGCCTTTGTGTGATGTTCTTCGAAAAAAATTATTCTTTCCACTCTTTTAAAAACTGTAAAGCGTACTGCTGTACTCCCTCAAAGTAATCATTAATAAATTTCGCCAGTTCCTTGCCCACGTAACGGTAGTGCCAGCTTTCCCAGCGGTAGCCTGTAACCTCTTCCATGTCTTTGGGGAAGGAGATAGACCAGCCGTAGCGCCAGGCGTTTTTTACAAGCCATACCTCTTCTTTGGTGCCGGTAAAGGCGTCTGAGATTGAGCCGAAGTCTATGACAAGGCCTAGCTGGTGCTGGCTGAAGCCGGGGCGGGCGGATTCCCTGTCCGCCGCCTCCTTTCCAAGTACTTTTACGTTACGGTCGTAAACCTGCACCTGATACGAATATGAACGGTAAGCGGAAGACGCCGTTAATGTTACGCCGTCTTTTTTCGCGGCGGCGGCCATTTCTTCCAGCGAAGAAATGGCGGACTTGCGAAGAAAAAGCCCCGTCCTGTTTACAAGATACACGCCGCTTTTTAACTCGACAAGATCGTCGGGCGCGTAGGATTCGCCAAGGGCGTTCTTTTTATCTACCAGTTTCCATAAGTACGGATCCGTCTGTAAAATGGCGGCAATATCGGAATCAAAAGAGGGATTTTCTTTCGCGGCTTTAATAAGGTTAGCTGATATGTTTTCGGGTAACATGGCTTTGTTTGTTACGGCGGCAAGAAACGCGTCCTGTTTTTCTTTTTGCTTTTGCGCCGATTGGGAATAATTTTTTGTGCATGAAAAAAAAGAAAAAAATAAAAAACTAATTGCAAAGAGTCGGAAACGGATCAAATAACTGTTCCGGGATACAAAATAGTATTTTTCGGAATAACGATGATTCCGTCCACGACATGATAATGGCCGTAGTTGCCGTCAGTGCGTTTTATGTCGTCCACGCCTATGCGGCAGCCTTCGCCGACGCATACGTTTTTGTCTATAATCGCGCCTTTGACAATAGCGCCGCGCCCTATTCCCACATTGGGAATTCTTGATTCGGCGTTTTTCATTTTTTGCGCTTCCGTCTCGTAATAGTCGGCGCCCATGCAGACGACGCCGTTCAGGCTTGAGCCTGTTTCTATGATTGTACGGATTCCGACAATTGAATTGGTAATGTTGGCGTTGGTAATAATACAGCCTTCGGCGGCTATGGACTGGTTCATGTTTGAAAAGTTCATTTTTGAGGGCGGAAGGTTGCGCATATGGGTATAAATAGGCTTGGGCTCGTCGTAAAAATCGAAGCGCGGCCTTAATGTCGTAAGTTCAAGATTGGTCTCATAAAAATTTCTTATCGTTCCTATGTCTTCCCAGTAGCCGTCAAAAAGATAGGCGTTTACCTTTAACCTGCTGATTGCCGAGGGGATTATTTCTTTTCCGAAATCGGTTAGATCGTTCGCTAGGCATTCTTCCATTGTTTTTGCGTTAAAAACATAAATGCCCATAGAGGCAAGATAGCAGTCATCCTTGTTTTTTTCCGTAATTAATTCCTGCGGCGCCCTAAAACTGGAAATATCCTTTGTAGGCCCCGGTTTTTCCAAAAATTCGGTAATTTGGTTGGATCTGTCAACTTTAAGAATGCCTAAGCCTCCGGCGCTTTCTCTGGTAACGCCCGTACAAGCGATGGAAATGGCGGCTCCGGAACTTATGTGCTTGCGCATGAGTTCTTCCAAGTCCATTCTGTAAAGCTGGTCGCCCGATAAAACAACGTAATATGAGGGGTTTTGCGTCCTAAAATGGGGAAGATTCTTGCGTATTGCGTCGGCGGTGCCTTCGTACCAGCCGGAATGTTCCAGAGTTTGCTCCGCGGCGAGAATTTCTACAAAACCCTTTGTAAAAGGGTCAAAAACATAAGTTTGGCCTATGTGCAGGTGAAGGGAAGCGGAATTAAACTGGGTTACAACGTAAATTTGGCGTAAATTCGCGTTAATACAGTTGGAAATGGGGATATCTATTAACCTGAATTTGCCGCCGAAAGGCACCGCGGGCTTTGAACGGAACTGGGTTAATGGGAATAAGCGGGTTCCCTTACCTCCTCCTAGAATGATTGATAAAACTTCTGACATAAAGTAACCCCTTGAGAAAAAACAGATATTTCCCTATAATTAATTGTAATTTATGAATATTTTTTTGTCTAGTAGGTTTTTATTTAAATCGTAAAATTCCGCACTGTATATTCCCGATTTGCCAATAATATGGTAGGATAGACAGGATGACTTCTAGTGAAAATCTGGAAAAAATACTTGAGAGCCCCGAATTTGCGCCTAATATAATCATAAACCGCCTTATACCGGCAAAAGAGGGAATTTTCGCCCCCTTCCCGGAAGGCTTGGACGCCGGAATTGTAGATTCTTTAAAGAAAAGGGGCATAGACAAGCTCTATACCCACCAAACCGAGGTTTACGCTTTAGCGCAGGCGGGAAAAAACGTGGTTGTTGTAACTCCTACCGCGTCCGGAAAGACTCTTTGCTACAATCTTCCCTGTTTACAGGCGCTATTAGCCGATGAAAGTGCGCGCTGTCTGTACCTTTTTCCCACAAAAGCGCTTTCCCAGGACCAGCAGGCGGAACTAAACGAAACCGTTGGCTCCGATAACGCCGGTTTAAACATAAAAATCGCGACTTACGACGGGGATACGCCCGAATCTTTGCGGATTTCCGCGCGGGATACGGGCAGAATCATCATTTCCAATCCCGACATGCTGCATACGGGCATACTTCCCAACCACCCAAAGTGGATAAAATTCTTTTCTCATTTGAAATATATCGTAATAGATGAGGCCCACGCCTACAGGGGCGTTATGGGGAGCCATGTCGCCAATGTGATCCGCCGCCTTAGGCGCGTTGCCGCCTTTTACGGGGCAAAGCCGCAGTTTATCCTCTGTTCCGCGACTATAGGCAACCCTAAAGAACTGGCCCAGACGCTGACGGGCCTTCCCATGGAATTGGTTGACAATAACGGCGCGCCGCGCGGAGAAAAGCGTATTATCCTTTACAACCCGCCTCTTGTTGACAAGGTGCAGGGCATACGACGTTCGTCGGTAATGGAAAGCCGCCGTTGGATGATTGCCCTCTTAAAGTCCGGCATTAAGACGATACTTTTTGCCCACTCCAGGGTAAAAACCGAAGTAGCCGCCTCCTATGTAAACGAGGACTTAAAAAACATCTTTACGGACAATTCCCGAATAAGGGTAGAGGCGTACCGCGGCGGCTTTTTGCCCAACGAGCGCCGTGAGATAGAGAGGGGGCTGCGCGAGGGCGATATTCAGGGAGTTGTTTCAACAAACGCGCTGGAGTTGGGGATAGACATAGGCGGCATTGACGCGTCCATTGTCGCGGGCTTCCCCGGCTCTTTTAACAGTTTCTGGCAGCAGTCGGGCAGGGCGGGGCGCAGGGGAGGCACCTCGGTGTCTGTGTTTGTCGCCACGGTTTCTCCTATAGACCAGTTTATCATGAACGATTCTGAATGGTTTTTTAAAAAGAGCGCCGAGGAAGCCCGCATAGACCCGGATAATCCCTACATTTTAACCGATCATGTTAAGTGCGCCTGCTTTGAACTGCCTTTTCTTGACGGCGAACTTGAAGAGGGATCTTCCTGTGAAAGTTACGGTTGTTACGGAGAGAACGCGAAAGACGTGCTTGAATATCTTGAGGAATCGGGTGTTGTGCGCCATACAAGCGGAAAATGGCATTGGGCGGACCGTTCCTATCCGGCGGAAGCGGTGAGCCTGCGCAGCGCGAGCGCGGACAATGTCGTGATTATTGACCTGACGGACGGCAGGAATTGCGTAATAGGGGAGATGGACAGGCCCAGCGCGAAAGAGCTAATCTTTGTAAACGCGGTGTACATTCACAGGGGCAGGCAGTATCTGGTGGAAGAGCTTGACATTGAAAACAGAAAATGCCATGTCCGCGAAGCCGACGTTAATTATTTTACGGACGGGCTTGTAAAAACGGACATTAAAGTTTTGTCCGAAGACGATAAAATAAAGTACAAAGAAGCGGACGGCGTTTTATCAGACGTGCTTGTGCGCTCTCAGGTGACAAAGTTCAAAAAAATCCGCTTTCATACCCACGAAAATATCGGCTACGGTGATATTAGCCTTCCAGAAGAGGAAACCCATACGCGCTCCCTTGCCCTGCTTTTCGGCCCCGAAAGCCAATGCGGCAAAGCGCTGGAAAAAATGGACGAACAGGAGACAGGCGAGGCTCTTTACGGGATAGGAAACCTTATCCGTAATATCGCGCCCGTATTCCTCCTGTGCGACCCGCGCGACCTTGGAATCGCCGAGCGCGTGCGCGACACGCACTTCGGGGTTCCTAGTCTTTACATTTACGACAAGTATCCGGGGGGGACGGGCCTTACGGAAAGCCTCGCGCAAAGAATAGAGCCGCTGTTAGACGCCATACGCGAAGCCTTGAAAAACTGCCCCTGCAAAAACGGCTGTCCTTCCTGCGTGGGCGCGGGCGGGAATAAAGCCGCGGTAAGACAGCTGTTAAGCGGAGGAATTTAAATACTGTCTTAGCTTGGCAAATACAATTTCCGGGACTATAGGTTTTGCTATATGGTCGTTCATGCCCGACGCCAGGCATTTATCAATGTCTTCCTTAAAAACATCCGCGGTCATGGCAATAATGGGTATTTGCTTTGCCTTCTTGCCGGCATGCGACCTTATTATCTTTGTCGCTTCATGTCCGTCTGTTTCCGGCATGTGAATGTCCATCAGAATCAGGGAGTATTTATCCGGATTCGATTTGAACATATCAATAATTATCTTGCCGTTTTCCGCGAATTCAATGGAAACGCCCGTCTTTTCAAGGAACATGGCCAAAACTTCCCTGTTTATTTCAATGTCCTCCGCGACCAATATGGTATGTCCTTTAAAATTATAATCTGTTGTAACTTGTTCGTCTTTTGAAGCGTTGTCCGCTTCCCCCGTTCCTTTTTTAACTTTTATCGTAAATATAAATTTCGACCCTTTTTTCAGTTCCGACTCTATCCATATTGTCCCATGCATAAGCTCCACAATCTGTTTGGAAATAACCAGACCCAATCCCGTGCCGCCGTATTTTTGCGCGATATTGTTATCGGCCTGGCTGTAAGACGTGAACAATTTTTTCTGATGCACCGGCGAAATCCCTATGCCTGAGTCGGCAACTTCGATTCTTATGGAAACCTCGCCGTCTTTTTCTTCCAGTTTTTGCGCGTTAAGCTCAATCTTTCCGTTTTCCGGGGTGAACTTAACCGCGTTAGCCAAAAGATTTGTAATAACCTGCGCCAGCCGCAATTCATCCCCGATAATAAACGGCGGAATATCCGGGTCCATGTTAACGGCAATATTATGATGTTTCTCCTGGGCGCGGAAGCTTATTACGTCAACAATGTTTGTCATCATTTTGAAAAAATTAAATTCGCCGCCGGAAAGCTCGAATTTGTTCGCTTCTATTTTGGAAATGTCAAGAATGTCGTTGATGACGCCCAGCACCTGCTTTGCCGCGTTTCCGGCTTTTTCCAGGTAAAGTTTTATCGTTTGAATGTCGTCTTTTTCCGTCACAATGTTTATCATGCCTATAACGGCGTTTAAGGGCGAGCGTATTTCATGGCTCATGTGGGACAAAAAATCGCCTTTGGCGCGGGACGCGTTCTGCGCCTCCTGTTCGGCTTTCTCGCGCAGTTTTATCTCATTAGTTTTTATTTCAAGCAATTCTTCAATTTCTTTATTACGCTCAAGTATTACCTTTTTCTGTTCAATCAGGGAAAGATGAGTTTTTATCCTCTGCAGAAAAAGCGGGACAACAATGGGCTTGCGTATATAATCAACGGCGCCTATGCTTAAACCTTCTATTTCACTTTGCTCATCAAGCATGGAAGTAAGAAATATTATGGGTATTTCTTTGTATAGTGCGCTGCTTTTCAGCTTTCTTGCCGCTTCATACCCGTTCATTCCCGGCATCTCCACATCCAAAAGAATCAAGTCGGGCATTATATGTTCCAAAACAACAAACATTTTTGCGGCGCCAGGACATGGATAAACTTCGTAATTGTCTTTTAAAATGTTCCTGATAACGCTTAAGATGTCCAGGTTGTCATCAACCACGATAATTTTATTTTGTTCTTCTTCCATTTTTTAATTCCTCTTCATATTTTACAATCCGTTGCGCCGCTTCGTCAAATTCCGCCGTTTCAATTTTTGCCCTTAGCCAGGCAATTAAGTCGGCGTCTTCTTCGTAATCGGCGCTTTCAAGTTCCGATATAATCCTATCCATTCCTTTTATATCATAATTTTCACAACATTGCTTCAGGTCAGCAAGAAGCCGTATGTCCGGATTTTTAAGGCGCGGTTTATTATTTTTACCCGCGTCATGCTGTTCCAGCCATGCTTTGATATTGGCGGTAATAAGCTGCGCGTCGGCTATGAATTTGCCGTTTTTGGCAAGAACGCCCTGCAAATCGCCGGCTCTGGACATTGTTTCCAGTTCCAAAGCCGCGATCCGTATGTTTTCCGCGCATATGCTTGCGCTTGTGCCTTTTAACCCATGTACCGTAATAACATAGTCAGACAGCGTTTGAGCCGACACATTCCGCAGTTTATCAAGAATTCCCGGCGTATTTACGGTATAGGAGCGTAAAAGCGATATATAAATATTCGCCGCGCCCGCGCACAGGGAAAGCCCTTTTATTGTATCCACTCCGGGTATATTTATTTCCACCGGCTCCGCGCTTTCAGGCGTTTCCATGACCGGCACGTCTTCACGGGAAGCGTCGCGCACCCATTTTTTAATTACGGAATCCATTTCCACCATGTCTATAGGTTTGGAAATAAAACCCTGAAAACCGTGCTCATAAAACATTTCTTCCGAACCGTGAATGGCGTTGGCGGTAAGGGCGATTATCGGTATGTTTTTAGCGTATTCCGTGCCAATCGCGCGAATTGCCTCAGTCGCTTCTATGCCGTCCATGCCCGGCATCATGTGATCCATGAATATGGCGTTGTAAACCGGATTTCCTTCGCGTATGCGCTCAACGGCGTCGCGCCCGTTGTCAAGGCAGTCAACCTGCATTTTGTAAGTTCGTAAAAAACCGACCGCTACGTCCAGATTGGTCTGCATATCGTCTACAACCAGCACCCTGGCGTAGTTTAAATTCAGGCGTACCAGCCTTTTGATAAGAATACGTTTGTCTCCGGCAAAACAGAAACTGCGCAGTTTTTCTATGATATCCGCCCCGATAAGCTTCTCATTAACATAACCCTGCTTAAAACGCAGGTGGAATGTCGTGCCTTTTCCGTATTCGCTTTCCGCCGAGATTGTCCCGCCCATCAGTTCCACAAGCCTCTTTGTTATGGGCAATCCCAATCCAGTGCCTTCTATGCTGCGGTTGGTCTTTGTATCCGCCTGATAATAATCCGTAAAAAGCTTGTCCATGTCCTCTTCGCGTATGCCTATGCCTGTATCGCTTACGGTAAAGTCCATCAGCACGTCGTCGCCTTTAACAGCGTCTTCCTTTACGGTACAGTGCACTCCAAATTCTATGCTTCCCTGGCGGGTGTATTTAACCGCGTTGGTAAGCAGGTTGGTTAACATCTGTTTTACCCGCAGATCATCGCCGTAAAGAGTCTCCGGAAGATTATCGCCTATATCCAGACGGAATGTTATGGGTTTTTCCCCAAGGCTTGTAACAACAAGCGTGGAAATATCATTTAACAGGCTGGGCGTGTAGTACTCAACGGGAGTTAATTCAAGTTTGCCGGACTCTATTTTTGAAAAATCCAGAATATCGTTAACAATGCTTAACAGCGTGCCGCCCGCGTTGCTTATTTTAAGCAGGTTAACCGTCACATAATCCGCCAGCCTGCCGTCTTCCATTAATAAATCCGTAAGCCCTATAATTACATTAAGCGGAGTCCTGATTTCATGGCTCATATTGGCAAGGAAAGACGTCTTTGCGCGCAAAGCGGCGCGGATTTCCTCTTCCATTTCTTTGCGCTGGGTTACGTTACGCGCAATGCATAACATTCCGACAACAATACCGTTTCGTTTGAGCGGGGACAAGACCGATTCAAAAGAACCTTTTTCCCCCGTTAAGGGGGCCGATATCTCCATTTCGAAGGTATATATTTTCTCTTCGCCCATAACCGATAATTCGGTATCATGCATTTTTTTTACAAAATCTTCGGCAAACAAGCCGCCGTTTTCATCGGTCTTACCGATCATATCCGCCTCGCGAACCCCCCAAAATTCCTCAAAATGTTTGTTGCACTGCGTATATTTGAAATCGGTGTCTTTGCAAAACAATATGTCGGGAATAGAATCAATTATCATCTGCAGTTTGGAAGTTCTAAATTCAAGCTCGTCTTCCATTCTTTTACGCATAGTTATGTCCCGCCCTATGCCCATAATGCCTATTACACTGCCGTCAAGAACAAGCGGCGATTTAACCATTTCAAAAAACCGTAAATTGCCGTCGGCCATTGGCAGCCATTCTTCAACCACTATCCTGCGCCTTTCATTTATAACTTTAAGGTCGGCTTCATTGGTAAGCTCGGTCTCTTCGGGCAGTAAACCCAGGGCAAGAGTATTATCGTTTCCAAGTATTTCATCCACTTTCTTGCCGAATGATTCCGCCATGAAATTGTTGCATAAAGTATATTTAAATTCCAAATCTTTGCAGAATACGACGTCAGGAAGGGCGTCTATCATTGTTTTAAGCATGGAAGTCTGGAACGCGAGATCGTTTGTCCTTTGCTTTACAAGCTGTTCCAGCCGCTTGCCCGTATTGCGGCTTCTTCTTAAAAGGACAGACACAAGAACCAGGATGAGGAAAAATAAAATAGATACGCCTATAAACCAGGGGCGCTGAGCCGTCGCCAGTTTAATCCTGTAATCATACGTCCTGCTCATCCACTGGTTTGAAATATTGTCTATATTGATAAGCCTTACAGCCTTGTCAACAATAGACTTAAGGGCCGTGGCGTCCTTGTTAAAACCGAACGACGTGTCAAAATAACGATCAAATATTATATTAAGTTTAAATCCCGTTTCCTCATAATAGTTGGTATTAACAAGCAGCCTTCGGCGGCTCGCGAAAATCCCGTCTATATCGCCTCGGGTTAACGCCGCCCAGTTATCCTGCTGGGTGTCATATTCGGCGAAATTACGGTGGCTTGGAAATAATTCCTTAAATAACTCGGAATAATGGGAGTTCTTGCGCAGTCCTATGCGCAAATCGGATATTTCGTCTATATCAATATTGCGGAAATCAGACTTGGTAATAAGAACATAATTGTCATCAAGCAATGAAATATCCGACCATAAAAAACGGCCTTCATATTCTTTTATGCGCAACAGTTCGGACAGGATAAGCGCTTCGCCATTTTCAAGCATGGCGGCAAGTTCCGGATATTGCGTGTCCGTCCCGTTAACACGTTTAAACGTAATGCCGGTTATGGCGGAAATATCATCCAGCGCGTCAAAATAAATTCCCTGCCATTGATTTGTGTTCGCGTTGAAAAAACTGACCGGGTAATTGTAGTACTCGGCGGCAAAGGGCACAACCGGGTTGTTTTTTATAAACGCGCGCTCCTCTTCGGTAAGCTGCGAATACAGTTTGTGTCCCAGGTATTTCTTATATCCGTCTTTGCGAAGGCCGGGAAGCCAGTCAAGGTTATGGGCATTAATGGACTTTTCAATGACGGAAATTACAGGCTCAAGCTCCGCAATTCCCGTGGAAAGGCATGATGTGTTAAAAATCATGGGGAAGAAAATTTCGTCGGTTACATTGCCGTAAGCGTCAAAAGTATATTCCATTGAATCAAGGGCGATGTACGCGTCAACTTCGCCTTTTTTAAGCAGCGGATAAACGTCGGAGGAGCTGTCAACAAAAAAAGTTTCAAAACTGTATCCGGTATTTGCGGCTGTGTCCGCGGCAATGATCGATCCTTTCGGAAAAGCGTAACGCGGCGGACGCGAATTAATAATATCGGCAAGCGGTTTGCTGCCTTCAATCCTGTAAATTTTTACCGTACGCTTAAAAAGCGGGCTTGTCATAAAATAAATTTCCCGGCGTTCAGGCGTTTCTGTAAGTTCAATCGTAAAATGAATTTTTCCGTCGGCGACATCTTTCAATATTTCGCTGTACTCGTAAAAATTACATTCAACCGGTATTTCAAGAAAGCTTGAAAGCCAGTTGAAAAACATAATGGCAAAGCCGTCGGGTTTGCCGTTTTTGTCATAGAATGAGTCGGTATTCAAATTTACGGCGCAGGTAAAAGAGCCGTATTGGTCTTTAAGCGCCTCTATGGCTTTAATTTCGCTCTTGGTTATGCCGGGGACATTACGGAATGAAAGGTCTTCTATTGCCGTAACGGACGGTTCTTCGTTTATTTTCCCGCAGTTTGAAAATACGGTTAAAAAAAGAAAAAGAAATACCCCATATATAATGAGACAGATGTTTTTCAAAAATTTCTCCCGGTTTCTCTATTTTTAACTTGGGCTGTTTGAAATTTTCTTCAGGAAATCCTCAATTTCCCTGTTCCTGTCCAATATAGTTTTTTGCTGTTCCGACATGGAAAGGTGTATTTTTATGCGCTGGAGCAATAAGGGTGTAACAAAGGGCTTGTGGATATAATCAACGGCGCCCAGTTTCAAGCCTTCCATTTCACTTTTCTCGTCGCTCATGGCGGACAGGAAAATGACGGGCACTTCTTTGAACCGCTCGTCGCTTTTCAGCTTCTTAATCGCCTCGTACCCGTCCATATCGGGCATTCCTACGTCCAGCATGATTAAATCCGGCTTGACATGTTCCAACAATTCAAACATCTTCATTGCGGAGGGGCATGGGTACACCTCGTACAGGTCCTTCAATGTATTCCTGATAGCCGTCAGGTTTTCAGGAATGTCGTCCACCGCGATAATCTTTTTTTGTTCGGCCATTTTAATTCTCCTACATAAATTTTAATTACCGGCTGAAGTTTAGTCAATACTCAAACTTCAAGGGGGCTGTTCAAGAAGAATATTATACCACAGAGTACACGGAGTTTCACGGAGGAATATATGATTTTCGTACAAAAACTCCGTGTAACTCCGTGCCCTCCGTGGTTAATTCTTACTTATTGGACACCTTCCTTTAATCATATTCCTTAAGCTTTTCAGCCGCCTCGGAAAAGTCCGAGTTTTCAATTTTATCCCTTAACCATTTTATCAGATCATTGTCATTTTCGTAATCAGAACTTTCAAGAATTGTCATAGTTTTATCGGCGCCGTTTATGTCGTAGTTTTCACAGCTTTTCCGCAGGCGTTTAAGAAGTTCCCTGTCGGGGGCTTTTTGGACGGGTTTTTTCTCCCTTCCGGCGTCATATTTGTCCAGCCAGGCTTTTACGTTGGCTACAATGATTTTTGTATCGGCGATTAGTTTGGCGTTCAGCGCCCAAACGCCCTGTAAATTGCCTTCTTTTGACAGTTTTTCCAGTTCATAAGCCGCTTCGCGTATTGTTTCCGCGCCTATGTTGGCGCTGGAGCCCTTTAACCCGTGTACGGAGATATTGTATTTAGGCAGGGTATTTTCCGTTACTATCCTCAATTTTTCAAGGAGTCCCGGGGTATTGGCGGTATAGGAGCGCAGAAGCGCCAGGTATACGCTTGTGTCGCCGGCGTACAGGCCAAGCCCTTTTTTCGTGTCCACGCCCGGTATGTCAAAATCTATCTGCTCGGTAATTTCGCTGAAAACCGGCGCGTTAAGGACGGGCACGTCGTCGCGGGTTTCGTCGCGCACCCATTTTCTTACAACCAGGTCCAGTTCCGCCATGTCGATAGGTTTGGTTAAATACGCCTGAAAATTGTGATGATAAAACAGCTGGTCCGTCCCCTGTATCGCGTTGGCGGTCAGGGCGATTATAGGCACCTTCTTCGCGTATTCCGAGTCTAAGGCGCGTATATGGTCGACCGTTTCTATGCCGTCCATATCGGGCATCATGTGGTCCATGAATATGGCGTTGTAAACAGGAGTCCCGGATTTTACCCGCTCAATCGCCGCCGGCCCGTTGTCTAAGCAGTCAACCTGCATTTTGTATTTGCGTAAAAGTCCGGATGTTACGTCTAAGTTGGTAAGCACGTCGTCAACTACAAGCACGCGGGCATAGCTTAAATCGACGCGCAATATTTTTTTAGTGGCGATACGTTTGTCTTCGGCATACTGGAAACTGCGGAGTTTTTTTACAACTTCAGGCCCCAGAATCGTATTATCGACAAAGCCCTGCTTTAACCGCACGGTAAACGTAGTTCCTTTGCCGTACTCGCTTTCCGCCTTGATTTCCCCATGCATCATTTCTACAAGCTTTTTTGTAATGGGCAGTCCCAGGCCGGTGCCCTCTATGTAGCGGTTGGTTTTGGTGTCAACCTGAACATAATCATTGAACAGCTTTTTAAGGTCATTTTCGCGCACGCCTATGCCTGTGTCGCTGACTGTAAAATCCATCCAAACGATATTGCCTTCGCGCTTGCAGCGTATGCTTAATTCAATGCTTCCCTCGCGCGTATATTTTACGGCGTTAGTCAAAAGATTTATTAATATTTGTTTTACGCGCAGGTCGTCGCCTAAAAGCCTTTCCGGCATATCTTCTTCTATATCGAGGCAGAACTTTATGGGTTTTTCCCCAAGGCGGGTAATAACAACCGTAACTACATCGTTTAAAAGGCTCGCTGTAAAATATTCAACCGGCGTAATTTCAAGCTTGCCGGACTCAATTTTGGAAAAGTCCAAAATTGAATTTACAATGCTTAAAAGCGTGGTTCCGGCATTGTTTATTTTCATTAAATTATTTGTAATAAATACGTCCTGGCGGTTGTCTTCCAGTATTAAATCGGTAAGGCCTATAACCACGTTAAGCGGGGTCCTTAACTCATGGCTCATGTGGGCGAGGAAGGATGTCTTGGATTCCAAAGCTGCGCGGATTTCATCTTCCATTGTTTTGCGTATGGTTATGTCGCGCGCGATGCCCAATATTCCGACAACTTCGCCGTTCTGCCTTAAGGGGGATATGACCGATTCAAAAACAGCTTTTTTCCCCGTTAAGGGCGCCGACAGGCTTAATTCGCTTGTAAATGATTTTTTATGTTCCATTACGGCCAATTCGGTGCTGTTTATCTTCTTTAACAAATCGGGGGAAAACCACGAGCTGTCCTCATCCGCCTTGCCGAGCATATCCGCCTCGCGAATGCCAAAGAAATTTTCAAAAGGCTTGTTGCATTGCGTGTATTTTAAGCCTGTATCCTTGCAAAAAAGAATGTCCGGAATCGTGTCAATTATCATCTGCATCTTGACGGTCTTAAAAGCAAGCTCCTGCTCCAGTTCCTTGCGCTTGGTTATGTCGTGTATAATTGCGACTATCCCAATGACTTCGCCGTTCTGTTTTATCGGCGCTTTGACCGTTTCAAAATATTTTTCTTTTCCGGTAAAAAGCGGGTGGATTTTTTCTTCAAATGTTACCGCCTTGTTAGTGGAAATTACCTTTTTTTCTTTTTCCTGAATGCTCTTTATGTCTTCCGGGTGGAACCACGCGCCGTCTTTGTCGGCCAGGCCTTTTATTTGATCCTCATTAATGCCTATAAACTTTTCATAGGAATGGTTGCATTGCGTGTACTTAAAATCCGTATCCTTGCAGAACAGTATGTCCGGAATCGAGTCAATAACAGCCTGAAGTTTGGATGTTTCGAATATGAGTTCTTTTGTCCGCTCCTTTATCAAATCTTCCAGATCTTTGCCTATGCTGCGGCTTCTTGTTAAAAGGCTTAACACAAGAAGGAGTATCAGGAAAATTAATATGGACACGCCGACTAACCAGGGAAGGCGGGCGGCCGTCATTTTAGCCCGGTAATCATAGCTTTTGTTCATCCACTGGTTGGAAATATTATTTATTTTTATCAGTCTTAAGGACTTGTCGATAATAGACTTTAATACTTTGGCGTCTTTGTTAAAACCGAGGGACGTGTCAAATTCATCATCGAATATTAAATTGAGCTTAAAGCCCGCTTCTTCGTGGTAGTTGGTGTAGATAACCAGCCTGCGCCGGCTTGAGAAAAGCGCGTCGATATTGCCGTTTTTTAAATTATCCCATGTGTCTTCCTGGGTGGCGAATTCGGTGAAATTTTCGTCGTCCGGAAACATTTTTTTATATAACTCGGAATAATGGGAATTTGTGCGGGTGCCTATGTGTAAATATGAAACCTCGCTTACGTCTATGTTATGGAAATCCGATCTTGTTATAAACGCGTAATTATCCTCTAAAAGCGAGACATCCGACCATAAAAAACGGCCTTCATAGTCTTTTATGCGGTAAAGCTCGGATATGATTTGCGCTTTTCCGTTTTCAAGTACGGAGATAAGTTCATGATATTGCATGTCATTTCCGTTGATGGGTTCAAACTTCATGCCCGTCATGTTTGTGATTTCACTTAAAGCGTCAAAATAAATTCCCTGCCATCGTTTTGTTTCCGTATCATAAAAACAGACAGGGTAGTTGTTGAATTCGGCGGCTATGGGAACGATAGGGTTGGCGTTAATGTATGATTTTTCTTCTTCGGTTAACAGGGCGCCAAGCTTGGTCCCTAGATATTTCTGATACCCTGTTTTGCGTATGTCCGCAAGATAGGAGAGGGTATTGGTGTCCAGAGCCTTGTCAAGGACGGAGATTATAACGCTTAGTTCCTGGTTTCCGGTTAACAGGGAGAACGATTTAAAAATAAGGGGGAAAAAATCCTCGCCCGCCACGTTGCCGAACTCGTCAAAAACAGATTCCGTATTGTCAAGCGCGATATACGCGTCAATTTGCCTGTTTTTTAACAGCGGGTAAGCGTCGGTATGGTTTTTAACAAAAACAACGTCAAATTCGTATCCGGCGTTTGCTTTTGTATCTTCCATAAGGACGGAGTCCGTTAAAAAAGCGAAACGCGGCTTGCGTATACTTATGATATTCGCGAGCGGTTCGCTGTTCGCAATCCTGTATATTTTAAACGGGCGCTGCGCTATAGGCTTTGTAAGGAATAATTCCTTGCGCCGTTCGGGAGTCTGCGCGAGTTCAAAGGTAAAATCAATTTCCTTGTTTTTAATTTTTTCCTGCAGGTTGCCCCATTCGTAGGTTTCAGGCTTAAACGTTATTCCGAAGACGTTCGAGAGCCATTTATAAAACAAAACCGCGTACCCGGAAAGTTCGCCATTTTTATCGTAGAAAGAATCCGTGGTTATGTTTATGGCGCAGGAAAAAAAGCCGTATTTTTTCTTGAGGGTTTCTATCGCCCTGATTTCGGTCTGAGTTATGCCGGGCACTTCCCTGAACGACAGGTTTTCTATTGATACGGCATGTTTTTCTTTGGAAGATTTTCCGCAGCCACAAAAAACGGTCAAAAAAAGAGCAATAACAAAAGTTCCTCGTAAAAGAAAGCCGCTGACTTTCAAAATAAACCCCTTCCTGCGCCGCCGGTCAATGATTGTATATTATACATGTCTTGCATAATATATACAATAGTAGTTAATATTATACAAAAATCTTTTAATCTAAGTAACCGTTATAACTTAAGATGCTGCTTTATCTTCGCGTAAATGATTTTTGGGACTATAGGCTTGGAAATATGGTCGTTCATCCCCACGGAAAGGCATTTTTCTACGTCTTCCTTAAATACGTCCGCGGTCATAGCGACAATAGGTATTTCCTTCGCTTTTGGGATGTCAAGCGCCCTTATTATCTTTGTCGCCTCGTCCCCGTCCATTTCGGGCATGTTAATGTCCATAAGTATCATGCAGTATTTTTCGTAATTTACTTTGAACTTTTCAACGGCTTCTTTGCCGTTTTCCGCGTAATCAATGGTAACGCCGGTTTTTTCCATGTACTTGGACAGTACTTCCCTGTTAAAGTCCATGTCTTCCGCCGCCAATATGGTATAACCCTGCAAATGCAAATCCGACGCCTTAACGCTTGGGACGGCGGGTTTGCCGTCTGCCGCAGACGCGGTCGTGGTTTCGGTTGAAGCCGCGACAGGTTTTCCCTTTTTCATCTTTAAGGTAAAAATAAATTTCGCGCCTTTGCCAAGTTCGGATTCTATCCAAATCTTTCCCTGCATAAGCTCGATAATCCGTTTGGAAATGGCAAGCCCCAGCCCCGTGCCGCCGAACTGTTTCGCGATTGTTCTGTCGGCCTGGTTGTAAGCCGAGAAAAGTTTCGCCTGCTGTTCCGGCGAAATCCCTATGCCGGAGTCCGCGACCTCAATTCTTATCGTAACTTCATCTTCTTTTTCTTCCAGTTTAAGCGCGTTCAACTGAACTTTGCCGTTATCAGGGGTAAATTTTATCGCGTTGGTCATAAGGTTTGTAATAACCTGAGCCAGCCTCAGTTCGTCGCAGATTACGACGGCCGGAATATCCTTGCTGATGTCGGTTACAATCTGTATGTGTTTTTCCTGCGCTTTTATGCCTGTTACGTCCACGATGTTCGTCATCATCTTGGGGAAGTCAAATTCGCTGTCGGAAAGCTCAAGCTTGTTCGCCTCTATTTTGGACATGTCAAGAATATCGTTGATGACGCCTAACACGTGCTTTGCCGCGTTACCCGCTTTTTCAAGATAAACTTTAATGCCCTCAACGGTTTTTTCCTCGTTCGCTATGTTTATCATGCCTATGACGGCGTTTAACGGCGACCTTATTTCATGGCTCATGTGGGAAAGGAAGTCGCCCTTGGCCTGGGACGCGCTTTCCGCCTCATGTTCCGCGGCTTCGCGCATTTTAACTTCTTCCGTTTTTAAATCAAGAAGATGCTTAATTTCCGTCTGCTGTTCCAGAATTGAAAGCTGGGTTTTTATGCGCTGGAGCAATAGGGGGGCGACAAAAGGCTTGCGGATATAGTCAACGGCGCCGTAGCTTAAACCTTCCAATTCGCTTTGCGCGTCCGTCATTGACGTTAGGAATATAACGGGTATTTCTTTATTTGTTTCGTCGCCTTTAAGTTTTTTTATGGCTTCATACCCGTTCATCTCCGGCATTTCAACGTCCAAAAGGATTAATTCCGGCTTGACATGTTCCAGCAGTTCAAACATTGCGGCCGCGGAGGGGCAGGGATATACCGTGTACAGATCCTTCATGGTGTTTTTAAGAACGTTCAGGTTCTCAGGATTGTCGTCTACTACTATAATTTTTTTTCTTTCGCCTGCCATAAATCAATTCCCCCTTTTATATTTCCGATAAATGCTTTTCTATACGCTCAAGCAGAACCGTAGCGACAATTGGTTTTGGTATATAATCAATCGCGCCAAGGCTGAAGCCTTTCTTTATGCTTTCCTCGTCGTCTCTGGAAGTAAGGAATATAAAGGGTATTGCTTTTAAGTTGTCGTCGCCTTTCAGCTTTTCCGCCGCTTCATGCCCGCTCATTCCCGGCATTTCCACGTCCAAAAGGATTAAATTCGGTTTGATGTGACTTAACAGATCAAACATTTCCAACGCGGAAGGAACGGGAAATACCGTGTATTTTTCTTTTAATGTGTTTTTAAGGACGCCCAGATTTTCCGGGTTGTCGTCCACCGCCACAATTTTTTTCTTGTCAGCCATTTATTCAATTCTCCTTTATATTTCTGAAAGCCGTTTTGCTACTTCGCCCATTTTGGATATGTCGATTTTTTCCCTTATCCATTTTACCAGGTCAGCGCCTTCGTCGTAGTCGTTGCTTTCAAGCGCTTTCATGGCCTCGTCTATGCCGTCCATGTCGTAACTTTCACAGCTTTCCTTAAGTTTGGCAAGAACCTCCTTATCGGGGGCTTTAAGCCGCGGTTTTTCCGCCTGAACGTCATTTTCTTGCAGCCACTTTCTGACGCTGCTGACAATGACTTCAGTCTCGGCGATTAGTTTGTCGTTTTTCAGCAAAACGCCCTGCAAGTCGCCGGCTCTGGACATATTTTCCAGTTCCAAAGCCATTTCGCGTATCTTTTCGGCCCCTATGCCTGCGCTCGTGCCTTTTAACCCGTGTACGGAAATAACATAGTTTGGCAAATTTTCCGCCGTAACATTGCTCAGTTTTTCCAGAGTTCCCGGCGTGTTGGCTATGTACGAGCGCAACAGAGGCAGATAAATGTCCGTATCCCCGGCGTACAGGGCAAGACCTTTTTTCGAGTCTACTCCCGGTATGTTTATTTCTATGTTATTCTCTTTTTCTTCGACTACAGGCGCGTCAGAAGCGTGAGCGGTTTCACGTGCGGGGTCATACACCCATTTGCGCAGGACGGAGTCCATCTCTATTACGTCTATGGGCTTGGTCACAAAGGCCTGGAAATCGTGCGCGTAGAACATCTTGTCGGTTCCCTGTATGGCATTGGCGGTAAGGGCTATAATAGGCACCTTTTTCGCGTATTCCGTGCCTATGGCGCGTATATTGTCCACCGTTTCTATGCCGTCCATTCCCGGCATCATATGATCCATGAAAACCAGATCGTATACGGGAGACCCCGCGCGTATCCTGTCAATCGCGGCCGGTCCGTTGCTTAAAACGTCTACCTGCATCTGGTATTTGCGTAAGATTCCGGAGGCGACGTCCAGATTGGTCTGCATGTCGTCCACGACAAGCACTTTGGCGTAACTTAAATTTACCCTTACAAGTTTTTTAGAAACAATGCGCTTGTCGTCCGAGAAGCTGAAAGAACGCAGTTTTTCCGAAACATCCGCCCCAAGAACCGCGTCGTCCACATAGCCCTGCTTTATGCGGAAACTGAAAGTTGAGCCTTTGCCCCATTCGCTTGCTACGTTGATTTCCCCTTCCATCATTTCCACGAGTCTTTTGGTAATAGGCAGGCCCAATCCCGTGCCCTCAATATTGCGCGTGGCGTTGGCGTGAACCTGGTAATAATCAAGGAACAGGCTGCCTATGTCGTCCTTGGGGATGCCCATGCCTGTGTCGCAGACGGCGACATCCAGCCAGACCTTGTTGTCGCTTTCCCTCGACGAGGAACGTATGATAAGCTCTATGCTTCCCTCGCGGGTGTATTTAATCGCGTTTGTAAGAAGGTTTGTAAGTATTTGTTTTACGCGTAAATCGTCGCCTACCAGTTTGTTCGGAAGATCGTCCTTGATGTTCAATTTGAACTTTATTGGTTTTTCCCCCAGACGGGTGAGGACAAGGGTGATGATGTCGTTAATTATGCTTGACATGAAATATTCAACGGGCGACAAGGTAAGTTTGCCCGACTCGATTTTTGAGAAGTCAAGAATGTCGTTTACTATGCTTAAAAGCGTGGTGCCCGCGTTGCTTATCTTAGCCAGATTTACCTTTACATGGGCGTCCAGATCTTCTTCCAGCGTTAAATCCGTAAGCCCTATAACCACGTTAAGCGGAGTGCGCAGTTCATGGCTCATATTGGCGAGGAAGGACGACTTGGCGCGGTTGGCGGCCAGGGCTTCCTCTTCCATTTCTTTGCGCTTGGTTATGTCGCGCCCTATAGCCATAATGCCGACTACGTCGCCGTCAAGTATAAGCGGCGATTTGACGGTTTCAAAAAGCTTCATGCCGTCGGTGCAGGGAATCCATTCCTCGTACACTATGCGCTTTTGCTCGTTTACGACTTTTAAGTCGTTTTCAAAAGAAAGGGCCGCCGATTCGGGAGACAGCCCCAGAGCGGTTTTATCGTCTTTACCGAGCAAATCCTCAATTTTTTTACCGACTATGTCCGCAAGGTAGTTGTTGCACAGGGTGTACTTGAAATTCAGGTTTTTGCAGAATACCGCGTCGGGGAGGGAGCTTAACATAGTCTTGAATAATGAAGTCTGGAGCGACAGATCCCTTTCCATCTCTTTGCGCTTGGTCACGTCGCGGATAATGGAAACTATCCCTACGACTTCGCCGTTCTGTATTAGCGGGGCTTTTACGGTTTCATAAATGCCTTCTTTTCCGGTTGAGGGAGTGCGGATTCTTGTTTCATGGGAAATTGTACGGTTTTCATTTATTACGACTTCATCGGTAAGCTGAATCTTTTCCACGTCTTCCGGAGAAAACCACGCGCCGTCGCTGTTGGCCTTGCCAAGAATAAATTCTTCGCTCGCGCCCATAAATTTCTCATAGGCTTTGTTACATTGCGTGTATTTAAAATTTTTGTCCTTTGTGTACATAAGATCGGGAATTGAAGCGAGCACGGAGTGAAGCTTGGACGTCTCGAACTCAAGGGCGCCCGTCCTCTGCGCCACCAGTTTTTCCAGCTCTTTGCCCGAACTTCTGCTTCTTATCAGCATAATTGACACTAAAAGGAGAACGAGGAAGAACGAAACAGAAGCTCCTATCAGCCAGGGGCGCTGGGCGGCCGCCATTTTAACGCGGTAATCATAAGTCCTGTATATCCACTGGTTCGCCATATTGTTTACATTGACAAGGCTCAGCGCCTTATCAACAATTGATTTAAGAATGATCGCGTCTTTGTTATACGCGAAATAAGAATTAAACGCGTGCTCGAATACCAGATTCAGCTTAAATTCCGAAAGCTCGTAATAATTGGTGTAAATGACAAGCCTGCGGCGGCTGGCGAAAATTACGTCGACTTCGCCTTTCCTTAACGCTTCCCATGTGTTTTCCATTGTGTCATATTCGGTAAAATTCCTGTGCGCGGGGAAAATTTTCTTAAACATTTCGGAATATATGGTGTCCCTGCGTATGGCCACATGCAGATGGAAAACGTCGTTTACGTCTATGTTGCGGAATTCCGCTCTGGATAAAATCGCGAAGTTGTCGTTTATAATGGGAATGTCGGACCAGTTAAACCGGCCGTCATATTCTTTTGTCTTATGCAGTTCCGGCAGGATCAGCGCGTCGCCGTCTTCGAGCATGTCTATTAACTTTAAAAGCGGCGTATTTTGATCGTTGACAAGCTGAAATTGCAGACCGGTAAGCTTGGAGACCTGGTCCAGCGCCTCGAAAAATATTCCTTCCCATCTGTTGTCGTTTTTATTGTAAAATGAAATAGGATAATTGCTGAATTCGGCGACGATAGGTATAGGCGAGTTATAGTTATGCTTGATGTATTCGCGCTCTTCTTCCGTTAATGCCGCCGATATCCTGTTTTCCTGATATCGCTGGAGCCCTTTTTTTTGCATCTCGGTGAGGTATACAAGAACGTTATCTGTCATCGCCTTGTCCAGAACGTTAATTATCGGGCGGAACTCGTCGTTATGCGCCGACAGACATGACGATCTGAAAATCAAAGGGAAAAACTCTTCGCTTGCCACGTCGTCGTATATGTCAAAAGCCCCTTCGGCGGTATCCATTCCGAAAAACGCGTCGGCCTGCCCGTTTTTAAGCATGCTGTACGCTTCCCTGTGGCTGTCGACAAGAACGGTTTCAAAATCGTAATCGGTGTTCGCCCTGACGTCGTCGGCAACAACCGCTTCCCTTAAAAACGCGTAACGGGGTTTGCGGGCGCGAATCTCCGCAATCGGCACGCTGCCCAAGAGCCTGTAGAATCTTAATGTGCGGTTAATTGTGGGCTGGGACATTAAATAGCCGGGCTTGCCCTCGAAAACGTACATAAGCTCGCCCGTAAAATGGACGCTGCCGGATTCAAGCCCCCTGAGCAAATCGCCCCATTGGTAGTACACGGGCTTGAACTGTATTCCGAACATTTCCGAAAGCCATCTGCAGAACATGACGGCGTATCCGTCTATTTCGTCGTCGGTTTTGCCTTTGAACGCTTCGGTGGTAGGGTTGATTCCGTATACAAAATAGTTGTATTTTTTCTTGAGCGCCTCAATGGCGCTTATTTCGCCGGGAGTAACGCCGGGTATATCGCGGAATGAAATCTTATCAACCGCGGTAACGGCCTCTTCTTTGGAAGCTTTTTTACATCCCGAAAATACGGTTAATATAAACGCAAAAACAAATATCGCGCACACTATGCGTTTACAGCTTTTTATCATAACCTTACCTCTTATATGCCTGACCACTTAAAAGTGATTTATCGAAAAAACCCAGGTATTGCCTGTTTTCTGATACTGATTCCTTTCCGCAATATTTTGCAGTCCGCTTTTAAGTGGTCAGGTTATGTATGGCTTTTAAGCCAGCCTTTCCCTCTGTCCACCATTTCCTGCACTTCTTTTAAGAGGGCGGCGTTTCCCGCCAAAACACCGGCCAAATCGCCGGCTTTTGCCTTCATTTCCAGATCAAGGGCCTTTAGCCTTAATTCTTCGGCGCTGATAGTGGCGCAGGCGCCCTTTACGGCGTGTACAAGTATCCTGTAATCCTCCAATGTTTCCTTTGTAGGGTTTGCCAGCTTTGCAAGGGTACCCGGTGTTTTCTCAACAAAGGTAGTAAGAACCGTTACAAACAGATCCTCGTCGCCGTCCATTAATTCCTGAAATTTAGCCTCGTCTACACCCTGAAGATTGAGCGCCATAAAATACCTCCATAAAAATAATAATTGACATAATAAAACTTGTGTAATATTATGGAGTAATAGTTTATAATTTGCAAGGGCAAAGGAGAGGTACAAAATATGAAAATAAAAGTCAAATTGAGCATTATCATAATCGCTATTGTAGTGGTAATTGCGGTAGGAATTTCCATAATACAGTTAAATCAGGCATCCAAAATAAGCCGTGACTTAAGCAAAAAAGGTATAACCTACCTTGCAAGCCAAAGAGCCACGTACTGGGAAGGCCGTTTAGACGGTTATTTACAGCTGCTGCGCGGGTTGTCGGACGTAATGAATTATTATGAAAACGTGCCTGTTGCGGACCGGCGGTCGCAGTATGAATCAGTTATGATTTCTGTTTTTGAGGATATGCCCGATTTTGTCCGTATGTTTACCGTCTGGAAGCCTAACGCCATTGACGGCCAGGACGCCCGTAATATAGGCCGGGTAGGCTCAACCGAAACAGGGCAGTTCGCTTTTGCCCTGGGAAAGGAAACCGGGAAGATTGTGCCTCAAACCAGCGCCGTTGTTAAGGATGTAATGGACCATCTTAACAGTCCCAAAGCGCAAAAGGAATCGGCGTCCCAGCCCGCCCCCATGACGTTAGCGGGAAAAGATATATACTGTGTCAGGCTTTTTGTCCCCATTCTTAACAAGCGTCTCAATGAAGTAGTCGGAGTCGTAGGCTGTCAGTTGAATATTGACTTGATACAGCCAAGGATAGAAAACACCATCAAATCATTTGATGAAGTAGCCGCCATATCCATATATTCAAATAACGGCTTTATTATGGCGAGTTACAGGCCGGAGCGTATAGGGAAGATGCTGGTCGAAGCTGAATTGCAATACGGCGACAGGGCAAACGACGCTTTCGCGGCCGTTAAAGAAGGAAAAGATTTTGACTGTTTCAGTTACGCCCCTTCGTTGGGAAAAAATCTGGAAATCGTTTTAACTACTATAAAAATAGGCACTTCGGACACAACCTGGTCAATAATGGTCGGTTCGTCTGAAGACTACATTATGAAAGAAGTCAACAGGATGACCACGTTTACCGTAATTTTGGCGACGGTAGCCGCGATATTGGCGACCATAATCATTTATCTTGTTCTGGGCAATATGACCAACCCCATCGTCAACGTAACAGGAAGCCTAAAAGAAATAGCCGAAGGCGAAGGAGACCTGACAAAAGAGCTTAAGGTTTTAAGCAAAGACGAAGTCGGCGATCTTTCCAAATATTTTAACCAGACTCTCGGTTCTATCTCCACCCTTATCAAGAGAATCAAATACAAGGTTAACGCGCTTACCAATACAGGCCATGAGCTTGAAGCGAACATGGCGAAAACTTCAAGATCGGTGGAATCAATCGAGAAAAACTTTGAAGGCATGAAATCCAAGATGAGCAAGCAGGATGAAAGCGCCGCCGCCGCGGACAAGGCCGTAAGAACCATAAAAGACAACATCGGCAACCTGAACAAGCTCATAGAAAGCCAGTCTGAAAGCATAAACACCTCGTCTTCCGCCGTAGAGCAGATGACGGCCAACATTCATTCCGTAACCAGAACCCTGATAGAAAACGCCAAAAACGTCACCGAATTAACCGGAGCGTCCGAAAACGGAAAAACGGGGCTTCAGGCGGTTGCTGAAAAAATAAAAGAAATCGCCCACGATTCGGAAGGCCTTTTGGAAATTAACTCGGTAATGAACAAGATAGCGAGTCAGACAAACCTCCTGTCCATGAACGCCGCTATTGAGGCGGCCCATGCGGGAGAAATAGGCAAGGGCTTCGCGGTAGTCGCCGATGAAATCCGTAAACTTGCCGAAACGTCCGGACAGCAGTCAAAAACAACAGCGACTATGCTTAAAAAGATAAAGGCTTCGATAGACAGCATCACGGTCTCTTCCGAAGAAGTTCTTTCCCGTTTTGAAGTTATAGACAACGGGGTAAAGACGGTATCCACCCATGAGCTTAACATCCGCAATGCGATGGAAGAGCAGGAAGTGGGCGGCAAGCAGATACTTGAATCCATGGAGCGCCTTAAAGAGATAAGCGTGTCGGTCAAGAAAGGGGCGGAGGACATGGCGTCTTCCGGCGATCAGGTGAGCCAACAGACGGAAGAATTTATAAAAATCAGCAACGACGCTATGAAGGGCATGAACGACATAGTGTACGGCGCCATGAAGGAAATAAAAACCGCCGTAACCCATGTTGAAGAAATGAGCGTTGAAAACACAAGGAACTTTGAGGAATTAAAGGTAGAATCGCAGAAATTCAAAGTTGATACGGGCAACGAACAGAAGAAGATCATTGTTATCGACGACGAAGAGACAGTCCTTACCATGACAAGGGTAATGCTGGACAAGGAATTTGAAATAACCACCTCCAATTCGGGAGAGGCGGCGTTGAAATTGTTCTTCCAGGGGTATACGCCGAATCTGGTCTTATTGGACTTGAACATGCCCGGAATAGGCGGCTGGGACACCTACATAAGCATACGCGACCTTACCAAATTGCATCAGGTTCCTATAGTGATTTACTCGACATCAGACGACCCGTCGGACAGGGCAAAAGCGAAAGAGATGGGCGCGGTAGATTTTATCCACAAGCCCGCCAAAAAAGCGGAACTTATGGAGAAAGTTAAGAAAATTATGGGAGTAAAATAAGTAGTTAGAAGTTAGTAGTTAGAAATTAGCTTATTTTTCAGGAAAACGCCTGATTTTAAAAGATCAGGCGTTTTTTGTCATAAATTACTCACATAGAGAGCATGGAATTTTACCAAGAATTACTCTAAATACAGCATAAATTAACATATTGATATATAAGAATTTTTAGTATAAAATTATATAATATATAATATATAATAATGTACTAATGTGCTTTTTTGCGGGCTTAAGGAGGAAATAAATTGAAACTTAAATTTAAACTGAGTACCATAATGATCGCCATTGTAGCGGTGGCGGTGATTGGAATAACTATAATACAGTTAAATCAGGCGTCCAAGATAAGCTTGAATTTGAGCAAGAAGAGCGCCACCTATCTGGCGCGCCAGCGCGCCCAGTACTGGAACGGGCGCTTGGGCGGGTATTTGGAAGTGATTCATACGGTCGCGGATATATTCGGCCATTTTGAAAACATCCCCGCGGCGGACAGGAGGGACCGGTATGAAGAAATGCTGCTGGCTGTTATGGAGTCGGAGCCGGACTTTATAAGATTGTTTACAGTCTGGAAACCGAACGCCGTTGACGGTCAGGACGCCCGTAACATAGGGCGGACAGGCTCCACCTCCACAGGTCAATTCGCTTTTGCGCTTGGAGAGGAAACAGGCAAGATAGTGGCGCAGACCAGCCAGGTTGTTCCGGATGTAATGGCGCATATAACGGGCCCTGACTCGAAAAAAGACAACGTGAGCCACCCAAGCCCCTTTACCATTTTGGGAAAAGAAATTCAATGCGTAAGATTAATCGCCCCCATTATAAACGCGCGTAACGGCGAAGTGGTCGGAGGCGTCGGCTGTCAGTTAAATATTGATATTATACAGCCCAGAATAGAAACCACGATGAAAAATTCCGTGGAAATTGCCGCGATGTCCGTTTACTCAAGCAACGGGTTTGTTTTGGCGAGTTACAGGCCCGAGCGCATAGGGAAGATGATGGTAGACGCGGAACTGCAATACGGCGACAAGGTAAAAGACGCGTTTGAAGCC